>Ga0209515_10004974_pt1 | contig 17582 bp, 18 predicted proteins | sample Subgroupgradi54m_FD_187454 | JGI IMG/M metagenome (GOLD analysis project Ga0209515, IMG submission 187454) | Subsurface groundwater microbial communities from S. Glens Falls, New York, USA - GMW60B uncontaminated upgradient, 5.4 m (SPAdes)... ...
GCTGGTCGTGTCTTTTCTCCTGCAGGTCGTATTGAAAAGTCTGGAGATTTGTTGGATGAAGAAATAACCTTGAGAGTTGAGGATGGAAAAAAATTTGTCAGTCGTGGAGGAGAAAAACTGGACCATGCCCTCCAAGAGCTGAAAATTTCTGTAGAGGGCAAAGTTTGTTTGGATGTGGGTTCTTCCACAGGAGGTTTTAGTGATTGTCTTTTACAGCGAGGAGCCAAAAAGATTTATGCCGTGGATGTGGGCTATGGACAATTTCATTGGACCCTTCGTCAGAAGGAAAATATTGTTGTGATGGAGCGCACTAATTTTCGTTACCTGGAAAAGGATAAAATTTCAGAAAAGATTGACCTGTGTGTGGCCGATGTTTCCTTTATTTCTCTCACAAAACTTCTTCCACGGTTTCTCCTTTTTACCAAAGCAGGCAGTGATGTGCTGGTCATGGTAAAACCTCAGTTTGAATTGAGTCCTGTCGAAGTGAAAAAAGGTGTTGTACGTTCTCCAGCTTTACGGGAAAAAGCCGTCAAGAAGGTGGCTGAAGAGGCCAAAAAGTTGGGATACAAAATTTTGAAAAGTACACCTTCACCTATTTTGGGACCTAAAGGAAATCAGGAAATATTCCTTCATTTGCTTGTCAGCAAAAAATGAAACATTTCTTTTATTTTTCTTATCTTGTTTGTCTGATGATCACCTGTGGATGTGCTTCTCCTCAGGTACAAAAGGTAGAGCCTCCCACGGCAAAAAATTCCGTCTATTATTATTTGCTCTCCGAAATGGAGATGCATCGTCATCATCCCAAAGAGAGTTTGGAAAATTTAAACCATGCCATCGAAAAAAATCCGAGCCAGTCGTATCTTTGGTATAAAAGAGGTTTCTTATACGCCCTGATGGGTGAGATTGAGAAATCAGAAGCGGATGTGGTGAAAGCTCTCGAAATAAATCCTGAGGATGTTTCGAGCCTGATCCTTTTGGGTAAAATTCGGCAAGGTCAGCAAAAGTGGAGCGAGGCCGTTTCTTGCTATCAAAAAGCTTTAAAGAAAGAACCAGCCTCGGAAGAAGCCAATTCTCTTTTAACAGAGGCTTATGTGGCCCAAAAAGATTATCGCGCCGCTTTAGAGAGTATAAAATTATGGAGGAAAAGTGACCCTGAAAGCTTGGAACCTCTTTTTTACAAAGCTTCCCTCTATCAAAATTTTCTGAAAAATCATCGTGCGGCCGTGGAGGCTTATGAGAATATACTGGAAATTGATTCTGAAAATCTGAAAGCCATGACAGCTTTGGCGGATCTTTATGTCGAGCTCAAAGACGAAAAGAAACTTTTGGAAATTTTTAAGTCTATGGAAGAGGTCTCTCCCAATGACACATCCATTAAGGTCAAGATTGCCCTCATCTATTATGAGCATAAACAATACGATCAAGCGATCGAGAAGTTTCAGGAACTTCTGCAAATCAACCCCGGAGATGATCGTGTTGTCTATTACCTGGGCGTGATGGATGAGAATCTTAACAGAGATCAGGAAGCCATCACACAGTTTGAAAAGATCAAGCTTTCTTCTAGCTATTATAAGGATGCTTCTCTTCACCTGGCTTTTCTAAAGAGACGTGATGGAAAGGAGGACGAGGCTATTCAAATTTTACAGTCTTCTCTCAAAGCGAAACCCGAGGTCTCTTCTTTGTATCAGTATCTTGCCGAAATTTATCGTGATCGAAAAGATTACAAGCAAGCTTTAGAGATTCTCAGAAAAGGCATTGGAAGAACCTCTGACAAGGAACAACTTCTTTATTTATTAGGGGTGACTCAAGACAAAGCGGGTCAGTTTGAAGAAGCTATTAAAACGATGCGTAAGGTCATGGAGATGAATCCTAAGAATCCAAGTCCTGTGAATTACATTGGTTATTCTTATGCGGATCGTGGAATAAAACTCGAAGAGGCCCAAGATTTGATTCAAAAGGCTCTTTCCTTAAAACCGGATGATGGTTTCATCATGGATAGCCTGGGCTGGGTTTATTATCAGAAGGGGGATCTTGATAAGGCACTGCAGATTATTTCCAAAGCTCACCATATGGTTCCCAAGGAAGCGACGATTGCGGAACATCTCGGTGATGTTTACTTGAAAAAAAAGGAAAAGAATGAAGCCTTGAAGTATTTTAGAGAAGCGGAGATTCTTTTGGAATCTGTTTTGAAAAAGAAAGATAAAGAAATGTCTCAACCCGAAGGTGGTGAAGAAGTCAAAGATCTTGAAAGGGTTAGAAAAAAAATTGAAACGATTCAAAAATAACATTTTTTTGTTAAGTATTTTTTTTCTTGGCTGTGCCGGTGCCATAAAACGGCCTGTGACTGTCGAGGAGGCGGGTACTGTCCGTCATGACACGGTTATTGCTCTTGAGCACAGAAATCTTTTGGTAGATTCTTTTAAGGCTCTCACCAAAATACGTTATAATTCCCATCTTTTTGGAAGCACGGGACAAGCGGTGATTCTTCTCAAAAGACCTTTTTATCTTCGTGTGGATGGGTTGGGTGAATTTGGGACGCAAGATCCTCAAATTGCCCTGCTCCAGAGTGATATGATCATCTATTGGGTTTCTGCAAATCGCTATTTTAAAGGCTTGGCTGGTCCAGAAGAAATGGAATCTTTTCTCCATTTGTCTTTACCCCCAGATCTTCTTATCCAGCTCTTGTCAGGAGTCATTCCCTTGGAAGAAGAGACGAGCTATATTCTTTTAAAGGATAGAAAAACGGGAGACACTCTTCTTAAAGGAAATTTTGGTGAAGTGACCGTGCATTCTTTTGAGGAAGGACAAATTTTACCCGTTCGTTATCTGGTGAGGGATTCGGATGGTTCTCGTCGTTACCAGGTGGAGTATTTTTCTTATGAAAAATCCGATGGCTTTTGGATGCCCAAGAAGTTAAAAGCACAATTCTGGGACCCTCAACTTAAAATAGAAATTGATTTTGAAGAAATCCATGTGAATCCAAAAGATCCCAAGATCGATCGATCACTTTTTGAAGTTAAGATTCCAGCCGATGCCATGCAAATCAATGCGATACAAATTCAAAACTAGTTGTCTTCTCACGGGATTTCTTTTTTTGTTTGTCCTGAGTGGATGTCACATCCAAGTCCCGAAAGATTCTGAGACCCTTGTCTGGCATTTGGGTGCCGAGCCTGATACTCTGAACCCCATCACCGCTACGGATGCCTACGCTTCACGCATTGATGGTCTGATTTATGATTCTCTCATTGAACGCGACAACGATACGTTGGAGTGGAAACCAAAAATGGCGGAGCGCTGGGAGATTTCTATCAATCGTCGTGAATTTACTTTTCACCTGAGATCAGGAATTCGATGGCAGGACGGTGCTCCGTTAACAGCCGAGGATATCCTTTACTCGTATCATCGCATCATGGATCCTAAAGTGGATGCTCCTCATTTGCGCGTCTACTATCAGGATCTTGAAAAAGTAGAAAAACTGGATGATCTCACGGTTCGTTTTACCTACCGACGACCTTATTTTATGGCCCTGGAGTTTTGTGGCACGATCCCCATTGTTCCCAAGCATCTTTTTAATAATGGAGAAGAGTTTAATAGTCATCGACAAAACCGTTCTCCCATTGGAATGGGGCCTTATCGATTTGTACGCTGGGATACGGGTAAAAAAATAGTTTTGGAGAGGAACGAAGACTATTGGGGTCAAACCATTGGGCGAATGCCCGCGATTCAAAAAATTAGTTTTGAAGTGGTTGCTGAAGATACCGTGGCCCTTCAATTATTAAAAAAAGGCGAGCTGGATTTTGCGGGTCTCCGACCGATTCAATGGATGAGACAAACGGATTCAAAAAAATTTCAGGAACATTTTAAAAAGTATCAATTCTACACACCCGGTTATAGTTTTATAGCGTGGAATATGCGTCGTTCGTATTTTAAAGACGCTCGTGTGCGACGAGCAATGACGATGCTTGTGAATCGGGAAGAAATTCTGAAAAAACTTAATTTTGGTATGGGACGGATTGTGACCGGTCCTTTTTATGATCAATCCAAAGATTATAATCATAATGTGAAACCCCTTCCCTATGATTTAGAGGCGGCGAAGAGGCTTCTGAAAGAAGCTGGCTGGGAGGATCATGATGGGGATGGAATTTTGGATAAAGACGGTGTTCCTTTTCATTTTCAATTTCTTATTGCTTCTGGAAGGCGTTTTGCAGAACGTTTAGCCAGTATTCTTAAAGAAGATTTAAGAAAAGTGGGTATTGATATGGAAATTCGACAACTCGAGTGGGCTTTGTTTATAAAAAATCTGGATGATCGTAAATTCGATGCGGTCACTTTGGGATGGGTTTTTGGTTTTGAACAGGATCCGTATCAGGTTTGGCACTCTTCACAGGCAGGAAAAGGATCTAATTTCGTTGGTTTTAAAAACGCCGAGGCGGATCGTCTCATCGAGGAAGGGCGGCAAGAGTTTGATCGTGAAAAACGGGCTGCGATGAATCAACGACTCCATCAGATTATTGATGACATCCAACCGTATACATTTCTTTATAGTAACCCCTATCTGATTGCTTTGGATCGACGTTTTGAAAATGTGAAAATTCATCCGATCGGGATGGATCCGTTGGAGTGGAAAGTAAAGAAGGTGGTGGAATGACAACCTACCTCATCAAAAGAGTATTGCTGATGATCCCCAGTTTTTTAGGGATCACAGTCATCACATTTTTAATTATTCAATTGGCTCCTGGAAATCCGGTATCCCTTAAACTGCAACAAATGGGGGGAGAGGGGATTCGTACCGAAACGGTTTCACGCGAAGTGATTGAACAAACAAAAAAAATGTACGGTTTGGACAAGCCTCTTTATGTGCAGTACGGCTTATGGCTGAAAAGAGTAGTGACTTTGGATTTTGGCGAATCCTACAAAGATCATCGTTCGGTGATGGTTAAGATTCGTGAAGCTTTGCCGGTAACTCTTCTTTTAAACATCATTTCTATTTTTTTGATTTATTTTATTTCCATTCCCATTGGGGTGTATTCCGCCGTTTCACCGGACAGTCGATGGGATAAACTGATGACTCTCGTTCTTTTTTTCCTTTACTCCCTCCCTTCTTTTTGGGTGGCGATGATGCTCATTATTTATCTGGCGGGTGGGGAACATCTCAATATTTTCCCCATGGTGGGAATTATTTCGCCAGGAGCCGAACAGCTTTCCTGGATGGGCAAAATAGGAAACGTGATCTGGCATTTGGTATTACCGGTCATAATCCTGACGTATGGGGGGTTGGCTTTTATGTCCCGCTTCTCGCGATCTCAAATACTGGAAGTTGTCCGTCAGGATTACATTCGTACGGCACGTGCGAAGGGACTTTCCGAAAGAACGGTTATTTATAAACATGCTCTCCGTAATTCTCTGATTCCTTTGGTGACATTGATGGGAACTCTTTTGCCCGGTTTGATTGGGGGAAGTGTGATTGTGGAACAAATTTTTTCCATTCCCGGCATGGGTAAGTTAGGATTCGAAGCGGTTCTCTCCCGTGATTATCCAACCGTCATGGCCATTGCGGCTATTGAAGCGATTCTCACTTTGGTGAGTCTTTTGATTAGTGATTTTCTTTATGTGGTTGTTGATCCGCGAATTACTTTTGAGAAGGTATAGAGGGAAAAGATTTGGGACAGTTTAAAATTATTTGGAAACAATTTTCATCCAACAGATTTGCATTGGTTGGGCTCGTAATTATTTTTTTACTTTTTGGGATTGCTTTTCTAGCCCCACTTTTATCCCGCTTTTCTCCAACGGCCTACGATCTGGATTCGGTTCTTCTGCCGCCGTCTGCGGTTCATTTATTTGGGACGGATGAAGAAGGTCGGGATGTCTTAGCGCGCATGATTTTTGGAACGCGCATTTCTCTTTCGGTTGGATTTATCGCCGTGGCTCTTTATGTCGTAATCGGAATGATTCTGGGAGCCCTTGCAGGTTATTTTGGCGGCTGGATTGATATTTTTATTTCGCGCCTGATTGAAGTGGTTATTTGTTTCCCTACTTTTTTTCTGATTTTAACCGTCTTGGCTTTTATTGGTCCCTCTCTCTTTAATATCATGGTGGTGATTGGATTGACCAGCTGGCCAGGTATTGCGCGTCTGATGCGTGGAGAGTTTCTGAAACTGCGTAGCCAGGACTTTGTTTTGTCGGGTCGCGTGAGTGGAGCCAGCACCTCGCGACTTATTTTTCGTCATATTCTTCCCAATAGCTTAGCACCGATCTTGGTATCCGCTACTTTTGGTGTGGCTTCCGCCATTTTGGTGGAATCGAGCCTTTCTTTTTTGGGTTTTGGTGTGCAGCCACCAAGTCCGTCATGGGGTGAGATCCTTTCCCAGTCGCGAGATTTTATGGATATTGCCTGGTGGCTCGCTCTGTTTCCCGGGATCGCAATTTTTATAAGCATTACGGCTTACAATCTGGTAGGAGAGGGGTTGCGTGATGCTTTTGATCCAAGAATGAAAGTTTGAGTTATTCTTTTAGTCCCAAAAGAAAGGAAACTCCCCTCTGAATTTTTTTAAAATCAGAAGGTTCTAAAAATCCAAGATCCTCAATAAAAAAAGCTCTGTCGACAGTATGAATCTGATCAATAAGAACGTCAGAATGTTTCTGAATGCTCAGATTGGGAGAGATTTTGAGTCTGGTTCTCAGTATATTTTCTTCTTGGAGTTGAGTGGTGAGTGGGACAATGACGGCCCCAGGGCTTCCAGATTTTAGTGTATCCGAAGTCTGAATGACGACAACGGGCCTTACTTTTCCAGGCTTTGATTTGCGAGGAGGATTCATATCGACGAGATAACAACGTCCCTGTTCAATCGTGAATTTTTCTGATTTGCCGGAAGTCATTCAAGACCTTCTTTCCTTCTTCATGATAATTTTTGAAATAAAAACGAAGCCTGGAGAGTTCCACCTCTCTTTTGACCTTTTGGTTGTATTCTCGAATCGCTTCGTTGATATACTCTGTCTTGGACCTCACTGAAGTTTTGGGAAGCAGGGATTTCATCTCTTCCTCGAGATCCGCTCTAATATTAAGCTTAAGTGCCATAAAATGCTCCTTAATTTGGCATATGAAAGTATATCTTATTTAGGGGTATATTCAAGCACTATTTTTAAATGCTCGATGAGCCTTTTTGCATGGAGAATTGCGGTCCAAGTTTTAAAAAAATAGCTGCATCCCACAGAAAATCTGGTAAGGGTATTCTCAACCTATGGAACCTTTGCTGTCGATTGAAAATCTCAAAACCCATTTCTTTACCTCTCAAGGCGTGGTAAAAGCAATCGATGGCATTTCTTTTTCGGTTCCACGGGGCGGGCGTGTGGGCATTGTCGGCGAATCGGGTTGTGGAAAATCCATGACAGCCTTATCGATTTTACGGTTGATTTATCCTCCTGGAAAAATTGTGGACGGGAAAATTTTTTTTGAGGGAAAAGATCTTCTATTATCGTCTGAAAATGAGATGAGAAAAATTCGTGGAGCTCGGATTGCCATGGTTTTTCAAGAAGCCATGACGAGTTTGAATCCCGTGTTTACCATTGGAAATCAGATCGAAGAATCGGTATCTCTCCATCAAAATCTTCAAAAGAAAGATCGTTGGAACAAAGTCTTGGAAAGTTTATCTTTGGTGGGTATTCCAGATCCAGAACGTGTGGCCCGCTCTTATCCTCATGAGCTTTCTGGCGGGATGAGGCAAAGAGCCATGATTGCCATGGCCCTGAGTTGTGAGCCGGATCTTCTAATCGCCGATGAACCCACAACGGCTTTGGATGTCACCATCCAGGCTCAAGTTCTCGAACTGCTGAAGGAACTCCAAAAAAAATTAGGCATGGCTTTGATTCTCATTACGCATGATTTAGGTGTGATTGCAGAAACGGTGGATGAAGTGCTTGTCATGTATGCAGGAAAAATCGTGGAGCAAGGCTCGGTACGTGATATTTTTAAAAAACCGAAACATACCTATACTCAAAAACTTTTAAGCTTGGTCACTTATGAATGATAAACTCTTGAGTGTTCAAAATTTAGTCAAACATTTTCCGGTCAAAGCCGGATTTTTTTCTCGTACGGCGGCTTCTATCAAAGCGGTCAGTGACGTATCCTTTGAAATGAGTTCGGGGGAAACCTTGGGGCTTGTTGGGGAATCGGGTTGTGGGAAAACAACGGTGGCCCGCCTGATAGCTCGGCTTTACAAACCCGATTCGGGTCGCATTGAGTTTGAAAAACAAGACATAGGGTCTCTTGAAGGTAGTCCGTTAAAAAACTTTCGTAAAAAAACACAAATGATTTTTCAAGATCCTTACTCGTCCCTCAATCCACGGATGAGAGTTGGATCGATTATTGCGGAGCCGTTGGAAATTCATGGGATGGTTGCTCGACAGGATAAGAGACGGAAGGTGGAAGAACTTTTGGAGCTTGTGGGACTTGAGAAAAATTTTTATGACCGGTATCCCCATGAGTTTTCAGGAGGACAAAGACAGAGGATCGGTATTGCACGGGCGATTGCTCTGGTTCCTAAACTGATTGTGGCAGATGAACCTGTTTCTGCTCTGGATATGTCTGTGGCTTCACAAATTGTTAACTTACTTCAAGAGCTTCAAGAAAAATATGGCTTGAGCTATCTTTTTATTTCTCATGATTTAAAATTGGTCAAACATTTAAGCCACCGGATCGCTGTGATGTATTTGGGAAAAATTGTCGAACTGGCCCCAAAAACAGAATGGCAAAAACCTTTGCATCCTTATAGCCAGGCTTTAATAGCCGCTATTCCGGTTCCGGATCCTGAAAAGAAAAGAAATCGTATTCTTCTTTCTGGAGAAATTCCTTCGCCGATGAATCCACCTTCCGGTTGTGCTTTTCATACGCGGTGTCCTTTTGCTGAAAAAAAATGTCGCGAAGAAGAACCAGAAATGAAAGAATGGGCCAAAAATCATTGGTCGGCTTGTCATTTTACGGAGAAAATCAATGCTTAGAAAAAACTTTTTAAGAGTTGTTGTGTTGGGATACCTCATTCTTGTTCATGGATGTGTACCTGTCACAAAAAATTCTAAAAGTCCTGGCAAGATTCAAGGAGCGGCGGGGCGTGTGTTGCCTTACTATTCCATTTCTATCGACGCCAATTACGATAATCGTTTAGATCAAGTATTTCCAGGCTATAAACTGTTACCCGTCTTAATTAAAAACGTGTCTCTCAAGGCTATTCCAATGGATGTAAAAACGGATCGATGGGTGATTGTGAGTGAGAAAGGCAAACACTATCGGGCCATCAATAGTCTGAAAGTAAAGGACCCTGTGGCTTGGCGCGATGTTCCTGAAAAGATGCGGAATATTATTGATTACCCAGAAATTATTCCTATCAATTATACAGTTACTTTTGATCTTCTCGTGCCTTCAATCGTCCCTCTCGAATATTTTAGTCAGATCCGTTACTACAACGCTACCCTCAATCAGAAGTTTGTGGTTGAGAAAGAGTATTAAACATTAAACCTAAAAAACAAAATATCTCCGTCTTTTACGACATAGTCTTTACCTTCCAAACGCCATTTTCCGGCTTCTTTAATTTTAGCTTCAGAGCCTAGCTTCATGAGGTCATCAAAGTGATAACATTCGGCTCGGATAAATCCTTTTTCAAAATCAGAATGAATCACACCGGCCGCTTGAGGGGCTTTGGTATTATTGGGAATTGTCCAGGCACGGACCTCCTGCTCGCCTGCGGTAAAATAAGTTGCCAGACCGAGGAGTTTATAAGCAGCATGGGCCAGTTGGTGGAGACCTGATTCTTTCAATCCAAGCTCTTCAAGAAAAGAGATGCGTTCGGTAGGGGAGAGCTCGGAAATTTCAGATTCAATTTTACCGCTGATGACTACCACCTCGGCATTTTGTTGAGCAGCAAAAGTTTTGAGTTGAGTGACTGCTGAAGGAGGATGGATCACATCCTTTTCGTTGACGTTGGCTACAAATAAAACAGGCTTCAGTGTGAGAAGAAACAAACTTTGACTTAAGCTTTTTTCATCGTCAGTGAGATTTAAACTACGTGCCGGCTTTCCCGTGCTCAGACTTTTTTGGATTTTTTGGTAAACAGGAAGTTGAGCCTGAGCTTCTTTATCGTTTGTTTTAATTTTCTTCTCAACTTTTTCAATGGCCTTGGTGATGGAATCAAGATCCGCCAGCATGAGTTCTGTCTCGATCACTTCGATATCACTCAAAGGGTCCACATGGCCATGGACATGCACGACATCCGGGTCTTCAAAACATCGGACAATATGGGCAATGGCATCCACACTACGAATATGCCCTAAAAACTGATTGCCCAAACCTTCCCCTTTGGAAGCACCTTTGACCAACCCTGCAATATCAACAAACTCAATAATCGCCGGGATAATTTTTTTTGGTTTAAAAATTTCGGCGATTTTATCAAGACGATTATCCGGAACAGAGACGATCCCGATATTGGGTTCAATCGTACAAAAAGGGTAGTTAGCCGCTGCCGCACCAGCCGCAGTCATCGCGTTGAAGATAGTTGATTTGCCCACGTTGGGAAGGCCGACGATTCCACATTTGAGAGACATGGGGTGTGCTTTTAGAAAGAAATAGGCCTTGTTTGCAAGGACATAAACAGATAAGATACAAACCTATTTGGGGGAATTCATGAAAAAAATTAAATTTCTTTTGTTTTTGGCCACTTTTATTTTTTCTATTTCTCATCTGTATGCTTTCATGATGCTTCAATTAAATCTGGAGCAGCTCACGGCCCTCTCTGAGAGGGTTTTTTCAGGCAAATGTATTTCGAATGTTCCCAAAAAAGATGAGGAAGGACGTTCTATTCAGGAAGTTACTTATCAAGTGATTGAAATGTTGAAGGGTGATCCTGTCGATCAAATTACCTTTAAACAGTTGGATAGTGCGAGTGTTGGAAAGAAAAAAGTGGGGAACTTAACCCTGCATTCTCTAGATTTGGATCTTCCCCAATATAAGGTTGGTGAAGAAAGTATTATTTTTCTCAGTGCGGATGGTCCCATTGGCTTGACGGCTCCTATAGGACTTCAGCAGGGAAAATTTTTGGTTAAGAAAAGTGTTTCTGGTGAAAAGAGAGTCGTAAATGGAATAAATAATAAGGGTCTTTTTATGGGATCGTCAAAAAGTCCAAAAATAAAATCCATGTCTTTAGATCGTGGGGAGAAAAGCCTTCTGAATTCTCAGAGTGGGGATGTCGGCTATGCCGATTTCATCTCTTTAGTCAAAAAAATCGCCACACCTTAAAAACATGAAACCCCTTGTTTGCTTTCTGATGACCTTTATTATTTTTCTTATAACCCCTATTTCAAGGGTTCAAGCCATCGGTCCACGGGATGTTACCAGTGGGGGAGCTGCTGTAAAGTGGGCCTCTATGCCCGTCACGGTTCATCTGGAATCAGATTTAACCATTACAAAAGACAGTCAGTCACGTGATTTAACGAGTTTAATTTCAGCCGCCTTGAATCAGTGGGTCGGTCTTGCGGATTCTTCTGTAAGTTTTACCTTGGGAAGTTTGGGGATTGCCGTGGATGGATCAAACGCTTGTGACGTTTTGTATGATTCCTCAAAATGTCCAAACGGACCGACCAACGATGGCAAGAATCCTTTGGTGATTGATGAGGATGGTTCCATTATGGCCAAGTTTTTTGGTGCCGGAAATAAATTCTCCACCTTGGGTTTTGCTTCGATCATCTCTTCAAATTCGTCAACAGGTGATGCTGTTCGTGGAGAAGCTGTTTTTAATGCCGCCTGTCTCAAAGATTTTATGGTCAGTGGTTGCTCTGCGTTAGGATCTACTTTTACAGGTTTTACCGATGATGATTTTACCTCTTTTATTGTCCATGAGATTGGGCACTTCTTGGGTCTTGACCATTCTCAGGTCAATTTAACGGAAGCTACTGACAGCGATTCTTCAAATGATAATTTAATCAATACGATGTTCCCAACGTTTAAGGTAGGGAATGGGGCTAACTTCAAGGTCCCTCATCGTGATGATCAGGTGGCCTTGGCTCAACTCTATCCTTCGTCCTCGTTTACTTCAAATTCTTGGAGTATGACGGGAACAGTTTACAATACCGATGGGACCACGGGTTTTCAGTGTGCCAATCTTGTGGCCAGAAGAACCGATACTCCTCGGGTAGATGCCATCTCTGCACTTTCAGGGGATTTTGCAGTAGCCAATTCCAGTAATGGAACTTATACCCTTCTTGGATTAGCTTCCGGTGTTTCTTACAAGATTGATGTGGAGTCAATCGGCAGCAGTTTTACATTAGCTTCTGGTTATACACCCTGTCGTGGACGCTCAGCGGGTGAGCCTGATCCCCCTCAGTTTACCAAATTTACTTCTTCCGGAAGTTTTACATCCACTGCGGGTAAGTGTTTAACAGTGACTTGTACGATGACGTCATCCGGTGGCGATTGTGTTGAGGGTACTGGTACGGCGTGTGGAGGAAGTGGTGGGTGCAGTTTGATACGATAGTTTGGTCATGGCGAGCGAAGCGTGGCCATCTCCCGGATTCAGTTGTGAGATCGCCACGCCCTTTGGGCTCGCGATGACACGTGCCTTGACTTTTTTCCCCAGCTCACGTTTTATCCCGGCTTATGTCCTTAGCTGAAAGCCGCAGTAGTCGTGAAATCCAGGTTGGTTCTGTACGCATGGGCGGTAAGAATCCCATTACCGTTCAGAGCATGGCCGCTACGCGCACCCAGGATCTGGAAGGAACTTTACGACAAATTCGCATTCTTGAAAAAGCGGGAGCTGACCTCATCCGTATTGCTGTCGATAGCGACAAGGATGTGGAAGCTTTGAGAAAGCTTCGTGATCAAACGGAGGCTCCGCTTGTGGTGGATCTTCAGGAGAGCTATCGTTTAGCCGAATCACTGGCTCCATTGGTGCAAAAAATTCGTTACAATCCTGGTCATCTTCATCACCACGAAAAACAAAAGAGTAAGAAAGACAAAGTCTCGTGGATTGTGGAACAAGCCGTCAAGCATAATTGTGCTTTGCGTGTGGGTGTGAACTGTGGATCCGTCGATCCGGAATGGTTGGAAAAATTTCCTGATAACGATGAAGAAGCAATCCTAAATTCCGCAGCAGAGCATTGCCAGATCCTTGATGATCTAGGATTCAAAAATTATCTTGTTTCTTTGAAAGATTCGGATCCTAAAAAAGTCATCGAGATTAATCGTCGTTTTCATGACATACGGCCGGATGTTCCTTTGCACCTTGGAGTGACGGAAGCGGGTCTTCCTCCGGAAGGTGTTATTAAAACGCGCGTTGCTTTTGAGCAGCTCATTAGCCGTGGTATTGGAGATACGTTACGGGTCTCGTTGACAGTTCCTTTTGATGATAAAGGTCAAGAGATTCAGGTTGGTCGTGCGATCCTCAAAGATATTAAAGAGGGTCGATTCCGTTCCGTTCCTGATTTTGGCGAAAAAAAACTCAACATTATTTCTTGTCCTTCCTGTTCGCGTGTTGAGAATGAAAAATTTGTGGAACTGGCACAGGCGGTCAAAGAAATGGCTCAGTATGCCAAAGACTACGCTGTCACCATTGCTGTGATGGGATGTCGGGTCAATGGTCCTGGGGAGACGGATGATGCCGACCTGGGGCTTTGGTGTGCACCGACCTTTGTGAATCTTAAGAGAAAGGAAGAAGAACTAGGAAAATATTCGTATGATGCTATTCTCCCTCGCTTAAGATCGGAACTGGATCTTCTGATTACCCAAAAGAAAAGCGCATGAAAACTTCAAAACTTTTTTTTATTTTTTCCTTCCCTCTCATAATCCTCATTTCAGGCTGTGCTACAGCTCCTTCTTATAAAAAAAATGGGAAAACAGGAACCGATCAGTCTTATCATGAAGAAGGGATTGCTTCGTGGTATGGAGGTAAATTCGAAGGACGAAAAACTGCGAACGGCGAGCGTTACAGTACTTATCGTTACACCTGTGCTCATCGGACACTGCCGTTTGGATCAAAGGTCATCGTTACCAATCTTTCCAACGGGAAAAAGGTGACCTTGAGAGTTAACGATCGTGGTCCAAGACCAAAATCACGAATCATCGATGTTTCCTATATTGCGGCTCGTGATTTGAATTTTGTAAAATCAGGGACAACAAAAGTAAGGGTGGTAAGGATTTCGGACGAATTATGAATGATTTGAAAAATAAAAAATGCCTTCCCTGTGAGGGAGGAGTACCCAAGCTTTCTGACCCTGAGATTGATCGTTTGTTGCTTCAGGTGACTGGCTGGTTGGGAAAAGGGATGAAAATTTCCCGCAAGTTTGTATTTAAAAATTTCGCCCAGGCCATGGTTTTTGTCAACAAGATGGCGGACATTGCCGAACAAGAAGGGCACCATCCCGATTTTCTCGTTCACTATAATGAAGTGACCGTCACGCTCTGGACCCATGCTGTTGGTGGTTTGACAGAAAATGACTTTATCCTCGCAGCAAAAATTAACCAAATTTCGTAATTACTGAGATTCTCCAACCACCAATTCAGGTATTCGAATGGGAAGTACTTCCCCCCACGACTAATTCAGGTATTCTGATGGTTGGTTGAGCATCCGAAACAGGGACACCTTGATTATTTTTTCCGCAGGTGCCGATGCTAAATCCCAGATCACTTCCCACTTTATCAATCGACATGAGAACCTCGGGGCCGTTACCCATGAGAATAGCGCCGCGCACCGGTTCTCCAATTTTCCCTTTTTCAATCAAGTAGGCATCATTCACTTCAAAAACAAAATCACCATTCACCGTATTCACCTGTCCACCGCCCATTTTTTTAACAAACAACCCTTTTTCTGTGGAGCGAATAATTTCTTCTGGATTATCATTGCCGGGCAGAATCATCGTATTTGTCATACGGCAAATAGGGGGGAAGCGGTAAGATTCACGCCGACCATTTCCTGTCGATTTTGCCTCATCTTGACGGGCCAGCCTTCTGTCATACATGTAATTTTTCAAAATTCCTTTTTCAATCAGAAGGGTGCGTTGTGACGGGGTTCCCTCATCATCGAAAATAAACGAACCACGTTTGTTAGCCACAGTCGCATCATCTACGACCGTAATTTTTTCACCACCAATTTTCTGGCCGATTTTTTTGTGATAAACGGAAAGTCCATTCACTGCCAAATCCGCTTCCAGTCCGTGTCCTACAGCTTCATGAATCATCGTGCCTCCTGCCTCGCTCGACAAGATCACAGGCATTCTTCCCGCAGGGGCTTTACGCGCTTTCAGCATCATCAAGGCTTGTGAGACTGATTTTTTAGCAATGGTTTCGGGAGGATTTTCTTCCAGCATTTCCAAACCTACCACACCGCCAACCGGGGTGTATCCTGTCTGAAGTCGATCACCGTTTTGAACGACAGTTTGCACAAAAAAGAGGGTATAGGTCCTGTCTTCGGAGGCCAACTCTCCCAAAGAATTAGCAACGAACATCTTCTTTAGAATTTCAGCATAGAGAACTTTAACTTGAATGATGCGCGGGTCCAGAGACCACGCTTCTTTCTCTGCTCGTGAAATAAAATTTCTTTTCTGTTCAAGATCCAACATAAAGGGGGATTTTAAAATTTTCATCTGAATATGAGGTGGAATGGTTTTGAGTGAAATAGGAAATCCAAATTTTTTATCCGACACAGATTGAGATACCGAATCTGCCAGTTCCAACAAGGATTTTTCCGAAATCTCGTTGGTAAATCCATAGGCCGTCTTGTCTTTCCACAAAACACGCAGTCCGATTCCCCGATCTATGACCGGATTCACTTTTTCTATTTTTTTACCTTCAGAAATGATTTGGAGCGATTGGGTATCATCCGCATACAGTTCGGCAAAATCCCCGCCGTTTTTTAAAGCGGTTTTAAGAATTTTTTGAAGGTTATATTTTTGAATCATATGAGAAATGTGCCCGGGGCCGGACTCGAACCGGCACGCCCCATTGCTGGATAGCTCAGGATTTTAAGTCCTGTGTGTCTGCCAATTCCACCACCCGGGCAGTGACAAAAGATCAATAAAAGATCCAATGAGGCACGGGCGGGGATCGAACCCGCGTATAGCAGTTTTGCAGACTGCCGCCTTACCACTTGGCCACCGTGCCATTTCATTTGTCGGTGGTCATTATTCTTGTATTTAGCTTGGAGTCAATTCTTATTGATTGATGCGAATATCGTAACCCTTTCCTTGGGTGCTAATCTCCATGGTTCCCATTTGGTCGGTACGATAAATATCTGCTCCAACTTTTTCAAGTCGATGGAGAGTCGTTGCAGCGGGATGTCCATAGTCGTTGTGACGCCCCACTGAAATTACCGCCGCTACAGGTTGGACAAGATCTAAAAAATGTTCGTTGCTACTGGAAGCACTTCCATGGTGACCCACATGAAGTATATCAATGTGACCAACGATTTCCCCTGTCGTAGATTCCATATCTTTGGTTTCAAACCCGCCTGGATTTCCTCCTCCGGTCAGATCACCAGCCGTGAAATATTTGAAATTTCCATATTCCACGAGCAAACCAATGGCCGCTTCGTTTTCTTCGTCAGGGTTGAGATGAATGATTCGGCCGTCTTCGTAGTTTCCATTTACTACCACCACATCCGCATGAGCACCTCCACCCAAATCAAAATGCATTCCGGGTGCAGCTTCATGACGAAAAGGAGCGGCAATTTGCAGATACTCCTTATAGGTGGAGGTATTTTTATCGGTTTGATCACCTCGATCAATGAGTCCTAACACAGGAACACGATCATCTTCTGTACCTAGAAGTTGATCTTCCCCTTTAATGATTTCGGGAATAGCGCTGATATGATCGGCATCGTAATGCGATGCGATTATCCAATGAAGTTGAGATACTTCTTTCCGTTGTAGTGTGGGCAAAACTTTTGAAATTCCTGCTCCGGCAGGTCCTCCGTCGATCAAAATCGTTTTTCCAGAAGGGCCAATAATCAGAGTGCCATCTCCCTGTCCAATATCCATAACAATAATAGAGAGGGTCTGATTTTCTCCCTGTGTCTTGGAAGCTAGATTTTCAGCAGGATGGTCAGAAGGTTTATTAATGGGAATGACAGGAGAGCAGGAACAGAAAAAGAGAAGTAGAAAAAAGTATTTTCGAATCATCCTTCGACTAAAGTGCAACTCAAGTGCCAAAGATTTTTAGCACCCCAAAAACAAAAAGCGTTCGAATTTTGGATGTGTCCGTTTGATTTTGAAACCCGACCAATCGTTCGCTCGCACAAAATTGTTGGCATCTATTTTGCTCATTCATCTCGCCATGATCTGGTGGATTTTATTTTTGTTAACAATTTCTCCCGCTCTCCAAGCAAGGACATCTTCTGTGATGATTCATCCAGAGCCTTCTGTGCATGAAATTCAAGATGAGGTCGTTCGTTATTTAGGTTTTGATCAGAAGGAGGTCGATAGTTGGAATAAAAAGTCACGATGGTCAGCAGCTCTGCCAAGACTTCAGACAGGTTTCCAAAAAGATTTGAAAGATCTGGTTTCTCTTTCCTCACGTGATTCCGTTTCTGTATCGGGTGGCAGTGTCACCG
>Ga0209515_10004975_pt1 | contig 17578 bp, 18 predicted proteins | sample Subgroupgradi54m_FD_187454 | JGI IMG/M metagenome (GOLD analysis project Ga0209515, IMG submission 187454) | Subsurface groundwater microbial communities from S. Glens Falls, New York, USA - GMW60B uncontaminated upgradient, 5.4 m (SPAdes)... ...
GATATTCGCGCGGGCTCCTCGGCTCGGCTTCGTTATCGTGTTTGTACTTACACTACTCCTGCTGGCGTCAGTTGCCGCTGCCTACACGCTCATCGAACGATATATCGCTACTGTGGAGCTGTCGCGTGCACGTACCGCATATTATGCAGGTAATCTCGATGTAGCTGCGAGCGCTGTAAGCCGAGCGCTCTCCTTCGCGCCCCAGCCAGAGAACTACCAGCTTGAGGCGTTCATCGCTGACGCTCGACTAGGACAGATAATCTCCTCAACAACTCTTACGCCAACGCAGGCCAGACAATCCTTCCAGGACGCGCTCTCAGCCGGTATCAACGCCGCATTGACTGCCACACAATTGGCTCCGAACGACTACCAAAACTGGGTCGCTCTCGGCAATCTGTACGGCGCTGCGGTTCCGCTCAAGGTCTCGGGTGCATACGACAGCGCGAAGTCTGCGTACGCACGAGCTGTTGCACTCAACCCAACTTCACCACAACTCCAGTATCTGCTCGCAGAGCTCGATGTGGCGCAGGGGGATGCGAAGGCGGCCAAAAACGATCTCAAGCAGGCCATCACGCTCAAGCCCGACTACACTCAAGCCATTTTCCTGCTCTCCCAGCTTGAAGTCGCCGATGGTAATGTGAAGGATGCGCTTGCTGCAGCCGAGGCCGCCGCCTACTTCACCCCGAATAATCCGAATATTCTCTTCCAGGTCGGCATCTTGCGAGCCGCTTCTGGTGATCTGCCCGGCTCCGTCGTAGCCCTTGCGGGGGCAGTCGCAGCCAATCCGAGTTTCGCCAATGCACGCTACTTCCTCGCAGCGGTATACGCGAAGCAGAATGACTATAAGGATGCATTGACGCAGATAGAGGCGGTTGCGGCCCTCTCTGCCGACAACGCGACTGCCGTCGCGAGTATACAGACAGCGCTTGTTGCAGGTAAGAATCCATTCCCACCAAACCTCCTCTCCGTCAGTCCGGCACCCGTAAGTCAATAAGGACTAGTGGTAACACAATAGAGTAGGATAGGGGAATGGTTACACGGCTCTGGCGACGCATCGGAGCGCCAATACGCGGCCTGCATCAGGCCGCGTATTGGCTTGCGGTACTCACGCTCGCGTCCCAGGCCCTTGCTCTGTTGCGCGACCGGACATTCGCCGCGAGCTTTGGAGCCGGGCAGGTACTCGACCTCTACTACGCCGCATTCCGGGTCCCTGACCTCGTCTTCGCTCTCGTCTCCTCGCTCGTCTCCGCCTACGTCCTCATTCCGCGCATTACGGGAGCTGATCGTGAGAGCGTGAGAAGACTCCTCTCCGAGTCAGCATCCTTCTTGCTGATTGTCGGCGGCGGATTCTGTATTATCATCGCCGTGTTCATGCCGAGATTCCTTGCGCTCTTGTATCCCGATCTGATAGTCTCGGGATATTCGAGCGAATTCGTTCTACTTGCGCGCCTGCTCCTCATCCAGCCGATATTGCTCGGGCTCTCGGGTGTGCTCGCGAGCGTGACTCAGGTACATCGCCGCTTTCTCCTCTTCGCGCTCTCGCCGGTACTCTACAATCTCGGCATCATCTTCGGCACCATCGTGCTCTACCCGACATGGGGCCTGCCGGGAATTGGCATCGGCGTCATCCTTGGGGCGGTCGCCTATGTTGCCGTCAATGTTCCAGTCGTTCTTGCTGCCGGCGTTGTCCCTCGTCTCACGCTCCCGACGTGGCGGAACATGTTCCCAGTCGTCCTTGATTCTGTGCCACGCTCGCTCGCGCTTGGGATGGGCTCCATCACGGCTCTTGTGCTCACTGCTATTGCCTCTCGACTGGGCACAGGCGCCATCTCTGTCTTCACCTTTGCCAGCAATCTTGAGTCTGTACCACTTGCGCTCATCGGCTCTTCCTATGCGGTGGCGGCTTTCCCAGCACTTTCTGAAGCCTTGGCAACTAATCAGCGACAAGAGTTCAGCCGAATCCTCGGAGCAAGCTCACGGCACATCATCCTCTGGTCGGTTGTCTCGCTCGGGCTCATCGCCGTGCTTCGCGCGCATCTCGTACGTGTCGTGCTCGGCACAGGCGCCTTCGGTTGGGACGCGACTCGGCTGACTGCCGCCTTGCTCGCCGTCCTCGCCGCGGGTCTCGTCGCACAGGGTCTCGTACTTCTCTTTTCTCGCGGCTTGTATGCCGCCCGCCAATCATGGCGGCCACTCATCTACCAGCTTGTTGGCGGTGCTCTAACTGTCGGACTTGCCCTCACACTCCTCGCCTTACCTTCGGCGGGCCTGCCTGCCGCCCTCGCGCATCTGTTGCGAGTGAGTGATGTACCGGGTTCAGCTATTCTGCTTGTGGCAGTTGCTGCCTCCGTAGGGCAGATAGTGCTCGCAGTTCTGTCGCTTATCGCATTAGCTCGCGTAGCTCCGGGGCTCGCGGCCGGGCTCGCGCGGCCGCTTATCCACGGTGCGCTCGCCGCCGTCTTCGGCGGCGCAGCCACCTATGGCGTGCTTGCGGTGGCGGGCGGCATCGCTCCCCTGACCACACTTGTCGCTGTCGCGACCCAGGGCTTCATCGCCGGCATCGCAGGTCTCGCCGCCGCAGGGCTTACGCTCTGGCTCCTCGGCAACGAGGAATTTCGCGATATATGCGCCGCGCTTACGCGCCTCGCAGGTGCTCGCGCTGTACTCGCCCCTTCAGCCGACGAGCCCGTACGGCCCTAATCCTCTTGCGACCTGCATACAAGGTATGATATTATAGTATTGATTCGTAATACATACCTGACATGAGCACCATCTCAATTCCCATCTCGTCCGAACAGGAGCGATTCATCGACGGCTATATCAAAGAGGGCAAGGCCGATAATAAGGCCCAAGTCGTTCGCCGCGCCCTCATTCGGCTTTCCGAGGAGGAAGCAATCGAGGCGGTGCTTCGAGCCGAGAAGGAGCCGATATTGCGAGGCGATATCCGCGATCTCATGCGCAAGCTGAAGTAACCGCATGCAGGTCGGATATAAACCGAGCTTCGTGCGGCAATTGAACGCACTTGAACACTCTCTCCGAGGAGAGGCGCTTGAGCGGATGAGAGAATTCGGAGAGCCAAAGAACCATAAGCGCTTGCACGTTCATCCGCTCAAAGGCAAGCTCAAAGGGTTCCACAGCTTCTCCGTCAATTACCGCTACCGCATTGTCTTCAAGTGGATTGGTTCCCGCAAGTCGTTTGCTGTCTTGACCGCCGTCGGTGACCACGACATATATGAATAGCCAGCGCTAGACTGCACACCTATGGACGAGATAATTGCCGAGAACGAGAAGACCTGGGATGCAGTAGCCGAACAATTTGCGGAGGCGAGTGCATTACCCGAGTGGGGACCGTTTGGCGCCGGGGAAGACCTCAATCTTCTTCCAGAGATAAAGAGTAAGACATTTTTGGAAGTCGGGTGTGGGAGTGGGAGATCCATACGATACCTTCTTGATCAAGGTGCGGTAAAGGTATATGGGCTAGACTTGTCTGCGGTGCAACTTCAGGAGGCGGAGAGATACAATAAGCAAGCTGTTGAGGCCGGGAAGGTCGCGCTTATCAAGGGACGAATGGAAGACTTGTTTGATATCGAACCGGTGGATATTGTCTTTTCGGTATATGCGATTGGATGGACATTGCACCCAGAACGTACTCTGGCCAACATTTTTTCAGTACTAAAACCGGGCGGGAAGTTCATCTGGAGCTGGGACCACAGTTTCTTTACCGACGTACGGTATGAAGATGGAAAGTTTATTGTGAAATATGCTTATCACGACGAGCGTGCACTTGCTAAAAAAGACTGGAAGAAAGAGGGGTCGACCGCTCATATAACATACCGCAAGACTTCTACCTGGTTTCGACTACTGAGTGAAGCCGGGTTTTCAGTTGTTGGCTATTATGAACCTGCACCAGTCAATTTGTCTCGAGGATCAAGTGACCCGAATGAATACTACGCCTTGCCGAAGGCAGAACTAGTGCCGTGCACATTCATTTTTGTTTGTAAAAAGCCGGAATGAAAGCGCGACTGTGCGCAGGGCCCGTAATGGGGTAGAGTGGGGCGGTGCAAAACATACGTAATTTCAGCATCGTGGCTCATGTGGACCACGGGAAGAGCACCTTGGCTGACCGCTTGCTCGAGCGCACGGGGACCATCCCCGAACGCAAGATGCGCGACCAGGTCCTCGACCAGATGGACCTTGAGCGTGAGCGGGGCATCACGATAAAAATGCAGCCGGTTAGGATGCTCTGGCATCCAACCGGTGCTGAGCGAAGCGAAGTGCCAGAAGGTCCCGAGCGGAGCGAGGGGCCCGACTCCGAATACGTTTTGAATTTGATCGACACGCCCGGACACATTGACTTCGCGTATGAGGTGTCGCGGGCGCTCGCGGCTGTCGAGGGCGTCGTCCTCTTAGTCGATTCGACCCAGGGAGTCGAAGCGCAGACCCTGACCACTCTCGCGATGGCACGAGACGCCGGCTGTGTCATCATCCCGGCGGTCAGCAAGATTGACTCGCCCTCCGCGAGAGTCGAGGAGGTCGCGGCCGAGCTCGCGCAACTGCTCGATGTCGAACCCGATACCGTACTCGCCGTCTCGGGCAAGACGGGTGCCGGTGTCGATGAGCTACTGCAGGCAATAGTTGAGCGGATTCCTCCCCCGAAAGTGGGAAGGTCAGACCTTCCCAAGTTTGAAGGTCAGGCCTTCAAGGACGAACCGAGAGGTGTGATTTTTGATTTCTCATATTCGATACATCGCGGTATTGCCGTCTATCTGCGTGTGACGGACGGCATATTCAAGAAAGGACAAGCACTTACGCTCAAATCCACAGATACCGCCTTCACCGCCCTTGAAGTGGGGCACTTCGCCCCCGAAGAGACGCCCACCGAGACGCTCGGCGCCGGCGATATAGGATATATCGTCACCGGCATCAAGGCGGCAGGCGCCGCCGCCGTCGGAGATACGGTTGGCGTGGCGCACGGTTCGCTACCGGCCTTCCCGGGGTTCGCACGCCCCCGGCCGGTCGTGTGGGCCTCGGTGTATCCCGAGAGCCAGGACGATCTCCCGCTCCTGCGACAATCGCTCGCTCGGCTCCATCTCTCAGACTCATCACTCTCCTTCGAGGAAGAGTCCTCGGGCGTCCTCGGGCGGGGATTCCGTTGTGGATTCCTCGGTCTCCTGCATCTTGAGATAGTCATCGAACGTTTGAAGAGAGAGTTCAGCCTCGCTCTTGTCGTTACCACTCCCACTATTGCCTACACGGTGACAACGACGCGTCACACGAAAGAACTTATTTATACACCGTCTAAGTTCCCGCCCTCCGGTGAGATAGTGGAGATAGCAGAGCCGTGGGCGAAGATAATCATCATCACACCCTCTTCCGCAATGAGTCCTATCATCCAGCTACTCTACGAACACGAGGGAGAAGGGCAGGAGATAGAGACCTTCCCTGACGGCCGTATCCAGATTGTGGCCCAGATGCCGCTTCGGGAGCTCATGCGCGGTTTCTTCGACTCCTTGAAGAACGTGTCGTCGGGGTACGCTAGCTTATCCTACGAGCTCCTCCCCGAGCGGTCAGCGGACGTGGTGCGGCTCGATGTGTTGGTGGCAGAGGAGGAGGAGCCGGCTTTCGCTCGCATTGTCGCGAGACGCCGTGTCGAGGCGGAGGCCGAGAGAGTCGTGGAGAAGCTTCATGCTATTCTGCCGCGTCAGCTCTTCGTTACTAAGATTCAAGCGCGGGCGTTGGGGCGCATTCTTTCTTCAAAGACGCTGTCAGCGATGCGTAAGGACGTCACCGGCTATCTCTACGGCGGCGACGTCACGCGCAAGATGAAACTCCTCGAGAAGCAGAAACGTGGTAAGAAGAAGCTTCTCGCTCACGGCTCAGTCGACATCCCACCTGATGTCTTCATGAAGATGGTCCAAGATTCGGACCGGTAGCAAGTGCTTGATACATCGGCCACTTCTTGCCACAATATCGGCAGGCTCTTTGCTAGGAAGAAGGGAGGTTGGAGTGAAATCCGCTCGACGCATCATTCGCCTCCTTTCATCGGGGCGCGTGACAATTGAAAAACGGAGGCGATTGGAAGGTGGACTGTGGGGATGGTGTGATCATGAAAATCGTACCTTGTTCATCTACAGACGCCTGTGCGAAAAGACTCAAGTGAGCATACTGATACACGAGAGCCTCCATTTCTTGCACCCATCAGAAAGTGAGGATTGGGTACTCAATCGGGAAGAAGTTGTCTTCAACGAGCTCCTCCCCGAAGAGTTCTCTGCATTGGTTCGGATACTACGGCAGGTGAGATAACAAACGGTACTTCGCCTACGTGCCGCCCGAAATCGGGCGGCACGCTTTTGAAACAGGGGTATACTGGCCCCATGCGGACGAGGCAGTTGCGACAGGGGATACTGCTCGGAGCGCTCTTCTTGGCGGGCGTATGGCTCTTCTCACTCATCTGGGGACTCTCTGGGAAGGCTGAAATAGCGGTCTCGCAGGCGGGCGACGCGCGGCGTCAGTACGCCGCGCTCGAGGCGCGTAAGCACGCGCTCGAAGCCAATCTGGCTGAGCTCGACACGCCCCGAGGCAAGGATGCCGCTATCCGGACGGCCTTCGGGGTTGCCAAAGCAGGAGAGGAGGTTATCGTAGTGGTGCCACCCGCTACCTCGACCCCGCCCTCCCCGCCCCCTTGGTGGCGGCGTGTGCTGAATTGGTTTTAAAAATGTAGGACATCCGATGTCCTACATTAAGATAGCGAGATTAGTTTTCCGCCAAAAGCAGAGCATTTTGGCGGACCCGCCGTAATGGCGTCAGAACGCCTTTTGGCGGGAGTGGCAGTTTAGTACGCTAGAGTAGCTGGTATGTACTACACCTATGTCCTGCTGTGCATCGGCGCTAAGTTGTCAGCCGAGTTCTACATTGGCTACACGCACGATCTGCGTAAGAGGGTCGTGGCGCATACATCGAAAAACGTTCGCTCAACCAAGACTTTCGATTCCATCAAGCTTGTGTATTATGAGGCTTGCCTCAGCGAGAAAGACGCGAGGAAAAGGGAATTGCAGCTCAAGACCGGTTTTGGACGGGGTTATTTAAAAAGAAGATTAGAAGATACTTTGCGGGATTAGTTTAGTGGTAGAACAGTTGCTTCCCAAGCAATAGGCAGGAGTTCGATTCTCCTATCCCGCACATGATATACTTGATATATAGCGAACTTATACATGGATAAAAACGTCACCATCTACAGCACACCGACCTGCCACTTCTGCCAGATGACCAAAGACTTCTTGAAGGAGAAGGGCATCGCCTACACCGACTACGACGTCGCCCATGACCTCGCGAAGCGCCAGGAGATGATACAGAAATCGGGTCAGATGGGTGTCCCCGTCATCTTCGTTGGTGATGAAATGATTATTGGTTTCGACAAGGAACATCTCGAAAAGTCACTCGGTATCACGGCATAAGAGAGAGCTGTGCTAGTCTCGTAGCACGCCCCTTTAGTTCAATGGATAGAACGGCTCACTCCTAACGAGCAAATCCAGGTTCGACTCCTGGAGGGGGCACAGATGAGCGAATAGGCAATATTGACTGAGGATGAATGACAGAGTATTTTTCTATTGGAAAGCCACAGAGAGTGGAGAGAGTTATGACGAGAAAAGCGACAATCGTCGCACGGAAGGTTCACGCGGTGAACCATCTTGACAATATCCTGGTACGGATACGAAAAGCGGGAGAGATTCTCAATCTCTCCGACGATCTGATACGCACCTTGAGCAGTTTCAAGCTCAAGTGGGAATCGGATCTCGAGGTGCAGATGGCGCATGGCGGGCGTGAGCGTTTCAAGGCGTGCCGCGTGTGGCATCGCTCGCCACATACCGATCAACCGCATAAGGGCGGTATCCGCTTCCATCCCGACGTGAATGTGGACATGATGCAGGCCCACGCAATCGAGATGAGCCTCAAGTGCTGGCTTATGGGTATCGCGTGGGGCGGCGCGAAGGGCGGTGTCGCCGTTGATCCGGCGCTCCTCACCATATCAGAACTCAAGCGGGTTACCGAAGCGCTTGTTGACGAAATGGACGAGCGCAACATCCTCGGGCCCTCTCGCGACGTTCCGGCGCCGGATGTCGGCACGAATGCGCGAACTATGAACTGGATCCGCCAACGGTATGCCCAGCGCCGACGCTCACGCGAAGATGCGCGCTTCGCCGGCGTTGTCACCGGGAAGCCGGTCGGCTATGGCCTCGACGGCATCGAGGGTAGGGCCGAGGCGACGGGATTCGGCCTCATGCACACTCTTGAACGCATGCTCGCGCACCGGCCAATCTTTTTTGGAAGGCAGCCGAGAATCGCCGTCATGGGATTCGGCAACGTCGGATCGAATGTCGTCCAGGCGGCGAAGCTTCGCGGGCACCCCATCATCGCGGTGAGTGATATCAACGGCGGCGTATATTCAGCAAACGGGCTTGACGTTGACAAGCTCTTCGCGCATTACGTGGACGCCCACACCGTTGTCGGGTTGCCGGGCGCTGATGCAATCACGAATGAAGAACTGCTGGTGTTGAGGGACATTGACGTGCTTGTCCCAGCGGCGCTTGAGCATGTGCTCACCGCCAAGAATGCGCCCTCAGTCAGCGCCAAGCTCATCATTGAGGGCGCGAACAGCCCGACGACCTCTGGAGCGGATGAGATCTTTGAGGACCGCAACATTCTCGTGGTCCCCGACATCTGCGCGAACGCTGGCGGGGTCACCGTTTCCTTCTTCGAGTGGGCACGGAACATGAACATTCAGGATGAACGCGTGCCACACGGTGATAAGCAAGATGTTCTCCAATCCATGAAAGGCATCATGGAGAAAGCCACCGAGGAAATGCTCGCGAATGCCCAAATGTACGGCACCAGCCTGCGTAACGCCGCCCTCGTGACCGCGATTGCGCGCGTTGCGCCGCTCTTCGAGGAGAAGCATCTGTCGTAATAAAAATAAAGCGCCCGGGACACCCCGGGCGCTTGCTTATCCGCACCTGCTATACTGAAAGACACTATGGACCCAGAAGTGAAGCGAGAGCTCGCAGAGCTCCACGCCCTTGTTAAGGATAATCATCGCCTCCTGCGCGCAGTACGCCGCCACCAACTCCTCGAAACCTTCGGCAAGATTGTTCTCTGGCTCATAATCTTCGCGGCGAGCGGGTATCTCTATATTCAGTACCTGCTGCCGACGGTACAAAAGTTCATCGCAAATCCGGGAGCGACCTCGACCGGCCTCTTCGGCCTCCCGTCTTCCGCTGATTTACAGAAACTGATAGACTCGTATAAAGCGAAGCCCTAGCATCGCTTTTGCCTGGGTATGATTACATACTCGGCTTCGCTCGTGGAACATACCTATAGTTGCTATAGTTATGTTCGCACTCGCTCGCCTGGGTAGCTCAGTTGGTAGAGCACTTCCCTGAAGAGGAAGGGGTCCCCAGTCCGATCCTGGGCCCAGGCACCAAGGTCATGTACAAGGATATCTTCGCGTGGATAAACAAATACGAGCGGCATCTCGCGGTGGCGGCGATGCTCGCGGGCTTCGTCGTCGACCAGCTCTTCTTCGACCGTATCGACCTCTGGCGGACTCAAGCCCTCTTAGCAAGCTACACAATCGTCTGCTTCGCCTCTATTCTTGCGCTCCACGCCATTGAGGAGCGGGCGCTCCACGGGCATGGCCGGCCCCGCTCTCGGCTTGTACTCCCGCTCGCCACCCAGTTCTCGCTTGGCGGGTTCTGGAGCGCATTCGTGTTCTTCTACGGCCAGAGCGCCGTGTTGCCCGCCTCCTGGCCCTTTCTCCTCTTCTTACTCGCCATCCTGATTGGAAACGAATATTTCGCCAAGTATCATGAGCGGCTCGTCTTCACGAGCATACTCTTCTCCTTCGCACTCTACTCCTATGCCATATTCGAAGTGCCTATCCTTGTGGGGGCAATCGGGACCAGTGTCTTCTTGCTCTCCGGGCTCGTGGCTATAGGCATCTTCTCCCTCTTCACCCTCCTCTTGCGCCTCCTCGGCCGGAACCGCTTCGGGAAGGATGTCTGGCGCATCCGCATCGGCTCGCTCGCCGTCTTCCTTATTATCAATCTCTTCTATTTCACCAATATCCTGCCGCCATTGCCGCTCGCCGCAAGGGACGTCGGCATCTATCACAGCGTCGAGCGGGTTCCCGGCAACTACATGGCGAGCACAGAGCCGGAATCCTGGCTCGTGCGGTATCTCGGCCTACCCCCCACGCTCCATGTAGTCGAAGCCGATTCTGTCTATGCCTATACTTCGGTCTTCGCGCCCACCAAGCTCAACGCCACCATCGTCCACCGCTGGCAGTGGTATGACCCGCAGGCCGGGGCTTGGATAACACGTTTCGCGCTCGCATATCCTATTGCGGGGGGCAGTGACGGCGGCTACCGCGGCTATTCAGCGGCCATCATGCGTTCTCCAGGGCGCTGGCGGGTATCGGTAGAGACGGCCGACGGCCGCGTTATCGCGCGGCTCCCATTCACCATCGTCTTTGTGAATCAGGAACCCGCGCTTGAGACTATTACCCTGCCTTGACCTTGAGCTTGGTCTGACGGGCCTTATCGAGTTTTGGCATAATGATGGTTAAGAGACCATCTTTTGCGGTGGCGGAGGACGCTTCTACATCTACCTCCTCGGGGAGTAATATCGAGCGAGAAAATGAGCCCCAGAAGAGCTCACGGCTGAAGTAGTCTGGTGCGGAAATCTGTTCGCGCTCCATGCGCGACCCTCCGATCTCAACCATGTCTCGGCGTATGGAAACAGTAAGTTCGTCGGGCCGCACACCTGCGACGAAAGCCCGGACGACAATCTCACTCGGTGTCTGATAGAGATCGACGGGTAGCTGGCCCTCAGCCGCAGGCGCGAAATCGTCAGAAAGCGGGGACGCGGACTTATTCGAGGCGTGCTTGACCGATAATTTCGCCGGCGGCAAATCATCTTCAAACGAATCGAATGATTCTCCGGCAGATATAGATCCGGAGAGTCGATCGAAGAATGAGCGTTTCATGTTCATGGTAGGCAACGGTTAGGGGGGAGAGCGCGATACTCGAAATATTTTAGCACTTCGAACGCGGCAAAGAAGACAACGGCGAGTGACCACACGAGGAAGAACGCAGTAAGCGCTGTCGAATCGCCTGACTGTATGATAAGCACATTAAATGCGGTGTGCAATGAGACGGCGAGGATAAGTCCGAGTGTGAGAATGCCCACTCTTCGCGCTCCCGACCGCGTTACAGACAGAGCGAGGGCGAACCCAACAGCCGAAGAGGCGATGACGTGAAGCATGGTCGAGCCGAGGAAGCGCAAGTCCCCGGTGACTATGCCAGAAGCGAAGTGACCGTTGGTAAGCGGAGCAAGTAGGAAGAGCATGTTCTCGGCGGCGGCAAAGCCGAGTGCCACAGTGAGCATGTAGATAACGTAATCGGAGGGCTCGTCGACTGCTCGGCGCCAGAGGATGAATGCCGCCGCTATGCCATATTTGAGCACTTCCTCGATGAGGGCCCATGCACCGAGCACCGAGAGGGTGCCCGATAGCTCGCTCCGAGCGAATTGTTCAAGCGGGAGTGCGAGCGCCACGACTGCCATGCCAGCGACGAAGGCGAGCGCGATCAAACGCCGCGGCTCTGGACATCGCGAATCCTCCTTGAGGAGAAAATACAGCCAAATGAGCGAGGGAAGAAGTCCCCCGAGAAAGGCGTAACCGAGGGTTGTAAATGTCACTCTTGTATTGTAACGCACGCGGGCGGGTTGCTGTGGGATGTGAGCCGTGTTTGACTGCCAGTGGATGTCCTCGTAGGGAGTCAGTGATCATGGATATATCAGGCCGATTCGTCGTGCTCGGCTTCTCCGGCGGCCCAGATGCTCTCGCGCTTGCTCACCGACTACAGCTATGTGGAGCAGAAGTCATGCCGGTCTATATCTCATATCGAAAGACCGGGGGAGGGAAGACCAAGAAGGATTTGCGTGCGGCCAGGAGCTCTGCCGCCGCCCTCAAGTTTCCGGCGCCTCTCGTCATCTGGGAGCCGCTTGGTATGCGAGCGAAGAGCGAGCGCAATCGCTTCTTCATTCCCCTCCTTGCTCTCATCGCGCGAAGCCGAGGCGCACGCACAGTCGCCATCGGTACTATCCAGGAAGCAGGTAATGCCGACCTTGACCCGGCGATACTGTCGGCCTGTGGCGCCGAGCACGGTGTCGACGTGCTCACCTGGGATTCCTTCTGGATTCGGGAGAAGTCGGAAGAATTTCCTGGGATGGTCGGGATGCAGTGTGCGCTGTCTCTGACCACGTCGTGTCAGCTCTGGTGGAACGTGGAATGCGGCAACTGCCACAGCTGTCTTGCTCGGCATACCGCCTTCCTCAAGGCCTTCGGCCGCGACCCCACAATCTATCGCATGGGTTCTCGCTGTGCGAAATAAAAAAGCGCCGGCTCTGCCGGCGCTTTTATGATGTTGGCCATTTGGCGATCATGAGGAAATCAGCGTCCTTGGTCGGCATGGACTGCCAGATTTCTTCAGTGATGAAGGGCATGAAGGGGTGGAGTGCCCGCAGCATGCGATCGAGTGACACCACGAGAGTCCTTTTCCGCGATTCTTTTATAAATGCATCATCGCCGCGAAGACCCTCTTTTGAATATTCGATATAGTAGTCAGCAAAATTGTGCCAGATGTAATGATAGAGCTTCTCGGCCGCCAGATATATCCGGTATTCCTCCATGTCTTTTGTCACATCGGCGAGCCTATTCTTTTGGTCTGCATCCCAAACCTTGTCATCTTCGGTAAGTTCGGCATCCATATTGGCGTCACCTGCATTTTCTAATACAAACCGTGCGATGTTCCACAGCTTATTGGCGAAGTGCTTGTAGCCCTTCACCTTCTGCTCGTCGAAGCGGATGTCGTGCCCGATGGCCGAGCCGACGAGGAGGCCCATGCGGAGCGCGTCAGCGCCATACTTCTCGATCATTTCGATAGGATCGATACCGTTACCAAGCGACTTAGAGAACTTGCGCCCCTTGCCATCGCGCACGACGCCGTGGAGCATCACCGTCTTGAAGGGTACTTGCCCGAGGAGGAATCCGCTCGCGAGTATCATGCGCGAGACCCAGAGATTCAAGATCTCATAGCCGGGCAAGATAACTGCAGTCGGGTGATACGTTGCGAGATCCGCAGTCTCTTCGGGCCAGCCGAGGGTAGAGAAGGTCCAGAGTTGCGATGAGAACCACGTGTCGAGCACATCCGGATCTTGTTGCCACCCCTCGGTAGCTGGCGGCTCGGTGCCGATATGAATTTGTTCACCGCCATACCACACGGGGATGCGGTGGCCAAACCATATCTGTCGGCTGATACACCAGTCGCGCAAATTATCTATCCAATGGAAGTAGGCAGTACGGAAGCCGTCTGGTGGCATCGAGATGCCACCATGCTCGACCGCGGCGCGCATAAGTGCCTTTAGTGTTATCTCGCTTCCGCCCTCGATACCGGGAATCTCGGAGTGGAGGAGGGGAAATGGCTTGTTGACATCGATGAACCACTGGAGCTTAATCTGCGGCTCAATGACCCCGCCGGTGCGTTCGGCCGTGGCGACGTTGTGGGTATAGGGCTCCTCCTTCACGAGGAGCCCCTTCTCGCGGAGCTTCTCGACAATCTTGTCCCGAGCATCTTTTATCTTCATGCCTGCGAATTCGCCGGTGATAGGGAGGAGTTTGCCGTACTCGTCGATTATCTGCTCCTTGTCGAGATCGTAGCGCTGCGCGATGTCGAAGTCGGTCGCATCGTGCCAGGGCGTAATGGTCATCGCGCCCGTGCCGAATTCCCGATCCACCACGGCATCTCTGATGATAGTCGCAGTAATAGGGCCGTTTATCCATTCGAGCTCGATTTTTTGACCATTTTGAAACTGCGCATACCGCTCATCTTCCGGATGGACAACGACATACTTATCGCCAAATTTCGTCTCTGGGCGCGCTGTGCTGATGGTAAACGGACCGTATTTTAAATAATAGAGCGTCGCTGGTTCTTCCCGGTAGACGACCTCGTCGTCAGAGATAGTGGTCTGGCCCCTCGGATCCCAGTTGACGATACGGTGGCCGCGGTAGATGAGACCGGCTTCGTACATACGCTTGAATGCCTCGACAACAGCGTGACTACGCTTCTCATCCAACGCATAGGCGTAGCGAGACCAGTCGAGCGAGGCGCCCATACGGCGAGTCTGAGAGAGGATGGTACCCTCGCTCGCCTTGGCAAACTCGGCGACGCGTCGCACGAGCTCCTCTCGGCCGAGCTCATGCCTATTCTTGCCCTCCTTCTTCTCTATCTCGCGTTCGACGCGCGCTTGGGTGGCGATAGCGGCTGAGTCTGTGCCAGGGAGCCAGAGCACGCGCCTACCACGCATGCGCTGATAGCGGACTACTGAATCTTGGAGTGCGTCTTCGTAGGCGTGGCCAAGGTGGAGGATGCCGGTGACGTTCGGCGGTGGCAGCACCATCGAGAAGGTCTCGGCATTGGCCTTCGCCACACCCTGGCGAACGCACTCATCAGGATTGAAGAGGCCGCTCTCCTCCCATGCCTCATACAGCCGCGACTCCGTCGCGGCTGGGTCATACGGCTTCGTGAACTTCTCGAGCATTGCTTAGCAATATAGCCCATGTCGTATCCTCGTGCTATGGTCTCGGCAGATTCGTGGAGGACGACAATGAGAGACGATTACCTAGCAGAGTCTTGCGTCGACATGCCCGATACTACGAGCGACACGCTGGTACGTGCACCTCTTCCAGTCGAAGGAGTCATTGTATCAACACCTCTTCTGCCGCATATCATGACCGTGCGTGTCGATATCGATGGCCGGCCGGTAGAGGCCTCCTTCTTCATCGAAGACTTCTCGCACGGCACTGAACGTGCTTCCATCAAGAGTGGCGCGCCTATCGTCTCGGTCCGTTCCTGCGCTCCGGAGACGCCCCCGCGTCCGGTCACGGTGCCCCACGCTCTCGTCGAGCGTATCCGTGCCAGGCTTGCGCGATAGTCTTCGCCATAGCGCCGCGCCCGTCAGGGCGCGGCGCATTTGTGCTTATGCCGCGAGGCGCAAGTTCCCGTCAGCCTTGAGAGTGTCGGGGTCAGCAAAGTCGTTATTCAATGCACGGTAGTAGCCAGCCATTGCTATCATGAGCGCGTTGTCGGTGGTGAGCGCGACTGTTGGTATCCGGAGGCTCACTTGTAGACACGCCGTGTCTACATTTTCTGCAAAGACACGACGGATATGCGTATTGGCCGAGACGCCGCCGCCGATAACCAAGGTCTTCGCTCCGGTTTGCTCAAGCGCCCGTTCGGTCTTCTTCCACAACACCTCGGCGACAGCGTTTTCGAACTCGTGCGCAATCTCACGCCTTGTAGCATCGTCTAATTCCGGTACACCAGCGATGAGGTAGCGCACGGCTGTCTTGAGGCCGGCGAATGAGAAGTCGCAGGAATCATTGTGAATCATCGGCCTCGGCAATGTGAATGGACGTAGCAAGGTCGAACCTTGCTGATTAGCAGCGTTAGCAAGGTTGGACCTTGCTTGTTCGGCAAGTTTCGAGATCTCGGGCCCACCCGGGTAGGGGAGCCCAAGCATGCGCGCGACTTTGTCGAAGGCCTCGCCCACAGCATCATCGCGCGTCTGCCCGATGAGCTCGTAGGAAAGCCACTCGCGCATGACCACGAGCTCCGTGTGGCCGCCCGAGATTAGGAGGGCGAGGACGGGCATCTTCACCTCTGAAATTACAAGGTTCAACCTTGTATCAGGAGAGGCTGTAGATACGGGCCCGTTTGCGGCTTCTTCTGCAAGGGCGGCGAGGATATGCCCCTCCATATGGTTCACAGCGATGAGCGGCTTGTTCCACGCAAGAGCGAGGGCCTTGGCGAAGTTGATACCCACCCAGAGCGCGGGCTCGAGGCCGGGGCCGGCTGTAACTGCAATAGCATCGATAACCGGCGGCTCCGTCTCTTTGATGAATTCGAGGAATTGCTCTGCGAGCCCAGGCTCACGCTCGAGCAATTTCGTAATAGCATCGTGCGTCTCTTGCGAGATCGCCTGCGCATCTTCGCGTAGGAGCTCGGCTTCCTCGAGCGCAGCCTCGAGGATAGGCACGAGATTCTTTGCGTGTTCGCGCTTGGCGAGGTTGGGATATACACCGCCGTATTGCCGATGCACCTCGACCTGCGAGAGGAGGGCATTACCAAGTACCGCAAACGATGTGCCCCGCTCATCACGCTGTTCGATGGGGTTGGCCTCCACTATCGCGATAGCCGTCTCATCACAGCTGGTCTCAATCGCGAGGATTCTCATCTTTCGGTACTGGCTTCCATGGGATGGATGCGCCCCAGGGGAGGCGGAAGGCGGCGGCGTTCACGTGGCCGTTGCCGCCGTGCCGCCGTGCGAGCTCGGAGACGTCGAAGTCCCCAACGCTTCGTAGTGATACGCGCATGCCGTCGGCAACAGGCCGTACCATGAGTGCGAAGGGAGGTTGCTTGGTCGCAAGCGCGTGTCCTATGTAGTCGGTGAATGCTTGCAGGACCGTGCCAGAAAGATATACGACGTGACCTTCAAATTCCACGAGGTTCGCGCTGGCCGCGATATGTTCGACGAGTTTTTCAGTATGTTCGGCATACATCCGGCCGCGCTCGAGAATAGAATCGCGTCGCGCAGGGTCCTCGAGCGTCTTCACGAGCTCGTCCCAGTGTTCGAACTCTTGCGGCTCGAGAGAGAGGTAGGCATCTATGGCTCTCGACTCGGGCAGAGAGAACCTGAAGAGATCGTAGTCTTCTATGCATCGGAGCAAGAGCGGTATCGGCGTCTCTGGGTGGAAATAGGTCCATGCGATCGATGCGCCGGAACGGTTCGAATCGAAGATGCCCGGGAATGTCGTTGCCACGTCGCGCACGCCCTCATGGTGGTCGAGAACGATTATAGACTTCGCGACAGCGGCGAGCGCATCCATACATTCGCGGTCGTAGCAGAAGTCTACAAAATAAAGGTTGCGGCCGTTCATATTCTCGGGCACCGGCTTGCCGTATTGCGCCGGAATATATTCGGCCGCGTCGCCGAATTTCTTCCAGGCGGCATAGGCCCCGCCGAAGCCGTCCGGACACTTGCCGTGATAAATAATGACCGTCTGCGTGTGCGCCATGAAGCTATTCTCGCACAAAGCGAGCGTAGATGCCGGAAGGGACGACCCGGTCGCTGCTGGACTCTTTGATATGTAATTCGCCCGACTCCGCCAAGGCTATGTCGGGCAAGCCGAATGCGCTCTCGGTAAGCTCCGCGAAGGCGCGGCTGGCATAGCCAGCCGCGTACCCGCTCATGAGAAAGAAAGAACCCGGCCCCTCGGCAAGCAAGTCTTTGAGCACGGAGAGCAGAGTGGGGAGGTCGCGCTCGACGTGCCACACCTCGCCCTTAGGCCCGCGACCGAAGGCCGGGGGGTCGAGGATGATGCCGTCGTACTTCGCTCCCCGACGCACCTCGCGCTTAGCGAAGGCAAGTGCGTCGTCGGGTATCCAGCGGATAGCATCCCCCG
>Ga0209515_10004978_pt1 | contig 17572 bp, 16 predicted proteins | sample Subgroupgradi54m_FD_187454 | JGI IMG/M metagenome (GOLD analysis project Ga0209515, IMG submission 187454) | Subsurface groundwater microbial communities from S. Glens Falls, New York, USA - GMW60B uncontaminated upgradient, 5.4 m (SPAdes)... ...
TGATGGATTTAGCCACGCGCAACGAACGCGTCCTCACCGATGGCACCAACGACGATTCGCCCAGCTTTGCCCCCAACGGACGGTTTATACTCTACGAAACCAAAAATGGCCGGGTCGACGTCCTTGCCATGGTTTCGCTGGATGGGACATTGCGCAAAACGCTGCCCAGCGTCAACGCAACTGATACCCGCGACCCGGTCTGGGGACCGTTTTTTAAATATTAGGAGGAGATGAAGATGTTGAATTTGAATACAACCACCAAAGCCGCGCTGCTTGCCTGCGCTGGACTGATTCTGTCCGCCTGTTCCAGCGTACCGCTCAGCGATGGCGTGAAAATCGAAGATCGCAGCAGCGGCGCCAGCAGCAACGGTAGCGGCAATCAGACGCAAGTCACCCAAACAGTGGTGACCGATCCGCTGAACGATCCGAACAGCCCGCTCGCCGTGCGCAGCATTTATTTCGACTATGACAGCTTTGTGGTCAAGGCCGAATTCAATGCCACCATCGGCGCCCACGCCAAATACCTGAGCGCCAATCCGGGTCGCAAGATCGTCCTCGAAGGCAACGCCGACGAACGCGGCAGCCGCGAGTACAACCTGGCGCTGGGCCAGAAACGCGCCGAAGCCGTGCGCAAGTCACTCTCCGCACTTGGTGTGACCGAAGGCCAGATCGAAGCGATCAGCTTCGGCAAGGAAAAACCGCGCGCACAAGGCAACGATGAAGCGGCATGGAAAGAAAACCGCCGCGCCGACATCAACTACAAATAATCGTTGATGCTGTGAAAGTAACCAACGCCCCACTTCGGTGGGGCGTTCTGTCTTCTAAAGGTGGTTATATGCAAAACCTCGCCCCTCGCTCCTTGCCCCGTATTGCAGCCCTGCTGATCCTGTTCGTGTCGCTGTCTGCCCTGAGCATCCCGGCACACGCCGCCCTGTTCGGCGACGACGAGGCGCGCAAGGCGATTCTCGAACTGCGTGTTGTGGTCGAAGCGCAGAAACAGGAATTGCAAAAATTACAAGAATTGTATAAACGGATGGATGCCATCGAAGCCACCCAGCATGGTCGCCTCGAACTGGTGAACCAGATGGAACAATTGCAGCAGGAAAATGCCAAGCTGCGCGGCCAACTGGAAACCCTGACCTTCCAACTGTCGGAAACGCAGCGACGTCAAAAAGATTTGTTCATCGATCTGGAAACCCGCATCGCCAAACTGGAACCGCAAAACGTCAGCATCGACGGCAAGGAAGAACGCGTCGAACAGAAGGAGACCGTGGCCTACGAAACCGCCTATGGACTGTTCAAGAATGGCGATTTCAAGGGAGCACTGAATGCTCTGACCAATTTCGTCAAGGCCTACCCCACCAGTGCCTACGCCCCGAACGCTCAATACTGGCTGGGTAATTCACATTACGCCCTGAGCGATTTCAAGCAAGCCATCGCCAGTCAGCAGCAACTACTCAAGACCTATCCCGACAGTCCGAAAGCTGCTGCCGCGATGCTCAACATCGCCAGCAGCCAACTGCAACTGAACGACAAGAAGGCTGCGCGCGCCACGCTGGAAGCATTGCTCAAGACCTACCCCAAGGCGCCCGAAGCGGTCAGCGCCAAGGAAAGACTCGGTAGCCTGAAGTAATGTGATGAAAAAAGCGGTCGTACTTCTCTCCGGCGGACTCGATTCCGCCACCGTGCTGGCACAGGCGCGTCACGCAGGCTACACATGCTACTGCCTGTCGGTGGACTACCATCAGCGCCATCGCGCCGAGCTGGTGGCCGCTGCGCGTGTCGCCCAGGTGCTGGGTGCCGCGCGCCACGAAATTATCGCCATGAACCTGGCGCAATTCGGCGGCTCCGCTCTCACCGACGACGCACTCGCGGTGCCCACCGGCGGACTCACCGCCGGCATTCCGATCACCTACGTCCCCGCACGCAACACCATGATGTTGTCGCTGGCGCTCGGCTGGGCCGAAGTGCTGGGCGCGCCCGATATTTTCTTCGGCGCCAACGCGGTCGATTATTCCGGCTACCCCGACTGCCGCCCGGAATACGTCAAAGCCTTCGAGACCATGGCCAACCTCGCCACCAAGGCTGCCGTCGAAGGTCAGCGCCTGACGATCCATACCCCGATTATTCATCTGAGCAAATCGGAAATCATTCAACGCGGCGCCGCGCTCGGTGTCGATTACAGTCTCACCGTCTCTTGTTACCAGGCCGACGAGCAAGGCCACGCCTGTGGTGTCTGCGATTCCTGCCGCCTGCGCCGCGCAGGCTTCGCCAATGCGGGCCTTCCCGACCCCACCCGCTATCAACGCGGCGTATCGTCAGCGGCGTAGCGCCAGTTTGACAGGGGATAGTCTGTTCGCCTAGAATTGCGGGCTTCGGTTCAGATCGTGAATCGAAACACATGGCACAGCAATCGTAGCGAGCGATCTGAGGTCGAATTGAGGAAGCGGAAGCGTATGACTTATACGCTGAGCACCGCAGATTCGAGATCGGATCGCGCAGTAGATTGATGTGCCAAGTGTATTTGGGTCGTTAGCTCAGCCGGTAGAGCAGCGGACTTTTAATCCGTTGGTCGCGTGTTCGAATCACGCACGGCCTACCAAACAAATCAAGGGGTCTAGCTTCGGCTAGGCCCTTTGTCTTTCTGAAACGTCGAGAATTTGTGCACGGCGGCCACATGCCGCCGGCGCGGCTCCACATTCCCCACACTCCACGCTCCCCGGCTTGCCTAAGCAATCGCCGCCAGATTATGCTGCGGGTGATTGCCTGCGCAATCTAACTCAATCATCGAACTCAATCATCAAACTCATTCACACCACAAGGCCGGGGGAAACATGCAGCAACGTATCAGACAATTATCGTTGACCATCTTGCTGGCGCTGTGCGCTGTGGGCGCGCACGCCATGAATCCAAATGCACAGGCGGAACTGGACGCGGCTTTCAAGGAAGTTGGAACGGCCTTGCAGAGCGGGCCAGCGCCCATCACATTGACCGATCAGGCGATACTGAAGCTGCCCAAGGGGTATGGCTTCGTCCCCAATCCGACCGCCACGCGGCTGATGCGCGCGCTCGGCAACCATGCCGATGAGCGTTTGCTCGGACTGGTGCTGCCACTCGACAATGCGCAATGGATGGTGGTGGTGAAGTATGAAAAGTCCGGCTATATCAAGGATGACGACGCCCGGGAATGGAATGCCGACGATCTGTACAAGAGTTTGCTGGAAGGCACCGAAGCCGGGAATGAAGCGAGAAAGCAAGCCGGCATCACGGAAATCGAACTGACCGGTTGGGTTGAAAAACCGGCGTATGACGCAACGACACATCGGATGGTATGGTCGATTGGCGTCAAGGACAAGGGCGTGGCAGACAATGCGCCCGGCGTTAACTACAACACCTACGTGCTCGGCCGGGAAGGTTACATCAGCATGAACATGATTACCGATCAGAGCTTGGTCGCGCAATACAAACCGGCCACGCACGAACTGCTGGCGGCGCTCGAATTCAATGGCGGGAAAGGATATGCCGACTTCAACGCATCCACCGACAAGATCGCCGAATATGGTCTGGCCGCATTGATCACCGGCGTGGCCGCCAAGAAGCTGGGCATGTTTGCGCTGATGGCCGCCTTCTTCGCAAAATTCTTCAAGGCGATTCTGCTGGCTGGGGCGGGCGTGCTGTACGGCATCAAGAAATGGTTCGGGCGTGATAAGGAATCGTAATCAGCCGCGATCACGCGCCTCAGAAAAATGAAACTCCTGTTCCTGCTGTTCAGCACCGTCAAGCTGGGCAAGGTACTCACCACCGGCGGCACGATGTTGCTGTCGGTGGTGGCGTACGCCTTCATTTTTGGCTGGCCTTACGCGGTAGGCTTTGTGGTGCTTCTGTTCATTCACGAGATGGGCCATTACCTCGCCGCGCGGCAGCGCGGTTTGAAGGTCGGCGCGCCGACCTTCATTCCCTTCGTCGGCGCATGGATCGAGATGAAAGAGCTGCCGCACGATGTCGAGACCGAAGCCTACGTCGGACTGGCCGGGCCGCTGGTGGGAACGCTGGGCGCACTGGCCTGTTATTTTCTGGCGCGTAATGAAAACAGTAATCTGTTGCTGGCGCTGTCCTATTCCGGTTTCTTTCTCAACCTGTTCAATCTGATTCCACTGTCACCCTTCGATGGCGGCCGCATTACCGCCGTCCTCAGTCCGAAAATCTGGCTGGTCGGTGTGCCGATCTTGCTCGCGGTATTTTTCTGGCGCCCCAGTCCAATCCTGATATTGCTCGCCATCCTTGCCGCGCCACAGGTGTGGAAAGCCTGGAAGTACGATCCGAATGCGCCGGAGAACATTGCCTATTACAAGGTCAGTCTGGAAACAAAATTGACTTACGGCATTTACTATATCGCCCTCGCCAGCTTCCTCGCCATCATGACGCACGATGTTCATGAAATGCTGGGCCAGTTAAGGGCCACTCAGTAATCAACTGATCTGCCGCCCAGAAAGTCCGCTTTACCAAGCTCCACGCCGTTATGCCGGAGGATGGCGTAAGTCGTCGTCAGGTGAAAATAAAAATTCGGAAACACCCAGTGCGCCAGATAGTCCTGGCCCTTGAACTGGAACGTCTTGCCACCCGCCTGCAACTCGATCTCACGCATTTCACTGTCGTCGATCTCGGCCGAAGGAATGCTGCTGACAAAATCAATCGTCTTGGCAATCCGCGCCTGCAACTCGGGAAAACTGTTTTCCTTGTCTTCGTATTTCGGCACCTCAATCCCGGCCAGTCGCGCCGCGCACCCTTTCGCCTGGTCGCAAGCGATCTGCACCTGCCGCGCCAGCGGAAACATGTCCGGGTACAGGCGTGCGCCAATCAATACAGACGGGTCGATTTTTTTCGCCGCCGCATGCTGCTCCGCTTTGGTCAGTATCGCACTGAGGTTACCCAGCATGTGCTTGAGCGTTGGGATGGAAGCCGTGTACATGGTGATGTTCATGATGCGCTCCTGAAAAAATGAAAGCTGCGGTAATTCCCGGGTGGGCCAGGGCGATATTTTGCCCTGCCAGTATGACAAAAACAATGCGACCACATGCGGCGACAGCGCGCCAGAAAATCGACTAGACTCAAGTCCATTGCCTTGCAAGAAAACCGTCATGACAATTCCCTTCCCCTACCGCCTGAACGATCCCGCGCTGTTGCGCACCCATGCTTACATCAACGGGCAATGGGTTGATACAGACGCCCACTTTCCGATCCACAATCCTGCCGACGGCACGCTGCTGGCGCAGGTCGCCAATCTTGGTGTGGTAGCGACAGAACAGGCGATCGACGCTGCCAACGCCGCCTGGCCCGCCTGGCGCGCGTTGCCAGCGCGCAAGCGCGCCTTCTTTCTGCGCAACTGGTATCAGCTAATCCTGGAACACCAACAAGATCTCGCCACCCTCATGACCGCCGAACAGGGCAAACCGTTTGCCGAGGCGCTTGGCGAGATCACCTACGGCGCATCGTTCGTGGAATGGTTTGCCGAAGAAGCCAAGCGCATTGAGGGCGACGTGCTCGCCAGCCCGGCCAGCGACCGTCGCTTGCTGGTATTGAAACAGCCGGTGGGTGTCTGCGCCGCCATCACGCCATGGAATTTCCCGATGGCCATGATCACGCGCAAGATTGCCCCCGCGCTGGCCGCCGGTTGCACCATCCTCATCAAACCAGCCGAACAAACACCGCTGTCCGCGCTGGCACTGGCCGAGCTGGCGCACCGCGCAGGGATTCCGGCGGGTGTGCTCAATGTACTCACCGCCGATGCCGAACAATCCATCGCGGTTGGCAAGACCCTGTGCGCCAGCCCGATCGTGCGCAAGCTCACCTTCACCGGCTCCACCGAAGTCGGCCGCATCCTGATGCAGCAATCCGCCCCGACGATCAAGAAACTTTCGCTCGAACTCGGCGGCCACGCCCCCTTTATTGTCTTTGATGATGCCGACCTCTACGCCGCCGTGGAGGGCGCCGTGCAATCGAAATATCGCAACGCCGGGCAAACCTGCATTTGCACCAACCGTTTCTATGTGCACACCACGCTGTACGAGGCCTTCGTCGAAAAATATTCAGCGCGCGTGGCGCAACTGCACGTCGGCAATGGCTTCGCCCCCAGCACCCAGATCGGCCCACTGATCGACGATGCTGCCGTCGCAAAAGTGCAGCGCCATGTCAGCGATGCGATTGAAAAAGGCGCACGCGTCACCGTGGGGGGTGCGCGCGACGCAAACGGCCCGCGCTTCTTCCAGCCGACCGTACTCGCCGACGTCAACCCTGACATGCACATCATGCGTGAAGAAACCTTCGGCCCGGTCGCCGCCGTGATGCGTTTCGACAGCGAAGCTGAAGTCATCTACCAGGCCAACGACACCGACTACGGCCTCGCCGCCTACTTCTACGCGCGCGATATCAGCCGTGTCTGGCGTGTCGCCGAAGCGCTCGAATACGGCATGGTCGGCGTCAACACCGGCCAGATGTCCAACGAAATCAGCCCCTTCGGCGGTGTCAAACAATCCGGCCTCGGCCGCGAAGGCTCACGCTACGGTATGGATGAATTTCTGGAGATCAAATATGTTTGCATGGGTGGGATTTGATCAACTGCCCCTGTCCATACACCGGCATTAAAAATCCATGGTCACGTTAATGCTGCTTCCCGGCATGGACGGCACGGGTCTGTTGCTTGAACCATTCGTTGCTGCGCTCGGGCAGGAATTCAACGTGCAGGTCATGCGATATCCGACCGACGTGCCACTAGACTACGCAGAACTGGAAGCCCTGTGCCGCGCCGCGCTTCCGCGCGAAGAACCCTTCATCCTCCTGGGCGAATCGTTCTCTGGGCCGATCGCAGTAGCACTCGCTGCCACACATTCACCGCAACTGAAAGGCTTGATTCTCTCCTGCACCTTCGTGCGCAACCCGCGTCCGATTTTTGCTCCGCTACGCACACTGGTCGGCTTGCTCCCGGTTTCTCTCGCACCTATGCGGGTGCTATGCCATCTACTACTCGGCCGTTTTTCAAATCCCGGATTGCGCGCGTTACTTGAACAAGCAATCACACAAGTCTCCCCAGCCGCATTGCGGGCAAGATTGCGGGCCGTTCTATCAGTCGATGTATCGGTCAAACTGGCTGCGGTCAAAGTCCCTTCGCTCTACCTGCGCGCCACGCACGATCAGGTCGTTCCGCCATCGGCATCGGCATTGATTGCAAAACTCAGCCCGCACACACAGATCGTTGAGATGGACGGCCCGCATTGCCTGTTGCAAACCAACCCATCGGGTGCTGCGCAAATTGTCGCTGCATTCATTCGTCAGGTTCAGTATTTGCAGGGCGAGAATCCCTGAGGCGCCGATTGAAACGTGACAGAAGCGTGATTCGGGCTTGAGTTCGCCACAAAAATATCGTTAACGCAGATAAGGGAGGGGAAATGCATGTCCGGAGCTTGCGCCCGGCATTCAGCCCGAAAGGGGCGCACCATGATTCTCTGCATGCGTCTGGCCAACTGGGTATTCATCGCGCTGTTCGTTGCGGTGGGTGCCTTGAAGATTTTTCAATTCCGCCACGATCTCGTGCCGCAGTTCGGCTTGCTGGTCGGTTATGCGCTGTGGATCGCGCTGCTCTTTTTTACCCTGCGCGGGCTGTCTCCGCGCAGCAGCACAGCGGCAGTACAAATCGCTCGCATCGCTTCCAGTGTCATGCTCAGCATCCTGGGATTGGCGCTGATTACCGGGGTGATTCTGGCTGAACCGGACACCTCTGCGATGGCTTACCTGCCGCTGGCGATTCCACTCGCGATGCTGGCAGCGCCGCTCGGCCTGAATCTGCTCGCACTGGGTCAACGCAAACGGCAGCTGATGCCGCCCACCACGCTGTGCGCAAGCATCCCTCGGGGACAAGCAAATTATTTCACCCGCCACTGGTGCGGCGATCTTTCGCTCGGCATCGCCTATTGGGTCAACGGCGGTCTGCTCGCGGGCGCGGCCTCACTACTGCTCGATATTTTCGTGTTCAAGATTCACGAAACCGACACCTCGCTGCGCAGCTTGTCGATCATCATCCTCACGGCTTCTCTCGCCACGCTGCTGGTCTGGGTCTGGTCAGTGGTCGGCGTCTGGCGTTCCGCCGGGCGTCACGCTACACGGGGCGGTGCGCACGGCTGGGGTTATGCGGCGCGGGCGATGACAGTGCTGGGCACGTTGTCGATGAGTCTGCTGCTAACTACCAGCACGCTGCCGCAAATGAAGGAATACGCCTTGCTCGCCATCGGCCAGGATCCGCTCGGTGAAATCAACATCACCCTGTCCGCCAATGGCCAGAGCATGATTGTCGATGGTGTGTTCCGCGCTGGCTCGGCGCAGGAAATCGAAAGCCGGCTCGCCGCCGCGCCGCAGGTGCAGGCCCTGGTGCTCAACTCCCATGGCGGGCGCCTGCTGGAAGCGCGTCATCTAGCCGACACCGTGCGTAGCCGCCGTCTCGATACCTATGTCGAGGGTACCTGCGCCAGTGCCTGCACCCTTGTCTTCCTCGCTGGCCACGATCGCGCGGCAGGGAACGACGCACAGATCGGCTTTCACCAGCCCAGCTTCGTCGGCCTTGATGATGAGGCGCAACGCGCGCATACCGAACGCATGCTCGACGTGTATCGCGCCGCCGGCCTGCCCGAAAGCTTCGTCCAGCGCATTGGCCAGACCCCGCCACAAGAGATGTGGTACCCCGCCCGCAACGACCTGATTGCCGCCCGCGTCATCACCCAGACATCGCTGACTGATACAGTGGTGGTGATGCAGATGATGTAAATCCCGGCGCAATTTATCACACCATTTGACCATTGCTTTCGCTCTGTCATCCATTAGACTGAAGCGAAAGTCGGAGGCAATCCATGGACTCTCCCAGCGACGACCACGAATTCTCGCCCGCCGATGCCACCATCGCACTGGAGATCGTCGATCATATTCCCGCCATGGTGGCGTACTGGAATGTCGGTGAAATCTGCCTGTTTGCCAATCACGCCTTCAAGGACTGGTTTGGAAAAACACGCGCTGAAATGGTCGGCATCTCGGCCCGTGAATTGCTGGGTGATACTTACGCGATCGTGCAGCCACACATTCGCGCGGCACTGGCGGGTTCCACCGAAATCTATGAACGCGCGATTACCCTGCCCGACGATACCGTGCGCGATAGTCTGATCACCTTCATTCCCAATCTGGTCAATGGCGACATCCAGGGATTCTTTGTCCACGTCACCGATGTCAGCCCGTTGAAAAAACTGGAACGCGAACTGAAAGCCGCCAAGGAAGCCTCCGAACGCCTCGCCACTCACGACTTTCTCACCGGACTGCCCAACCGCGTGCTGCTGGAGGATCGCATCAACGGCACACTCCTGCATGCGCAGCGTAGCGGCAAGGCGCTCGCCGTGCTCAGCGTGGACATCGACAATTTCAAACAGATCAACGACACCCACGGCCACGCGGTCGGCGACTGCGCGCTGAAGGAAATTGCGCAGCGGCTGAAACGCGCGATGCGTGAATCGGATACCGTCACCCGCATCGGCGGCGACGAATTCATCGTGCTCACACCCGAGCTGGATGGACACGCCGACCTCGACCTCATGCTCCAGCGGATTCTCGGCGCCACACGCGAACCGCTTGAATGTCTGCCGGAAAAACTGATCATCAGCTTGAGCATCGGCATCGCCCTCTACCCCGACCATGGAACAACGCCGAAAGAACTGATGCTCGAATCCGACCGCGCCCTGTACAAGGCGAAGAAGCTCGGCAAGAACCGCTTTGCCTTTGCCGCCGACACCACCCCGACGCTGCGCACCCGGCCGATACTGCAACCGTCACCGACACTATAGCCATCAATAAAACACGGCCAGCCAAATGGTTTCCTGATCTTCCGCCGTCCACTCAACCCGGTGTTGCACATGGGCGGGAATATTGAGATACATCCCAGCCGTCAGACGCACGATTTCGTTGCCCTCTTTGAAACGCAACTCGCCCTCACCCTGCAACACCAGCACCCATTCACTCTCATCCTGGTCGTACCAGAAATCAGGTGCCGAGCAATGCCCTCGCGAAACAATCCGCTCGATTCTCACGCCGGTCTGTACGCCACCACCAAAAAATCGACTCTGAGCTCACTCCGGTATCTTTGAACTTCTAGAGCAGCTTGAACGGAATACAAAAGATTGCGGCTTTGACACCGATTTCGTGACACCGATTTCGGTATTGGCTGGCTTACGCAGACACGCTTAATCGTGGCGCCATTTCCTTCAGCAAAAAATCGACGAAGGCCGAGGTCTTGGTAGGCAACCAGTCACGCGCCGGGTAAACCGCATAGACCGGGAAACCGGGTAACGGTGCATAGTCCGGCATCAAGGGCAGCAATAGTCCGTTGGTCAGCGCATCGCTCAATAGCGCCCGGTCAATCATCAATATCCCCAGCCCGCGGCATGCCGCATCGATCAATGCGTTGGCATCGTTCATCGCCAACCGCCCCTGTACCAGGATGGACTGCTGCCCATTCGGACCGTTGAAGGCCCAGTGATCCATGGCGCGCGCTCCATTGCGATAAATCAGGCAGGTATGTTTTGCCAACTCCGCCGGGGTGCGCGGCGCACCGTGCTGCGCCACATACTGCGGGCTGGCGGCGACCTGCCAGCTCAACTCGCCAAGCTTGCGCGCCACCAGCGTGGAGTCCGGCAAATGGCCGATGCGAATCGCCACATCGATCTGCTCGGCCACCAGATCAACGAAGCGATCTTCAAACTGCAATGCCAGATCGACGTCGGGATAGCGTTCGACAAACGCCGGCAGCAAAGGCAACAGATGTGTCCGCCCCAACGCCGCCGAGGACGACACCCGCAAGCGTCCGCGCACACGCTGGCGATAATCGTCGGTCAGCACCTCCACATTAGACAGCGCCTGCTGCATGGTTTGCGCTTCCTGCCATACCAGTTCGCCCAGTTCGGTCAATGCCAGTTTACGCGTGGTCCGCTGCAGCAAGCGTGCACCCAGCTGCGTTTCGAAACGCGCCAATTGTTTGCTGACCGAAGAACGGCTCAGCCCCAGTTCGACAGCAGCGCGCGACATGCTGCCGTGCCGAACCACCGTGGCGAACAGCGCAAGACCGGGAAGCGTAACGAGATTGAGCGCCATGGCTAGGACTAATTGTTGAGTTAAAGGAAACAATATAGTGATTGATTGGTATCTAATCAAGTCGCCAAACCCTCCCTAGAATGCAGTCATCGTTCAACTGAAAGGGAGTTAGCCATGTCACACACCATGAAAGCAGTGCGCCTGCACGCATACGGCGACAGCTCGGTATTACGTTATGAAGATGCCGATATACCAAAGCCCGGCGAGGATGATGTGCTGGTCAAGGTACACGCCGCCGGTGTCAACCCGGTGGATTGGAAAGTCCGCGCCGGTTATTTGCAAAGCATGATTCCCTATGACCTGCCGCTCATCCCGGGCTGGGATGTGGCTGGTGAGATTGTTGCCATGGGAGAACATATTACAGACTGGAAGATCGGCGATGCCATCTACAGCCGCCCGGATATCGCCCGCCAGGGCAGCTATGCCGAATACGTCGCCGTACGCGCCAGCGAGATCAGCAAAAAACCGGCATCGCTCGACTGGCTCCACGCCGCAGCGGTACCGCTGGCCGCACTGACCGCCTGGCAAGTGTTGTTTGAACATGCAAAACTGCGCACAGGCGAACGCGTGCTGATTCATGCCGGCGCTGGCGGTGTTGGCCTGTTTGCGATCCAGCTCGCCAAAATACGCGGCGCACACGTCACCACCACCACCTCGACACGTAACGTCGAACTGGTGCAAAGCATGGGTGCCGATACGGTGATCGATTACAGCAAGGAAGATTTCCGTACTTTGCGCGATCTAGACGTAGTGTTCGACACACTCGGCGGCAACACACAGGTCGACAGCTGGCAAACCCTGAAGCGCGGCGGCCAACTGATGTCCATCGTCGATACGCCGGATGCCGCGACTGCCGCACGGCATGGCGTGCAGGCACAGTTCTGCTTCGTGCAACCGAGCTCCGATCATCTCAGGCAAATCGCAGAATTGATCGATACTGGCCAGCTCAAGGTCACCCTCGACAGCGTCTATCCACTCGCCGAGGCAGCGCAGGCACAGGAGAAAAGCGAAAGCGGACGAGCCCGCGGGAAGATCGTTCTACAAGTTGCCTGAGTACCGTCACTTGTTCGGTTCAACTGGCCGGGACTGCTCCCGGTCAGTCGGGTTCAATCATTTTCAATAAAACACGGCCAGCCAAATGGTTTCCTGATCTTTCGCCGTCCACTCAACCCGGTGTTGCACATGGGCGGGAATATTGAGATACATCCCAGCCGTCAGACGCACGATTTCATTGCCCTCTTTGAAACGCAATTCGCCCTCACCCTGCAACACCAACACCCATTCATTCTCATCCTGGTCGTACCAGAAATCAGGTGCTGAGCAATGCCCTCGCGAAACAATCCGCTCGATTCTCACGCCGGACGATTGCATCAGACATTCGGAAATTTCCGCAGGTAATTCAGTGGGAATATTTTGATAGAGATTTCCGGTATTCATGTCGTTCTCATCAGAGGAGATTGCTGCGCAGCTTGCGACCGCAAGGAAATTCTACTCCGCACGTCCATACCGATGCGTGAGAAATCATCACAGGCCCGCCCTCCCACATTGGGCACTTGATCTTTGGTGTACTGCAAGTAAGCTGATGCATACGGCGCAATACACCCTCGTCCGATCCGGGGCCATAACCCACCAGGAGAACACGTCATGACAACCAAACCGATTCCCGACGGATACAGCTCCGTCACCCCATATCTAAGCGTAAAAGGCGCGGCACGCGCCCTCGAGTTCTACAAGAAAGCCTTCGGCGCATCCGAGCTGATGCGCATGGACGGCCCCGGCGGCACAATTGGCCATGCTGAAATCAGCATCGGCAATGCGCGTCTCATGCTGTCGGATGAATGCCCCGAGATGGGCTTGCGCAGCCCGAAATCGCTCGGCGGCGCTGGGGCAAGTTTCATGATCTATGTTGAAAATGTTGACACCGCCTTCAGCACAGCCATTGCGGCTGGCGGCAAGGAACTGCGCCCGGTGAAAGACCAATTTTACGGTGACCGCTCGGGCACACTGGAAGACCCGTTCGGCCACGTGTGGACCATCTCAACGCACATGGAAGACCTGTCGATGGAAGAGCTCCGCAAGCGGGCCGAGGAATGCATGCAACAGGGCGAGGCGTAGCACGGCACCCATCAAGCCAGGCCCCGAGCGCAGCCTTGATCGCGGCCAGGCCCCGAGCGCAGCCTTGATCGCGGCCATCACCCAGCACTGACCAGCGGCCAGATATGCGTCGTTTGAATATCCAGGGAAACGCAGATTTATTGCCTGAGTGTCATTCCCGAATAAATCCGTGCTTCCCTAGTCCACGCAGCGCACAAGCGCACCCGTCGCCTCCCCCTGCGCCACTACACCTTCCGTAAATGACGTTTAGCAATTACCCGTCGTTATAGGGGGCGCAGCCGCCTGAAATAAAAAACCCGCGCGACGCGAACGCTGCGCGGGTTTTGGAAGCAGCGGCAATGGCCAAACAAAACGCGTGGCGCGTTGCCGGGCGACGCGTCAGTTCAATCGGACATCACTTCCCTGCAGGCGCTTCAGCCGCAGGCTTGGCCTTGGAAGGATCAATCGTAATGCCGCGCTGCTTCAACGCATTCACTATCAGTGCGGCATTGGGGTTGCCCGCCTGCGCCAGCTTGGCGGTCTCCGCCGCCAGCGCATCGAGTTGCGCGCGCATATTCTGCGCGTTGCTGTAAGTGGTCGTCTGGTTAGTACGCGCAGTAGCGATGTTCTCGCGCTCTTTCAATAGTTGCGTGGTCTGAAAGCCGAACCACAGTACCAGCGTGATCAGCCCCAGCAGCAGCGGCGCAAAGGGTCCGTAGTGCATCGTGTGTTCGCTCATTTGGATTGCCCCTTGGTATCTTTCGGTGCCTGCGGCTGGTTGACGGTGAAGGTGATGCCTTGTGCCGTCAGCAACTGGGTAATTTGCGGGTCGTTGGTCTTGGCCGAGATTTCCGCAAGGTTACGCACGATGCCCTGATACAGCGGCTCGACCTGCAAGCTTTGCTGGATGTATTGGGCACGATTGGTAAATTCAGTTTGTGCTTCGCGGTTGCCGGTGAATAGCACGATATTGGTCACCACCAGCGCCACGGACACTAACCCAAATGCGGTCAGCAGCATGAACTGCCATTGCTTTAACACAATAATTCTCCTAAGGATAAAGACCAGCCAATCATAACAGGGCATGTGGGCAGGCGCTAAACCGCCTGCAGTCCGTGCCCGATTGCGGCACGGACTGCATGAAGTTTTTTTAAGCGGCCTTGCGGCGGCGCGAGGCGCCCAAACCTGCCAGGGCGATAGCCATCAGCAACAGGCTGCTGGGCTCGGGCACCGTGTTGCCGTTGGCCGCAACTACGTTGCCGCGCACCAGCAGAGTGTAGAGGGAATTCTGATCCTGATATCCGCTGGCGTTGTGACCAAACCAGTCCAGGTCAATTTGATCGGTAAACAGGCCCAGGTTTGCGGTGTTGAACAGGAAGGACAGCAGATTTCCGCTGGAACCGTCCGCCGCAACGTTCTGGAATGCGCCGCTCAGGAGGGTGGTGAAGTCATTGCCGTCGATGACAGTCAGGCTGCCATCGAGCAGGTCAGCCGGACCACCGTTGACCAGGTTGTCAACGTCGAAAATGGCGTTGAGGTTGCCCGCGCCTTGGAACACGGTGCCAAAGTCGAGGGTGAAGATGTTACCGCTGCGGGTCAAGTTACCGGCGCCGCTGACTTTGTCGAATACAGCGTTGGCAAATTTGTTCACCTGGCCAGTAAGGGCGACGTTTTGCGAAAGCAGTGCCAGATCAATCATGTCGGGGTTCTGACTGGTGAGGGCGATGGTGGCAGTGCCGTTGAAGACGCCGGCGGTCGCGGTGTTCAGGCCGACCGTAAGCGCCGTGGTATTGGCAGCGCCGCCCGCGGTAAGGCCGGCCACATTGCCGTTGTTGCTGGTGAACGGCCCGGTAGCGCCGCCGATCGAAGCACGCAAGGTATCGTTGAGCGCGGTGACCGGGGCGCTGTTTTGCACCGACACGCCCTGCGCGGTGACCACGTCGCCCACGTGCACGATGCCGAAGTTGACCGGCGATTGTACGGTGGCCTGCGCCGCCGTATAGACCTTGCCAGAGAGCGTGACGGTTTGGTTGGGCAGCGCAAGATCGGCGTTGTTGGTGATGCTGCCGTTGGAGGCCAGCGCGAGGGTGGCAGTGCCGGAGAACGTGCCGGCGGTGCCGGTGTTGAGCGCCACGCTCAAGGCGTTGCCGCTGTTGGCTTGCGCGGCAAGGTTGGTCACGGCGCCGGTGGCGGTAAAGCCCACTGCACCAGTGCTGATGCTGGCATTGAGGCCTTCACGGAAGGCGTCTGCCGAGGCGTTGGTGACACTCACGACCTGGCTGGGGCTGGCGTTGCCTACCCGCGCCGCGAGGGTGACGCTGGGCGTATTGAGCAGGGGGTTAGCCAGCGCATAGACCGCGCCGCTGACGGTGACGTTTTGACTGGCAAGGGTCATTTGGCAGTTGGGTGCGCAGTTGCCGACGTTGCTGGCGTCCGACACGAAGGCGATGGTGGCGGTGCCGTTAATCGCGCCGGTGGTGCCGGTGTTCATGCCCACCGAGAGGGAAGTGTTGTCGGTGGCGCCGGGCGCGAGCAGGTTGAATGCTCCAGTAGCGGTGATCGGGGCGTTGCCGGTGATGCTGGCGTTCAGCGCCGCTTGCTGGTTGCCGCTGGCGACGTTGGTGACGCTGACATTCGCCGTCGGTGAGATGGCGCCCAGACGCACGTTGCCCAGGTTGATGGTCGGATTATTGATCAGCGGCGCGGCCTGGTCGATGACATTGCCCGTGGACTGGATGACGCCCGCTACGCCGTAGCTGGCTTGGCCGACGCCTGCCTGGCCCAGGCCGTTGGAGACGCCGTTCACGGCGCCAGCGGTGATGAAGTTAACCGCAATCGCGCCGTTCACAGTGCCGGCTGAAGTAGTGTTCACGTTGACGGTCATGGTGCCGTTGGCGCCAGTGCTGCTCTGACCAGCGAGGATGCCATTCAATGATCCCGTGCCCGCGATCAGGCCAGCGCCCGTGCCGCTGGAGGCGCCGAAGGTGGCGTTGAGGTCTTCCACAAAGCCGTTCGCGCCCGTGGCTGTATTGCTGATCGACAGTGTTTGCGACACAGACTGTCCTACTTGCACGGTGCCGAAGTTCAGCGGCGCGGTGTTCAGTTGACCTTGGGCGACCTGGTAAACGTTGCCGTTGACGGTGATCACCTGGTTGCCGACGCTGGCCACACCCAGGCCGTTGCTGACGCCGTTGACGGTGCCAAGCGTCTCGTAGTTCAGCGTCACCGTTCCCGTCTTCGCACCGGCGGTGGCGGTGTTCACGCCGACGCTCATCGCGCTGTTGTTGCTGCCCCCGGCGATGAGCTGGTTGATGCTGCCGCCGTTGTTGCTCGCGGCTCCCCCGTTGGCGCCGAAGGTGGCGCGCAGGTCTTCGCTGAAGGGACCGGCCGCTGCGGTGTTGCTGATGGCCAGTACGGCGCTGTTGCTGCCGCCGGTGCGCTGGTTGGCCACCTGCACCGGGTTCGGCGCAGCGTTGCCTGCGGCGGCGTTGTAAGCTGCAGCACCCGCGCCGAGCACGATGTTGAGTTTCTGGTCGGCAATGTTCTCGAAGTTGCTGCGCAGGTTCAGCACCTGTCCGCTCAGCGGGGCCAACACACCGGCAGTGCCGGCCGTGAAAGTGACGCCGAGATTGCCGCTGTTACCGCCGGGCGCACCCGCGTTGTAGTTGCTCGGCGTGACGCCGGTGCCGCTTAAGCGTGCATCATTAAGATTGGCACCGTTGACGTTGGTCTGGATGGCACCGCGAAAGGTCGGGCCGCTGGGGCCGGCATGGCCGATCTGGTAGTTGAAGGTGGTGGCGCCGACACGCACGTTGCCCAGGGTCAGCGTGGCGTTGGAGGTGTTGCCACCGGTGACGCCGGTGCCGGTGATGACTTGTTGCAGGGTGCCAGTGGCCAGGATCCCGCCGGCGCCGGTCACGCCGGCGCGGCGGTTGAAGCTGTTGCCAGTGCCGGCGGCAGCGTTAGTGTAGTCGCCGGTGATGATCAGGTTGATGTTGCCCAGATTCAGCGCCGCGCCGGTGGCGCCCATCAGCAGCGTGCCCTGGACTTTGGAACCGTTGCTCAGGTTCACCACGCCGGTGCTGTCGACTTGCAGCGTGCCGCCGATGCCCGTCAACACGGTCGCCACGTTCAGCGTGCCGTTCTGTGCGCGCAGCAGGCCGTTGTTGGTGAAGCCGCCGGTAAGGCCCTGGATCGTGATCGTGCCGCCGCCATCGGAGTTGATGGTGCCGTTGTTCACCAGCGTCTGCGCGCCGCCGACGAAGACGGCGGGGCCGATGGTGCCATTCTCGCCGCGCACCGT
>Ga0209515_10004979_pt1 | contig 17569 bp, 11 predicted proteins | sample Subgroupgradi54m_FD_187454 | JGI IMG/M metagenome (GOLD analysis project Ga0209515, IMG submission 187454) | Subsurface groundwater microbial communities from S. Glens Falls, New York, USA - GMW60B uncontaminated upgradient, 5.4 m (SPAdes)... ...
CCGAAGAACAGCACGCTCAGCGCGCACGCCTTCAGCAGCGCCCAGATGATCGGCGCGGCCGACTTGTTGCGCAGCTCGCGGTAGGCGCCCATGAGGTTGAGCATGCCCAGCCACAGCGGCAGCGTGATCACCAGCAGCCACAGATAATCATTGAGCGACCGCAGCGGCTCAAGGATCACGTGCCCCGGCACCAGGTTCAATCGGTAGAACAGGTGCACGTGCTGGCGTAGCGAATAGGCCAGCACGAAGGCGCCGCCGATCGTGATCGCGTCGATCAGGACCACCAGCTGTTTCAAGAAGGCTTCGGAGCGTTTAATCATTCAACATCCTGAGTGTCGATCACTAAGCAGTCAGCCATCAGCAACCAGCAATCAGCAAATGTTTTGGCGAGCTTCACCGTCTCGAGCTGATTGCTGATGGCTGACTGCTGATTGCTCATCGAGCGTTGTTCTCGAAGAGGATTTCGTACAACGGCGCGGAGCCGAGCGGCAGCTCGGCGCGGTCATGGTCGACGCGGACCTCGATCGCCTTGCGGCGGAAACCGCCGGCGTCCAGCGCAAACACGCGGGGCGCGGGCCGGCCGGCCAGCGGCACGGTCAGCGTCCCGACGACGGGTTCAAGCAAGATCGACGCGCGGCCCGGTGAGCGCAGCATCGTGCGCGTCGCGTTGTACTCGGTGCCGGTGTTCTCCGACCGTGCGACCGTCACCAGCAGCATGTGGCCGCTTGAGGCCAGCGGCGCGCCGTCGAGACTCGTCAGCGCGATGGAGGCGCAGGGCGTGCTCGTCTTCACTGTCGCCGTCGAGAGCCGTTGCGCCACGCCGCCGGTACGGCCGATGACCGCTTGCGTGTTGGGCGTATCGATCGTGACCAATCCCGCATCGCGGTCCCACGTCAGCTGGGTGGTGTCGCTGATCCACGGCTGGCCGCCCAGCGCGGGTTTCGGCGACGCGTCCTCCTCCGGCACGCGCCGCACGCCGTGCACCAGCGGCATCGCCTCGGGAATCTCAGGTTCTGGCGCGACGGGATACGACGCCCGCTCGCGCGCCGGCTCCACATCGCGGCGCTGGAACATCCGCGCCGCGACCGGAAACTGCCACACCAGTTCGGGCTTGGTGCTGATGTCGAAGTTGCTCTGGATCACCGACGGCGCAAGCGTGCCGTCATAGCTGAACTGCAGCAGGCCGTTCCATTCCTGAAACAGGCCGTAGGCGGCCATCAGCATCGGGCCGACAGCGCGCGACTCGTTGGGCCAGTCGATGTTCCATTCGCTGACGACAAACGGCCGGCCCGCGACGCGCATCCGGCTGAGCTTGATCAGCGGCTGCTCGAGGCTGGTGTCGGTAATCAGCAGCCGGTTGTGAAACCGCGTCAGATCGCCGACGCCGGACCGCGGCGGGTCCCAGTACGCGTGCCGATCGACAAAATCCATCGTGGCGTTGGTCGATAAGTCCAGGCCGCTCGGATCAAGTTTGCCGAGGTTGCTGCCGGCGATCGGAATCCGCAGGCCCAGCTGGCGCAGAAACGCGCGCATGCCCAGAAAATAGCGAAGCTGCATCTGCGCATACCAGCGCTGCACGTCCGGCTCATCGACTTGCAGATATCGGTCTTGCTCGCCCAGCGATACCTTGCGGCCGAGCGCCCGCTGGTCGGCGATCCACCGCCGGCGCAGCTGGTCCTTGTACGCTTGAGGCATCGCCTCCAGCCGCTTCGGCACCAACAGCGTGCTCTCATTGACGACTTCGGTCAGCGCGACCGCCGGATCATCCACCCACCGCAGGCCGGTGTACGGATTCGTATGCGTCAACAGGTCGCGCGCGTAGCGCTGCTGGAGATCGATGATCCGCGGGTCGAACATCGAGACCGTCTTGGCGCCCTTGGCCAGCTGCGCGGCCGAGTCCACGCCATCGCCGGCGCGGAACACGCGGCTGGTGAGCAGATCGATATAGATGTAGATGCCTCGCGCTTTGAGCTGCGCGGCCAGATAGTCCAACCGGTCCAGCGCCTCGGCCGAAAAATGCTGCGTGTCGTTGAAGTTCGGATCGAACAGATTCAGCGACACGCCCGGCGCGTCCAGATGATGCAGGCGGACTATGTTGCATCCCAGCTGCGCCAGGCGGCGCGCAAGTGCTTCGGCCTGCTCGTGGGCGAGCAGCGCCGGTTTGCCGTCGAGATTGACGCCGAAGAACCGGACCGGCGTGCCGTCTTCAAACACAAACCGTCCGCCGTCGGCGGTGAGAAAGCCGTGCCTTCCTGCGGGCGGATCCAGCAAGTCGCTGGCGTCCAGCGCCGAGCCCAGCCCTCCCTCAACCGGCTCAACGCGATGCCAGCCCCGCGTGTCGGTCGTCGAGGAGATCGGCCGCTGCATCGGCCCGTCGTCGGTGCGCCCGGTGAGCCGCACGTCGTCGATCATCGCGACGCCCTGCGCGCTTTCGTAGATGAGGCGCAGCATGCCGGCCTTGGCATCCGCCGGCACCGGCACCGGATGCTTCAGCGTCTTCCATGAGGTCGAAGGAAACATCGGCCCGAACACGGGCTGCGGCTCGCGCTCTATGCCGCGCGCATCGAGCCACGCGATCTCCGCGCGCAGTCCCGGGCCGTCCGGCGCTGTGTCACCGCCGCGCACATCAAGCGACAGCTGCAGAGCGCCTTTGGGATCGCTCGGCAGCACGAACGATTGCGACACCACCACGGGTCCGCCCTCGTCGACGCGCAGCTTCAGCAGCGCGTGGCCTTGGCGTCCCGGAAAGATCGTCTTTTGCCCGTCCGGCAAGATCCACGGCGACCACGGGCTGTAGTATTCAAAGCCGCCATCGATCAGGAGATTGTCGCGCTCCTCATCATCGGGCGGCCCCCACAGCAGGCGCACGTCGTCGAACATCACCTGCCCCGCCGCGCCTTCCAAGGCGAACCGCAGCCGGATGCTGGACGTGCCTGGCGGCAGCCGCACCAGCGCGGTCCACGGCCGCCAGCCGACCGGCTTGGTCCACGTGCCGATCTCCTTGGACTTGCGCACCAGCTCGCCTTTGGCGTCGAGAAACTCGATCGTGAGGCTCGCGGCCGCTTCGCCAGCACCCACCCGCTTCAGCTTGTTGGACCGCAGCAAACAGGTGATCGTCGCGATCGACGGCGCGCCCTTGGGAACCGGCACGGTCTGTGTCGCCACCGCCGGGCCGCTGGTGTCGGTGCCGAGCATCAGCAACGCCCAATGGCCGTCGCCGGCGGAGGGCTGATCGGTGCGGCTGGTGAGCCCTTTGATCGTCCAGCCGTCGGCCAGGCCGTCCTGATCCGCGTCGAGCTCGAATCCGCCGTTGCGCATGGCGTTGGACGCAAGCGCCCCCTGCGGCGACGCCTGCGCGTGGGCCGCGCGGCCCGACGGCACATGTAGCAACGCGATCAACGCGAACAAGACACGTCCCATCAACGCCTCACCCTCGACCGTTCATTTTCGCCTTCACCTTCACCAACCGTTGCTCTGGCAGGCTGCTGAAACACCCTCATTGGCTAGAGGCTGAAGGCTGTAGGCTCAAGTGGCAAACCGTGTGTCGTTGAGTATATCGTTTCCCTTCAGCCTTCAGCCTTGAGCCTTCAGCCAAGGACGAGTTGTTCAGCATCCTGCTAGTCGTGCTATTGAATGTAGCCCAGCGAGCGCAACTGCTCTTTCAACGCGTCGTCAGCCGAAGATTCCGGCGCGACCGTCGCGGTCCGGCCGCCGGTTTCATACGTCGGCACCCACTTCACCGGAAACTGCGTGCGATGCGCGCCGTCAAACGCCTCCAGCAACACGCGGCCGCGCATGTCGTCGGCGACCGGCTGGTTTGCCATGTACAGCAGCGTCGGAGTGAGGTCCAACACGCTGGCCGCCCGTAGCCGGCCGCCCGCCTTGATGCCCGGGCCCGCCATCAGGATCAGCCCGTGCAGCCGGTGCGTGCCGGACAGCTCCGTGCGCCACACCACGCGCGAGACGGGGATCGGCTCGCCGGGCGCGTCTTGCAGCGCGATCGAATCACCGGGCACGCGCCGAAGCTCGGCGTTGACCTTCGCGCTCAGATGAATGCCCGCAGTCGGCTGGTTCATGTGCAGCTCAGTGACCACGACCTTGCCCGAGCTCGTGCGCACGGCGCGCAGCTTGTCCTGCAGCGACTGCAGCAGCGCCTGCGCGTCGGCCGGCGACATCCCCTTGGCGAACGGCCCCTCGACGCGCTCATTGACGTAGAGATCGCGCACTTCATACTGGCCGCGGTTGGAGTCGTACACCTTCGTGCGCGCCCAGTCGATGTCTTTGCCGTTGGCGTCAAACGCCATCAGGCCCCAGCGCTCAAGCAGCGGGTTGAGCGAAAAATTCAGCTCGCGCAGCGACTTCATCCCGGCGCCATGGTCCGATAGGACAACGATCGCGGTCTGCGGTCCGGCAAGCGTCATGATACGGCCCAGCACCGCGTCGGCGCGCTCGTAGGCGCGCTCGACGTTGCCGCCGTGCTTCTCCACCTCGCGCGGATCGACCGGGCCATAGAGCCACCGGCCGAAGATCGAGCCGTGGCGCGCGGCGTAGTAGCGCCAGAAGTAGTGCTGCATATCGTCGATCTCGCGCAGATAGATCATCTGGACCTGCGGCTTGTCTTGCTCCAACAGATGCAGCGCCATCTCCGCGTCGACCAGCTCGTCGATCTTCTCGTCCTTGCCTTTGGGGAGGCTGTGCTTCAGCGCATGGGCGTAGGCATCCAGCTCGGCGCTGCGCGACTCCGGCGTGATCCGCTGCGGCAGGCTCTTGAGCAGCAGCCGGTCGGAGATCATCGTGCCGTTGATCGGCTCGGCGGGCCAGTTGCCGTACCAGCTGGCGACGTCGATGCGCACGCCGGCCTCGCTGAGGATGTCCCACACCGCCTTCACCTTGCGCGAGCCGATCGACATCGGCGTCGAGGACTTGGTGCGCTTGTCCCACACGATGAAGTCGTTGATGCCGTGCTCGCGCTGCCGCTTGCCGGTGGCGATCGAGGTCCAGATGATCGGCGACTTCCACGGGATCGTCGCGCGGATCGGACCCCAGCTGCCGCGCTCCATCAGTCGTTGAAAATGCGGCAGCCGCCCTTGCTTGATCATCGGCAGCGCCACGTCCCACGTGGCCCCGTCGATGCCCAGCACGACGACTTGGTTGATGACGGACGATGCGCCCGGAGTCGCCGCCGACGCGCGCGAGCGAGGAAATGGACCGGCCGACAGGACCAACAGCCCGATGATCACGACCGCCAGCGCCAGCTTGGCCAGCCGCGCGCGCGAGAGCGCGCTCAACACGGTGAAGACGAGCCATCCGAACAGCCCCGCGACGAGCAGTGAGCCGCCGAGCATCAGCAGCCCTTCCCCGGAAATCATCCGGCTGGTGCTTGAATGGATGAAGATCACGCGGCACCACAACATCAGAAACACGAAGCCCAGCACGCCAAGCGTCCCGCTGACGGCGACGCGCCCAACCGGCGTCGTGCCCGGCCGTCCGCGCAGCTGCTCGATAACGACGATCGCCAGCCCCACGAGCAGACCGATCACCAGGCCCAGCGTCGCCAGCAGCGCAAGCTCGCCGGCGCGCGTGCTCAGCGCCCGCATCATCGCCGGAGACAGCCGCGGGTCCAGCGCTTGATACATCACCTCGAGGAGAAAAATTTGGAAGTGACGCAGCTCGCTCAGCCTCTGGATGTATGGCACCATGCCGAAGCACATCCCCACCGCGCCGCCGACGAGGGCCGATCGCACGACCCGTCCCATCATCGACTCCTTGTCATCTGTCTTGTGGACTCCAAAAAACGTAGGCTTGCGTAATGCGTAATGTGGAATGTGCAATGCGGAATTCTGGTCGTAACATTACGCATTCCGCATTCAACATTCCACATACCTCCGGTTCTCATTGGATGTATCCCAGCGCGCGAAGCTTTGAGCGCATGTCCTGGTCAAGCTCCGGCGCCGATTCGGTGCCGCCGACGCGAACCAGCCCGGAGGAATACGCCTCCAGCTCCGCCAGCATCGTCGCGGCCAGCTCGGACCGCTCCCCCGCCAAGTTCCGCTGCTCCTGCGGATCATCCTGCAAATCATAGAGCTGGTGATGCCCGTCGGAGCACCAGATCACCTTGTAGCGGTCACGGTGGAAACTCTTCATCGCCCGCGTGAAATAGCTGGGATCGGTGATCGTCTGGTATTTCGCGTACTCAGGCATCATGCTCGAGGCCTCGCTCCATTCCGCGAAGGCGATCCCCGGCTCGGCGGCTTGGGCCGCGAAGAGGCTGCGGCCCCGGGCATCGGCCGGAAGGGTTGGCTCATGAATCCCCGCGATGTCCAGAATGGTGGGCATGACGTCGACCAGCTCGACAGGTCGTTGGATGCGCTGACCCGGCGCGAGCCGCGAGGGATAGCGCATCACCAGCGGCACGTGGAGCAGCGTCTGATGCAGGCTGAATTGATGTTGGAAGACGCCATGCTCGCCATGGCACTCTCCATGATCGCTGGTCAAGATCACCAGCGTCTGGTCCAGCAGCCCGCGCCGACGCAGCTGGTCCAGCAGCTTGCCGACGCGCATATCCAGGTAGGCCACCTCGCCATCGTAGAGCTCGCTGAGCATCTGATGCGCCGCGGGATCAAAATGCACAGGCGGCGCCAGCCGCCGCATCTTGAACAAATTCGTGGATTTTGCGAGACGGTTGGCTTCGGGATTGACGAACCGGCTGCGGTACGGCTCGGGCGGATCGTACACAAAATGCGGCTCCAGATAATTGACGAACATGAAGAACGGCCGCCGACGGTCGTAGACTTGGTTGAACCAGTTGCTGATATGACGGTTGGTCATCGCCGCGTGCGCATCGCGCGAGTCGGCTCGAAGCTCCCGCAAGCGGTCCACGATCCGCACGATGGCCAGCCGCGTCGAGGCCCGGCCGCCAGAGTGGCGGTCTTCAAAGACGTCAAAGCCCTGATTGAAGTGCGTCGACCGGCTGACCCAGGGATTGTTGGAAAACCCGGCCGTCTGGTAGCCGTGCGCGCGCAACACTTCCGGCAAGGTGAGTAGCTCGTCATCGAGGCGAGGATGCGAGCGATCCGCCCCGTGCTGGGACACGTACAGTCCGGTAAACAGCGACGCGTGCGACGGGAATGTCCACGGCGCCTCCGCCGACGCGTCTTCGAACATGACCCCCTCACGAGCCGTTCGATCGACGTTGGGCGTCGTGGGACGCGGGTAGCCATAGCACGACACCCGGTCTGCCCGGGTCGTATCCATGACCACCAGCAGGACGTTGGGCATCGGCGACGATGTCGAAGCCGCCGGCAACCTATGGCTCATCTTCCATGCGATGGGCGGCAGGTGCGACAGGCCGCCGATCAGGGCGCAGGCGATCAGCACGCGTTGGGCGATGGCCATCGAGCGCGAACGGCCGAACGACTCCAGGCCATCTTTGGCGCCGACGCGAGCAAGACACCAGGCCGCGACGCCCCACCCCAACAGCCAGCCGGCGTCAAACACCAGACTCGAGCGCGCATAGACCTCCGGAAACCACGATCGGTTGATCGCATAGCCGACCAGCGCGCACGCCAGAACCGACAGCCCAAACCCCCACGCGCGCCGCTCGAATTGGGCAGCTGAAAGGCGCGATGCCAGCAACGCCCAAGGGACGCTCAGCAACGCCAACAGTCCCCCGTTGAGAAGCATCGCCTGCGCGATGGCCGCAGTATCCAGCGGCCACCAGGGCGTGCGCGTCAGCGCCCTCGTCGCTTCCAAGAGTCCGGACACTGCGCCGGCGGCGGCGCTGATCTGCATGGCCGATACGATTCGTGATCGAATGGATGTCGTCATCGTGCGTTCACAAATGCCTTCAAACCCACAGGCACTTCCTTATTAGCAGGATGCTGAAAACCCTCATTGGCTAAAGGCTGAAGGCTCAAGGCTGAAGTGTTGCTTTGTTCCACTTCAGCCTTCAGCCTATAGCCTTCAGCCAAGGATGAGTTTTTCCCGAAGCCTCTTAGTTAACATAGCCCAACGACTTCAGCCGGTTCTTCATGTCGGCGTCCACCGTGACCGCCTCGGCCGACACCGCCTTGCTCTTGGCGCGGTCGCGGAACTCGGCCAACAACTGCTTCAGCCGCGGCGTCGCTTCCTGCGTGCTCGGGTCCAGCGGGTGCTGCTCGCCGGCGTCCTGGGCGAGATCGAACAGCAGCCATCGCTCCTGATCGAAGTTGTGCGCCTCGATCAACTTGTATTGACCCTCCTGGATGGCGCGGGCATAGGACGACTCGTGAAAGACTTCGGTGTAGATGGGTGTCGGCGTCGGTTCCGGCGTCGCCGGGTCGCGCAAAATCGGCAGCAGGCTGTGCCCTTCAAACGGCCCCTGCACCGGCTTGCCGGCCAACTCCGCGATCGTCGGCAGCAGATCGATGTGCCGGGCGACGTGCGTGGCGACCGTCCCCGCCGGCACAAGCGCGGGATACCGGACGATCAGCGGAATGTGCGTCAGCGTGTTGTACAGCGACTTGCCGTGGCCCCAGCCGCCGTGGTCGTAAAACTCCTCGCCGTGGTCTGCGGTGATGATGAGGACCGTCTTGTCCAGGACGCCGCGGCGCTTGAGCTCCTCGAGCATCTGGCCCAAGTCATGATCGACCGAGGCGATGGCCCCGTCGTACTGGTCGATGAACGCCTGGCGCTGCTCCATCGCGACCGCGGCCGCCTTGTCGAACGGCTCCAGCCCTTCGAAGATCGGGATCTGGTGCGGATACGGAGCCTGCGTCGCGAACTTCCGCTTGAACTGGTCCGCCGTTTCCCAGGGCGAGTGCGCCTCCATATAGTGGAAGTACGCGAAGAACGGCCGGTCGCCGAGGCTGCGCTGCCACTCGAGGAACGCGTCATTCAGGCGCGGCGCGCGGTCGGCCAGCCGCGAGCTGGGCTGCGGCGGAAACTGGAAGTCTTCCAGGTCGCGGAACACGTAGTCGGCCAGCTTCGAATACTTGCGCGCGACGCGCATGATGTGGCCGAGCATCAGCTCGTTGAACATCGACGGCCGCTTCGCGTAGAACCGGTCCACGCCCTGGTTGTAGCCGAACAGCGGCGAGATGAACGAGTTGGCCGAGAACACGCCGGTGGCGTAGCCCCGGCTTTGCATCACTTCGGGCAAGGTCGTCAGCGACGACGACAGTCCTGAACCGATGCCATTGACGCCGTGCGTCGAGGGAAACAGCGACGTGAAGATGCTGGCGACCGAGGCGCGCGTCCAGCAGGAGGTCGCATACGCGTTGGCGAAGCGCACGCCTTCGCTCGCCAGCTTGTCGAGCGTCGGCGTCGTCGGCCGGTCGTAGCCGTAGGCGGTGATGTGATCCGGCCGCAGCGCGTCGATCGTGATCAGCAGCACGTTCGGGCCGAAGCGGGACAACGCGGCATCCTGGGACTGGCCCGCGCGCATGAGCGCGGCGTGCCAGGAGTGCGCATTCACCCACACGGTGCAGCCTAAGACGGTGGCCGCCACGATCAGCGTCGTCGTCCTCGGGTGCCGGCGGATGCCATCGACGGCTTCCTCGATGCCGTGCCGAAAACTCCAGATGGTGATCGCCGTGACGAGGATCAGGATGCCGATGTCGGCGGCGATCGACCGCGGATCGCCGCGCGCCGGAAGCCACTGCTGGTTGATGTGCCCGCCCACGATCAGCAGCAAGGTCACGAACAGCAGGAATGACGCGAGCCAGCGCGTCCAGTCGATCGGCTCCTCGACCGGACGCCCTGCCACGCTTGAAACCAGCCACAGCAGCGCGCCCCATCCCAGCGCGAGGATCGTCCAGGCCGCGCTGTAGAACGCCACCGCGGGCATCAGGATCGTCGGGCCGGCGGTGGAGCCGTGCAACAGCACCAGGACCTCAACCACCGCCGTGGCACTGCCGAGGACGATGCCCACGATGAAGGCGTGCATCACCATCACGAACAATCCTTTGACGATCTTGCCCGCGTGATTCATGGCCGTGCCACCTTTCGCGCCGTGCGCGCCGTTGCCGATTGTCTGCTGTCTAGAACTTGTCCCAAAACCTCCGATGCTCTGGGCTCGGGGCTGTGGGCCGTCTCGTCGCGTGGCCCTGAGCCCCGCGCGCCAGCGCGCGCGGGACTGCCTCGCCGGCAATGTTCGTCCGGCTCGGGGCCCTGAACCCTGAGCCCAGAGCCGACAAAGATGTTGGGATGAATATCTTGCCGATCATGAGACTCACTCGACGTGAGTGGATACGTGCGCCGCGCGCAGCCGGCCGCGCTCGCGCCAGAGGATGCCGGCAAACGCCGTGTCCTCGATCAGATACCGGCGCCATAACCGCTGCGGCTCGCGCAGCAGCCGATACAGCCACTCAAGGCCCGCGCGCTGCATCCACACCGGCGCGCGCGAAAGTGAGCCCGCGGCGAAATCGATCCCCGCGCCGATGCACAGCGCCAAGCGGATATTCAGGACGTCGACGTGCCGCGCGATCCACTTCTCTTGCTTGGCCGGCCCAAGCCCGAGGAACAGAATGTCGGGCCGCGCGGCGTTGAGGCGCTCGATGATGGCGCGGTTCTCGGCGTCATCGCGTTCGAAACCAAACGGCGGCGAGTAGCAGCCGGCGACGCGCAAATTCGGAAACCGTCGCTTCAGGTTTCCGATCGCCGCCTCGGCAACCCCCGGCATCGCGCCCAGGAAATAGACGGAATAGCCGCCTTCCGCGGCGAGGCCGCACACCAGCGGCACGAGGTCCGATCCGGTAACACGCTCCTTCAGCGGACGCCCAAGCCATCGGCTCCCCCACACCACCGGCATGCCGTCGGCGAGGACGACCGAGGCGCGGCGGTAGGCGTCGGCGAACTCCGCGTCGCGCGATAAGCGCACGATGTGGTCGACGTTGGGCGTCACGAGGATGTGTTTGCCGTCGCCGGCCAGCAGCCGCCGAACGCCTTCCACGGCTTCTGCCATCGTGACGTTGTGGATCGTGATGCCGAATAGTTCGATGGCTTCCATAACTAACGCGCTCCAAGGCGGCGATAGGCCGCGTAGACTTGCTCGAGAATTTTCTTCGCGGTAAACGGCGCGATCTGCTGCTGGCACGCCTGGCGATCCGGTGGTTGCCCCACCAGCGACGCGATCGCCGCGCTCAACGCCTCCGGCGTGCGCTCGTGCACCAGCCGGCCGGCGCGCTCGCTCTGCAGCAGCCGCGGCGCCTCCCCGACGGCGGTCGTCACCACGGGCAGCCCGCAGCCCAACGACTCGACGACCACGCGCGGCATGCCCTCAAACGCCGAGCTGAGGCACAGGCAGTCGGCGGCGTTCATCCATCGCGCGATGTCGGTCTGCGGCTGCGGCCCCAACACCCGCACCTGATCCTCCAACCCATGTTCCGCGATGAACGCGCGGATCGACGCTTCCATCGACCCTTGCCCGATCATGACCAGCCGCGAGCGGCTGCGCAGGCCGTTCAAGCGGCGAAACGATTCCAAGAGCAGCAGTGGATCCTTCTGGCCTTCGAATCGGCCGACGAACAACAGCAGGCGCGATGCCGGATCAAAGCCATGCTGCGCGGCTAGCTGCCGCCGCTGCTCGGCGCGCTGCGCTTCGGGCAGCGAGATAAAGACATCCTCGTCGACCCACGTTGGGAGAAACGCAACGCGCTCCGCGATCGACGGGTAGGTCTTGCGGTACCACGCCACCGCGTCTTCGCGCACGATGAACACTTGGGCCATGTCGTGAATCAACCGGCGCTCCATCCAAAAGTAGAGCCACGGCGCCTTCTTCCAAATCACTTCGGTGTGCGGGTTGTACAGGTCCATGCTGTGCGCGTGCAGCACGAGCACCTTTGGGTTCGGCAGCCGACGCAGCGGCACCAGCGGCTCGATCCGGTGCACGTCGAGCACCGCGCCGACGACATCGAGCTGCGGCAGATGCTGCCTGATCGCCCAGGAGAACAGGACGCTGATCGGCACTTTGCCGCGATAGTTCGGATGCGCCGAGACGACCGGGAAAAACCGGCACGCGCGGCCGCCGACTTCCAGCTCATGCCATCGGCCGATCGGCCGCGCGTCGGGATCGGAGGAGACCCCGACCATGCGCACCTCGAAGTCCTGTGGCGCGTGCTTGATGAACGTGTTGAGAAACGTGCCGATCCCGCCGACGTGGACCATGCCCGGATCGTGCTGATGAAACAAGATGACGCGTGTCATTGCGCTGATCGGACTGAAGGCTCGTCGTTCGTCGTTCGAGATTCGGCCGCAACGCCACTCGCGTTGCGGCACTTCCTCGGCCTCTGGCCTCGGTCGTCGTTCGTCCCGGGCGCGCTCTGATGCGAACGACGAACGACCAACGACGAACGACGACGCGTCCGATCCCCGTTCAACAGTCGTTCAAACAGGTGCTCATGCTGTTGCACCATGCGATCGATCGAGTAGCGGGCCTCGACCTCGCGACGGCCGGCGCGGCCCATGCGTCGCGCGCCTTCGGCATCGTGCAGCAGCGTCGTGATCCGCGCGCCCAGCGTCCGCCAGTCGCCCGCCTCCACCAGATACCCGGTCACGCCGTCGACCACCTGCTCGGGCACGCTGCCCACGTGCGTGGCGACGACGGGCTTGCCCGCGGCCATGTATTCGAGGACCGCGTTGGAGAGCGTCTCGACGACCGGATGTGACGACAGCACCGCGACATCAAACGTCCGGACCAGCGCCGGCACGTCCTGCCGCGCGCCGAGGAACTTCACCGCGTCGGCGATGCCCAGCTCCGCCGCAAGCCGCTCAAGCCTCGGCCGCTCGGGCCCTTCACCGACCAGGACAAACCGCGCCGTCGGCACCTGGCGATGCGCCTCGGCCGCCGCGCGCAAGAACACGTCGTGCGCTTTCTCGGGCCGCAGCATCGCGACGATGCCAACGACCGCGTCCGACGCCGACAGGCCCAGCGACTCGCGCAAGCCTCGCGGCGCCGGCTCGTCGGTGAAGCGCGCAAGGTCCACGCCGTTGGTGACGATCTCCAGCAGTTGCGGCCGAATGCGCTCATGCTCAATGAGGTACGCCTTGTGCGTCTGGCTCAGCGACGTCACGCGCGTGACAAACGGAAACGTGATCCGGTTGATCCACAGCCGCCGATGGATGCGGTTGATCTTGCCCGTCGAGCGGATCGCCGCCAGCCGCACCTGCACGCCGGCAAGCCAAGCGCACCACGTGCCCCAAAACTGCACCAGCGGCTGGTTCACCATGAACAGCACATCCACGCGCTCACGCCGGAGCACGCGATAGATGCGCCACGCGGTCGCAAGCGACCAGCGGCCCTTGGCCAAGCCGTGATGCACCGCCGCGCCCGAATCGATCAGCCGCTGTCCGAGCACGCCCGGCTCGTACAGACAGCAGAGGATCGGCCGGAACCGGCGGCGGTCGAGCCGCTGCATCAGCTGCGTCAGCACCGTTTCGGTGCCGCCGATGCGCATCGAGGTTTCAAGAAACAGCACCGTGATCTTGCCGTCGGTCATAAGGACCCTCGCGGGCGCGCGCCGTTGGACCGGTCGTCGAAGGTGACCAAGTGCTTTGGCGGCCACGTCTTCATCCGCCACAACACCGGCATGCCCCACGCCGGCCGCAGGCAACGATGCTTCAAGTGCGCGCCATTGATCGACAGCGCCAAGGCCCAGGTCGCCGGCGTGGCGTACCGCTCAACGTCGCCCACGTCAAGCGGAGCCGGCCATGGCCCGAAGTATGGGAACACCGGAAACGGCGGCTTGCGCCAGCCGCGCAGCCGTTGCATCTCCTGGTCCTTGGAGGAGCGCGGCAAGTACTGACAGTGGAAGAAAAACACCTCCGGCGGCGTCCGCACGGAAAAGGTCCGCCATGGCGTCAGGGGCGCGTCGATCAGATATGGCGTCTCGTGGCCGACCGCGCCCGATGAGACCGATCCCTGGCGGATCTTTTCCGTGCGATAGATCCGCCCGATCCTGTCCATCGTGGAGACGAAGTTGAACGACCGCACGAAATGGCGGCGGTTGATCGCAATGCGGTGGACGTTGGGGCCGACGCGCCGCATGAACCGGTCCAGCGCCTCCACCGCGCGCTCCGGATACACTTCGTCACCGTCGACGAGCATGTACCATTCGGTCGTGGTGCGCTCGACCATCTCGTTGCGCAGCTTCGTGAGCGGAATCGGCCCGCAGGCCGGCTTGCGCACGATCTCGATCTTCGGGCTGCCGATCGATTCGATCACCTCAAGGGTCCGGTCGGTCGAGGCGGTGTCAAACACCAGCACGCGCTCGGCCAGCGGCAGCACCGAGCGAATCGCGGTCCCGACGAAATTCTCCTCATTGCGCACGCGGCAGTGGACCGTGATGCCCGGCAAGAGGCTCATAGGTGTTGGCCCTCCGGCCGGAAGCGCACCATCTGGGTGGCGATTCTCCATTCGTCCCGGCCGATCAGCCGCAGCGCAAAAAGCCCGGGCACGTAGACGAGGGATGCGCCCGCGATCGCGCCGAACAACCCGAACCCGCGCAGCATCCAGGTCGCCGCCATCATGATCCCCGTCACGAGGATCGGCCGCACGAACTCTTCGAGCAGGCGCAGCTCCGGCAAGCTGCGCTGCAGCATCCGCAGTTGCAGCGCGAATACGACGCTCTCGGCCAGCACCGTCGTCATGGCCGCGCCGATGTGCCCCCACAGCGGCACGACGAGCAAGTTGCTCAAGGCGCTGCAGACGCAGCCGATGATCAGATAGTAGCTGGCCTTCTTCTCGTGGTTCACCGAGGCGATCGCCGCGATCATCGCGCTGTTCAGGAAATCGAGCACCATCGACCAGATCAGGATGCGCATGGCCGGTATGGCGCCGTAGTAGTCCGGTCCGTAAAAGGCCGTGACGACCTGGTCGGCCAGAACGCAGACGCCGCCGGCGATCGGCAGCGAAATGATCAGCAGATAGCGGCAGGCGCGCCGCATGGCGACGATCATGTCGTGCTTGGCGTTGGCCCCGGAGAACCGGGACATCGCGGGGAGAAACGCGCCGAAGAATCCGCCTTGGATGAACCCGAAGAGCCGCATGATCTTGTAGCCGGCGGCATACCAACCCGTGACGAGGTCGCCCTTCATCGAGGAGAGCATCACCGTGTCGATGTCGGTGTAGAGCTGGCCGAAGAGCTTGAACAGCGCGAACGGGAACGACGCTTTGAGCATGCCCCAGATGAACGCCGGCTCGATGGACCAGTGGATGCGCTGAATCTGTCGCTCCAACAGCATGATCGTCGTCATGAATCCGACGCCGGTCACCAGCGCGCGCACCACGACCAGCTGCAGCACACCACCATGCCACAGCATGATCGCGATCGAGCCGATCACCCACCCGACCCGGACCGCGATGTTGGTGATCGCGACCGTGCTCATGCGCTGGACGGCCTGGAAGAAGGAAAGGATGTAGCGGATGTTGGTTTCCAGGATCATCATGGTCCCGGCCACCAAAACGACCGCCTGCTTGTCCGGAGCGTAATGCAGCACGATCGTCGCCACCCAGATCAGCGCCATCGTCGCGATCGCCAGCACCAGCTTCGCCACCAGCCCGTTGCTGACGTGCCGGCTCATCTGGCTGGGATCTTTGGCGACGTCGCGCATGCCCAGGGAGCCCATGCCGAAGCCCGGCAGAAAACTGAAGAGATTCGAGTACGAAAAGGCGAAGGCCATCAAGCCGAAGCCTTGCGGGGCGAGATAGCGCGCGAGAATGATCGAGACCAGCGCGTCGAACAGCCGCACGAACAGCTCGGTGATCATGAGGATACCGGCATCGGTGGCCAGCCGCGCGCCTTTGCCGCGCGCCCTGTGGCCCGAGTGGCCGACGGGCGGAATCGTCGCCGAGGAGAGGCTCATGCGGTGGGCGCCTCGGCGGGGGGGGCCTCTTCGTCGTCGAAGCGATATGGAGAAATCAGCAGCGCCGAGTAGATCCACAGGAAGGGATTCTCGATCAGGTTGCCGGTGTGGAATCCATCGTGCAGGAACCGGGCGCCGAAGCCCAGCCACATGCCCATCAGGGCCAGGTGCACCAGATCATCCGACGCCTCATGAATTTTTCGCCACCCGCGCCTGACGACGATCCAGACAAACCAACCCAGAAACAGCAGCATCGGCAGCCCGGACTCGCCCACGGTCAGCAGATAGATGCTGTGGACGCGGCCTTGAAACGTAAAGACCATGCCCACCCGATCGCCGCCCACGTAGGTTTCATAGAGCTGGATGCAGCGCGTGTAATTGTTGAGCCCGACGCCGAGGATCGGATGCGCCTTGATCATCGTCAGCGCGACTTTGTACTGCGGCACGCGCGACATGGTTGAGCCTTTGTCGTTGTCGGTCATGCGCGCGATGATCAGCGGCGTAAAGGCCGCCAACACCAGACACATGAGGATCCCGACGCCCAGCACGGGGACCATCCGTCCTCGGCGGCTGCGGTCGCCCAGCAGCCAGCCTCCAAGCCCCATGACCGCCAGCGCGATCGCGACCCATGCCGAGCGGCAGAAGGTCAGCACCATCGTGACAGCACCCAGCAGCGACGCGCCCAGGTAGATCAGCCGATCGCGATTGCTGACAGCGGCCATACACATGGCCATCGCCACCGGCAACACCGCCGCCAGGTAGCCGCCGAGGGCGTTGGGGTGGCCGAGCGTGCCGCCGACGCGGAAGATGTTGCTGTCCTCCAGCTCCATTTCCTTGGCGTGGCTGCGCTCGCCCAGCGCGTCGAGCCCCAGCGGACTGCCCGCTTTGTATTGCGCGAACGCGAACAAGCTCTCAAGGACCACCCCGATCATCAGGCAGATCACGACGGTCTTTAAGTCCTTCCGGGTCTTGACCCGGTCGGCCACGTAGAAGAAATACATGAACGACTTCGTCATCTCGACCAGCAGGTTGATGCCGAGGCTCGGGTCTCTGGCGTTGAAGATGGACAGCCCCGCCCATCCGATCAGCAACACCAAGGCCGTGGCGCCCGGCGGCCAGAGGCGCTCCTCCGATTCCTGCTGGCTCATGCGCTGCACCAGCCAGATGACGTAGAGCGCGATGAGGAGCAGATCCGTCGCTGAGATCGTGATCGCCTGGGCGCCGATCGCGCTCATCGGCACATCACGGACCGTCACGTCAGGGTTAATGGGAATCAGCAGGAAGAACAGGCAGTAGAGGACCTGATCGACCCGGCCCGTGGCGACGATCATCCAAAAACTGCACAAGGCCGCGGCGAAGGCGACGATCCATTTCGTTTCGAGCTTGATCTGGAGAACCAGCAGGAGCGCGCCGGCGGTGATCGCGGCCGCGCACGCCACGCCGAGCAGCTCCAGCGTCTTCAAGCCAAATTGACGGACAGTGACGGCACGCATCAATGGATGATTCCGGAGAGGGTTACGCGATCGGACGAAGCGCCGGGCGCGGCCTGATCAGCCCGGCGAACACAGCGGCCTTGGACGACTTGGCCCTCGACGGACCGCGTGGCGCGGTCCTGGTGGCTGGCGCAATGATGGTGCCGCCCCCGATGCCAAGACACGCGCGGGGTCCGGCCGTTGGTTGGATCGTCCTGTGGGGCAAGCCCCATTCCGAACATCGAGATCATGGCGCA
>Ga0209515_10004980_pt1 | contig 17568 bp, 27 predicted proteins | sample Subgroupgradi54m_FD_187454 | JGI IMG/M metagenome (GOLD analysis project Ga0209515, IMG submission 187454) | Subsurface groundwater microbial communities from S. Glens Falls, New York, USA - GMW60B uncontaminated upgradient, 5.4 m (SPAdes)... ...
CTCTGGCTCGCCTTTCTCGTCTGGGTCTCTCGCCGGTGGTGGCTCGCCTTTCTTACATGGGCCTCCTATTTCTAAAGGCTCGCCCTCCTCTCGTGGTCCTCCTTCTAGCATCGGCTCGCCTTGGGCCCGTGGGTCTCCGGGGGAGCATGGCTCGCCTATCAGCGTTGGGTCTCCAACCTCCGGTGGCTCACGATGCAGTGTCCCATTCCTGCATCCTCACGATGCTATTATGTGCCATGTCCTGGCATGTCCGCAAGGGGGGCTCTGGCCCGGCAGGACGCAAAAGGGGCAAAGTGCATCGTCTACCTCGGCCGTAAGCTCCGTAGCCTTTCGGCGACGATGGCCGCCAGGAGAACCACCACAACGACTATCATGGACTCACCCGCCTCCTGGCCGCGTGTAGCCCCTGCGCCCTTGAAAGCGCAGCCCGTCGCCAATCTCTTTTGTGCTAGCCCTTGCGTGGGTGCGCTGTTCATCATTGGCCTCGGTGAACCCCTCATAGGGCGGACTCGTCAGCACCGCCGCCACGCCGTCGCCTGAGCCTTCGGGCTTCCGCACCACCACGACCTCCTCGAACATAAGGCGGTTGTCGAAGGCCGCGGGGTCCCGCCGCTTCTGGAGGATGCGCCAGAAGCTCAGGCTCCAGAGCTCGCGCCGCCAGTGGTCGTGCTCCACCCAGCCCGCCACCAGCAGCAGGTCGAGCGTCTGCTGGGGCAAGTCAACGTACTGGTGGTCGCGGGTGAAGCCCTTGAGAACAAGCGCCATCACCCCTCCAGGGCGCAGCACCCGCCAGCACTCGGCGTAGACCTGGCGCATGGAGGCCCAGTACGCCTCGCCCTTCTGGTTCCCGATGTTGTCGCCATTGCCAACTCCATAAGATGTTGCCGAAGGCAACCCCGCCTTGTCATGTGGCGGAATAAACGCCTTGTCTTGAAACGGCTCCTGGTCTTGGAATGGCGGGCTTGTCACCACGGCGTCCACCCCGTGTTCAGCACGGGGCAGGCTCTGCGGGCGGGTGTAGCCCTTGCTGAGGCCCATACCCTTCAGCGCATCGCCTTGGTAGTCACCGTCCCTGAATCGGCGGTTGGCCTCACCATCGGAACTCTGCGCCACCTCGGAGTTGGCGTAGGGGGGCGACGTGATGATGCTGTCGGCACTCCCCAGCGGCAGGCCGAAGGTATCTTTTGGCTCTCTGACGCCTGGACAGGTACCTAAACCCTCATTAGTTTCCTCTCGCCGCCCTGCGATACCACAGGTTTTACAGTACACCCATACTGGATGGTCGCCCTCAAATATGTGCTTAGTGGTGGCCCCCGCCGAGGACAGCGGCAGGCTCAGGGCAACCAGGGGCAGGCGGAACTTGCGCCGGATGGCCTTGAGGGTGGAGAGGTCAGCCGCCTTGGGATACCGCACCGCTAGCTCCTGGTAGGGCCAGGGGGTGGCTCCCGCCAGGTTCCTGGCGTCGCCCCAAAGTATCTGGACATGGCCCAGCGGCTCTCCCGTCAGCATGGGCTGCTGCTGCATCTTGGCCCAGGAGCGCACCATCGGCAAGAGGAAGTGGTGTTCCATTTCGTTGACCACCACGTTACGCCCCATGAGCGCGGCCATGAGGGTTGCGCCAACGCCCCCCATAGGATCGAGGATGGTGTCACCTGGCTTGGTGTACTTCTCGATCATCATGGCCCATAACCCCAGGTGGCCCTTCGCGGGATGGGCCATCCCCTCGACGGCGTAGAGCCGCTTGCGGGTGGGGCCGTCGTTCTTGAACCGGATAGTTTCCATTGTTTGGATGGTCACGGGACCCGCGCCTCCCCTGCCGCCGTCAACGCTGCTACCAGGGCCTCCAGGGGCGTGTCAGCCTCCTCATAAATGGGTTCATCAAAGACAAACCCATCTCCGCCGCTGCAAGTGCCTTCGTAGTAACTGCCATTCCAAGCGACTCCAAGCCTATACTGCCTCTGACCCAGCAGCGCCACCACCGCAGCGGGGCCGCTCACGGGCACCCAGCCACGGCCTTGGCAACTCAAACAAGAGTCCTCATACTGCTCATAGTCGGATGCCCCAGTTCGCTTTGTTACGACAACTCGCCCATCGTAGCACTTGTCTGCCAGGTTGGATAAGGATGCTGGGCACAGCCTCCGCAGCAGTGGCTTCCCCTGGGCGTCACGGTAGCGGGCCACCTTGCGAGGACAGTTCTTCTTGTGTTGTACGCCCTCCCTATCCCAATCCTCTCCCCCACAAAGAAGGCAGCTAAGGCCGTTGGAGTCTAACACCTCAAAGCTTACCTCCTCAGCGGCGAGGGCCAGGATGCTGTCGGCTACGTTAGCGGTCAAGTGTAGGTCGGCTATCCTCTTGCTGGTGAAGGCCACACCATTAGGGCAGTTGATTTTGTGCCCTATATCACTACGGCAGATTGGGCAGATGTCAGTGGTCATTTGTTCTTGCCTTCCTCCTCAAGTTTAGCGGCCCAACCAGGGCCTCCATGTATCGCCTCAGCGCCGCCTTGTACATCGCCCGCTCCTCCAGCGGGGCCAGTTCACACGAGCGACGATGGGCCACTGGGCCACAACCGCAAGGACGGCGTCCACCGACCAGGGATGGCAGTTGCATCATGCCCCCTCCAACCATCGCTTGATTATGTCTAGGGCCGCTCGGTCATCCATGCACCGTAGAAGCTGCTCCGAGAACTCCGTGCCCAACGCTGTTTTTGGAATAGCGAGGCAAAACGCACCCCACAGTGCTCCCCGGTCAGCGGCTACGGTATCCTGCCAGGAGAGGCGGCGGGAGACCATACCCTCTTTCATCCATTTATGAGATGAGTCCACCCTGTATGCTCCGCACGAACAGTGTGCATCTGCCCTATAGAGCAGGGAGCTTGCCTCTTTGTGCTGGCACGGCTCCTGGAACACCGCCAGCAGTGGCGCTAGGTCGGGGTCAGGCACCAGTTGGTCGGTCTCTCCACGCACCGAGCTATGGCGTGATTGCTGGCGGACAAGTACAGTCTTCTGGGCCAGCAACTCGATGCAGCGGTTCCAGGTGGCGGCGTCCAGATTAGCGGACATGACGTTTACTCCCTATGAAGAAACCACACAAGAACCAAAGTACCAAGGCAACTGACCACCAAAACCAATCTAGGTTAGTGGGCATCGGTGGCCTCCATAGCAGCTTTGGCCTGCTGCCACTCATTGCGTTTTGCGGTTAGCCAGGTGATGTTCTCATGTGTAGGACGGTGGTAGAACTCTTCTTGTGCTGGAATCACAGCCTCTGCCGCCCGGTACACCTGGTCCAAGGCATCATAGCGGGCCAGTAGGTCAGAAATAAGTGTCCTAGCTTCCTTGGAAGGCAGGAGACCCACCACCTCTCGTATCTGCTGTACCTGCAACCTGTCCATGCGCCCTCCTTGTACTTGGGGCCTGCCAGCCCGCTACGGATACCACGACAAGCGGCGTGTCTAACTCACGGGTGCCCATGCACCACTGGCAGGCCATATTCCAACTGCACGTGATTCCCCGCATACCTCTCGGTGTGGGCCAACGTGCAGGGCTATACTGGCTGCTGGCCTGGGGCTCGGCAGTAGCTAATTGCCCCTACCCAGGATGGGGATGCTGACTACCCTCTCCAGATTGGCGTCTCGGTTTTCCGCCACCAGCAGCTAGGGACGTGGGGCCACTCCTGTCCTCTTGCGAGTGGGCCAGCCTCGGCCCCACGTCCTGCATCGCTGCCTGGGTTCGACTAAAAGTGCGGCCCAGGCGCTCCGCCATTGTTACACAGCCAGTAGCCCGCTCAACTATAACTAAGCCCACCAAATGGTACTCAATAGTTGCTACTGCTCTCTGCTCTCGGCCCCCACCTCACGGCTAAGGGTGGCTGCGATCCTACTCCCTTCTTCCCCTACGTTCGTGGGTGGGCGACGGCACCACGCTCACGGTGATCCCATATCGCTGCTTCAGCCACGCCAGCTTGGTACGGGTATCACGGGTCAGGACGCCCTTCACGTCCTCCACCACGTAGGAACGGTCATGGGGCTCTCGCCTGGAATAGCCAAAATCGGCTTTGTACGTCACCCTCGGCTCCTCGCTCAGAACCCACATGGGCTGATAGGTCAACTTCCCTATGACAGACGCCTTCTCCAGGATCGCCAGCTCCTCCCCGCGCATCGCCTCGCCCTTCGAGGCGAAAAAGCGGTTGCAGGTCTCGCTCCAAGTCCGGCGGGCGTGGAACTTGTTGCCGCCGCCCAGTTCGCCTGGGTGCTTGGCGAAGTATTCAGCCGCCGTCACCTCACCGCCGCTAGGTGGCGTGAGCATCCCCCGCCTCCTGCATCCTGAGCAAACGCCTTGGCAAAGGCCCCTGGAAGGCCGTAGTCTCTATCGAGCCTCTTGACGCATTTATGGCACATGGGCCAGCCCTGGGGGGCCATCTCACAATCAGTCGAGGCATGGCCTACCGGGGCACCACAAACAGGCAGATGGAATATCCGCCCCCAAGGATCTTGCTCCTGAACCTTCACCACATGGGCCTTGATAATCGGCACCCCAGAATGTCTCCAGTAAGCGAGTGCGCTCCCACTGATATGCCATGAGATGGCCTCGCGTTCAACAAAGCCCCGTAGTCGAGGAGTCCTAAGCCGTGGCATCACCCGCCTCCCGTTTCAGGCGCTCGTGCTGGGGCAAGACCCAAAACTCCTCGTTGTCATTGGGCTCCACCTCCAGGAACACATTACAGAACTGGCAGCGCTCCAGCGCAGGAAAGGTCAGGTGCGCCCTGGAGATGCGCCCACTGCCGGGACAGGGCTCAGGGCTGGTGATGGTCACGTCTTCGCCTCCCTCTCTGTCAGCCTCCGAGCGAACCACAAGGCCCCGTGCGCTTCGCAGCAGACATACACCCGTTCAGGCAGGCCGTCCATGCTGGACACGGGGGCCAGGGTATACCAGCCCGCAAAGTCTACGGTCTCCTGCTTCCCGCAGAAGGCGCAGGTCAGGGGGATGATCACTTGGGGGCCTCCCCAAAAAGCTGGTCCATCTCCGCCTTGCGTTGCTCCGGGCTGGAGGGCGCCTGGCCGTGTCCTCGCCGGGCCTCCACCCGCCGCCGGTAGGCCTCCTCCACCGCGCTCCTGGCTCCCGGCCCCATGAGGATGGTCTGGATGGACTCGCAGACCTCACAAGGACCTTCAGGACGTGGGCGGAAGGCCGCACAACCGGCACAGGATCGGAGGATGGCGGCAGAAGGGGGTCGCATCTCCATGTTAGCCCCCTCCCTGGACGCCCCATCCCTTACGCTCCCGGATGAACTCCCATGCTTCCTGAACCCGCTTGAACGCCTCTGCATCGTGGGTTTGCGAGGTATCAGGGTGAAACCTGGCAAGCCTGATACGCCGCATATCAACTGCGTCCTGCTCTCCCGTATCAGGGAGTATGCCCAGGACAGCGCAAGCCTCTCTAAGCCCCTTGAAGGCGCTCTTCCGGAGCTTGGAAGGCGGAAGGCCACTACCGGAAGGCGCCCCATTCGCTCCTGAAGGCCCCGAGGCACCGGGAGCCAGGGCCAGAAGGCTCTCCCTGCCACTCATGATCGCCACGCCCCTGACAGCGGCTCTCTGAAGCTCGGTCAGGGTCATCACGCACTGGCGCAGGTTCGTCGCCTCATTGTCCTGAGAGAGGCAGCTCACCGACTTCCTGGACGGGTCGTAAGGCAGGTAGTACCACACCTCTGCGGCACGACTCGGGAAAACCGGCTTCACGGCCCCCCACTCGCCACGCTCAATGCCCCAGAGATCAAAGAGCCGCGACAAGTCCCCCAGGCTATCCTGCCAGGTACGGTTTGTGCTGAACTTGCGGGTTCGGATGGGTTCGCTCACGACGTCAGCCCCGCGTCCTGCCCCCAGTCGCGCGTCTGGTCATGCCAAGCCCTCTCGCCCGCTCCGGCCCTTTCGTCTCGCAGGGCGTCCAGCTGGTCGCTGAGGGCGATAAACCGTAGGGTCTCGATCTGCGCCTGGCATGGGAGGCAGAGGGATCCACCGGGCAACCTGGCGCGCTGCCAGCACTGGGAGCAAAGGTCGCGCAGCTCCTGAGCTTTCACTGCTAGGTTCCCTTCTCGGCCTGGGCGATGGCGGCGACAAGAGCGTTGTTGACTTCTACCATCTCTCGATAGGGCAGGTCATCCAGGTGGGCGTAGTCGTCACGAGCAAAGAACCTGTGGTACGCCTTAGCCGCCTCCAGGAGCGTGGCGGACTCGGCCTTGGCGTCTGCCAGGCCCCGCAGGTAGCCCTCCTGCTGATTCATGATATTTATCAAGTCGGCAACCCCTCCCGACGACAGTGTTTCCATGTGCTGCAAGTGGTCAACCTGTTCGTCGTAGGGTGTCCAGGGGGTGCGCTGTGTGGTCATGGTCTCCTCTTTATCCCCCATCTGCCCGTCTTGCCCTGACTGTACACCCCCATTCAGCCGTTGTCAAGCGTTTCTATCCCTTATTATCCCTTGACAAGTGTTGCTAGGCCGTGGTAGGCTTCTCTCATGGAGATGCCACAGGTCGGCAAGCGGTATCGGCTGAACATCAGGCTCAACAAGGAGTACCAGACCCGTTGCTGCAACAGGGTACTCGGCTTGACCATTACCAAATACCCTGAGATTCAAGGGAGAGTCGTGACAGTGTATCAGACTCATCCGTTTATAGTGGACTGTCGTTGGTGCTCCAAGAGTTACGAGGCGAAGGAAGGCGAGTTTGTAATCGGCCTCCAGGAGTGGGGATACGTCGCTGTCCCCTACACCTGGCTGGAGCCGCTGGAGGAGGGGGACGCCCCATGCAACGACTAGACTCGCTTATCACCCCCGGCCTCGCGCTCCGAGACTACCAGGAGCAGTGCCTCAACGCCATCTCCTCTTATGCAGGGACGTTGCAACCCGGCCTAGGGCACAACGGCCGGCGGGCGCTGGTGGCCTTGCCCACCGGCACCGGTAAGACGCTCATCTTCTCCCATCTCCCTGAACTCTTCCCCCGGGGCCGAATGTTAGTATTAGTGCACCGGGAGGAGCTGCTGGACCAGGCCCGCGACAAGATCATGGAGGCCAACCCCAACCTCTCGGTTGCCGTCGAACAGGCGGACCGCCACGCCGGTTCCGGCTCCCAGGTTGTCATCGCCTCTGTCCAGACGCTGGCCGTCTCCCCTGATCGCCTGCAACGCCTGGACCCACGGGAGTTCTCAGTGGTGGTGGTAGACGAAGCCCACCACGTCCTGGCAAAGAGCTACCTGGGCATCCTGGGCCACTTCGGGCTAGCCCCCGACCTGGCGGGCCTGCCCTGGCGAGAGAGCGACAAGAAGTTTGCTCAGGCCGTGCGCCACCGGTTCGAGAACTTCATCCCCGCCCCTGATGCGCCGTTCCTGGCGGGGTTCACAGCCACGCCTTCCAGGACGGACGGGCGCGGCCTCCAGTGGGTGTTTGACACCATCATCTTCGCCCGCTCTATCAGGGAGATGATGGAGACCGGCTGGCTGTGCCCTCTGCGCGGCCTCCAGGTACGCACCGGCACGGACATCTCTCAGGTCACTCAGTACGCGGGAGACTACGCTGAGGGCGCCCTGGCAACGGCGGTCAACACGCCCGAGCGCAACCGCTTGGCGGTCAAAGCCTACGTGGACCACGCTCTGGGCCGTCAGGCGCTCGTGTTCGCGGTGGATGTGAAGCACACGGTGGACCTGCTGGCAGAGTTCCGAGCCGCTGGCATCCAGGCCGACATGGTGGTGGGGGCCACGGGCCGCGACGTGCGAGCTGGTGCTATCAGGGCCTACAGGGAAAGGCGGGTCCAGGTGCTCGTGAATTGCATGGTGCTCACCGAGGGCTTCGACGCGCCCGAGACGAGCTGCGTGGTCATGGCCCGGCCCACCAAGAGCAGCCTGCTCTACACACAGATGATCGGGCGCGGCACTCGCATCGCCCCAGGTAAAAGCGACCTTCTGGTGCTCGACCTGGTGGACGTAGCAGCGAAGGCGGGCGTCCAGACCGTGAACACGCTCTTCGGGCTACCACCCAAGCTGCGGCTGGACGGCGCAACCGACACGCTGGGGGCACTCAAGTTCATGGACAGCCACCAGGCGCCGCTGGACCTTCTGGGCGAGGCTTCAAGCCTAGAGGACGTGAATAAGGTCGTGCGGGACATGGACCCCCTTCAGGCAGCGGCCCTTCCCGTCTGGGTGGACGACCTGGCGAGCCTGGCATGGGCAAGGACGCCCTCAGGGTACGTTCTGAGCATCATGGGCAAGGGCCAGGTGGGGATCACCGACTACACCATCTACGACCAGGAGACACAGGCCGAAGTGCTCTCCCACTCCAAGGTGGCGTTCGCCCCGACAGGCGGCAGGCCATCGCCCATCGGGGACTTCAACAGCCTGGCCGAGGCGTTCAAGGCGGCTGAGGCCTGGGTGCGTGAGGAACACGGCGAGCTGGCGCGGATGCTCAACAAGGCGGCCGCATGGCGGACGTCTAATATCCTGGCCAGCGAGAAGCAAAAGGCCCTGCTGAGCCGCCTGGGGGTGGCCTTCCCGTCTGGCCTGACAAAAGGCCAGGCCAGCAGCCTGATAGACCGCGAGATGGCGATACGGGGCCCACAGCCGGCCAGCCCTGGACAGAGGTGGGTGCTGCGCCAGAACCGCATCCCGTTCAGGCCTGACCTGACTTTCACTGAGGCTCAGGCGTTGCTTGCGAAGGCACCCAATGACGGAATAGACAGGAGGTAATGAGATGGCGCACACCCCGGGGCCTTGGCAACTAGAGCGGGATGTTTTTGAAGTCTCTGATTTCTGGGCGTATATCTGGGATTCAGAGCACGCTGGCACTATTGCTGGGATCGACTACTACCCTGAAGGGGAAGGGGATGCTAAAGCCAACGCCCGCCTGATCGCTGCCGCGCCTGAGTTGCTAGAGGCCTTGCAGGGATTGGTGGACCACTACAGGGAAACCCATGATGACAACGAGCCCCTTCTAGCCTACGTCAAAGGGCTGAAGGCCATCGCCAAAGCGACGAAGGGATAACCCATGCCCTATCTGACGATGAAAGCCGCTTGCGCATACCTGACCCTCAGCAGGCCCACGGTGCTTGACCTGGCCCGAGAGGGAAAGCTGCGGAGCTTCAAGTTCCAGGGCGATAGGGGCCGGTGGAAGTTCACCCAGGCGGACCTGGACGCCTTCATGTCGAGCCTAGCCTATGTCCAGACCGTCAAGGAGGAGGCCGTACAACAGGCAGAGGCGATAGTTCACGTTATGCCAAGTAATCAAGACAGAGGGAAGGACGGAGGACGCGACGATGATACATAGGTGGGTAGGGAGAATCCTAGCGGTGGTGGTGGTGGCGGCGTTGGTGGCGTGGGTGTTGGCGGTAGGGCCGTGGGCGGTGTGGGCGTCGTTGGCGGTGGCGGTGGCGTTGGCGTTGGGGGTGGCGTACGCGGTGGCGAGCACAGAGGCAGAAGACAAATAAGGAGGACACCAGCCATGTCGTTAGCTAAGAGCGAGAAACAAGAGGGGTCGGGGATAGCCCTGATGGTGCTGCCGGAGAGCGCGGAGGAGGTGGCGCTCGTGCTGTCCGAGAACTTCGCGCCTGGCATGAGCCCCAGGCTCACCCGGGTCAAGATGCCGACGGGGGGTGGGCTCACATGGGGCATCCCCGCATCTGGTGGCATGGAGCAGGCCTCCGACATCACGGGGGTTGTCCTGACCCAGCACTACGCCCGGGCGTACTGGAAGGGCGAGATGGCAAGCGGAGTCGCCCCCGACTGCTCAAGCCAGGACGGGATCGCGGGCACGGGCAACCCAGGCGGATCCTGCGAACACTGTCCCCTGAACAGGTGGGGGAGCTCACCTAAAGGGGGCCGCGCGAAAGCCTGCAACCAGACCCACCGGCTTTACATCCTGAGAAGCGGCGCCTACCTGCCCATCCTGGTAGCCTTGAGTCCCGGCAGCCTAACCGCGATGTTGGACTACCAGACGCTCCTCTCGTCGGAAGGCCTGAGCCTGCGAGGGGTAGTCACCACGTTCTCGCTTCTCCAGAAGACGAACGGGAAAGGCCAGGTCTACTCGGTCGTGGCCCCCTGGAAGGCGGGCGCTCTCACGCCGGAGGACAAGGCAAAGGTCCGGGCTATTGGCAATCACTTCGCGGGGGTAGTGCAGGCCGTTCACATCGAAGTCGAAGCAGGGGAGGTCGCCACCGGAGACGACGACCAGGACCAGCTTGACGGAGAGGGAAGGGAGAGTAGCCCCCCTGCCTTCAAGGGCGTCGCCCCCGCACCACTCCCTCCCAAAGCGGCCCCTGAGAGAACCATGCCCAAGCCCGACGCTACCGGACTTACCAGCATCTCAGGCGAGGTGGTTGCCGAGCCCACCATGAAGTACACGGAAAGCGGGAGGCCCACGACGGGAGTCAAGATCAAGCTCGCAGGCGGGAGGCAAAATGGCGCCGTCATGGATGTCGCCTTCTGGGACTTGCTCGCAGAGTCGGCCAATACGCAAGGACCCACCGGCCTACACACGGGCCAGATGGTCACCGTCCAGGGCACGATGCGCTCCTACAAGCTGGGCGCCGAGACCAGATACTACCTGGACGCCAGCGCATACGAGATCATCAGCGCCGCCACTCCTGCCAAAGAGCCGGAGCAAGAGGACCTGCCGTTTTAGTCCGCTAAGCTAGAAGCGCCCCTGAGCCGGCGCCGGCGGCGCGGCCGGCTTGGGGGTCCGCCAGGGGTAGGCCAGGGGTCCGCCAGGGGGTGTGCGAAGGGTCACACGGCGGACCCCTGGCCTGTCACGGGAGCCCGCTTCTTCCATTTGATTCGCTTATAGACCTGTAGCGCCTTCTCCCAGGTCGGTTTGACCTCCGGTGGGTGTATCTGCTCCCGTAGAGGCTGCTCACACTCAGGGCACTCCGTAGGGGGTTCCGGCTTCTTAGCGAGTTCCTCTTTCGCTCCTGCTGAGGACTCATGCTCAAGGTCCAAGAACCGCCCGTAGCTTTGGAAGAGGCCGTAGCCTCGGCTGAACTCCTGCCATTCGATCCAGTAGGTGGGGAGAGCATCGTCCATACCGAGCAGATGAATACTACTTGAGAGCATGGCTTGGACTACAGGGCCCAGGCCTTTCCTGGTTGAGACCTCCCGGCGCGTGAACTCCCGTTGTGCAGCGCGGGCTCGTATCTTCTTTTCTAGCTTTGCCCAGGTGGGGTCTGACTCACCCGCGACGTCTTCCTGAATACAAACCGTGCCGTAGAAGCCATGACCACCGCCCACTCGCGCCAACCGAAGCGCCGAGTTTCGGAAGAGGAGTTTCCCCTTGATACCCTTATGGTGGGCAATCTTGGAAATCTCCCCCCCAAACCACTTCGCCTCTTGCTTGAGCCTGTCAGCAAGGTCGAAGACAGAGCGGACTTCCTTTCCAAACGCCCAGGTGAACTCGATGGTTCTGTAGACGCCGGAGCTATCAGGGGGCAGGTCGGGGAGCCTGATCCCGGACAGCCGCCATGTCGTAGGTGTGGGGCACTGGATACAAGCTGGGTCAAGGCAGTAGCGCCGTCCCGCCCACTGCACCCCGTGGTCCTTGCACAGGCGGCTCGCTAACCAGAGGCAGGTCTGGTAACGCCTGGCCCGCACGTCATGGGCGTCCCCGTCCGAGACCTCTACTTGCAGGTCGTAGAGGTCTCGGGTCGAGAGGCACCACCGAGTCTCAGGTAGCAGAATGTCGGTGTCCCTAGCTAAAATGCCCCCGTTGATGTAATGGGGGTTAGCCATTACATCAACGGGGGCATTTTCAATCTGGAGCCCTATGTCGTCCTGGGGGCTCATAGCCTCCCGCATGGACTTCTGGAAAGTGAAGTAGGCGCCCATCGGGTCGCCCTTGTCAGGGGCACTCGGTTGCGGGTGGTGCTCCTCCAGGGGAATCTCCACGACGCCTTGCCCTGCTACTTGCCATGCCTTTCTAAAGTCAGGGAAGTGTTGGAGTACGAAGGCTCTGACGTTGGTGACTGAGAGGATGGTATCAGTGAGAGGGTTGATCTGCTCGTAGAAGATGGGCTTTTCTGGGGTGCTGTCGGGGTGCTCGGACCCCGGGGCAAGGGTGTAGTTATTGTGCCCCCTGAACTCCAGGCGGCCGTCTATCTTCTTTGTTCCCAGTACCTCGTGGTCGGCGCTGGCTATCAGGATATGGGCGCTCTTCTTGGTCTGGATGACCGGCGTGTGCTCTAGGAAGTAGTCTCGTGACGGATGCTCCCAGAACTCCTGGAAGTTCTCGACCTCGATGTCGTAGAGCATCGTTACCCCCGGGGCCTCGTTCCCGAAAAGCAGGAACGTGTTACCGCCCCGCCACTTGACGATTGTCCCCCACTTTCGCCAGTCGTCCTCGGTAGGGCGCGCTGCCTCAAGGTGCTTGAACTTCGGATTGGTGTCCTTCCCGCCCTTCTTGCCTTTGGCTACAGGAACGGCTGCTATGCCGTGAGCCCAGAGGCGGCGCACTCGATCAAGGTCTCCTGATGGGGAGGAGGGTAGCGTGAAGGGCAGGATTGTGGCCGTGAACTCCGGCGAGGGTAGGGGGAGGCTGGTGGGCCTGACGCCGGTTGCCGTGGAAGAGTAGACCCGGAGGACCTTCTCCTCACAGGCCTCCCAGGGGTACTCGTCGCCTTTTGGTTGGGCCATCAGCGCAAAGTGTTCCCTCTCTAGCCCGAGCGCCTGCTCCTCGGATAGCCTAGCCGCCTTGCTACGCCAGGCAATCTCGAAGGCAGAGTCATCACGGCCTAGGTGTGACGGCGCAGGGCCTGACGGGGTGCGGACAATGTCAAGGAGTTTCGCTGGGATGGGGCGGGCTAATGTCGTCATGGTTGTGGTTCCCACTTTCCCTTCGCTTTATTTTGTTAGGCTTTCTACCTGAACGACTGAGTGGTGATAAACGCAGGGAGGGAGGGAGGCTCAGTATTACTCCCCCCTTCCAAATCGGGCCCCCTCTCCCAGAAGGCTATCACCTGCCCTTTATGGAATCCAAAGCAGATGTACCAGGAGTGTCCGCACTCGCCTTCAAAGAGGATGCGGATAAGGCTCCCACGCCCTCCCCATCCGGCCTCGCTGTTGTCCTTTCCGTCAATCACCTCCGGGGGGTGTGGATGCGCGTAGTAAAACCCACACTCAGGGCACTCCATTACCCCCTTCCCTGGGATACTCCACCCAGATAGGAGCTCCTCCTTCGACAAGAACATAAGTGGATACTCAGGCATAGCTAGCCCTCCTCCCTTTCCCTGGCAACAAAAATCCCGCAAGCCGCACTACCCGCTTCTTCAGGTAGCGCAGTGCGGGTGTATCAAATCCCCATTACCACTGTGCTATAATCTAGGCGGTTTCTGATGCACCCCTACTCTAGCGACTGCCCACCACAGTTGTCAAGAGCGAGGAAGACGCCAAGAAGGGCCTCCGGCGCGAGTCGGGGGCCCTTTCTTTTGTGCCACTATAGGGCTATAGCTTGACTAGCTACTTGACGAGCTTGACTGCAACGTGCGCGGGCGCGCCCGGGCTGTTCCACTGTTTTGCTGCCTTACTACTCCATTGCTTTGCTATCCCGCTACTTGACAACTCACAGGCGTCCCGCCTAAAGTAAACACTATGAGCAGCAGGCTTGAGCGTGAAATAGAGCGGGCGGCCACACGGGTTGACTTCGGTCAGACCGTGCCCTGCCCCTTTGACGGCCTGCCGGTACACCTCTTTAGGAAGAAGGCCGTCTACGGTCGGTGCCCGAAGGACCACTTCATCTCCACCCGTCCGCACGAGACCGCCGAACAGGTCCTCACCATGCTCCAGGAGGCAAGACTTGAACAAAGACGTGTTCCTGAAACAAGACCCGAAGGAAAGCCTCTGGAACCACGAGCGGCTCTTGCTCCAGATCCTCGAAGACCAGAGGACCCTGGCCCAGCAGCTCGCGACCCTTGGGCAGACTTTAGATAACCGTCCTGCGGCAGACTTAGAGCAGGAGCCCCCGCATCCCTACGGGCTCTGTGGGGACGTCGAGTGCGAGTCCTGCGTCCAGGCGGGCCAGGCGATCGTAGAGCGGGCGAAGGACGCTTTTTGGGACAAACTGGACGCGGAGCTTTTAGCCGCCGCCGATGGGCGCCCAGAGGCCCGCGACACTGTGATGCGGGCTATCCAAGTTGGCCGGGTGAAACTCGCTCAGGCCGCCGGGAAGTAAAGCGAGCCGCCCATGCCCAAGAAGCCACCTGACGACGGCAAGCCACCTGATGCTCCTGAGCCCTCTTCTAATGGAGGCGGGCAAGAGGAGTTCCTGGGCATCATCCGTGGGTTTTTCCAGGACGAGATCCTTCCCAATCTCCAACGTTACCTGGGCGAGCAGGTTGAGGCCCGTGTCGCAAAGGCAACAGAGGGCCTGGGGGCACCCCAGGCCGCTCTGGATGCTACCGCCGTGGCAAAAGAGGCCGCTGCGCTTCTGGCCCCGGCGTTCACGCGGCAGGTCCAGGGTGTAGCAGATGAGCTCGCCGCCCGCATAGACAAGGTGGCGCAGCAGCGCGTCCCCGGCGAACTCCCCGCAACCCCTAAGGCTAGGGTCTCTGTCGCCCAGGGCGAAGGGGGCACAGAGAGGGCAGAGGGGGGGATCGGCGGCATTATCTCGGCCGCAAGCGCGGTAGCTGAAACGCTCTGGCCCATGTTCGAGAAGTACCAGATGATGAAGCTCATGGGCACCCGCGACCTGGCGTGGGCGCAATCAATCAGGGAAACAAACCCCATGATGGCCCAGATGTACGCGAACATCATGGCTCCAGACCAGTTCACGCAGATGCTGGGCATGACCATCCCCGGCATCGCGGCCAACTCGTTAGGACTGGGGATCAAGATAGGGGCGGGTGGCAGGGGGCTCAGGGACGCCCTGGCCTCGAACCCACAGGCAGGAGGCGCAGGATGGCCCGCGACCCCATCAAGCGTTTCACCCGGATACTCACCAGGGCCTGGGCCCGCGCCCAGCGCACCCGGGCCAGGGACGCCCGGGCCGACGTCCGGCGCGAGCATGACGCAGAGGCCAAAGCCAAAGCTCAGGCCACCCTCCAGCAGCGCCAAGCGGCCGCCCGCGCCAGCGGCTACCGAGCCGGCTTACACTCCCGCCCGAAGCCTCCGCGAAGCCATCGGATAGCCAATTAGGGGCAGGTAGCATGAGCCTTGAAACGCAGGTTGTCGTCAATTACATCAAGCGCCAGCCTCCCAGTGGGCGAGAGAAAAGGCTGCGGGAGCTTGTGCGAGATTTTCCCACTGACTGGCTAAAGCTCGTGGACAGGCTGCTCCATGAGGAGATGCGGGCTCGTAACCATGACGCCCTCCCCTCTGCTCTCACGTCTTCTCCCTATGAGGTTGTGCGCATCACAGTAGGGCCGGTGGTATTCTAGTTCCCATGCAACCAAGTAACGCGAAATGGTGAGGGTTCGACATGGTCATAGGCATCACGGCGGGGGGGCCACCCCCACCGTCTAAGTCTCTTCGGGAGGCCCTGGGTGGAGCGTCGCCCGCACTGGCGACGATGGCGGTCAGCCGCCGCGCCCCAAGCACGGACGTCCAGATTTTCCTGACCACCCTCCAGGACCAGCAGGCGAGGGACGTCTGGGAGGGGATGACCCCTGTGCAGCGACGCGCTGTAGCTGAGAAGGCCGGGTATGCTGTGACCGGTTCCAGCGCTCGGACGGCCAGGTCTTCCTGGGAGGCGTTGCCCAAGAGGGTCCACGCGAAGCTGGCTCCCGCTCTTGTGCCGGGGATGTTCAGCGTGGGCGAGATTGAGGCGGCCAAGGCCATCCCGGAAGAAGAGCCGGTTGTGCCCATTCGCGACTTGCCCAGCACCGAGGCGCCGGTGGCCCCTCCGACCCCTGCCCCTGTGCTCTCAAGGGAGACTCCCGAGGACGTGTGGAAGAGCAACGCCAAGTACATCAGGACGGCAGTTCCCGCCTACACGCCGCAACAGTTCGGCCCGATGACCGACCTGGAGATCATCACCAAGGCTGTGGCGAATGGCCAGAACATCCTCCTGCTTGGGCCGACAGGCGTCGGCAAGACGAGCGTGCTTGAGCGGGTGGCGCATACTCTGGGCTATCCGTACCTGTCCGTGAACCTCAACGGCGGAACAACCGTGGAGGACTTCCTGGGTAGGTGGGTCCCAAAGGAAAGCGGTGGCTTCGAGTGGACCGACGGCGTGCTCATCAAATTTATGAAGTTCGGCGGGCTCCTGGTGACCGAGGAGGTCAACGCCGCTGGCGCCGATATTCTCTTCGCGCTTCACCCCGTCATGGACAAGAAGGGGGCGGCTCGCCAGGTGATCCTCACGGCAAAGGACGGCGAGCCGGTGAACGCTCACGAGAAGTTTGTGTTCGCCGCGACTATGAACCCCTCCAGCCCTGAGTACGAAGGCACCCGCCCCCTGAATCAGGCGTTCCAGGATAGGTTTGACGTTGTTCTGGAGTTCACCGGCCAGAACATCCCGCAGATTATCAAGGATAAGCCGCTGGTGGAGATGTACGAGCGCCTGCGGCCCCTGGTGGTGTCGGGAGAGGCGCAGGGTATCCTGAGCACTCGTGGCCTGAAGCAATATCTGGAGAACCGGAGCTTGTACGGGCCGGAGATCGCCAAGATGATCTTCCTGCAGAAGTTCGAGCCCGTGCTGGCCCGCAAGGTCGTGGAAGACGTCTTCAACAACTCCCCCGGGCTGTAGGGCCCGTCCATGACAACCACCCTCGCCGCCTCTTCTCCTCTTGGGGTGTGGCCCACCCAGGCTGGGTTTGACCTCGCCAAGACGATGTGGGAAGGCTACCCCCTTACTCTTCAGCGCACGATTTTCTACGAGATAGGCTTTCGCCCCCCATCCACACTCCCTGACCTTCACAAGGGGGTGCCTAAGATTCCGTTTGTGAGCGTGCTGGATGTTCCTGCTAGTACACGGGATAGGGTTTTAGAGCGCATACTCAAGGGCACCGCCTACGACAAGGCGCTCTGGAACCCGACCGGCGGCTACTACGTTACCCCGCCTGTCCCTGCCCCGGCCCCTGCCAGGAATTGGCCCACCCAGGACGACATAGACTTTGCTAAGGCCGAATGGGGGAAGTACACCCTCCAGGCGCAGGTCGGGCTTTTCGTCGCAATTCACGTCCCATCCCCAATTGCCGACCCCTCCACGCACCTGATTCCCTGGTCGAGGGTGAGTAACCAGCCCGGCGGGAAATTCTACGACGCTCTGGTGGCTATCCTATCCGGAACGCCCCATGCCAAGCCCACGCCCATCGTGACCCCCATCACGCCTGCCCCGGGCTCCTCCTGGCCGTCCACTGCCGACCTGGATTTTGCAGAGGCGCGCTGGACAGCCGCAGGAGCGAAGGAGCGGCGGGACTGGCTGACCACGGCCAAGATACGCTACACGGGCATGAGGGTGAACGCCACCATGCTCAGGCTCACCTGGGCCTGGGTCACGGGCGCCCCTGGTCGTGTCAACCCAGCACGAAACCCAAGGCTACACCTTGAGCGGCAGCGGGAGGTGGACAGGCTTATCGTGGCTGTCCTGGAGGGCACGCCCCACGCCAAGC
>Ga0209515_10004981_pt1 | contig 17566 bp, 12 predicted proteins | sample Subgroupgradi54m_FD_187454 | JGI IMG/M metagenome (GOLD analysis project Ga0209515, IMG submission 187454) | Subsurface groundwater microbial communities from S. Glens Falls, New York, USA - GMW60B uncontaminated upgradient, 5.4 m (SPAdes)... ...
TCGACTATCCCGACGGGCTCATCATCTGGGAGGCGCAGTTCGGCGACTTCGTGAATGGCGCGCAGGTCATCCTCGACCAGTTCGTGTCGTCGACGGAAGACAAGTGGAAGCGGCTCTCGGGCCTGGCCCTGTACCTGCCGCACGGCTTCGAGGGCCAGGGCCCCGAGCACTCGAGCTGCCGCTTCGAGCGCTTCCTGCAGCTGGCCGCCGAGGACAACATCCAGGTGTGCCAGCCGACCAATCCCGCGCAGCACTATCACCTCCTGCGCCGGCAGGTGCTGCGCAAGATCCGCAAGCCGCTCATCGTGGTCACGCCCAAGAGCCTCCTGCGTCTGCCCGCGGCCGGTTCGCCCATCGAGGACTTCACCAAGGGTCGCTTCGAGCGCGTGCTGGCCGACCCGGGCGCGCCGCCGCCGGCCCAGGTGAAGCGCCTGATCATGTGCAGCGGCAAGGTCTACTACGACCTGGCCGACGAGCGGAAGAAGCGCAACGACACGCAGACCGCGATCCTGCGCTTCGAGCAGCTGTACCCCTGGCGCGAGGACGTCATCCTCGAGGCGCTCGAGCCCTACGCCAAGGCCACCGACCTGGTGTGGGTGCAGGACGAGCCCGCCAACATGGGCGCGGCATTCTTCGTCGAGCCGAGGCTGTGCAAGCTGTTCGAGCAGCTCAAGGCCAAGGCCGACCTGCGTGTGGTCAGCCGCCTGGAGAGCGCCAGCCCGGCCACCGGCTCGGCCAAGGCGCACAAGCTGGAGCAAGAGCAGCTCCTCAAGGACGCATACGGCGCGTAACGCGCGTCGCATAGAGGTAGGATAGGAACGAAATGGCGACCGATCTGAGAGTGCCCGCTCTGGGCGAGTCCATCACCGAGGCGATCATCTCCCGCTGGCTGAAGAAGGTCGGCGAGACGACCGCGATCGATGAGCCGGTGGTGGATCTGGAGACCGACAAGGTGAGCGTGCAGCTGCCCGCGCCCACGGCGGGTGTGCTGGTCGAGCAGAAGTTTGCCGAGGGCGCGACCGTGAAGGTCGGCGACATCATCGGTTCGATCGATGCCAAGGGTGTGGCCGTGGTGAAGGAGAAGCCGGCGGCGGCGCCCGCGCCCGTGACGGCGGCTCCGCCCGCGCCCGCTGCGCCCGCCACCGAGCGCAAGCCGGCCGCGTCGGTGCAGGCGGCTCCGGCCGCGCCGGCGGCGGCGTCCGCTTCGGCGCACGACACGCACGTCACCACCGGCTACACGCCGTCCGAACGCAAGGCGCTGCGCGAGAACGGCGCCGGCGCGCTGTCGTCGCTCGCGCCGGTCGCGTCGTTCGCGCCCGCGGCGCCCGCGCCGCTCCCGCCGCGCACGCCCGCCGCGCCCGGCCTGGAAGAGGTCGTGGCCATGAGCCCGCTGCGCAAGCGCATCGCCGAGCGGCTGGTGCAGGCGCAGCACACCGCCGCCATCCTGACGACCTTCAACGAGGTCGACATGAGCGCGGTCATGGCCCTGCGCGCCAAGCACCAGGACGACTTCGTCGCCAAGCACGGCATCAAGCTGGGCTTCATGTCCTTCTTCGTGAAGGCGGCCATCGAGTCGCTGCGCCAGTGGCCGGGCCTGAACGCCGAGATGCACGGCACCGACGTCGTGTACAAGAAGTACTACGACATCGGCGTGGCCGTCGGCGGCGGCAAGGGTCTGGTCGTGCCGGTGCTGCGCGGCGCCGACAAGCTGGGCTTCGCCGAGGTCGAGAAGGGCATCGCCGCGCTGGCCAAGAAGGCGCAGGAGTCCAAGCTCACCCTCGAGGACCTCTCGGGCGGCACCTTCACGATTTCAAACGGCGGCATCTACGGCAGCATGATGTCGACGCCGCTGCTCAACATGCCGCAGACCGGCATCCTGGGCCTGCACAACATCGTCAAGCGCGCGGTCGTGGTCTCCGACAAGGCCGGCGACCGCATCGAGATCAAGCCGATGATGTACCTCGCGCTGTCCTACGACCACCGCGTCGTCGACGGGCGCGAGGCGGTGTCGTTCCTCGTCGGTGTCAAGGAACGCATCGAGCAGCCGGACCGGTTGCTCTTCGGGATCTAGCAACCAGCGCAGCTCTTCAACCAGGCTTCCCAGGCGGCGTAGTCGCGCTCGCCGAAGCTCTTTCCGCTGATCGTCTTCAGGATGCTGTAGGCGAAGTTGTGGTTGTTGGGCTGCTCGAGCCGGAGCATGGCCAGCAGCGTCGCGCCGACACGCCGGGCAACCGGAAGGTTCCGCGCCGCGGCGCCGGGCTGCTTGAGCAAGCCATCGAGGATCGCGGCGGCCTTGTTGCGGTCGGTGGTCGCAGGATAGTCCAGCGCCTCGAGAACCGGCTCGATGGGTACGTCGAGCTCGGGGTGGTAGAAGGCGACCTCGGCAATCACGCGCATGGCGTTGTTGCGTACGAGCGCACTGCGGTCGCGGAATGCGCCAACCATCAGCTTCACCAGCGCTGGTCCGTCCTTCGAGTAGGCGAGCAGGAAAGCGGCAGCGGCGCGATGACGGCCATCGTGGTCGTCGCGCAAGATCGCGGACAGCTCTTCCACATGGGCAGGCACCAGCGCTGCGAACCGGGCAGCGAGCTGCTTCACCGCGGGGTTCGTGTGGTCACCCAGGCAGTGGAAGGCCGGACAGTTGACCCGATTGGGGCTCATCTGCCCGGAACCCATGAGCTCGGTAACCTTCGATTCGTACCCCTGCCAGTCGGCGATTAGACCCTCCGGATCCTGATAGGTGCCAGTGGGGGCGGGCAAGAATGGCATACGGCGCGCAGCGTCGACTCGATCGACGAAGTCCAGGGCCAGGTAGTACTTCCTGACTCCGGGGCCGTAGGTCCCGCCAAACGACGGTGTAACATCGGCAAAGTCGCCCATCTCGTTGAGCTTGGCCAGGATGGTTTCGGTTCGCGTCTGGACGCTCGCATCCTGCCTCATCAAGGCCTCGCCGAGCTCGCGCAGCTCCTTCCCGTGCACGGAGAGCACCTGTTCGAGCGTGATCTGCCGGGTGCCATAGATCTCGATCGCCGCCAACATGTGCTCGGTCGAGGCCGGCGCTGCGATGGTGACCGGCGCGGACGTGGCCCCGGAGCTGGCGATCGCGGCTCCGCCGCAGGCAGCCACGAGCGCAAGGACGATCCAGGAGAACGTACGCATCCGCATCCTCAATTCGCCTGCGAAGTTGCAGAAGCCATGCCGAGCAGGTGAAGAGACAACCATGCGATTTCGTTGCCGCCCGATCTCGTTGCAGAGAGCATCCATTGTCGCGGTGCGTCGCCGAGTGAAACAGGCTGTTCACGAGCTGATGAGTTGCAGCTCAGTGGCAGCGGGAAGGCGCCGCGTCCAGCCACGCCTGCCAGGCGTCGTAGTTGCGCTCGCCCAGGTCCTTCCCGCTCAGCGCTTTCAAGATGATGTAGGCGAATCCGTGGTTGTTGGGCTGCTCGAGCCGGAGCATGGCGAGCAGCGTCGTGCCGGCGCGCTGTGCGATCGGGCAGCGGAGCGATTCGGCGCCGGGTCGCTTCAGCAGCGCGCTGACGACGGCCGACGCCTTGTTGCGATCGGTGGTCTCCGGGAAATCGAGCGCTGCGAGCACGGGATCGAGTGGGACGTCGACCTCGGGGTGGTACGCGGCGATGTCATAGAGGACGCGCATGACATTGTTGCGGACGAGCGAATCGGGATCGTTGATCGAGGGCAGGAGCAGCTTCACGAGCGCCACGCCGTCGCTGGAGAAGGCCAGGACGTAGGCGGCGGTGCCTCGCTTCCCGGGCGACTTGTCGTCGTGCAAGATGGCCGCGAGCTCCGCGACGTGCCGGGGCGCGCGCGTCACGATCCCGTCGAAGAGCGGCTTCACCTCCGGGTTGGTGGAATCGCCGAGGCAGTGGAACGCCGGGCATGCGACGCGGTCGGGGCTCATCTTCTGCGCACCCATCAGCGCGAAGACGCGCTTCTCGTATTCGTGCCAGTCGGCGAGCAGAGCTTCGGGATCCTCGTGCGTGCCCGTCGGTGCCGCGAAGAAAGGCCGACGGCGAGCGGCGTCGGCGCGGTCGACGAAATCCAGGGTCAGGTAGTACTTCATGCCATCCGGCTCGTAGTAGCCGATGAGCGCCGGTTCGATCTGCGCGAAGTCGCCGAGCGTCTCGATCTCCTTCACGACGGGGCGGAGATCCGGGAACGAATCGCTGGCGATCGCGTCCTCGCAGCGCCGTCGTAGCTCGGGGCCGCTCTTCGCCAGCACCTGCTCGAGCGTGACCTGCTTGGTGCCGAAGATGTCGATGGCCACGAGCTGGGCCTTCGGCACGGGCTGGGCGGGAGCCGCCGTCGTGACAGCCGCTTTCGTCGGCGGCGTCGGGGCGACCGGTGCGCTGGCACTCCGGCACGCCGCGAGCAGCGCGAGGACCATGAGAACAACGGGGGCGCGGGGCAAGGTCATCGCAAACTCTATACCGCAGCTTCCGCGGACGCGCTCAGATCCGCTTTCCATGTCGCTCGGCAGTGCGCGCCGCCGGCCTCGTTTTGCCCTGCCGCCGCGGGCGTGCTCTCGGTCAGTAAATCCCGATACGATGGTCGCGCATCTGCGCGCGCGACTCGCGCCCACCGCCGGCGCGCGATTCGGCTTCGGTGCCGCGGCGGGGCATGTGGCAGTCGAGGCAGGGCGTCTTGCCGTCGTGCTTGGTTTCGCCTGCCTTGTGCGGCAGCGTGGTGGCCTCGTGGCAGCCCAGGCAGCGGGCGGAGAAGCCGGCGTCGTCGCCGCGCTCGTAGTGGTGCGGGTTGTGGCAGGTGATGCACGTCATCGAGGCGGATTGCTTGTAGCAGCGGCTCTCGTGCAGGCGGTCGCCCTGGTCGAAGGAGTGCAGCGTGGCACTCGCGCCCGCCGGGCGGCTCGCGGCCGCGTCGGCAGGCGCTGCGTAGTGCGCGCGCAGGTCGTCGCCGGGGCGGTAGCTGAACACCGGCTTCACGTCCTCGCCGCGCGAGGCGTGACAGAGCAGGCAGATGTCGTCACGTCGCTCGCGCGGCAGGTCGGAGGGCACGACGATGTGCTCGCCATGCTTGGCCTGCGGGTGCGCGCGGCCCCACGCGATGTGCTCGCGGCCCGGACCGTGGCACTTCTCGCAGGTCACGCCCCAGAAGATCTGGCCCACGAACGCGTTGTCGTGGACCAGCTCGGGATGCGCCGGCTCGGCCCACAGCGCGTGGCACTCCAGACACTGGCCGTAGATCGGGCGCGAGAAATCCACGCGGTCCTCCCAGTACCCGGGCGAGAAGCGCCAGCCCACCTGGGCGAACCAGGTCGCGGGCAGCTCGTACAGGCGATCCTTCTGCCACGACAGGAAGGTCTGCGCGATCTTGCCCGAGCCGATGATCACGTCCATGCGCCGCGACATCCGGTCGTCGCGCGCGTCGTCGACGGCCAGCTGCCACATCTCGCCGGCGCGCTCGCTCACGTCGATGCGCAGGCCCGAGACGTTGCCCACGCTCGCGCTGGCGTCCACCGGCGCACGCATGCTCTCGTGGCTCACCGGCGCCGAGGTCAGGAAGTGCGACGTCCGTCGCACCGCCGCGACGCGATCCGCGTGGCACTCCGCGCACGCGTCGGGGCCGACGTAGCCGGGATCGCTCGCCACGGCGGTCGCCGCCTCCGCCATCTCGGGCGGCGCGAGCAGTCGCGGCGGCAGGACCACCAGCAGCACGTCGCCGCGCCGGTCGCACGCGCCGGCGAGCAGCACCGGCAACACGCCCATCACGAGCGCCCCGGCGCTCGCGCGACGCATCTACGGTCCGACCTTCTTCTCGATCACCACCAGCAGCCCGTCGAAGGCGTCGCGCATGGCCCAGGCCTTCTCGGTCCACGAGGCCATACCCTTGGCGTGCGAGCGCCCGTCGGCGAGCGCCGCCTTGACGCCCGCGCAGCCCTGCAGGCTCTTCTCCAGCTCGAGCGAGGCGCCCTCGTAGATCTTGAAGCAGGCCTCGTGGTTGCCCTGGTTGTAGAGCGGCGCACCCAGCGAGATCGCCTGCTGCACGCCCATGAATGCATTCTTGATCTGCTCCATGGAGCAGTCGTCGAGCATCTTGACCTCGTGCGTGGGCACGTTGCGCACGATCTTGGGCTGCGACGAGTCCTCCGGCTGCGCGGTGCGGCGGGCGAACTCGGCGAAGGGCATGCCCTTGTCGGAGAGCAGCATGGGCTTGAGGTAGTTGACCGGGATGGCGAAGTTCAGGTTCTGGCCCTCTTCGCTGACCATGAAGGCGATGCCGACCACCTCGGCGTGGTCGTTGAGCAGCGGCCCGCCCGACGAGCCGTGCGCGATGGGCGCGCTGATCTGCATGACCGTGAAGTCCTTGTCGAGCTGGCGGATGGCGCTCACCAGCCCGTCGGAGACGGTGTCGCCCAGGCCGAGCGGGTGACCGATGGCGACCACGCGCTCGCCCGCCTTCACATGATCGCTGTCGCCCAGCGCCAGCGCGGGCAGGTTGCGCGCGCGGATGCGGATGACCGCCAGGTCGTGGCGCTCGTCGATGGCCAGGACCTCGACCTGGTTGAAGTCGCGCCCGTCGGGCAGCTTGACCACGATCGACGGCGCTCCGATGATCACGTGCAGGTTGGTCGCGATGCGCCCGTCCTGCCAGATGAGGAAGCCGGTGCCCAGCCGGTTGCCCGCCTGGATGAGCACGATCGAGGGCAGCGAGCGCTCGGCGATCTGTGCCGGCGAGAGCGGCGTCGTGGATGCACCCGCGCCCGCCTGGCTTGCGCCGCCGCAGCCGAACGCGCCGCTGGTCAGCACGATGAGCAGGCCCACCAAGATCCCCGCCACCGCCGTGCTGGCGTAGGTGCGCACGAAGCGGCTCACGCGCCCACCCCCGCCAGGGTGGTGAACACGCTGGTGCCGAACTTCTGGATCGCCGGCACCAGGCCGCCCGCCTGCGCCAGCGCCCGGATCATGGGTGTGGCTCCGTGGGCCACGTAGACCTGGCCACCCAGGCGCACGGCGCCGGCCACGAAGTCGATGTCGATGTCGGCACCCTCCGCCGCGACGGCATGGAAGGCCTCGTCGGTCACGACCAGGTAGGGCAGCGCCTCGTTGACCAGGTTGCGCTTGTGGATGAAGGCGAAGCTCTTGGCGATGATGGCGCGCACGCCCGCGCCCTGCAGCGCCCACACCGCCTGCTCGCGCGAGCTGCCCGAGCCCCAGCCCTCACCGGCCACGATCACGGACATGCCCGCGCGGCACTTCTCGACGAAGTCGGGCTTCACGTAGTGGAAGCACTTCGCGCCCAGGTCCTCCACCTTGGTGAGGTGGCAGAATTCGCCCGGGATGATGGCGTCGGTGTCGACCGAGTCGCCGAAGCGCTGCACGCGCGCACGCACCATGGTCGAGGCTTCCTCGCCACCCGCCACCGCCGGCACCGGCTGGACCTCGCCGATGGTTCCCGACATGGTGACGTCCGGCTCGCTGAGGTTGATGGTGAGCGGCGTGCGCTCGCTGCGCTGCAGGATTTGCTCGAACTTCTCGCGCACGGCGGCGAAGTACGGCCGCGGATCGGTCGCGGTGAGCGACAGCGCCGACGCCGCCACCGTGGCGCCCGAGGCCAGGTAGGCGAACGAGCCCTCGCCCATGCGGTTGTGGAAGTTGCGGTTCTGCGACGAGTACCAGACCTCGTCGCGGTTGGCCTTGCGGCTGGCCACGCCCAAGCACATGGAGCAGCCGGGCGGATCGACGGTGAAACCGGCGCGCTCGTAGACCTTCCACAGGCCGGCCTCGCGCAGGTGGTTCTGGATGCCCAGGTCGCCGGGCACGACCAGGCGCTTCTCGGCCGTCGCGGCCACCCGCTGCACGCCCGCGGCCATCATGGCCTCGAGCACCAGCCCGCCCAGGACCAGCTCTTCTTCCGTGGTCGTGCACGCGCCGATGAACACGCCGTTCAGCTTGCGCCCGGCTTCTTCCTCGATCTTGACCACGTTGTCGGGCGAAAACGGCCGCGCCACCATGGGCCCGAGCGCGGCCAGGTCGATGGCGTAGCGCGCCTGGTAGGGCGCGTCGTCGTCGGCGCGGAAGTAGCGCGCGCCCTGGCGCAGGCCGTCCGGGCCGCGGTGCGCGATCCAGTCGGCGACCACCGTGTCGGGCTCGAAGATGCCGTTCAGGCCCCCGAACTCCGCCGTCATGTTGGCGATGGTGAAGCGCACGTCGGTCGACCAGCGCTTGACGTGCTCGCCGCGGTACTCGACCGAGCGCTCCATGGCCACGGTGTTGCGGCCGAGCGCGCGCAGGGTCTCGAGGATGATGTCCTTGCCGCCCACGCCGAACTCGGGCGTGCCCTCGTAGTCGACCGCGATGGCCTCGGGCACCTCGATCCACGACTGGCCCAGCACCATGGCCGCGGTGACGTCGGCGCCGCCCAGGCCGATGGCGAATGCGCCCAGGCCGCCGTGCGACGAGGTGTGCGAATCGGCGCCCAGCACGATCTCGCCCGGCAGCACCAGGTCGCGATAGAACTTGGTGTGCAGGATGGTCACGTTGGCGTCGTAGAAGTGCTTGATGCCCGACTCCTTGGCGAAGCGACGCGACAGATCGGTCAGCTTCTGCGCCTTGGCGTCGCGTGCCAGCGTGGTCGGATCGACGGTGTGGTCGACGGCGAGGAAGAAGCGCGCGCGGTCGTGCACCTTGGGCCGGCCGAGCGCGTTGTAGGTCTTGTCCATGCCGTTCCAGGCCAGCTCGCTGGCGATGGTCCAGTCGACACGGATACGCAGGACGTCACCCGCTTGCACCCAGGGTCGATTCAGGCCGATCGCGTGATGGGCGAGGATCTTCTGGGTCAGGGTCATGGGACGACGATTCATCAAACCATCCTTGCTGAGACCGCTTAGCTGACCTTGACGCCGAGCGCCAGGCCTTCGCCGGTGGGCAACATGGTGGCGCGGAAGCGCCCGCCGTGGACCAGCTGGTGGTGGAACTTGCGCATGGCGCGGATGCGCTGGGCTTCCTGCGGGCGCGTCTCCGGCTCGTGCACGACCTCGCCGAAGAGGAAGGCGTTGTCGGCCAGCACCACGCCGCCCACGCGCAGGTTGTCGGTCGCCCAGTCGAGGTAGGCGGGGTAGCCTTCCTTGTCGGCGTCGATGAACACCAGGTCGAAGGGCGCGTGGTTCTCGATGCTGTCGAGCCGCTCCAGCGCCGGTCCCTCGATGACGTCGGCGCGGTCGCCCAGGCCAGCGTGGGCGAAGCTCTGGCGCGCGACCACGGCGTGCTTGTGGTCCAGCTCGAAGGTCCACAGGTGGCTGCCCGCGCCCATGCCACGCAGGAGGCACACGCCCGAGTAGCCGCCCAGCGTGCCCAGCTCGACCGCCTTCTTGGCGCCGAAGGCGCGCGCCAGCACCTCCAGGTGCAGGCCGTCGAGCGCGCCGACCTGGATGGGCGGCAGCCCGGCCGCGTCGGAGCGGGTGCGGATCTCGGCCAGCGTCGGGTCCTCGGGCGCGAAGGCCTTCTCGGTGTAGCGGGTGATCTCGAGGTCCCCGTTGCCGAAGGCCTTCACGAGCGGCGAGCCAGCAGGCACGGTGTCACTTCTCCTCTTTGATCTCGTCGGGCGTCAGCTCGACCGCCTCGGCGGGCGGCGGCGGCGGCAGCGCCACCGCAGGATCCTTCACGCCGATGACCTTGACCTTGAACTTGATGTCCTTGCCCGCGAGCGGGTGCAGGAAGCGCACGGTGACTTCCTGGTCGCTCACCTTGACCACCTTGAAGGTCACCGGCTCGCCGTGCGGACCCTTGGCCTGGAAGGCCATGCCGGCCTCCAGCTTGGCGTCCTTGGGGAACTCGGCGCGCGGCATGGCCTTGGTCGGCAAGGACTCCTCGGTGCCGAAGGCGTCCTTGGCCGCGATGGTGCCCTCGCGCGCGTCGCCCGGCACGAGGCCTTCGAGGACCTTCTCCAGGCCGGGCAGCATCGCGCCCTGGCCGTGGACGTAATCGACCGGCCCGCTCTTGTCGGACGACTCGATCACCGTGCCGTCGGGCGCGGTGAGCGTGACATGGATGCGGACGGCCATTCCCTTCGCAATCTTCACTGGCACTGGCATGAGCAGCCTCGCTGTCGGCTAGTAATGCGGAGGACCACAGATCTCATCGGTGGTGCAGTCGCAGGCGACCACCTGGTCGCCCATCTTACACACTGGAATGATCTCACCCGTGGTGAAGAAATGCTGGATCTGATCGTTGATCTTGTCGCGTGCACGGAGTGAACCGTGGGTCTGGTTCTCGTCGGGGGTCACGTTTCCGCCCGGCGGGCGTGGCAGACGGTGTTCGTCCCACTGCGTGAGCGCCGAGCCGTCCGGCCCGGGGTCGGCGGTGGTGGCCACCGCATACGGCGTGTACAGCGCCGGCTCGAGCACCTTGATGCCGGCGGTGCGCGCCCATAGCTCGGCGCCCAGGTTGTTCACCGACGAGTCGCCGAACGACATCTGCATGAGGATCTGCTTCCTGGGCACGTTCTTGTAGCGCGCGTCGACGTCGCCGGTCAGGTGCGACACGTGGGTGATCGAGTCGGTGAGATCCCAGCCCGTCTGCGCCAGGGTGAGCAGGATCTGCGGATCGAGCAGGTTGCTGGTGTAGGCGCGGTAGATGAACAGGCGGTACACGCCCCAGTTGGTCGAGCGCTCGATGATCATGCTGAAGTTCGACGCGGGCACGCCCATCACGCCGCGCGTGATGTACGGGTCGATGGCCATGAACGAGCCGCCGAAGATCGAGCCCTGCGAGAGGCCGTAGAAGTACATCTTGTCCGGGTCGAGCAGGCTGGCGCCGCCGCGGCCCTTGAACAGGGCATCCTTGGCCCAGACCAGACGGGTCACGGTCTCGAGCGCGACGAACTGGTTCACGCCCTGGACCAGCTTCTCCATGATCTTGTCCACCTGGTCGACGTCGCCGAGCACCTGGCCGACGATGTTCAGGTCGCCGGAGCTCATGCCACGCCACTCGGTGGCCACGATGGCGAAGCACTCGCGCTGGGCGAAGTAGGGCACGTAGCCGCTCTCGGCCTCGCCGATGCTGCCGACCAGGCCGTGGCCGAACACCACGATGGGCAGGGGCAGCGGCGCGGTCTCGGCACATCTGGGAATGACCACGGCGAAGCGCGCCTGCAGGCGCGGCTTGTCCGGGTTGACCGCGACGTGTCCGTCGGCGCCGCGGTAGAGCACCGCGTCGTCGCCGCCGTCGCCGCTGAGAAGATTCGGCACGTCGAAGGTGCCTTCGACCACGCGCGCGGCGTTCTCCGGCTCCATGCCGGGCGCGTCGCCGGTGACGGTGAGCTTCCAGCCGGTGCCGTCGCCGATGGCGGCCAGCATGGCGTCGCGGCCGTCGAGCAGGTCGCGGTAGACCGGCTCGTCGGTGCGCACGGTGAAGTCCCACGCGACCACGAGGTCGGCGCGCGGCACACCCGCGGCCTCGAGCCTGGCGAAGATGTCATCGTAGCTGGCGCGCACGCGCTCGATACGCTCGTCGCCGCTCGGCTTGCCGTCGACCAGGGCCTGGAAGTGGGGCGTGACCGGCAGCTCGCCGCCGCCCTTGGCCTTGAGGCTCTTGCGGATGCCGACCGCGTAGCGCTTGCCCGGCGTCAGGCGCACGAGCGGCCGGATGATGAGCGCGACCTGGCTGGGCGGCCCCAGCTCGATGTCGCGCGCCTCCAGGTCGGCCTCGGCGAAGTGGGCCACGCGCTCACCGGTGGCGAGATCGATGACCACCGTGGGGCTCGACGCGTCGAGGCTCTTGCCCGGATCGGTGGGCGTGGGCAGCGGCGCCGGGTCGAAGCCGGTCTCCCACGCCATCAGCAGCGGGATGTTGGCCGACCAGCCGTCCATGACGTTGTACCTGGCCACGCCGGGCCGGACGCCCTTGTCGTTCATGGGCAGCACGCCGTCGGGAATGTCGAGGCGGTGGCCGGTCGGGCTGGCAGCGTCGTCCTTTTCGTAGATCGCCGACGGCCAGGGCATGACGCAAGCGCTGCCGCCCAGCGCGTTGCAGCCGGCGGGTACGGGCGGAGGCTGCTTTGGCTTGGCGTCGTCACCGCCGCCACAAGCGGCGATCGAGAGCAGAGAAGCGGAGGAGGAAATCAGCAGCAGTGCGAGGCGAACGGGGTACGGCCCACTTCTCATGCGGCGGAGTGTAAACCTGATCTCCGCCCTGCCTGCTAGCCTTCCTTCATCCAGTCAGGCGCGTGGTCGCCATCGTCCTTGGGCGGCTCCTTGGGCGGCTCTTTCGGCTGCTCCTTGGGCGTCTCCTTGGGCTTTTCCGTCGGCGGCGGCGTGACCGTGGGCGTGCCGCTGTCCTTGGGCGCGTTGGGGTCCTTGGGCATGAGGCCCGTGGGCGGCGTGCCGTCGTCGGTGACCGGCTCGTCCTTGGGCGGCTTGGGCTTGCGCGGGGTCGGCTCGCGCGGCTGCTTGACCTCGGCCACCGGCGGCGCCTTCTTCTCCACCTCGGCCAGGGTCAGCGACGCGATCAGCACCGCCTTGCCGTTCTCGGCCGTGCACACCGCGTCGGGCGCGACCTCGGTCTCGCCGGTCTGGAAGCCGCTCTTCTTGATCGACACCTTGTGCGCCTTGGTCGGGTCGAGCTTGCCCGCCAGCGGCACGTCGGCCGGGCTCTGCTTGCCGGTGTTGACGCCGTCGATCCAGATCGCGCCGCCCTTGGGCTGGGAGTCGACCCGGACCACGCGCGGCAGCGGCTTGAGCGTGGCCTCGACCTTCTTGTCGTCGGCCTTCTCCTTGGCCGTATCGATGGACAGCTTGGCTGACTGGTAGCACGCCAGCTCGAGCGTGATGTCGTAGGCCTTGCCGTCCTCGAGGCCGGGCAGGGTCACGGGCGTCACGCCCACCGACTTGCCGTCGGCCATGACGGTGGCGCCGGGTGGCGTGGACACCACCTGCACCTCGATGCCCTTGGGCACCGCGACCGGCGGCGCCGTGGCCGCGCCCGCGTCGACGGTCACTGCGGCCGCCGGCGTGGGCACCACCGGCGCTGTGACCGCAGGCTGCGTGGGCGTCGGCTCGGTGGCCGGGTTGGTGGCCAGCTGCTCGTCGCCGCCGCCGCCACCACCGCCGCGGTTCATGAGCGCGTACGCTCCCCCCGCACCCACGACGACCACGATGGCGCCGATGAGCAGCGCGGGCGAACGCTTCTTCTTCTCCCGGTAGTCGACCGAAGGCAGCGTGTTCTGCGTGCCCGAGCGGCGCGCGGGCCGCGCGGCCTCGGCGGCGCGCTCGTCGGCCAGGCGCGACTCGGCGGCCTTCTGCGCGGACGCCTTGGCCTCGGCGGCCTTCTTGTCGGCGGCGGCGCGCTCCTCGGCGGCCTTGCGCTCGGCGGCGGCGCGCTTGTCGGCCGCGGCCTTGATCTCGTTCTCCTCCGCCTGTCTGACCTCGGCGGCGCGCTTCTCGGCCGCAGCGGCGGCCTCGGCCGCGGCGGTCTCACCCGTGCCCCGGGCGACCGAGCCGTTCGAGCCGTTGCCGCCGCCCACCGAGGGCAGCACGGTCACCTTGGGCTCGACGGGCATCTGGCTGGCCGCGCTGGCGGCCGCGCCCTTTCCTTCGTTGGCGGCGGCCTCCTGCTCGGCCTTGCGCAGCAGATCCTCGAAGGATCCGGCCACGCGCGTCGGCTGGTTGAACGCCTCCTCGGAGAAGTCGTCGTCGACGCTCGAGAACGGCATCGGCTTGGGCAGCGGCGTGGCGTCGCGGCTGGGCTCGTCGGGGAACCCGCCCTTGGACGGCGCCATGTTGCCCACTGCCTTGGCGGGCACGGTGTTGGGCTTGCCGGTCGACGGACCCGCGTGACCCTTGCCGCTGGCGACGGGCACGCCGCCCGACGGTGGCACGGCCAGCTGCGGACCCAGGCCCATGACCGTCGAACGCGGTCCGCCCGGCGCGGTGGGCGTGGCGGCGACCCGGGTGTTCTCGGCGCTCTGCGCCTGCAGACCGCTGACCAGCGGCGCGGGCGCGACGCGTGTCTTGGGCTCGTTCATCGCGCCACCGACGTCGAACTTGGGCTCTACCCCGCTCTCCTTGGTCTTCATGGCCAGGATCTTGTCGAGCACCGCCTGGCTCTCGGCGGCCAGCTTGTCGAAGCGCACGCCCATTCCGGGCGCCACGCCGACGCGGGCGGGATCGTGCTCACGCGTCCACACGACGGTGCCTTCGCCCGAGATCAGCGGCGAGGCGTCCTGCAGCTGGAACTCGAACCGCAGCTGCGTGCCGACGGCGAGCGGATCTTTGGTGCGAATGAAGATACCGCCGTGGCTCACATCGACGGAGTAGCGCTCGATGAACTGATCGAGGGTCGCGCTCTTGAACTTGATCTTGAGCGTGACCGGGGTGCGCTTCTCTTTCCGGGTATTCGGGTCGCTCACGCTTACCTCGCGAACGCCTGCGCATGCAGGCGCGTTCTTTGGGATGATGGCATTTTAGCCCCCCAGGTCGGAGAAACGCAAGGCGCGGCCAACAGTTGGGCTGCCTCGGGAGCCGATTCTGAAGGGAATGTTCGGTGTGATATAAGGCCCGGCATGTCCTCGCCACCTCCTGCCGCTGCTCAGGGTTCGACCCGCCGCATCAAGAAGGTCTTGGTCGCCAATCGAGGAGAGATCGCGGTTCGCGTGATGCGCACCTGCCGCGAGCTCGACATCCAGACCGTCGCGGTTTATTCCGACGCCGATCGCACCGCGCTGCATGTACGCACGGCCGATGAAGCCGTACACATCGGTGCGGCGGCGGCACGCGAGAGCTACCTCGACATCCAGAAGATCCTCGACGCCTGCAAGAAGACGGGCGCCGATGCGGTTCACCCCGGCTACGGATTCCTCTCCGAAAACGAAGACTTCGCCGACGCGTGCGAAGCCGCGGGCATCGTCTTCATCGGCCCGCCGTCCTCGGCCATGCGCATGATGGGCGACAAGACCTCGGCGCGCATCACCATGACCAAGGCGGGCGTGCCCGTGGTCCCGGGCGACAACGGCCCGGAGGGTCGCGGTTTCCCATCCGCGGCCACGGCGCTCGAATCGGCCAAGAAGATCGGCTTCCCGGTCATGCTCAAGGCCTCCGCGGGCGGCGGCGGCAAGGGCATGCGCCTCTGCGAGGGCGAGGCCAAGTTCCAGTCGATGTACGAGGGCGCGCAGCGCGAGGCCAAGAGCGCCTTCGGCGACGACGCGGTCTACCTCGAGAAGGCCATCGTCCGGCCGCGTCATATCGAGATCCAGGTGTTCGCCGACAACCACGGCCACGTCATCCACCTGGGCGAGCGCGACTGTTCGATCCAGCGCCGCAACCAGAAGGTGGTCGAGGAGTCGCCCTCGCCGGTCATGACGCCCGACCTGCGTGCGCGCATGGGCGACATGGCGGTGAAGGCCGCACGTGCCTGTGGCTACCGCGGCGCCGGCACCATCGAATGTCTGCTCGGGTCGGACGGGCACTTCTACTTCCTCGAGATGAACACGCGCCTGCAGGTCGAGCACCCGGTGACCGAGCTGGTCTACAACCTCGACCTGGTCGCCTGGCAGATCGCCGTCGCCGAGGGCAAGCCGCTGCCGCTCACGCAAGAGCAGGCCGACGCGCGCCGGCGCGGCCACGCGGTCGAGTGCCGCGTCTACGCCGAGGACCCGATTCGCTTCCTGCCCTCGCCGGGCAAGATCACCTCGCTGCGGACGCCGAGCGGCCCCTACGTACGCGACGACTCGGGCGTCACCGCCGGCGCGGAGATCTCCACCTTCTACGACCCGATGATCTCCAAGCTCATCACCTGGGGCGAGGACCGCGGCGCGGCGCTGGCGCGCATGCGCCGCGCGCTCGACGAGTACCGCGTCGGTGGCATCAAGAACAACCTGGGCTTCCACCGGCGCCTCCTGCGTCATCCGACCTTCGTCGCGGGCGAGTTCGACACCGGCTTCATCGAGCGCGAGAAGGCCATCCTGCTCGCGCCCTACGCGCTCGAAGGCGAGGACCTCGACCTGGCCATCGCGGTCGCGGCCATCGCCCAGGCCTCGGGTGGCAGCGGCCAGACCAGCGCCACGAACGGCGCGGCCCGGCCGGCATCTCCGACGGTGGCCACGTCAACGTCAGATGTCGGTGGTATTTCTGCCTGGCGACTCGCTGCCTCTGGCTTGCGTCGCTAACAGAGCCAGGCTGAACACATGACCAGCCCTGCTCTTGACATAAATCCGGTCGTGGACTAACTCAAGGCACCGCAATGGACCCAAGCAGTAGTCCGCATCCATCCGCCCCTGACCTGAAACAGGAAGTCCTCGACGCGCAGGTCGCCCTCGACAGAGGCGATCTGCGCACCGTCCGCAAGAAGTTGCGGACGCTCACCGACCCGGGCATCCAGGTGCCCGCCGAGCTCAGCGCCGAAGTGGCCAAGCTCGAGCGCACGGTGAGGAGCGACCCTGCAGCCATCGCCCTCGCGATTGGCTGTCTCATCTTCTTCATGATCGTCCTGTTCCAGTACGTCGTCTGAGAGATCCCCCTCCTCGCATAGACTCGGAACGCGGATTGACTTGCTCGCTCCCGGCGAGTAGAGTTCACCGAAGTTTTCGTATGGGCTATCTGTACGAAATCACTTTGAAATCGCTGAAGAAAACGGGGACATAAGGGCGCATGTCCAAGCAGACGAAATTTATCTTCGTGACCGGCGGCGTGGTCTCCTCCCTCGGCAAGGGGCTGGCCAGCGCATCGATCGGCGCGCTGCTCGAGAACCGCGGCCTGCGCGTCTCGAACATGAAGCTGGATCCGTACATCAATGTCGACCCCGGCACGATGAACCCGATGCAGCACGGCGAGGTCTTCGTCACCGAGGACGGCGCCGAGACCGACCTCGACCTCGGTCACTACGAACGCTTCGTGTCCACGCGCATGACGCGCATGAACAACGTGACCACGGGCCAGATCTACCACTCGGTCATCACCAAGGAACGCCGCGGTGAGTACCTGGGCGGCACGGTCCAGGTGATTCCTCACATCACCGACGAGATCAAGGACCGCATCCGGCGCTGCGCCGAAGGCAACGACATCCTGATTGTCGAGGTCGGCGGCACCGTCGGTGACATCGAGTCGCTGCCGTTCCTGGAAGCGATTCGCCAGCTGCGCCACGAGCTGGGTCACCAGAACTCGGTCGCGGTCCACCTGACGCTCATCCCGTACATCGCCGCCGCCGGCGAGCTGAAGACCAAGCCGACCCAGCACTCGGTGCAGAAGCTGCGCGAGATCGGCATCGTGCCCGAGCTGCTCATCTGCCGCGTCGACCGTCCCATCGACGTGGGCATGAAGAAGAAGATCGGCCTCTTCTGCAACGTCGCCGCCGACGCGGTGTTCACCTCGCAGGACGTGCCCACGATCTACGAGCTGCCCCTGCGCCTGTCCGAGGAAGGCCTCGACGACAAGATCGCCGAGCTGCTCAACATCTGGTCGCGCGCGCCCCGGCTCACCGAGTGGGAGCGCATCGTCGAGAAGATCAAGTCGCCCGCGCGCACCGTGACCATCGGCTTCGTGGGCAAGTACGTGCAGCTGGTCGAGTCGTACAAGTCGCTCAACGAAGCGCTCGGCCAC
>Ga0209515_10004982_pt1 | contig 17563 bp, 16 predicted proteins | sample Subgroupgradi54m_FD_187454 | JGI IMG/M metagenome (GOLD analysis project Ga0209515, IMG submission 187454) | Subsurface groundwater microbial communities from S. Glens Falls, New York, USA - GMW60B uncontaminated upgradient, 5.4 m (SPAdes)... ...
CGCCCGCCGCGCAGCCTGGGCCGCCCGCCGCGCAGCCTGGGCCGCCCGCCGCGCAGCCTGGGCCGCCCGCCGCGCAGCCCGGTGGCATCCCCGTGCTGCTCGGCTGCTACCACGTCAGCCAGCAGAACACCTTTACCGGACGGCTCACGCCGGCCATGCTGGACGACGTGTTCGGCCAGGCTCTGCAGCTCGCCGGGCCCGGCTAGCGCACCGGTTCGCCGGTACCCCGCCGGTACCCGCCGGGCCCCGACACTGACGCTGGTCGAACTGGTCGTGATACTGGGCCGGTTGATACCGGTCTTCCTGGGGGGTGGCAGCCCGACGATGCGTCGCTTCGGGGCACCGGTGGTGGTCACCGCTCTGCTGGTGGTAGCCGCGTTCGCGGCTGCGCTCGGCTCGCCGGGCTTCGGCCTGGCCCGCGCGCCGGCCAAGCCGCAGACCGAGCTGGTGCAGCTCGCGCCGACGGCCGCGGTCACCGTCGCGCCGGTTGCCGTCCCGCCCACCGCACCGGTCGAGACGAAACTCCCGACCTGGCTCTCGGTCGGGCTCATCGTGCTGCTCGGCCTCGCGGCCGTTGTCGTCGTCTCGGCCCTGCTGTGGTACCTGATCCGCGACGCCGCCCGACGCCGCCGGGATGCGGCCGGGACGCGGCCACCGACGGTGCCCGCCCCCACCACCGGTGAGGTGGTCGACGCGATCGACGCCGGCCTGGCTGACCTCTCCGACACCGACGGCGACCCGCGCCGGGCGGTCATCGCCTGTTGGGTACGCCTGGAGGAGGCGGCCGCAGCTGCCGGTACCCCGCGACGTCCCAGTGACGCGCCGACCGATCTGGTCGCCCGGCTGCTCGCCGCGCATCAGGTCAGCCGGGCGGTCCTCGACCCGTTCGCCGCCGCCTACTCCGAAGCGCGGTACGCCACGCACGTCGTCGACACCGAGATGCGCTCCGTTGCCCGTTCCGCCCTGGGTCAGCTGCGCGCCGAGTTGCGCGCCGAGTTCTCCGGCGCGGTGCGCCCCGGCGGGCCGCCGCACCGGGCCGGGCCGCCGGCTGGCTGGAGCGGGTCATGAGTGGGCGTGCCGATGAGGGGTTCTCCGGCCTCGACGACCTGTTCCGGGCGGAATTTGACGAGCCGCGGGCGCGCCCCCGGGTTCCGCAGTCGCCGGTGGGCTGGGCGTGGCGCGCAGGCCTGGCCGCCGCGTTCGTCGGCATGATCGTCTGGTTTGTGCTGCGGCTGGTCGGCGTCGAGGTGCCGTGGCCGCTGCCGGTACTCACCGTCTTCGTGCTGCTGGCCCTGCTCCGCGCGCTCCGGACGGTCGCTGCTGTGCCGGTACCCCTGGTCACCACCGCCCCGACCGCCCCCGGCGAGGCGGACCTGCCGGTGGACGGGCTCGACCTGGCGACGTGGGCGTGGCGCCAGCGGCTGGAGCGGGGTCGCCAGGGCTTCACCGCCGTCGCCGGGCCGCTGCGGGAGATCGTTGCCGAGCGGCTGCGGATCCGCCACGGCGTGCGGCCGGCCAGCGATCCGGCCCGCGCCCGGGCGTTGCTGGGCGGGACGCTGTGGAGCCTGCTGCACGAACCGGTCGGCCGTACCCCGAACCCGAAAGACCTGGCGGCGATCGTCGCCCACCTGGAGGAGCTGTGAACGAAACGAAGCCGTTGCCGACAACCGAGGTGAGCCGCTTCGCCCGGGCCGTGCTCGACGCCGTCGGTACCGTGGTGGTCGGCAAGCGGGGGCCGCTGGAGCTGGTCCTGGCCGGCATCCTCGCCGGCGGGCACGTGCTGTTGGAGGACCTGCCGGGGCTCGGCAAGACGCTGACCGCCCGCTCCTTCGCGCAGGCGCTGGGGATCGGCTTCCGCCGGCTGCAGTTCACCCCGGACCTGTTGCCGGCCGATGTCACCGGCTCCTTCCTGTACGACCAGCGCAGCCACGACTTCACGTTCCGGCAGGGGCCGGTCTTCACCAACGTGCTGCTCGCTGACGAGATCAACCGGACCCCGCCGAAGACCCAGGCGGCGCTGCTGGAGGCGATGCAGGAGAAGCAGGTGTCGGTCGAGGGGGTCACCTACCCGCTCGTTGCCCCGTTCCACGTGCTCGCCACCGCCAACCCGATCGAGTACGAGGGGACGTACCCGCTGCCGGAGGCGCAGCTGGACCGGTTCCTGCTGCGGGTGTCGTTCGGGTACCCGACCGCGGACGAGGAGCTGCACGTGCTGCGCCGGCGGATGGAGCGCGGGCGCGAGGAGGCCCAGCTGGAGCCGGTGGCCGACCAGCAGACGCTCCTGGCCGCCCAGGGTGCACTGGAGCAGGTGCAGGTGGAGGAGTCCATCGGCCGGTACGTGGTGGCGTTGACGGCGGCGACCCGCGAGCACGACCAGGTGATGGTGGGCGCCTCGCCGCGCGGGTCGCTGGCGCTGATGCTGCTGGCCCGGGCCCGGGCGGCGATGAGCGGACGGGACTACGTGATCCCGGAGGACGTCAAGCAGGTCGCGGTGCCCGCGCTGGCGCACCGGATCACGCTGCGCCCGGAGATGTGGCTGCGCCGCATCGACCCCGGAACGGTGGTGGCCGAGGTGCTGCACCACACGCCCGCGCCGGTCAGTGCGGCGCTGCCGACGTACCACGCGCATCCGGGCCCGGCCGCCGCCCCCGCGAGGGTGCCGCGGTGAACACCGGGCCGGGCTCCGGCTGGACACCCACCCGGGCCTTCGGCCGGGCGGTCTTCGTTGCCGCCGCGCTGCTCCTGCTCGGCGCGCTCTCCGGCCGGGTCGACCTGGTCGTGCTCGCCGCGCCGTTCGCCTGGGGTACGGCGATGTCGCTGACCCGACGGCCGCTCTCCGTACCGGTGCTCGATCTGTCCATTGTGGAATCGTCGGCGGTCGAGGGCGGCCCGGTCTCGGTGGAACTGCGCTTGGCCAACCCGGATCCGGTCTCCTACGATCTGGGCCTGGTCCGGCTGGCCGTGCCGCGCTGGCTGCGACTGCCCGACGTCGACCGGCCCACGGTGGCGTCGGTCGGCCGGCGTGACGTCGCCGCGATCACGCACAGCGGGTCGGCGCTGCGCTGGGGCCGGCACGCGGTGGGGCCGGCACAGGCGCAGGCGGTCAGCTGCGACGGTCTGCTGGCCAGCGAGATCGTGCAGACCGGGGTGGTGGCGCTGCCGGTGTACCCGGTGACCGAACCGTTCCGCGCCGACGACGCGATGCCGCGCGCGGCCGGGTTGGTCGGCCAGCACCGGTCGCGCCTTCGCGGCGAGGGCGGGGAACTCGCCGGGGTACGCGAGTTCGCCCCCGGCGACCGGCTGCGGCGCATCGACTGGCGGGTGACCCTGCGCACCCAGCGGCTGCACGTGGCGGCGACCCTCTCCGACCGCGACGCCGAGGTGGTGCTCCTGCTCGACGTGCTGCACGAGTCGGGCGAGTCGGGCGGGATCGGTGGCCCCTGCTCGGTGCTCGACACCGCGGTCCGGGCCGCCGCCGCCATCGCCGAGCACTACCTGCAGCGTGGCGACCGGGTGTCGCTGCTGGAGTACGGGGAGCGGGCCCGGTGGCTACGCCCGGCCAGTGGCCGCCGCCAGTACCTGACCGTCCTGGAGTGGCTGCTCACCGTGCAGTCCAGCCAGGGCAGGTCCGAGCCGTCGGACGGGGTCTTCGGCGCGCACCTGCTCTCCGCCAGCGCGCTCGTGGTGGTGCTGACCCCGTTGCTGGACCCGCGCTCGGCCGGGGCGCTGGCCCGGCTGGCCCGCAGCGGCCGGTTCGTGGTCGCCGTGGACACCTGGCCGGCGCAGGTGGCGGTACCCGGGACGGGGCCGTGGGCGCCCCTGGCGTACCGGCTGTGGCGGCTGGAGCGCGAGAACGTCATCGGTCAGCTGCGCGAGCACGGGGTGCCGGTGGTGGCCTGGGCCGGCGCCGGCAGCCTCGACCAGGTGCTGCGCGACGTGTCCCGGATGGCCGGCGCCTCCCGGCCGGGCGCGCGGCAGCTGGTGCGTCGCTGATGAAGACGTCGGGCCTGCAGCGGCTGCGCTGGATGTGGCGCCGGTGCACTCCGGGTCCCCTGCTGGTCCGGGCGGTGGTGTTCGGCGGCGCGGTGGGGGCGTTGCTGGTGGCGTACACCCCACTGCTGGTCGGCCCGTCGTTGCTGGACGCCCCGTCGGCCGCGCTCGGACTGGTTGCCGCGGCCGGGCTGGTCGCCCTGTGGCCGGCCCTGGCGCCGCGCGGCCAGGCCACCACGGCTGTGCTGGTACTGGCGGTCGGCGGCTGGCTCGGCAGTACCTGGGGCGGTGCGCCGGGCACCCCGATCAGCCTGGTGGCGGAGTCGGCTCTGCTGTACCTGCTGCACACCTCGGCCGCGTTGGCGGCCGTGCTGCCGTACGACGGAGTTGTGGCGCCCGGGGTGCTCGCCCGCTGGCTGGCCCGGGCCCTCGGGGTGGTGGTGGTGACCGCACTCTTCGCGATCGTCGTGGCGGCCGTCGTGCAGTACCGGGCCGGTCAGGAGTACCTGGTGCTGACCCTGGCCGGGTTGGCGGCGGCAGCCGGCCTCGCGGCCTTGCTGGCCCAGGCCGCCCGGCGGCGCTGATCGCCCGGTGAGGCGGGCGTCATAGTTGTGGCTCTTGCCGCTGCGGCGGCGAGAGCCGAGGGCTAGCGTGGGGCCGTGGCAGATGCGAGGCGAATTCTGGTGGTCGGGGCCGGGCACGTCGGGCTGTACGCGGCGCTGCGGCTGTCCCGCAAGCTGCACAAGGGCGAGGCCGAGGTCGTGGTCGTCGACCCGTCGCCGAACATGACGTACCAACCCTTCCTGCCCGAGGCTGCGGCCGGCAACATCTCGCCCCGGCACGCGGTCGTGCCGCTGCGCCGCGAGCTGCGGCGGTGCCGGGTGCTCGCCGGCGAGGTCACCAGGGTCGAGCATGCCCGGCGTACCGCCACCGTCCAGCCGATCATCGGACCGGCCCGCGAGGTCAGCTACGACCACATCATCGTGGCGCCGGGCAGCGTCTCGCGTACCCTGCCGATCCCTGGACTGCGTGAGCACGCGGTCGGCTTCAAGACCATCGGCGAGGCCATCTACCTGCGCAACCACGTGCTGGAGCGGCTCGATGTGGCGGCCGCCACCGCCGATCCGGGCACCCGGCGCTGCGCCCTGACCTTCGTCTTCGTCGGCGGCGGGTACGCCGGGATCGAGGCGCTGGCCGAGATGGAGGACATGGCGCGCGACGCGCTGCGGTACTACCCCGAGCTGAGCCAGTCCGACATGCGTTGGGTACTGGTCGAGGCGACCATGCGCATCCTGCCCGAGGTCGACCCGGACATGGGGGCGTACACGGTCAAGCAGCTGCTCAAGCGGGGCCTCGACATCCGGCTGAACACCCGCCTGGAGTCCTGTGTGGACGGTGTGGTGAGGCTCTCCGACGGCGACGGGTTCGCGGCCGACACCATCGTGTGGACCGCGGGGGTCAAGCCGCACCCGATGCTCGACTCCACCGACCTGCCGCGCGACGACCGCCGCCGGGTCAGCTGTGCGGCGACGCTGCAGGTCGTCGATGCCGACGGCGGGGTCGTCGAGGGAGCCTGGAGCGCGGGCGACTGTGCCGCGGTGCCCGACCTGGCCGTAGCCGCCGTCAGCAAGCCGGGCGTGTTCTGTTCCCCGAGTGCCCAGCATGCGGTCCGGCAGGCCCGCCGGATGGCCGACAACATCGTGCTCGTGCTGCGCGGCGGTCAGCCGGTGGAGTACCGGCACCGGCACGTCGGCTCGGTGGCGAGTCTCGGGCTCCACAAGGGCGTCGCTCAGGTGTACGGAATCAAGCTCACCGGCTGGGTGGCCTGGTTCATGCACCGGACGTACCACATGAGCAGGATTCCGAGCTTCAACCGGAAAGTCCGGGTTGTTGTTGACTGGACGCTGGCCACCTTCCTCAAGCGTGAGGTGGTCTCGCTCGGCCAGTTGCATCAGCCACGCGAGCCGTTCACCAGTGCCTCCTCGGAGGTCGGCCCGCCAGCCGGATGACCCCAACCGTGTCCGTAAGGAAGATGTACGGCTCCCACCTGGGCAGCTACGGTAAGGCGTTCTGACGCCCCGCCCGGGTGGTGGAATAGGCATACACGGCCGCCTTAAAAGCGGCTGCCGCAAGGCACGCGGGTTCGACCCCCGCCCCGGGCACGGCACCGGCTGCACCGGCCGGACCGGTACGGGCCTCCGCGGATGCGCACGGTGGCGCTACCCTGAAGGCAATTACCGACCTTGTGCAGGGGAGGCGCAACGTGCGCAGTTCCAATCCGGTACTCACCCGGCTCGGCCAAGCCGCGCAACAGGAGCGTGCCGCGGGCGGGTACGGCATTTACCAACCGCCGACTGGTTTCGTTACGTCCCGGATGATGACGCTCGACGACGTCGTCGTGCGTACCGTCGGACTGCTGGCCCTGACCGGTATCACCGGTGCGGTGAGCTGGACCCTGTTGGACGGCCCGCTGGGTAGTGCGGTGTCCCTGGCGGCGTTCGGCTCGTGCTTCGCCGGGATGGTGCTCGGCCTGGTCATCTCGTTCGCCCGGATCACCAACCCCTTCCTCATCGGGACCTACGCCGTCCTGCAGGGTGTCCTGCTCGGCGTGGTGAGCCGGATCTTCGACGCCGCGTACCCGGGGATCGTCATCCAGGCCGTGATCGGCACGTTCGGGGTCTTCGCCGGGATGGCCGTGCTCTACAAGATGAAGGTGCTGCGAGCCACCCCGAAGTTCACCCGGTTCGTGCTCGGCGCGCTGATCGGCATCGTCGGGCTCAGCCTGATCAATTTCTTTGCGTACGTCTTCTTCAACGTCAACCTGGGTTTCGTCGACTACAGCGTCACTGGCAAGGTCGGTTGGCTGCCGATCGTGTTCTGCATCGCCGCGATCGCGGTGGGCGCGTTGACCTTCATCCTCGACTTCGACCTCGTCGAGCAGGGGGTACGCCAGGGCCTGCCGGAGAAGTACGCCTGGTACTGCTCCTTCGGACTGCTGGTCGGCCTGATCTTCCTGTACTGGCAGATCCTGCGCCTGCTGAGCTACCTGCGCCGGTGAGCCCGGCCGTCGACGAGTTCAACCGGGCGTTGGCCCGCATCGTCGACCACGTGTCGTACTGGACGCCGTCCACGTGGGCGGCGTCCGGTGCGTCCGGGGTACCCCGGGCTGAGGTGGTACACGCCCTGGTTCAGCAGGTCGCCGACCTCGCTGCCGACGCCGAGTCGCAGCCGCGCCGGGGAGTACCCCGGCTGCCCAGTGACCCGGCCCTGCCGGATCAGCTCCGGGTGGTCCTCGCTGATCTACGGGCCGCGGCACAGGCCAACGGCGCTGGAGCCGAGAATGCGGCGGCCGAGAATGCTGGAGCCGAGGGTACGGCGGCCGAGGATGCGCTGCGGCGCGCCGTCGAGCTGATGGGGCAGGCGCGCCAGGCGCTGTGACCGTGGTCGGGTGATCGTTACCAGTCATTTGATCGCCCGGCGGAACCAGGGGCTCATGGCCGGCGCGCAACTGGAGCTCGCTTCCAGGTCGTTGAGACGGTCCACGCGGCCGAGCACCGTCAGCGTGGCGAAGCGGTAGGTGTGCGCGTCCGCCCCGCCGTTGCAACCGTTGGCCGTGGCGATGAAGAGATGCGCCTGCTCGCCCGGGTCGAGCGCCGGTGGGCGCTCGTCTTCGGCCCGGTCGAAGTAGGTCTGACCGTTGGAGGTCAGCACCAGCGGCTCACCGTTCGTCAGGTCGGTACCCCGCAGTTGCGGGGCGTCGACGAGAATGCAGCGGTGGCTGGCGGTGTTGCTGACGGTCACCTCGTACCCGCTGTGCCCCATGGCTGCGCCAAGAGGGGCGACGGTGGCCGTGGACAGGTCGGCGGCCTTGCACGCCACTGCGGTAGGGCGTGGACCCGATGTCGAGCCGCTGGGCGTGACCGGCGGGGTCGACGGCGTATCGGATGACGGGACGACACCCGTCGGCGCTGTCGACGTCTGCGACGGACCCGCGGGGAGGGCCGCTGGCGCGCTGAGGCCCAACCGCAGCGCCACCGGTACCCCGAGCACCAACGCTGCCACCACCACGGCGGATGCCACGATCCGTCGGCGTCGGCGCCGCAGCGTGATATTGGCCTGTACCCGCGTCGAGGCGTCGGGCCAGCTGGGCAGTGCGTGCCGGTTGTCGTGCAGCTCCCGCCGCAGCCGCTGCTCCAGATCGTCGATCATGAGCCACCTCCAGGCATGGTATGCGGCCGTTGCGGGCCACCGGTTTCAGCAGGACGGACTGGTACAGCAGAGCGGCTGGACCCGACCGCGGCGCGCAGCCGGGTCAGCGCCCGGGCGGTGGTGCTCTTGACGGTGCCGATGCTGCAGCCGAGTACCTCGGCTGCCTGGCGTTCGGTCAGGTCCTCGTAGAAGCGCAGCACGATCACGGCACGTTGCTGGCGGGGGAGGGTAGCCAGGAGCTGCCACAGCTCTGCGTCGGGCGGATCGGCGTCGGCGTACCCCCGATCCGGCACCGCCTCGACCAGCCGTTCCCGACCGAATTTTCGCCAGCGGCTGAGGTGCCGGTTCACGATGGCGCGCCGGATGTACCCCTCGGGGTCGTCACTGCGACGGATCCGCCGCCAGGCGAGCCCGGCGCCGACCAGCGCGTCCTGGACCAGGTCGGCAGCGAGGTGCGGGTCGCCGCAGAGCACGTGCGCGAAGCGCAGCAGCTCGGTGTGCCGGCGACGGACGTATTCGTCGAAGGCCTGCGGCGCGTCCCACCGGGTGGTGGGTACGGCGGCCGCGGCGGCGACCCGGGGTGGATCGTTCATGACCCAAGGACGCGGCGGTGCCGCAAAAGGTTGTCCGAGGCGGTTAGGAGAGGCGTTCGAGGATCAGGGCCATGCCCTGGCCGCCGCCGACGCACATGGTCTCCAGCCCGATCGACGTGTCGTGCCAGTCCAGCGCGTTGAGCAGGGTACCGGTGATCCGGGCGCCGGTCATGCCGAAGGGGTGGCCGACCGCGATCGCGCCGCCCATCACGTTCAGCTTCTCCAGGGGTACGCCCAACTGTCGGTACGAGGCGATGACCTGTGCCGCGAACGCCTCGTTGATCTCGACGAGGTCCACGTCGGCGATGCTCATCCCGGCCCGGGCCAGTGCCTGTCGGGATGCCTCGATCGGGCCGAGTCCCATGATTTCGCAGGAGAGCCCGGTGACCCCGGTCGACACGATCCGGGCGAGCGGGGTGATGCCCAGCTCGCGGGCCTTGGTGTCGGACATGATCACGACGGCTGCCGCGCCGTCGTTGAGCGGGCAACAGTTGCCCGCGGTGATCGTGCCGTCGGGCCGGAAGACCGGCTTGAGCCCGCAGACCCCCTCCAGGGTTACCCCGGCCCGCGGCCCGTCGTCGGTGCCCGCCACGTCACCCGAGGGCACGGTCACCGGAGTGATCTCGCGGGCCCAGAAGCCGGCCTTGATCGCCTCTTCGGCGAGGTTCTGGCTGCGTACCCCGAACTCGTCCTGCTCGGCGCGGGTCACCCCGTACAGCTGGGCGACGTTCTCCGCGGTCTGCCCCATCGCCAGGTACGCGTCGGGCAGCTCGCCGGAGTCCCGCGGGTCCTGCCAGGCTGCGGCGCCAGCTTCGGCACGGCTCGCGCTGCGCTCGGCGGCGGCAGCGAAGATCGGGTTCTCCCAGCCCCCGCCGACCAGGGCCGCTGCTTCGGCGGGCAGCCAGTCGGAGCTGCCCCGGGCCTGTCGGGAGACCATCTCGACCCCGGCCGAGACGAAGACGTCGCCCTCACCGGCCTTGATCGCGTGCAACGCCATCCGGGTGGTCTGCACCGAGGAGGCGCAGTACCGGGCGACCGTGGCCGCGGGCACGGTATCCAGGCCGAGCAGGATCGCGACCACCCGGGCCAGGTTGAAACCCTGCTCGCCGCCGGGCATCCCGCAACCGAGGTACAGGTCGTCGATGGTCTTCGGATCGAGCTGGGGCACCTTGTCCAGGGCCGCTCGGATGATGGTGGCGGCGAGGTCGTCGGGGCGGAACCCACGCAGGGATCCCTTGCCGGCCCGGCCGATGGGGGAACGGGCAGTGGCGACGATGACAGCTTCCGGCATGGCGGTCACGCTACCGGCCGGTCGCCGCCCGACGGAGCAAAGCTACCGTGGAGTACGTCACGCTGAGCGGGTCCCGCAGGGCAATGGTCGGTCAGGCTGACGGGCGCGGCACACTGGCGGCATCGGTGACCGCCGGAAGCAGCGCATGGGCCCAGACCCGGTACCCGTCGGCGGAGGGGTGGTACCCGTCGTGGCAGTAGGTACCGGCGTCGGCGCGGAACACCGCCCCGGTCTGGCCGGCCAGGTCAACCGGCACCCCGTCGGCGAGACGGACCGCGGTCGCCTGGGCCCACGCGAGCCGCCGGCCCTGCCAGCCGACCAGCTGACGCAGCGGCAGCGCGAACGCCCGGGCCGCGCCCAGGTCCGGGACGGTCCCCACGACCACCGAGACTCCGGCGGCCCGCAGCCGGCGTACCGCTGAGCCGAGGTGCTCGGCCGCGTCGGTGACCCGTCCGAAGCGGACCGCGTCGTTGGCCCCGACGAGGATCACCGCGACGTCCGGCCGCGGGCCGACCAGTGCCCGGGCCACCTGGGTACCGAGGTCTGCCGAGCGTGAACCGGCCACCGCGACGCTGGAGAGCTCCACCCGGCGTGCTCCGGACATGCTCGGGGCCCAGAGCCCGGTGGGCGCCTCCGACAGGAGCTGGGCGAGTTGACCCCCGACTGTGTCGATCATCCGGTCGACTCCGACGCCGAGCGCCGTCGAGTCGCCGAGCAGCACCAGGTGCAGCGGCTGCGCGCCCGCGCTGCCGACCGAGGAGCGCATCGCCAGCCGCAGGTCGGGCTGGGCGTAGCGGCGGGCCCGCGCCAGGATGGCCTGTCCGGTCAGTACGGCCGCGCCGCCGACGGTACCCGCGATAGCCGTGACGACCGCCGCTCGGGCGAGCCCCCGCATTTTGATCATGTTTCGCTCCACGCCGCGCTCTGCTGACCTGGTAAGCGTACGTTCGATCCGCTGCCCGCCGGGTCCGACGGGTGTTCGGTGCTGCGCCAGACCCGCAGCCGCAGCTGTGCCCAGCGCCCGGCCGGGCCACGCTCGCGGCCACCGACCTGGGTACTGCTCACCTCGGTACCGGCCTGGCTGGCCGCCTCAGCCGCGGCCTCCGGCAGGCTGCGAACACCTTCGCCGAGGCCCAGCCGCGGCTGCTCCTGCTCAGCTGCGCCCTGCCGCTCGCGCAGCGCCGCGACCAGGGTCGGCAGTATCGCGGCGGCTGCGACGGCGTACCCGTCGGCAGAAGGATGGAACTGGTCCCAGCTGAACATCCGGTCCGGTTCGGCGGCGAAGGCCGGGCCGAGCAGGTCGCCGAGGGAGACCGTGCGGCCACCCGCCTCCACGACCGCGATGGTCTGGGCGGTGGCCATCTGCCGGCTCCAGCGGGTGGCCAGCCAGCGCAGCGGCCGCTGCAGCGGCTTGATCGTCCCGAGGTCCGGGCAGGTACCCACGATCACCTCGGCGCCGACCTCGCGCAGCGCCCGCACGGCCCGTACCAGATGGGCCACCGAGTCGGGCACCTTGCGCCGGTGCGTGATGTCGTTGGCGCCGATCATGATGAGCGCGACGTCGGGGCGGGCTTCGACCGCCTGCTCCACCTGGGGTGCCAGGTCGGCGGACTCGGAGCCGACGACAGCCACACAGCGCAGCGAGACCGGCCGGTTCAGCTGCTCAGCCAGGCCCGCGGCGAGCAGAGCACCGATGGTGTGCCGCGCGGTGAGGACCCCGTACCCGGCCGCTGTGGAGTCACCGAGGACTGCGAACGTGATCGGTTTTCCGGGGTGCTCGGGGCCGTACCGGCCATCGCTGCGCGGCGGGGGCGCTTCGGCGTTCGGGATGGTCCGGCGGGCGATCAGCGCCTGTCCGATGAGCACCCCGGTGAAGAGCACGCCGACGGCGCCGACCCCGCCTCCACCGAACGCGGCCACGCTCGCGATGCGTCGGGCCCTACTGGGCTGGCTCATCGGCCCCCCTCTCAGCTACCGGCCAGGCGCCTGGCAGGGCACCTGCCCCCGGGCATCGAGGCTAGTCCGTGCAGTTGACCGGAAGCGGCCAGTTCTCCGGATACGTGCCCACCGATGCTTGTACTCCCATTGTTCCGCGGCGATACGACAGCCGTGTGATGCGCGCCACACCCGGCACGATCAGGGGAGTGGGCAGCGCGGAGCGCGGCCCCGTCGATCCAGCCCAGCTGGCCAGCGGTTCCGCCGTAGGCTGAGGGCGTGCACTACGTCGACAACGTCGTCGAGCTGATCGGCAACACACCGCTGGTCCGGCTCAACCGGGTCACCTCGGGGATACCCGCCACGGTGCTCGCGAAGGTCGAGTACCTGAACCCCGGCGGCAGCGTGAAGGATCGCATCGCGGTGCGCATGGTCGAGGCGGCCGAGCAGTCCGGCGCGCTGCGGCCGGGCGGCACGATCGTGGAGCCGACCAGCGGCAACACCGGGGTGGGGCTGGCGCTCGTGGCGCAGTTGCGGGGGTACCACTGCGTCTTCATCTGCCCTGACAAGGTCAGTGAGGACAAGCAGAACGTGCTGCGGGCGTACGGCGCCGAGGTGGTGGTCTGCCCGACCGCGGTGGCGCCGGCCGACCCCCGCTCGTACTACTCCGTCTCCGACCGGCTGGCCGCCGAGATCCCCGGGGCGTGGAAGCCCGACCAGTACGCCAACCCGAACAACCCGCGCTCGCACTACGAGTCGACCGGGCCGGAGCTGTGGGCGCAGACCGAGGGGCGGATCACCCATTTCGTGGCCGGGGTGGGGACCGGCGGCACGATCTCCGGTACCGGTCGGTACCTCAAAGAGGCCTCCGCCGGGCGGGTGCGCGTCATCGGCGCCGACCCCGAGGGCTCGGTCTACTCCGGCGGGACCGGGCGGCCGTACCTGGTCGAGGGGGTGGGCGAGGACTTCTGGCCGGAGGCGTTCGACTCCGCGATCTGCGACGAGATCATCAAGGTCTCCGACACGGACTCGTTCGCGGTGACCCGCAGGCTGGCCCGCGAGGAGGGGCTGCTCGTCGGTGGTTCGTGCGGGATGGCGGTGGTTGCTGCGCTGCAGGTGGCCCGCGCCGCCGGACCGGACGACGTCGTCGTGGTGTTGCTGCCGGACGGCGGACGGGGGTACCTCTCGAAGATCTTCAATGACGGGTGGATGGCCCGGTACGGCTTCCTGGCCAACGGATCCGCTGAGGCGACCGTGGCCGACGTGCTTGCCGGTAAGGACGGCGGCATCCCGCCGATGGTGCACGTGCACCCGAGCGAGACGGTGCGCGACGCGATCGACATCATGCGCGAGTACGGCGTCTCGCAGTTGCCGGTACTCAAGGCCGAGCCGCCGGTGATGACCGGTGAGGTGGCCGGTTCGATCGCCGAGCGGGACCTGCTGGACGCGCTCTTCACCGGCCACGCGCAGCTGCACGACATGGTCGAGGGGCACATGGCCGGCCCGCTGCCGGTGGTCGGCGGCGGGCAGCCGGTCGGCGAGGCTGTCGCCTTGCTGGAGAAGGCCGACGCCGCTCTGGTCCTCGTCGACGGCAAGCCGGCCGGCGTGCTCACCCGCCAGGATCTGCTCGGCTTCCTCGGCGCCCGGCAGCCCTGATTGCGTTCTCACTCCAGCGGGGTGGGTACCGCGACCACGTCCACCAGTGCCCCGCGGCGCAGCACGGTGATCGGCAAGCGGGCGCAGATGGCCCGGCCCAGCATCAGCCGCTGCACGTCCTGTACCCCCTGGACGCCCTTGCCGCCCGCGGTCAGCATCACGTCGCCGAGGTAGAGCCCGGCGAGTGCGGCCGGACTGCCCGGTACCACCTCGATCAGGCGCAGGCCGCGCCGCTGACCGAGCCGCTCGGCCAGGTACGGCGGCAGCGGTACCGGCGCACCGGCGACGCCGAGCCAGGCGCGGCGTACCCGCCCGGTGGAGACGAGCTCGGCGATGATCTGCCGGGTGGTGGAGTTGATCGGCACCGCGAGCCCGAGTCCGAAGCCGGCGACCGCGGTGTTGATGCCGATCACCCGCCCGGCCGAGTCGGCGAGTGCGCCGCCGGAGTTGCCCGGGTTGAGCGCGGCGTCGGTCTGGATCACGTCGTCGATGAGGCGTACGTGCCGGCCGTCGCGTACCGGCAGCGAGCGGCCGACCGCGCTGACCACGCCGGCAGTGACCGAGCCGGCCAGCCCCATCGGGTTGCCGACCGCTATCACGAGTTGGCCGATGCGCAGCCCGTCGGCGTCGCCCAGGGTCGCCGCCGGTGCGCCGCTGCCCGAGAAGCGCAGCACGGCCAGGTCGGCGAGCGGGTCGGCGCCGACGATCTCGAAGCGTGCTTCGTCGCCGCTGGCGAATTCGGCGGTACCCCCGTCGGCGTCGGCCACCACATGCGCGCTGGTCAGCATGAAGCCGTCAGCGGTGAAGACCACGCCCGAGCCGGCGCCCTGGCCCTGCCGGCTGCGCACGGCGAGGCTGGCGACGCTGGGCAGTACGGTCGCGGCGACTCCGGAGACGAGCTGGCTGTACGCGTCGAGGGCGGCCGCCTCGCGGTCGGGCTCCATACCGCCGGAAACATCGTGGCGTCCGGATCGATGCCCTTCGGTTGTTACGCCGAGGGCGAAGTACCCGAAAAGGGGACACAACATACTTTCAGCCCGCTTTTGAGGGGTCATTCGGGCACACTGGCGTGATACGAGCGTCGAGATGGGAACTGGGTTCCTTGGCGGTGGTCTGGGTGGCAGAGGTCTCGGTGAGCGGGTACCCGTGTCCGGGCTGCGGTGCGCAGATCCGGGCCGCTGAGCTCGCCTGCCGCCGTTGCCAGGGCCGGCTGCCGCGCCAGTTGCGGCGTACCCTCGCCGCGGCCCAGCGGCAGCGGCACCGCGACCACCAGCCCTACCTGGACGCGCTGAACGAGGTACGCCAGTGGTGGGCCCTGCACCGTGAGCCCGCCTAGCCTCCCGAGCCCCGCTCAGCCCGAGATCTTGGACACCTGGGTCTGCTCAGGCCCGCCTGAGCGTCCAAGATCTCCCGAAAGGCACTCGTCGGGCAGGTCGAACCACCGCAGCTCCTCGAAGCCGGCTGACACGCGTGCGCCGGCGTGGCCGGGGGATGTGCTGAGGCTGGTCGGCCGACTCGCCGCCGATCGGAGCCTGCCGGCGGCCGGCTCGGGTCCGGGGGGCGACCCCTGCGCTGCCGACTCCGGTCCGGGGGCTGAGTCCCGTGCGGTCGAGTCCGGCGCTGCGAGGGTGGCGACGAGCTTGCGCGCCTCGTCGAGGTACCCCGGCAGCGCCTCCTCGCCGGCCCGCTCGGGCGCCGCACCGCCCTTGCCCCGCGCGGCCCCTGCGGTGTCTGCGGCCCCCGCGCCGCCCGAACCCGGCCAGCGCAGCCGCCCCTCGGCGTCGTAGTGCAGCCGGGACAGCCGCAGCGGCGGCTCGACGAGTCCGCCCTTGTGCCGCCACAGCCCGCGGTACGGGTCGAACCGGTACTCCGGCAGCAGCGCCCAGCCGTGCGTGGCGACCAGCTGTACCGCCTCGATGAGGTACTCGACGACGGCTTCCGAGATGAAGTAGTTGAAGTTGATCCGGACCCAGCCGGGCTTGATCCCCTCGCAGCCGGCGATGATCTCCTGCTCGAAGCGGTGGGACTGCTCGACGTCGATGCCCAGCAGTCGGTGGCCGTACGGGCCCGCGCACGAGCAGCCCCCCCGGGACTGGATCCCGAAGAGGTCGTTGAGCAGCGCCACCACGAAGTTGTGGTGCAGGTACCGCCCGCCCGGTCGGCGCACCACGAACGACACGATGGAGAGCCGGTCGGCGTCGAGGTTGCCGAGGATCGCGATATTCGGGTTGCTCCGCCAGGACTCGATGGCCCGGCGCAGGAAACGTTCCTCGTGTGCCCGGATCACGTCGACGCCGACCGCATCCTTGAGTTGGAAGACCAGTCCGGCCCGGATCGACTCGACGATTGCCGGGGTACCGCCCTCTTCGCGGTGCGCCGGGTCGTCGATGTAGTGGTGCCCGGTCGGGTTGACGTAGTCGACGGTGCCGCCGCCCGGGACGGTGGGCACCCGGTTGCGCAACAGCTCCCGCCGGACGACCAGGACGCCGGGGGTACCGGGGCCGCCGACGAACTTGTGCGGCGAGATGAAGATCGCGTCGGCGTACGCCTGGGGGTACCGGGCGGAGCGGCCGTACATCTGGATGTCGACGTACGGGGCCGCCGCGGCGAAGTCCCAGAACGACAGCGCGCCGTGGGAGTGCAGGAGATCGGCGATGGCGCGGGTGTCGCTGACGATGCCGGTCACGTTGGAGGCTGCGGAGAACGAGCCGATCTTCAGTGGCCGGTCGGCGTACCGCAGCAGTTCGGCTTCCAGCTGCGCCGGGTCGATGTGGCCGTTGTGGTCCTCACCGATCACCACCAGGTCGGCGATCGACTCGCGCCACGGCAGCTCGTTGGAGTGGTGCTCGAACGGGCCGATGAAGACGACCGGGCGTTCGTGCGCCGGGATCCGCTCGGAGAGGTGGTACCGGTCGTCGAGGTCGGCCGGGATCCGGATACCGAGTATGTGGATCATCTTGTCGATCGCCGCTGTCGAGCCCGAGCCCGTGAAGATCACTACGGTCTGTTCGTCGCCGCCGACGGCATCCCGGATGATCTGCCGGGCGTCCTCCCGCAGCCGGGTGGTCTGTAGGCCGGTACCCGAGGATTCGGTGTGCGTGTTGGCGTACCGGGGGAGTACCTCGTCGCGGATGAAGCGCTCAATGAAGTCCAGGGCCCGGCCGGAGGCGGTGTAGTCGGCGTAGGTGACCCGGCGGGGCCCGTATGGCCCCCACATCACCTGGTCGTCACCGATCACGGATTCGCGGATGCGTTCCAGCAGCGGGCTTTCCGGCGCGGTCATGGTTCATTATCGGCCCGCCCAGGCGTGCCGGGATTAGCTGCCTCGCACAAATTGTCCGCTACCGGGCGGTGCCCGAGTGGCTACCGTCTTCTCAGACGTTCACCGAGGCTTGCCTCAGCGGGCGAGAGGGGAGGAGCGGCGTTGGTCAGTGACGACACCGAAGAACCGGCCGACGTGGTCGACCGCTTGTTGTGGCGCGATGCTCAACTGATCCTCGGTCGCCACGTGGAGCCCGACCATGAAGGGCGTTGCGTGTGGTGTGGCCGGTCCTGGCCGTGCCCGCCGCGCCGGCTGGCGGAACGCGCCGAGGTGGCGGCCCGCCGGCCGTGGAACGAGGCGTGGACCGCGCGACACGACCTGTACAGCCTGCACACCGCACCGAACCTGCAGATCGAGAACGGCGAGCCGGTACGCGGCGGTTCGCCCGCGACGCCAACAACATTCCGATACCCATAGGCCATTTCCCCCCGGTGACGTCGCCGCGCCCGCCAACGTCGGCGACGCCCCGTTGAAGAACCCCGCCCGTACATCGGGGCCGGCAATGCCTCCGCCGGCCCCGGCACCTCCGGCCAGGTGTCCTCCCCAGGAACGGGCGGGCTCGGCGGG
>Ga0209515_10004984_pt1 | contig 17562 bp, 19 predicted proteins | sample Subgroupgradi54m_FD_187454 | JGI IMG/M metagenome (GOLD analysis project Ga0209515, IMG submission 187454) | Subsurface groundwater microbial communities from S. Glens Falls, New York, USA - GMW60B uncontaminated upgradient, 5.4 m (SPAdes)... ...
TCCAAAAAAACAACAGAAAAAATAAATTAGGAGAATCAACTATTAGGATAGCGAGCAATTTCTGAAGTATCGCTTATATTGTTGATGTTAAGTTTCATTATTTTTAAAATAATACTTTGGGTGTTTCAGTATTAGCCTAAACTACTGTAATCTATTGAAACTTCGATGGATCTACAGTAGTTTGTTACAAATTGGCTATAGTGTATAGAAGCCGCACTTTTATGATAAAGTGCGGCTTCTTTTACTTTTAAAAATTGACTGAAAGGTATTTATGCAATTTTATTTTTTTACTTTAGAAGTGTTGGATGTAATCAGTAAATTAAATCAAAATCGTGAAGATAATCATCCTATAACGGATAAAACCGATGCGTTAAGTGAAAAAATCGTTCGTTTATTACCACCTGAAATTCAATTTCCTAGCTTAGAAAATGCAATAGAAAGGGTGAATAACTTATTGCGAAAATTATGTGATGCAGATCTTATTGAGTATCTTTTTGCACCGGAAGGTAATTTTGTATATTTAACAGATATAGGAAAAAAAATAATCAATGACCCTGCCATCATGAATATGAGAAAACGGTTTACTATTTATTTAATAAAGAAAGATCAGGTAGAAGAACAATCTCTGATAATATTTGAAATGAAAATCATTTTTTTTATTTTGGCAATAATGAGTAAACCAATTCCTCCATCTATTAGAAAATGCCAAGATGAATTATTTAAATATATGATCATAGAAATAATGTATAGAAATATGCAATATTCTAATTGGCAGGAAAAGGTGCCGCCATCGTATACTAAAATGGCATGGAAAGAGGCAATTCAATTTAATATAGCAATGACATGCGAAAACTTGTGTGCGCGAGGATTGCTTACAAAAAAAAATGAACAAGCAGAAAATATTTATCAACCAACTGTTAAAATGATTTATTTAATTCACTCCATTCCAGAACAATTGCATCAAGTGGTTATTAAAAACCGAGTAGTTGATCAAACGCTTAATCAAGAAATATTAAATTCACAAATGAGCACGCCATTTTTTATGGAGGATAGTGAAATTCCTCCATTACCTCTTCAGTTTATACAAGACGTTTCGAATTATCTTGAAACTTCTTTTAAGCCAGTAATATCTGTGCTTCAAATGAAAAAATCAGAGCAGGAATTGCGAACTAAAAACATAAATAAATCCATTGCTGCTATTGCCGATAAAAAAATAACTTCTGATGAAAGAGCATGGTTTAAACAAGTGATAATTCAAGCAGTGGCCGATGGTTATCATGATTATGATTCTATCTTCGATTATCTTTATAAGAAAAAATGTGAAGCCAAAATAAATAATAATAATGCTTCAATATATCAGCAAACTTACGATGAATTTCGGCATAATCATTATGGTCAATTTGTTACGATGTGTAGACAATTGGTAGAGAATAAATTATTAAAATCTGAGAGACATTCATTAAATGCAGCAGAAAAAGTAAAAATGAATTATTCAAGTAATCGCCCTCTTGCTTGGTATACCTTACCACAGCAACCAGAAAATATTATTCAGCCCAATCAACATCAAATACCAGCAACCCATATGCCATCTGCAAAAAAACAAAAAACTATTGTAATAATAGATGACGAGGACGAAATGCAGCCAATTATTCAGTCTAATAAAGACATGGAAAAAGATTTAGGTTTATCTAATGAGAAAGATAAATCAGCAGAAGATAATGAAGACGGAAAAATTACAAATCAACTTGCAACGCATCACTTTCAACATGTTGCTGAATTTCCTTTATTATTATTTTCCTCTTCGGTAGAAGACCCATCATCGAATGATGTGATGAAAACAATACCTACTCAACAAAAAATTTCAATTATTAATCCTATGAAAAATTAAAGCGACCTGCGATTATTCAAATCCATCATTGTTGACAGCTTCTGGTTTCGGGGAATGGGAGTTCGGTGAAAAACTCATTGAAACATTGTTGGGTATGCTACTTTACGTTTAGAACGACGTTCTGATTGGTTACTTTCAACGCTAATTTCTTATATCCCGAGCTTAGAGATTAACCTCATTTAGGTCGATGGTTATATTTGACAATTTGGTCTAAATTAGACTAAAATGCCCAAATAATAATTACCTTCGGATATCTATGAAAAAAGCGATTAAAGCATTTCTACCTACTGCTCAAGCAATTCAACGATTATTGCACCCACATGCAGAGGTAGCAGTACACGATATGAAACTAAATCAAATAGTTGCTATTTTTCATCCTTTTTCTAAAAGAAGAGTTGGAGATTCATCGTTATTTACAAAAGAAGAAGAGATGGCCAGGTTAGAAGATTGTATTGGACCATATGAAAAAATAAATTGGGATGGTGGAAAATTAAAATCAGTGAGTAGCGTCATTCGAGATGAAAATAACAAAGCAGTAGGCATGTTATGCATTAATCTTGATATATCTCAATTGGAAAAATTTAATAATTTAATCACCGCGTTTATTAGTAGTGAACAGTTTTCTCCACAACCAGCACCTTTATTTCAAGATGATTGGCAGGAAAGAATAAATAAGTATGTGCATGCTTATCTACTAGAACATCATCTAATGTTGGAGTCATTAAACCGTTCGGAAAAGAAGGATCTGATTGAGCATCTTAATAAAGTAGGCGCATTTTCAGCAAAAAATGCCGCATTATATATTGCTCAAATTATTAGAGTATCGAGAGCAACCATTTATAACTATTTGGCATCGAGAGAAGATAGGTGATGTATGTTTGATATTAAAAATGAAGTGCTCATTGCTGAAAAAAGAATTAGACAATATATCAAAGAAACCCCTGTTGATTATTCAGTCACACTTAGTCGTAAAACTAAAATTAACCTATTTTTAAAATGTGAAAATCTACAATATACAGGCACTTTTAAAGTGCGTGGTGCAATCAATAAATTATTGAGTTTAAATTTATCTCAGCGTGAACAAGGCATCGTTACTGCATCATCAGGTAATCATGGCGCCGCCGTTGCATTTGGTTTAAATAAATTAAATATGAAAGGCATCATTTTTGTTCCTGAAAATGTATCACCTACTAAAGTCGACAATATTCGTCATTATACGAGTGACCTAAAATTTTTTGGTGCAGATTGCGTGCAAACAGAAATACATGCTTTGGAATATGCAAAACAACATAATATGATTTACATATCTCCATATAATGATCAACAAGTAATTGGTGGACAAGGAACAATAGGTTTAGAACTTGTTAATCAGCTTGATACGATTGATGCGGTATTTGTTCCAATTGGTGGTGGCGGGTTAATTTCAGGCATTGCAGGCTATTTAAAATCAGTGAATGCTAACATCAAAGTAATTGGATGTTTGCCTGTAAATTCACCGGTGATGGCTGAATCAATTAAAGCAGGCAACATTATTGAGATGGAAACATCGCCTACTTTATCAGATGCAACAGCAGGTGGAATAGAACCTGGTGCTATTACGTTTGATATATGCCGTCAATTTGTTGATGATTATATTTTAGTGTCTGAGGAAGAAATTAAAAATGCTATTATTAGCATGATAAAAACGCAGCATCTTTTAATTGAAGGTGCATCCGGTGTTGCTCTTGCAGCGCTTCTAAAAGAATCTAAAAAGTTTCATGGCAAAAATGTAGTAATCATCTTGAGTGGCGAAAATATTAGTCTTGAAACTTTAAAATTAATTTTTAGTTCCTAAGATGAAAATAATTTACTTAGATGAAATTAAGAAAATTATAGAAAAAATCGATATCATTCCTTCTATAGAAAAAGGATTTATTGCATATTCAAAAGGGGAAGCAATCATACCACCTGTCGGTGAACTTCTTTTTAAGAACCCTCCGGGAGATGTTCATATTAAATATGGATATATTATAGGCGATGACTATTATGTCATTAAAATAGCTTCAGGATTTCATGAAAATCTGAAATTACATTTACCATCTAGCAATGGATTAATGCTGGTTTTTAGTCAAAAAACAGGGATTCTTTGCGGTATTTTATTAGATGAAGGATATCTTACTAATTTAAGAACAGCCGCTGCTGGCGCTGTTGTAGCGAAATATCTCGCACCACGCGTAGTTAATAAGATTGGTATCATAGGAACGGGTATACAAGCCAAATTACAATTACAATATTTGAAAAATATTATTAGCTGCAGAAATGTCATCATTTATGGAAGGAATGAACACAATCTTGCTCGATTCAAAATTGAGACAAAAGATAATGGATTCCATGTGAATATAGCAAAAAATGTCGAAGAAATAACATCGTCTTGCAATTTTATAATTACAACTACACCTTCTACTTCACCATTATTATTTGCAAAAGATATAAAAAAAGGTACACATATTACTGCAATTGGAGCTGATACTTCGCAAAAGCAAGAGTTGGATGAGAACATTTTTAAAAATGCCGATGTTATTGTTGCTGATAGCATAAACCAATGTATTAAGCGAGGTGATATTGCTCATGCAATTCGTAAAAAAATAATTGATGAAAGTCAATTAATTGAATTAGGTAATATTGTATCAGGACAAAATAAAGGCCGAGTGGATGATCAACAAATTACAATTGCCGACTTAACTGGCATAGCAGTTCAAGATATTCAAATAGCGAAATTAGTTTTTGAAGCAACGAAATAAAAATATCTCGTTAACTGATTATTAATGATTCAATTATTTTTTTGATGCAGTATTTAAAAGGATGATTTATTTATTTTAGATTTAGTGACGGGTATTACATCACTTACTTTATTTAAAGTCTCAGGTGGTGTTTCTTGGACAGCATGGCTTTCGACAAGATGTCTGGCGATACTGTTTAATCTTCTTCCTGCTATAATTGCAGCATTATTAGCACGATTCAATAGAGTAGTAGCCATTGAAGCTGATATTGGTGGTGAAGTGTGAAATGTTGTTAAAGCTGTCATCGTCGATCTTTCTGGCTCTGCTGCTTCACAACCTCCTATTACACCTAACCGATTGCGCACAGAATTTAAATCTCGATTAAAAAGTTGTATACCTTCTATTTTGCCGTCACTAATAATGGAATTATTGTTGTTCGATGACGCTGCTCTTTGTGTTTGTTGTTTGACGAACTGTTTAAATGCAGGCGGAACCTCTGATGATACGGTATTAAATGAATTATCAACCTGAGATGTATAGTTCATATTTTTTAGAGGATGATCCGGCGAAGTAATTGTATTTATAGCTTCATCCCATACTTTTTCATATTGCATATTTTGCTGAGCAGTTTCGTTGGTAGCATCTTTCCATGCTTGTTCTTGTTCCGGAGACTTTCAGGATAGTTGTCGTGTGAAGTAGATAAAATTTATCTACTGGCCACAGGGTAGTATTAATAAAAAAATAAAGCAACAATTTTTATTCCGCACTTTTTCTGTTAGTGCGTTTAGTATTTAAATATACCTCATCAACACGCATCCAATTACGAATTTGTTTAGACCAGCGATTAGGATTACTCTGTTTTGCATGCTCATATACAAGTGTTCTCTTTGATAATATTTTTTTGTCCAATTGTGCATGACGCGCAGCAGGTGTTACAAAATTAATGCCACTGTGTTGATGGATATTATTGTACCAATTAATAAATGCTACTACCCAAATTAGCGCTGCCTCTACAGATGAAAATGGTTTGCTAGGATATTGCGGGCAATATTTTAATGTTTTAAAAAGCGATTCTGAAAAGGGATTATCATCACTCACCGAGGGTCGGCTAAATGAAGGAATAATCCCTAGCATTTGCAATGTCGCTAACATCGTAGATCCCTTCATAGGACCGCCATTATCAGCGTGTAAGGTCAGATCACCTTCACGTAAACTCTCCGCCACATACGCATTAGAAACGACAAATGCAGCGTGTTCAGCACACTGTTTATCAAACACATCAAATCCAACTATTTTTCTGCTAAAAATATCTAAAAACAAATAAAGATAAAAATAGACACCGCGGATATCACTAAGAAGATAAGTGATATCCCAAGACCATAGCTGATTAGGTTTTGTTGCACATAATTCATCTGGTTTGCGGTGTACTCTGGGACGTGATGCACTACGATGTTTAACCATGTCTTCTGCATGAAGCACGCGGTAGATCGTCGATTCTGATCCAATATATTCTCCTTTATCTGCAAGATTAGGCACTATTTGACTGGGCGGCTGATTACGATATTCAGGTGAATTAACCACCGTAATGATACGTGCACGCTCAGTGTCAGTTAATTTATTCGCTGATGCTGTAATGGGGCCGCAGCGTTTGTCTTTCAGGCTACTTTCTTTTTTCCACCTTTGTAGTGTCCTTATATCAAGCTCTAAAAGATCACAGGCATGCTTTAATCCGGCCCCAGCATCACATGCTTCTTGAATTAACTGAATAGCATTTATTTTATCTTGTTCTGTAATTAAGCGTCCTCGCTGTCCCCCCAGAGTAGATCCGCTTTTTTTTTCAAAATCAGCAACGCTGAAACTTCTGCTAATGCTTTGTCTTTGCGTGCTAAATCGCACTTTAATTGTTTCACTTCATTCATTATCAATTGGAGCTCAGCTTTAACTTTTTTATTATTAGCTACACCAAGACCATCCAACATTTGAGTTTTCCATTCATCTAAATGATGAACATAAATCCCATGTTGACGACAATAGGCACTTCGCTCAGCTTCTGTTTTATCAAGGGTATCAATGACTGCTTGAAGCTTATCTTTCGCTGTTTTATCCTGAGGACGTTGAGGCTCAGATTTATCTGTTTTATTAATATTTTTTTTCTTGAGCATCTCTGTCATCCATGAATAAATCGTGTTGTAGGGAATATTAAATTCTCTTGCTAGGTCTATCATTTTAGGGGCGTTTGGTGCTAATGCTTTAGCTAATATACTTGACTTAATTTCTTCTGGATATCTGATTATTTTTTTCTGATTCATAGGGGCTCCGTTCCCGCCCCTTGAGATTAATTCAATTCACTGAGGCGACAACTTCCCTGACACAGGGGGATTGAATCACCACCCATATCATGAAAGTTGTCAAAAACTCCTATTTTATTGAGGCGGAGCAGCTTTTTCCAAATATTTACTAGTTGCCTCTCGATTGGGTTGCGGGGAGCCACATAATGTTCACTGGTCATTAAAATTATTTTCTCTTTTAATGCTTGTCGATCAAGCTTACCATTTGGTGTCATGGGTAATGAATCCAATCTAATGAAAACGGACGGAATCATATAATGAGGCAAACGTTCCTGTAAAAATTTACGTAACTTCCGCACATCAGTTTGTGTGTCATGCTCCAATACGATATATGCCACTAATCGCTTATGTTGTGATTCATCTTCGGAAAGCATAACAAGGCTTTCTCTAACTGAATGATAACAATTTAAGACGTTTTCTATATCACTTAACTCAATTCGCATGCCTCTTAATTTTACCTGATTATCAATTCGGCCTAAAAATTCAATATTGCCATCAGGCAAGAAGCGCCCCAAATCTCCTGTTTTATATAATTTAGCATCCGGTATTTTAATGAAGGGATGAGAGATAAACTTTTTTGCCGTCAATTCAGGTTGATTAAAATACCCTCGCGCTAAACTGGAACCCCCGATATATATTTCACCTACTTCACCAGGAGAAACAATATTAAGATCCTCATCTAATAATAAAATCTCCGTATTTGGAAAAGGCTTGCCAATTGGCACAGCATGATCCAAAGCAAGATGTTCTTTAGTTAATAATTTATTTTCAAAATAAGTGCTATCAATTGTTGCTTCAGTTAACCCGTATGAATTGATTACTCGTGTGTTTTTCCCACATAATCGTTGCAATTTTCTATATTCATGCATAGACCAATTATCAGAACCACATATTAATAAGCGCATAAATTTTAAAAAATCACCTTTTAGTTCAATATATTCAATTAACCGCCTTAGCACTGTTGGTACAAATTCGGCGCAATTAACTTTTTCATCTTGCATCAATTTATAAAGTCTTTCTGGCGCCAATAAAATATCTCTAGGACATAAAACTAATTTTCCACCCGAACATAAAGCACGAACTAAATCTCCAGAAAAAACATCAAAAGAGAAATTTGCCATCTGCAAATGACAATCAGTATTTTTTAATTCGTAAACTTTCTCCCAGCCGTAATACGCATGAATTAAGCTACCATGACAAACCATTACACCTTTAGGATTTCCGGTTGAGCCAGAGGTATACAGTACATAAGCTAAATTAGTTAGATTTATAGAAACTGATGGATTATTTTTTGAAAAAATATTAATTTCTTTTTGTTGAGTACCTAAGCAGATTTTATCGATATCTAAGTCAGGTATCTGCTCTAATAAGGAGTGATGCGTTATTAAAATCCTAATACCTGAATCAGATACCATATAATTGATACGTTCTTTTGGGTAATCGGGGTCTATAGGTACGTAAGCTCCACCCGCTTTTAAAATTCCTACCACCGCAACTACCATTTCTATTGAACGTTTGATAGAAATCCCAACTAATGTTTCTAACTTGACTCCCTTCGCGATTAAAAAGTGGGCTAGCTGATTGGATTTATCATTTAAATCTTTGTAGGAAAGCACCTTGCCATCGCAAACAATAGCAGGCATGTCAGGTTGTAGCAGAGCTTGTTTTTCTATGAATTGATGGATCAATTTGGCAGACCAAATTTGGTCACTAATTTTATCGTTCGCCACATTTTACCCCTGTTCTAATAGAGCAAGGTTACTAGGCGTTATTTTTTAATCTCTTATTGCTAGTTCACCTGCCGTGCTTAAATTTGCAATCAATCCGTTTATGCATAAATTTTTTGTCATAGTGCTATTATGACCCCAAGTTCAATGATAAAATGCTACCTGCTCTGGCTCTCAGTGTAGATAATGATTAGCGTATGGCTAAGTAATAGTAAACGCTAGTGAACATCCTTGTGGTATTACCTACGATAAGTAGGAAGCTTTGTTTTTTTATTACAGAACCCCAATACTAATTAGTATCAATCTTTTTGTTATATACTTAGTTTTGCTTAAATTTAAATCAAAATTAATTCTAATAATACAATAAATGTAGCCTATCGTTATAGTGGCCATATAATAACCCCAATCAACGCTTTTGACGAGGATATAAATATGTATAGTAGAGCTTACGCGGTAATGCGGCCAACGTCCACGAGGGCTTTGCCCAGCCATAAGGTGGTTCGCCTCTCAGTTCGACACCATTCAACAGAAAGCATAGCTAAATTTCCAATTTTAGAGTTTAAACAAAGCATTAGCGTGCGAGTTATGACAAAATATGACCTCAAAATGGTTATGGGATGGGCTGCAAGTGAAGGTTGGAATCCAGGAAAATATGAAATAGAGCCGTTATATGCCGCCGATCCACGTGGTTACAAAGTTCTAGAAGTTGATGGCGAGCCTATAGCTTCTCTTGCAAGTATCAAACATTCACAAAGCCTTGCATTTTTAGGTCTTTACATCGTAAAGCCGGAGTTTCGAGGGAAAGGTTATGGAAAACTACTGTGGGACATATCAATGGGCACTTTAATGGATTGTAAAACAATTGGACTTAATGGCGTACTAAGCCAAGTAGATAATTACCGCAAATCAGGTTTCTTACCTTGTCATCTTAATACTCGTTGGCGTGGTACATCGTTTCTTCCTCTTACTGAAACTGATCCTGCAAAAGACGTTAATTTAAAGAAAAAAGATGATTTTTCACTTTCGCGATTAGTTGATTACGACGCAAAAATATTTGCTACTCCTCGCGCAGCTTTTTTAAATAAATGGTTGGCTATGCCAGAATCTCATGTATTGGCAGCTGTCGATAGCGGTATTCTGCGTGGATATGGTGTTGTTAGCGCTGCTGAACAAGGATATAAAGTTGCACCTTTATTTGCAGATAATATAGCGATTGCGGAAAAACTTTATGGTGCTTTATGCCAATGTGTAGGCGATAAAAAAACTATTTATTTAGATACAGCAGAAACTAACCCATTTGCCAGCATACTTGCTAAACGTTTTGGTTTAGAGAAAACCTTTGATACCTTACGCATGTATAGAGGGCAGGCTCCGCAAATTCAAGACAGTAAAATATTTGGATTAACGACTTTAGAAATTGGCTAATAGGTTTATTTAGGGGAACTACTTGAAAATCTTAATGTGCCAACCCCAATACTATGGGATTTATTATGAAATAAACCCTTGGATGAATATAAAAAAGCCAGCCGATTCTTCTACTGCTCAAGAACAATGGCAAATGCTTTATAAAACTATTTTACATGCTGGCGCAAACGTCGAATTCATTGAGCCAGTTCCTAATTTACCAGATATGGTATTCACCGCTAACTCAGGAATAACTTACAAGAATAAAGTGTGGGTCGCAAACTTTAGCGCAATGCAACGCCAAAATGAAAGTGATCTAGCCCCGACTTCACGGACACCCCACTAAGAGAGTAAAATTCTCAAACTTGAGGTGTAAAAGATGAACGAAAATAATTCAAAGCAACAGAAAGCTCGTCAAAAATATAGTCCACAATTTAAAGATCAAGCAGTTGAACGTGCTGCCAAAGATGGTATTCCACAAGTAGCAAAAGACCTTGGCATTCCTGAATCGATGCTCTATTACTGGCGCAGTCAGAAAAATAAAGGTGGCGATACCATTGAAAACCAAAAGCTTCAGCAGGCAGAAATGGCAAGACTTAAACGTGAAGTTAATCGTCTAGAAGAAGAGAATGCCTTTTTAAAAAAAGTGGCTACGTACTTCACGAAAGAATCGAAGTGAGGTACGCCATGATAAAGAAAAATTATAATCATTTTTCAGTGAGAATGATGTGCAAACTGCTATGTGTGTCAACGAGTGGATATTATGATTGGTATGATCGACCACTCTCTTTGCGAGCACAAAAAAACATTGAATTGGCAGCGAAAGTTAAGGCTATTTTTGATGAGGAACATTCACGTGCTGGTGCAAAACGAATTGCTAAACGATTAAAGAAAGAAGGCAATAATATTGGCAGACATCGTGTAGCTAGAATTATGAAAGAGCATGGATGGCGCGCCAAAGCCGCAAGAAAATATAAAGCAACAACAAATAGTAATCACCAGTTACCTGTTGCTCCAAATTTATTACAACAAAATTTTGCGGCTAGTAACCCAAATGAGAAATGGGTCAGTGATATCACCTACATTTGGACTGATGAAGGATGGCTTTATCTTGCTGTTGTCATGGATTTATATTCACGCATGATAGTTGGTTGGGCGCTGTCTGAGCGAATGACATCATCACTTGTTATTGATGCATTACAGATGGCACTATGGCACCGTAAAATGCCACGCGGTGTTATTGTACATTCAGATCGTGGCAGCCAATATTGTTCACGTGAATATCAAAAACTTTTAGCTGATCACACCTTAATTTGCAGTATGAGCAAGCGTGGTGATTGTTTTGATAATGCTGCCATGGAAAGCTGGAATCACAGTTTTAAAGTTGAATCCATTCACGGCGAAAGATTTTTAACGCGTGCACATGTAAAAAATCATGTGTTTGAATATATTGATGTGTATTACAATCGCAAACGACTTCATTCTAGGCTTGGCTATTTAAGCCCAGCATATTTTGAAGAACAAATGGTCGCTTAGTTATGTGTCCGTTCTTTTGGGGCGAGATCAACTCTGGTGGCTATATTTTTATCGCATTTATGCTTCACATAAGAAAGAAATGGACTATGGGCCAGTAGTATTCTGACGGATAATTTCTTGCCATATTTTCCAAAATTGAAATTGCTCCTATTCTTATTAACAAATTATCAGATGAAAGATTTTTTAAATTTTCCTGAAATTTTTCGCTCCGCATTTTATTTGTAGTAAGTGAAATATTTTCTTTCCCCATCTCATAATTTTGCAATCTTGTTAGGTCAGTCAAATTAAAATTTTTCCATGCGAAATAAATTGTAAAAATTATTCCAATCAAAGCAAAAAAACTATGAAAAAATTTCCCAGAAACAATAGTTATATCAACACATTTTATTAAGTATTTTTTAAGATTTCCCACTTGTTACAACTCCAAATATTGGATCATATTATTTTCTGTATTCCTGGCTGATAATATTCAGCCTTACCCACTTCAATAATTAAATTATCAATCGAGCGAAAATTAGCCTCACTATGCGTATGACCACACAATACCAAAAAATTAATCCCGAGGTTTTCTTGAGCAACTTTAGTCAACACATCACCTATCACCTTCGAACTAAAATAAGGTAACCAATCATCACCACTGATTTTGCCTTGATGCAAGCAAGCTTCTTTAAAAGGTGGAACATGCGTTAGTACTATTATTTTTTTAGGATGATGTTTAATCGCTTGCGCTAAATCATTTTGTAATCTCATCGCATCTGCATCAGCTAATTGTTGCATTTTATCGAGTAATTGATATTTACCAAGAATTTTTTCTCGAAACAAATCAGCAATCATTCTGCTATCATTGAGTACGACACGACTGTTTTGATAATCACCCAAACGTCCATCAGCCCATCCATCTTGGCCAATTAAAATTGTATCGTTATCTAATTTCTGCATGCCTGATGCTGGCAACCAAAATAATTTATCATGCTCTTTAGTTAAAGTTGTCATTGCAGCACGCACTTCATTAATTTGACCTCTATAATAATCGTGATTACCTAATACAAAATAAATTGGTTTGTTAATATAAACCACCATCTCATTTAATATGTCTGACAAACATGATGCTTCTGCAATATCACCACTAATTAGTACGCCATCACATTCCGTGCCAATAATTTCTTGGTAGAATTTTTGACGTGCAACATCATCGATAAAATTTAGATGTATATCCGTTAGCCATGCAAACTTCATAATAACTATCTACTATTTATTATTTGATTAATTCGCCTTATAACAACTTGTACATTGTCCATAGTAGCTGGACCATCATTAACATGTCCTGGCAAAGTTGGTTCAAATTGATCATTTCGAATTAACTGTTGAAATTGTTCTTTAAGATTTTTTCTTAATTCAGAACTAGCCATTGTTATTTCTTCTACAATATTGGTTCGACCTGCGATCACAGAAATAATGTCTTCATAGTCATGACTTCCCCATAAATCATTTTTTCCACGCGTTTTAAATGCTTCAAATTTTGTTGCCAGAAAATAAGGCGCAGAAATAGATTTAATTATTAAATTATTTGCGATTTCATGATTTACAGCATGCTGTAATGCCTTCTTGTACCAAGGATTTCCAAACCCCAAAATTTTCTGATCTGTTGGCATAACATCTAAAATAATCTCATCACATCTAAAACGACAAACTACATCATCTTCCATGGATTTTTTAAATCCTTTCTTAATAAGCTGCTTTTCAAATTTGTGATATTCAACTAATGAGATAACATCAACAATGCAATCCACGTCTATCGTCGCCCTAACATCTAATGCGGAAGGATCATTAATAAATAATGCTGTGGCACATCCACCTAGATACACAACGTTGCTATTAAGGTTATCTAGTCTTCGCGCTGCAAGTTCCAATAATGCTAAATTCGATGACGCTCGCACTCTTCTACTATTCACTTAATTTTTTCCTTCAATAATTTAATTGCAATATTACGTTCTCGTGCTCTGCCTGTACGAATTGCATCAATCAATACTAATAATTCATAAAAAAGTGGATCAGGATGTTTAACAATTGATTGTGGAACAGAGCGGTATAGTGGTTCTAAAGCTAATCCACGTTGATTACCTTCTCCATATGGCCACACAGGAATAGGATCATCACCAAGTACAATAAGTTTTTCAAAGATAGGGGCAGCGTAGCTAGTCACAATACCGCGAGTATAGCCAGCAACAACGACTGGAAAAAAATATTTAACGCCCGAGATTAAACATTCTTCAACAGCCGCTTTGATAGGCAAGAATATTAATCGACTAGATCGTTTAACTGGTCCCAATAGACCAGACATAACTAAACGCTTGATCCCAGCATTTACCTCTGATGGACTCATACATAAAAGTCTAGCCAGTTCATTTTGAGTTAACTCTTCAAGAGAATGGCCTTTTTGCAAAGTTATCGTTGAGAATATTTTCAAAAGTATCACTATATCCTGCGGCTTTAGCATAAATAGTCCTGTTTTAACTTGATCTTGATAGTATAACATCTTATTCGCTATTCGCGAATCGCGAATAAAGAATAGGTAAAAGGTTGGGGATGGGGATCAATGAGCGTTTCTTCAATCAGCCTGCATGCGATGCTGATTTTAAGTATTGGTCTAAGCAAGGCTTACTGGTCTATTTACGAAGCTATCGCTTTAGCGCCTGGTAAAGAACCCACCAATTACCCGAAATAAGTAGAAAATGTAATTATAATAATTTCTTCACTTTTAATCCACATTAAGCCTAGCTAAATTTGATGATTTGTGGCAGTAATTTGCGAGGTTTACAATATTTTTATTCCCTGTATGTTCTTCTGGAAAACCAAGTGAGGCCAACCAAAATATTTCTCTAAATTCAGACATACGACATATAATCAATCAGGAACGCATTAAATATAATCTACCGGCTTTATCTGTCAGCATAAAGCTACCAGGCGAAAACTTCACAAGAAATTATGTGAGTGGCTATAATTTCTTACCGAATAAAAACAAAATAATACCAGATACTTTATTCAAAATGGGAAGCATCACGAAAACATTTACCGCAACAATAATATTAAAATTGGCGGAAGAAAATAAACTAACCTTGAATGACAGTTTAATTAAATGGCTACCTCAATATTCCAGATGGAAAAATATTAAAATAAAAAATTTATTAAATCATACGAGCGGTATTTATAATTACACTCATGGCGCAGATTGGGATAATAAATTACGAAACAATCCCAAGAAACATTGGTTATCTATTGAATTAGCCAATATCGCTTATCAGCATGACAATCTTTTCAATCCAGGCAGTAAATATTCTTACTCAAATACAGACTATGTATTGCTCGGTCTAATTATTGAAAAAGTAACTAATAAGTCAATACAGCAAGTTTTTAATGAGTATTTCCATACCTACCATTTAAAAAATACTTTTTATACCACTTCAGGTTACTCAGCTACCGCCATGAAAAGACTAGCGCATGGTTACAATAGAGATGGCACATTTGAGTCTAATAAGGATATCACATTTGTGTCTTATGGCGGCCAAGCTGATGGCGCAATAATCTCGACGCCGAATGACATAATTTATTGGCTAAATCAACTTTTCTCAGGAAAAATTATTTCAAATAAATCGCTTAAAGACATGATGACTATCATCTCGGAAAGAGATGCAAAATCTATCAACATTAAAAATATTCACCTGCAAAATAATATATTAAAAATGCCCGTATCAGATGTTGGTGAAGGTTATGGAATGGGATTAGTGTACTTCAAAAGTTATGGTCTTGCCTGGACACATGCAGGAGGAATACTCGGTTACGAATCTCTCTATACATTTAATCCCTGCAATGGAATTTATTTAGCATTAGCATATAACGTGAAGCCAAAACAGCAGCTTATTTTTGCTAAAATTGCCAATGATATTTTCTCTATATTGCTTGCCTCACCTTTTATTGCTAATAACATTGAAAACTATCAAAAAAATAATATTATTCCTAATTTTTGTTATTCTGTTAAAGATGAAACTCTACAGGATAGAAAAAAATCATGATGAGAAAATTTTCTTTTAAACCACTTAAAAATTCCGATCTTGGAATTTTATGTAGTTGGTTTGAAAATCAGCATGTACTGGAATGGTGGAACGACCACTTGACAGCGGAAGAGATTAAAGAAAAATATGGGAAACGGATAAACAATGAAATTATTTATCCCTATATTGCTTATCTAGATAATAAACCCATTGCATTTATTCAATATTATTGGGCAAACAAGGTGGGTGACGGATGGTGCCTGAATGAAGATGACACCACCGTTGGTATGGATCAATTTATTGGTGATGAAAATTTTATTAATAAAGGCTACGGCACCCTAATGATTAAGGAGTTTATTCAATTTTTATTTAAAAATTCTAAAATTCAAAAAATCATCACAGAAGCTGATCCCAATAACCATCGCGCTAGACGTTGTTATCAAAAAGTCGGCTTCCATGAAGAAGGAGAAATAAACACCCCTGATGGTAAATCGCTGTTAATGACAGTGAAAAGACAAAAATAAATATTCAAAAACGGGAGAATTATTGTTGGCTATTATTATTTGATATTATCCACGACAAACTGATACCGCTCTTTCACGCTCACCTTCGGAAGGATAACAAGCTCATAGCCATATTTAACGTAGTACTCTAATAATCGATCATATTCTTCTACAGCATTTTTAAAAGAATTTTTTCTTTCAGCATCCTCACAGAAAATTTCTTCCCAGGGCGGTGCCATAAAGATAGTTGAATAATATCTTAACTCACCCACAAAATGATGATACTTGTTCGCATCAGAAATATTTAATGTTTGAAAATAACTAATTCCTTCTAAAAAACATCTATCAAAAAAGATAGCATTGTCTTTTACGGATTTTAATTTAATTGCCTCATGATATCGCTCAACTGATTTTTCAACTAGTAACTCACAAAAACGAATGGGTTCTTTCCAAGGCAGAATATTGCTATTTAATTCTAATTGTTCTTTTACAAGTTCTCTACCCACCTCAGGCATCACGGTATAACGATTCTTACATAATTCAGCAAGTAATGTAGATTTACCACCGCCAGAGCATCCAGATATAACTATTAATTTATTTTTAGTCACTAGCGTGGCCTTTTAATTCTATATAAAACATGCTGCGAAAGCTTATGATCCAGTGATAATTTTGGATGCGCAAAATCACCACTTAAATCACGCTCCATACCAATTTTTTCCATAACGCGAATAGAGCGAATATTAGCAGGCACAGTAAATGAAACAATCTCTTTTAAGCCACACTTATTAAATCCATACTCTAAGGCTGCCATTGCACCCTCAGTGGCATAGCCCTTATCCCAATACTGGGAACCAAGGCGCCAACCAATTTCCACACATGGCCCAAAGGGAGCCTCCCATTTTAGCGGGTCGAGACCTATAAAACCCATCAATTTCCCGCTGGATTTTTCCTCTGCAGCCCAAAGGGTGTACCCAATTTTATCGAATTGCTGATTCACAAAAGCAATAAAATCCTTCGCTTCCTGCATGGTTAAAGAGCCACGTAAAAGCTCGATTACTTTAGGGTCTTGATTGATGCGATAATACTCATCGACATCATCATCACACCAAGTTCTTAAAATCACTCTGTCTGTTTCAATTATTTTCATTACAATACCTATTCTTCAAAAATTTTATTAGCAGCGTAAACACGCTCAAGCTCATTGGTTGGGTAAGGTGTTGCTTTGCATTCTTTAAGATTAAGAAAGAATTCGTTCATTACAACCGCAATAGGAAGATACCGCATAACAATTTTTTCAATTGCAGGTGGAAGCGGTCTTCCTTTTCCAGAAGCATATTCATGCAATACA
>Ga0209515_10004986_pt1 | contig 17557 bp, 21 predicted proteins | sample Subgroupgradi54m_FD_187454 | JGI IMG/M metagenome (GOLD analysis project Ga0209515, IMG submission 187454) | Subsurface groundwater microbial communities from S. Glens Falls, New York, USA - GMW60B uncontaminated upgradient, 5.4 m (SPAdes)... ...
TTTAACTCCGGTCCAGCTTACTTCTCAAGATTTACTTCGCAATCAAATTAAAGACATTATTGACACTCTTTCCGAAAGAGAAAGGAAAATATTAGAAATGCGCTTCGGCCTGGAAGACGGCGTCACTCACACCCTGGAAGAAGTGGGAAAAGTTTTCGGAGTTACGAGAGAACGAATTCGACAAATCGAAGCGAAAGCACTGGAGAAAATCCGCATGCACGAACAAGCAACACGGTTAAGCGACTATTAATGGCTTTCTCTCTGGCGAAAGCCGGAGTTAGAAAACCTTAACCCCGCCCCCTAAGCCCGTAAACAAATCAGCAAATCACAAGTAAATTAGGCATGACATCCGAGCAAGTTAGAGAAAAATTCCTGAAGTTTTTTGAGAAGAATGGCCACACCATTGTTCCTTCCTCCTCCTTGCTGTCGGATGACCCCTCGGTTCTCATAACCACTGCTGGAATGCAGCAGTTTAAGCCCTACTACACGGGAGAGAGAGACCCCTTAAAAGATATTCACCCCAGCCTTGGCCAGCCACTCGGCTCTAAAAATACCGTCTCAGTTCAAAAGGTGTTCAGGACTTCCGACATTGATGAGGTAGGGGATGACACTCATCTCACCTTCTATGAAATGCTCGGTAATTTTTCTTTTGGCAGTTACTTTAAAAAAGAGGCGATTAAATTAAGCTATGAATTTATTACTAAAGAACTGGGTCTTGAGATTAATTATGTGAGCGTTTTTAAAGGTGAGGGAGCTATCCCTCTAGACGAAGAATCAGAAGCCATTTGGAAGTCTTTGGGGATCACTGACATCCGCCGCTTCGGTCGGGAAGATAATTTCTGGGGACCAACTGGAAATGAAGGCCCTTGCGGCCCAACCACTGAAATTTATATTCAAGGAGTAGAAGTTTGGAACCTTGTCTTCAATGAATATTATTCGGACCCTAATGGCAGGCTAACAAAGCTTGAAACTCCCGGAGTCGATACTGGAATGGGACTGGAGCGACTAATGACGGTAGTTACGGCAACCACTGATTTTTACAAAACTGATCTTTTCCTACCTATTATTAGAAAAATAGAAGAAGTAGCGCCTGGTCTTAACGAAAAAAGTGAACGAGTTTTTACCGACCATCTGCGAGCCAGTACATTCTTGATTGCTGACGGTATTAGACCTTCTAATAAAGAAGCCGGCTATATCTTGCGGCGTCTTCTCCGCCGAGTGATTGCTTATCAAATTAACAAAGATATTCACTCGGATCTTTTTGCAGTGGTAGTGCCAGAGATAATTAATAAATTCGGCGATGTTTATCCGGAATTGAAGAATCTTTCAGAAATTTCAGCCGTGATGGAAGAAGAGAAAAATAAATTCCAAGCCGCCCTTGGCAGGGGCCTTAAAGAGTTGGCGGGGCGCGATATTCTTACCGCTGCTGACGCTTTCGGCCTCTACGAAAGTTACGGCCTACCCTTTGAGCTAATCAAAGAATTAGCGCCTAAAGACGCAGCTAAGAATTTAAGACAAGGAGATTTTAACAAAGAATTTGAAAAGCATCAGAAAAAGTCCCGAGCCGGTGCCGAGAAGAAATTCGGCGGCCACGGGCTCCTCCTCAATACCGGCGAGATTAAAGCCAGCAATGAAGAGGAATTAAATAAAGTACTGCGACTCCATACAGCCACCCACCTTTTACAAGCCGCCCTAAGAAAGGTTTTAGGGAGTGAAGTAGAACAGCGCGGCTCTGATGTGAACGCCCAAAGAACGAGGTTCGATTTTACTTTCTCCCGAAAAATGACTTCCGAGGAAATTAAAAAAGTTGAAGACTTGATAAACGATGCCATCAAAAAAGATTTGCCTGTCCACAAAGTAGAGCTGCCGTTAGAAGAAGCGGAGAAAACCGGCGCTCTCCATTTCTTCAAGGGTAAATATCCACCTCAAGTTAAAATCTATTATATTGGTGGCTCACTCGAAGACGCTTTTTCTAAAGAGTTCTGTAACGGCCCTCACGTTGAGCACACTGGAGAGATCGGCCAAGTAGTTATTAAAAAAGAAGAAGCCGTCTCCGCCGGCGTCCGCCGCATCCGGGTTGAGTTAAAGGGCTAGAGAAAAATGAATCAAGGACTAATCGGACAAATCGCAGGATTTATAGCCCTTGTCTCATTTGTTCCTTACTTTCTTAGTATTTTAAGAGGAGAAACCAAACCCCAGCGAGTAACATTCGCTATCTGGTCTTTTGTTAATATCGTTACTCTATTAAGCTATTTTGCTGCGGGTGCACGAGAAACAATCTGGATCTTATTTGTTTATGCAATCTTTCAAATAGTTGTGTTCATATTATCACTTAAATATGGGATGGGTGGCTTTAATAAACTTGACATTGCTTGCTTAGGAGGAGCAACCCTAGGAATATTATTGTGGGCTATAACTAAGAATCCCCTAACCGCTCTGTATATTACTATCTTCGTAGAATTTCTAGGATGGATACCAACTGCAAAAAAAGTTTATCTGATTCCAACAACCGAAAATACTTTATCATGGAGTATCGCTAGCATAGCCGCCCTCCTTAATCTATTTGCTTTGACTAGCCTAAGACCTCAAATATCTCTATATCCAATATATCTTTTCTTAGGTGATTTCATTATTGCCTTTCTACTCCTTTTCCCGAAATTAAGATTTAAATTAAATTTATAGCTGCTCAATAGAACCAATCCCATTTTCACAGGGAGCACCTGCTCTCGAGAAAATAGGATTGGGTGCTGCATCACAAATGAAGATTTTATGATAAAATGGGCTTAACAACCGGATGCCTAGAATTCTCGATTTAGACTCCAAATCTGCTGTTACTATTTTCACCCTCGTTACTATTCAGCACGATAACCCTCGACAGGAAATCGGCCTCACTGATTTGGAAAACTACATTTCCCAAGCCATTTGGAAAACTTTTGACGGGTGCCGCAACGAAGCCGCAGAGCGACTCCAGGTAAATGAAGTAGATCTCCTCTTAACTGATGCCCGAGTAATGGAAGTAAGAATCGACGGCCACCCGGTAATTAACCCTCACGGCTTTACCGGGAAAAAATTAGATGTTCTCCTTGCTCTTACCATCGTCAAAAGGGACAAGTTCACCGAGGATGCTGATATTATCCTTGAAGGCGGAAGCGTCCGCGCCCACCTTTTGGCCAAGAGTCAAAGCCTTAAAGACGCTATCTACATAGAAGTTAAAGATAATACCACAACTATCTTCCATATCACGCCGGAGAGAATCGCCTATTTAAGCGAGTTTAATTGGGGAGAGAAAGAACTTACTGAGCTATTAAAAGAGGAATTGGGACTAGCGGACGACCACTCTGCGAAGGAGCTTCATCTCCGCCATGTAGAAGGAAATCTTTCCGAGAAAGCAGCCAAGGAGGTAGATAAAATATTTTATAATGCCTTTGGCACTTTTATTAACGGAGGAGTTATGACCATTAAAAATTTCCTTAAGCCCCGCGTGGGCTCGCTACCCCCGATTTATCTCAAAAGTTTTTTTCCTCTACCGGAAAGTGTCTATCGAAAACGATTTTCCTTTGACGGAAAGAAGATTCGGTTTTTAAACGTGACTGATGCTCTTGCCCTTCAAGATTTTGTCGATGACAGCATACACAGCACCTATGAAGAGCTAAGCCAATTAGCTAAGCGGAGAATTAAGTGGCTCATGCCCACCGGGTAGTAGAGATTGGACCACTCCAATTTCACTACCCGGTGGGCCAGCTATTAAGAAATGAAAGAAACAAAAAAGATATACATAACCAAGTCTGATTCACTGGCCTCGATCGTCGGCAAGATTGTAAAGGCAAAGGAAGAAGAGATCGTCCTCTATATCCCCCGAGGAACTGAATTTGCCGCCTCCCGCACAAATTTTATTTTATTAAAACGCGAGGTTGCCACTGTCGGGAAAAGCATAGTTATTGAATCAGTTGATGACGACGCTCTGGAGCTTGCAGACACCGCCGGCATTAAATCCATAAACCCCTTTCTTAGAAGGAGGCAGCGGGCAGTCTCAGACATTGTAGCTGTTGTTCCTCGAGGTTCGGTAAGGAAGTTAAGAGAAAGAGAGGGGGTTGCGACTGAAGAAGAGGGAGAAAAAGAAAAAGGGGAAGAAAAAGGGGAGGGACTGCCAAAAAAGCGAATTAGGTTATTCAGAAGAGAGGAAAAAAGAAAACCAGAAAAACTAGATAAATTAGAATCTACTCCCGGACGGTTTGTGAAGGCAGTAGTAATTACTACCATCGCCGCCGCTATTTTTGTTGTGGTAATGACCATTTTGCCCCGGGCTAAAATTGATTTGAACATGGAGAAGAAGAATCTGGATTTTGTAGGCACAATGGTTACTTCAGCCGCTGTTAAGGAAAACAATTTTGTAGGAAATGAAGTAATGGTGAGGGGAGCAACTTTCTCCGAAAGAAGAAATATCACCAAGGCCTATCCTGCGAGCAACAAGAAATATGTCGAGCGGAAAGCGGCCGGGGAAATAGTCATCTATAATAACTTCAGCTCCGTCTCCCAGACCTTGGTGGCAACTACCAGGTTCGCTGCTCCTGACGGTAAGGTCTATCGTTTAGATAACACGGTCACCGTTCCGGGAGCGGAGAGTGTCGGGGGGAAACTCACCCCATCAAGTATTCGTGCTGCTGTTACGGCTGATGCGCCGGGAGAAAAGTACAATTTATCCCCGGGAGTAAAGTTCCGTATTCCGGGTTTCGAGGGTTCGGCTAAGTACAATGGCTTCTACGCCGAGTTGAAAGACCCTTTAAGTGGGGGGTTTATCGGGGAGACCAGTTTACCTTCCGAAGAAGATATGAAAGTTGCCATGACAGACGCGGGAAAATCATTAGAAGAAGTAATTAAGACCCAGTTTCTTTTTAATCTGCCTCCGGAAGTAAAAGTATTGAATAATGCTTATGAGTTCAAAATAACCGAAACTAAAGTTAATGAAGTGGCCGATAAGTCCGGAAAATTTACCATTACGGTTTACGGTGAGGCGAAGCTCGTGGGTTTCCGAGAGCCGGAACTAGTTCAAGTAATCGGCAAGGGCTTGATAGGCAAATCTGGTAATGATTTTAAGGTAGAGAACTATGAGTTAGAATACGGAGACCCAACCCTAGGCGCCGGCGGAGTGCTAAATGTGCCCGTTAAATTCAAGTCGGTCTGGACACGGACTTTTAACATTGATCACTTCAAAAGCGAGGCAGCCGGTAAAAAACGAGCCGATCTCCAAGCTCTCGTTTTCTCCATTCCCGGCATCCAATCAGGGGAGGCTCGCCTTTGGCCATTCTGGGTAACTCGAGTGCCCAAAAACACCGACCGTATCATTATTGACGTTAAATAACTAAAATGATAATATCCTCTTCGCGCTAGATGACTGTTGAAGGCATTGTTTTGGAGGCCCTTCCCGGAGCTTCTTTTAAAGTGAAGCTCGATGACAACCGGGAAATTATTGCTTATGTTGCAGGCAAGATGCGGGTAAGAAGAATTCGTATTCTCCCGGGTGATCGAGTGCGCGTTGAGCTTCCAAATGCAACGGACACCAGGGGAAGAATCACCTGGCGCCTGTAAGGACTTTGCCTCCGAAATTTTAGTAGCATTGGCATGAAAGTAAGAGCGTCGGTTAAAAAAATTTGTAAAGATTGCCAGATTATCCGTCGCCGCCGACGGCTTTACGTCATCTGTAAAAATGATCCCAAGCATAAACAACGACAAGGGTAAGGGCTTGATTGACTCGACGCAGTCGAGGCATTTCAAACCTTACCGAGCACATAAATTTATAACAAGATGATCCAAGCAGGAAGCAAGAAAACAGAATTTATATCAGAAGTTGAAAGACGCCAGCTTAAATTTATGTGCTCGGTGCTCGATTCTATAGTTGCTCAAACGTCGCTTAATAGATTAAGCTTGTTCTCGCAAATATAATTGGCATGAGATTAGTAGGGATAAATATTCCGGATAACAAAAAAGTAGAGGTGGCTCTCGCTTATATCTATGGCGTAGGTCCCTCGCGCGCCCGAGAGCTTGTCGAAAAAGCCAAGATTGATAATTCAAAAAAAGCCAAAGATCTCACCCCGGAAGAATTAACGAAGATTAAAACTTTGATTGAGGATAGTTTTAAAATTGAAGGCGAGTTAAGGCAAGCACTGAGGCAAAATATTAATCGTCTCAAAAACATTAAAAGCTATCGCGGGAGCCGCCACGCTAAGAGATTGCCTGCAAGGGGGCAGCGAACTAAGACTAATTCGCGGACTATTCGGGGCAATGTGAGAGTCACTGCTGGTAGCGGAAAGAAAAAATTAACTAAGACTTAAACCATGGGGAAAAAGCGAGTCATTCAAAAAAGCGAAGATGCGGCTAAGAAAGAAGGAGCTGCTTCTCACACTCCCAAACTGGGTAAAAAGAAAAAAGTTGTGAGTTCAGTTGAAACCGGCCGAATCTACATCAGGTCGTCTTATAACAACACCATGATGACAGTAACCGATGAGAAAGGAGGCGTGCTTGCCTGGGCCACGTCCGGCGCGCTTGGTTTTTCCGGCCCCAAGAAAGCTACTCCCTTTGCCGCTTCTAAAGTCACAGCCGCAATTGCCGAGAAAATATCCAAAACGGGACCTCATAAGATTGAAATCTTGGTTTCGGGTATTGGCCCCGGTCGAGATTCAGCCATCCGCTCGCTAGCCAACCAAGGTTTTGATATTATCTCTATTCGCGATGTTACCCCTATTCCTCACAACGGCCCGAAGCCGCCAAAACCAAGAAGAGTTTAGTATTATTATCATGGCACGTGTTTTAGAAAAAAAAGAAAGAAGTCTGGGCATTAAGCTCTCTATTCGAGGGGAGCGCTGTCTTTCTCCAAAATGCGCTTTTATCCGCAAACCCTACCGACCTGGTCAGCATGGGAAGAGGTTCCGTCGCCGGATGAGTGAGTTTGGAACTCAACTCATGGAAAAGCAGAGAATCAAATTCTCTTACAATTTAAGCGACAAACAGTTAAAGAAAGTTTTCCAGAACGCTGCGGAGACAAGGGACTCGTCTATTGAAGAAATTACCGAGGCGTTGGAGAACCGACTGGATAACATTGTTATGCGATTGGGTTTTGCCGAGAGCCGTTCAATTGCAAGGCAGATTGTCAACCACGGCCACATTTTGGTTAATGGTCGGAAGGCCACCACCGGGTCCTACCGGCTAAAAATTGGCGACACTGTTTCCATTAAGCCTCAGAGCCAGAAGCTTCTTCCTTTTCAAGAGTTAGTGGAGAAAGTTAAAAGACAGGAATTGCCCTCCTGGTTGACGCTTGATAGGGAAAATCTAGTCGGCAAAATGGAGGCCCTGCCTCGCCAGATTGAATTGCCATTTGATTTAAATTTAGTGGTCGATTATTACTCAAAATAAAATTATATCTATGAACTACACTTATTTAAGCGGTTCTGTAAAAGCAGTCAAAGTTAAAGAAGATGAAAAAGTCGGTGTTTTTGATATTGAGGGACTCTATCGAGGGTATGGCGTCACTGTCGGTAATGCTCTAAGGAGGGTGCTCTTTTCTTCTCTTCCAGGAGCTGCCATTACCAGGTTTAAAGTTAAAGGAGTGGGTCACGAATTTACTACCATTCCTGGAGTGGTTGAGGATATGGTAGAAGTTAGCCTCAATTTGAAGCAGGTAAGATTTCGCTTTTACGCCGATGAGCCCCAGATTTTGTCTCTTAAGGTCAAGGGCGAGAAAAAAGTCACCGCCGGAGACATTAAAAGCAACGCTCAGGTGGAAATCCAGAATCCTGATCTCCATATTGCCACCTTGGGAAGCAAAACGGCTGAGCTTGATATGGAGTTCACCGTCGAAAAAGGGTTGGGCTATGAGCCGGTTGAGACCCAGAAGAAAGAGCGACTTCCCATTGGGATGATTGCGATTGATGCTATTTACTCTCCAGTGGCCAACGTTAATTTTCGAATTGAGAACATGCGGGTCGGGGAGCGAACCGACTACGATAAAGTTCGACTGGAGATTGAAACTGACGGAACTATTTCCCCTTCTTCAGCCCTCCACAAAGCCGTTAATATCCTGGCCGATCACTTTAAAAAAATCGGCGAGATCAAAATAGATGAATTTTCCCTGAAAGCCGTGAAACCCGCTGCCGCCCTCAAGAAAGAGACCCCGAAGAAGAGCAAGCTTAGTGCGGAGCAGGAAAAAGCCAAACCTAAGACAAGTTAGATGAAACATAGAAAGAAGGGCCGAAAATTAAGTTTAAAACGGGGCGAGCGCAAGAGCTTCGTGAAGATATTAATCCATAACCTGATTATGAAAAGCCGGATTGAAACCACGGAGGCGAGGGCAAAAGAGATTAAACCCAAAGTGGAGAAGCTCGTTACTATTGCTAAGAAGAATGATCTAGCAGCCCTGCGGCTGCTCATGAGGAGGATTCCCAAGGATTCGGCTTACAAGCTTTATCACGAAATAGCCCCTCAGTATAAAGAAAGAAAAGGCGGCTATCTTCGAGTCGTTAAAACCAGTGTTGTGAGGAAAAGAGATGCTGCAAAAAAAGCAGTAATAGAGTTTGTCTAAGGGCTTAGTTGAAGAATTTGTGCTTTTAGCGTAAATTCTTCATTACTAAACCTTACCGAGCACTCAAATTTATAAAGACACTATGAAGAATAAAAACGAGACAATAAAAATGACATCAGCTAGCTCTCTTCAAAAGCGGCTTAAATTTGAGTGCTCGGTGCTCGATTCTACGGATAAATTTTCTTCGTCGGAGGACTCGAAAATCTATATATAATCGGCATGCGCCAGATAGATATTGATGCTAAAGATAAGACGCTCGGCCGTCTGTCCTCGGAGATCGCCCGGGTGCTCCAAGGTAAAGACAGTCCGGGATTTGTTCCGTACAAATTAGCCGACGTTAAAGTAACAGTGAAAAACGCTCGCTTAATAAAACTTACCGGTGTCAAGAGCGAAAAAAAAGTTTATTATCGCCACACCGGCCGACCGGGGCATCTTAAGGTCACTAAATATCGAGATATTTTCGTAAAGAATCCGGAGTGGGTGGTACGCCACGCCGTTTTAGGTATGTTGCCCAAAAACCGCCTCCGAGCCGAGAGGATTAAATTATTAGTTTTTGAAAAGTAGAACTCGCCAAAATGCCTACGAAAAGTCCAGAAAAAAAATATTTTGAAGGAGTCGGTCGGCGAAAAACTGCAGTTGCCCGAGTTCGATTTTTCCCTCAAGACGGGGAGGGGAGTGGAATTATCGTTAACGGCCTTGATTATAAAAAGTATTTTTCCTTAGTACGGTTCCATCAAGCGGCTAGCGAACCATTCCGAGTTCTAAAAGATAAAAAAGGTGAAGCCCTGGTAAGCGTAAAGGGCGGTGGCGTAATGGCTCAAGCAGAAGCTATTAAACTGGGATTGGCTAGGGCTTTAGTAAAGTTTGACCCTGATCTAAAAAAAGAACTCCGCGCCTTCGGTTACTTAACCCGTGACCCGCGAATGGTCGAAAGAAAGAAATACGGCCTAAAGAAAGCAAGACGGGCGCCTCAATGGACGAAGCGTTAAGAGAAAAGGAGTCAATCAGAAAGACGTCACTCTCATTAGGGGCGCTTTTACTCTTCACCCACTTCATCATTACGGCTAATAATTGGTACCGCACAGTACCCTCGGTAGACATTCCTCAGCATATTGGAGCCGGTGTTCTCGCCGCCCTTACGTTCTACTGGCTGGCTTACCGCTTTAGAGACTCTTTAAATTTAAACCGCAGCCCTCGCTTCACCATTTTTTTAGTTTTAGGATGGACTGCCTTGCTTGGAGTCGGCTGGGAGCTTTTTGAGTTTATCCATGACGAAATAGTTATATTCTTTGGACTTAAGCTTCAGTTAGCCCAACTCAGTAATTTTGATACCATGAAGGACTTATTCGATGACCTCTTAGGCGGGCTCTTTTTGGCTATTTTTATGCGCTTGCGTTATGATAGGAAAAAGCGCCAATTATAGTTCGGCAAGCTTGTTATCATAATGACTCAGCCATTCCTTTCGGTAATAATTCCGACAAGAAACGGAGCTAAAAGATTACCAATAACCCTAGTGGACGTCGATCGGCATCTTTCCAAAGCCGATTTTTCTTACGAGATCATTGTTGTTGACGGCTCCTCCACTGACGGCACGCCAGAATTAGTGGAGAAATTTAAAGATATTATCGCTAATTTAAATTTAGTGAAGCTAGAAGCTGATGTAGGTAAAGGGGGAGCCGTTAAAAAAGGGATGCTTGAAGCCAAAGGTAAATACCGGCTTTTCACTGATGACGATAACTCCACTTCCATTGATCACTTCAATAAGATGCTGCCCTACTTTAAAGAGGGTTATGACGTAGTGATTTGTTCAAGAGCTATTAAGGGCGCAAAGCTCGAACCGCCTCAACCGTTTATTCGTCAACTTTTAGGTAAGGCGGGCAATCTTTTTATCCAGTTAGTGGTTCTACCGGGGATTTGGGATACTCAATGTGGGTTTAAGGGATTTACTGAAAAAGCAGCAATGAAAATTTTTCCTCTCCAGAAGATTGTTGGCGCTTCCCCTTGGGGTTGGGGGTTTGATGTTGAGATTCTAGCCCTAGCTAGACGTCTAGGTTTTAGAATTAAGGAAATACCGGCCATCTGGGTCAACGATCCTTTTTCCAGCATTACTCCGATGGCGTATTTCGGGGTATTATTAGAAACCGTTAAAATTCGCTACTGGCTTTGGCGGAATGCATACAATTTATAATTGGCATGAATTACTTCTTGACTCAAAAACGATTAGATGAGCTAAAGCAAGAGTTGGGTGAAATGAAAACCAAAAAACGCCTGGAAGTGGCCGAGCATTTACGTCAAGCAAAGGAATTAGGCGACCTTTCAGAAAATTCCGAATATTTAGAGGCGAGGGAGGAACAAACACGCCTTGAGCGCCAAATTTTGGAAATTGAAAATATCCTAAGGAATGCCATTGTTATTAAAGAAGGAGCGAGTAAAGAAAAGGTGGATGTCGGTTCTACCGTTGAAGTGCTTCGTGATAAAAAGCATTTGAAATTCATTATCGTGGGGAGCGAAGAAGCAAAACCTGAAGAGGGATATATTTCCAATGAGTCGCCTCTAGGTCGGGAACTCCTCGGCAAGAAAGTCGGGGATCCGGTTGAAACCACCACCCCCAGCGGCAAAATCAAATATAGAATCCAGAAAATAAGCTGATGGCTGTTTTAGATGAGCTAATCAGAGAAAGACGACGCAAGCTAGAAGTTGTGAAGAAAAAAGGCCTCGATCCCTATCCGGCCAACTCCCGCCGCACTCATCTTATTGTCCAAGCAGTTGCCGATTTTAATAAACTCCACCGAAATAATAAAAAGGTTTATCTTGTAGGCCGCCTCCGAGCTCTTCGGGATCAAGGAGGGTTAATTTTTGTTGATCTCCAGGATGAGAGCGGCGCGCTCCAAGTAGTAATCAATAAGAAATATCTAAGAGATTTTGAATTCTGGAGAGAAGTTTTAGACATCGGTGATTTTATTGAGGTTGGCGGTTCTCTTTTTAAGACAAAGCGAGGGGAAAAAAGTATTGAGGCCAAAAACCTCAAACTTCTAGTTAAAAGTTTAAGGGCAATTCCCAAAGAGTTTTACGGTATTACTGACGCAGAAACCCTTCTTCGCAAACGCTATCTTGATCTCCTTTTGCATCAGGAAGTCCGAGAAATTTTCATTAAAAAAAGCCGCTTTTGGAATACGGTGCGGGAAACAATGAAGAAAAACGGATTTCTTGAAGTTGAAACCCCGGTTCTCGAAGCCATTCCCGGGGGTGCTGATGCGGAACCATTCATTACTCGTCACCACGCCTTAAAAACCGATTTTTATTTAAGGATTTCTCTGGAAATTGCCTTGAAGAAACTTTTAGTCGGCGGCTATGAAAAAGTTTTTGAGATCGGCCGTGTTTTTCGAAATGAAGGAATTGATGCCGAACATCTTCAGGATTATACTCAACTCGAATTCTATTGGGCTTACGCTGATTCCAGTGACCTAATGAAGCTTGTCGAAGGATTGTATAAGGAAGTAGTTAAGGCCACCACTGGCAGTCTTGTTACTATTTTTAAGGGACAAAGAATTAATTGGGGGAAGAAATGGCCAAAAGTCGATTACTTTACCTTCTTTAAAAAAGAAATCGGTTTAGATCTAAACGTTGCTACCGAAAGGGATTTATTTAATAAGGCAGTAAAGGGAGGATTAAAGCCGAGTAAGGTTATGGGAAGAGGGCGGCTTATTGATCTTCTTTTCAAGAAGGCTCGCCCAAAAATAATTCAGCCAGTTTTCCTGGTAGGGCACCCAGTTGATGCATCTCCACTATCTAAGCGATCTCCCAAGAATCCTAAAGTTGTCGATCGCATCCAAGTTATTGCTGGAGGAACAGAGCTTGGTAATGGCTGGTCAGAATTAAACGACCCAATTGATCAGCGAGAAAGATTTGAAGAACAAATGAAGCTTAGAAAGAAAGGCGATAAGGAGGCCCAGCGGCTCGATGAAGATTTCTTGGAGGCCCTGGAGTATGGCATGCCTCCAGCGGCCGGCTTTGGTATGTCAGAGAGATTCTTCGCGGTACTAATGGATAAGCCAGTCAGGGAGACAACTTTTTTCCCACTGATGAAGCATAAAAAATAGATCATGCTTGATATTGATTTAATCAGAAATAATCCTGAAGAAGTTAAGCAAGGCATTTCTAAAAAAGGTGCCAACCCTAAATTAGTTGATGATTTTCTCGCGCTCGATAAGGAATGGCGAGAGTTTACAAAAGAAGCTGATAACCTGCGGGAGCGGCAAAATGAATTGAGTATCCAAAGGAATATTGAAGAAGGTAAAAAGGTAAAAATCCAGGTTCAGGAGATAGAGACTACTTTAAGAAAACTTGAAGCTAGTCGCCAGGAAACTTTGAGTCAGATCCCTAATCTTCCTTCGGATGAGGCGCCTGTCGGTAAAGATGAATCGGAAAATGTTGTTCTTAGGGAAGTAGGGGAAAGACCTAAGTTCGATTTTGAACCAAAAGATCATGTAAACCTTGGTAAGACCCTTGATATTTTAGATTTTGAATCTGGTTCTAAGGTGGCCGGCTCCGGTTTTTATTATTTGAAAAATGACGGTGTATTGTTAGAGCTCGCCTTGGCTCACTACGCCCTGGATTTCTTATCTAAAAATAGTTTTACTCCATGGCTTACTCCAGACCTGGCGCGCGAAAAATTTTATTTGGGCACCGGCTACTTACCGCGAGGCGAAGAAGCCCAAACATATACAATTGAAAATTCCGATTTGGGGTTAATTGCTACTGCCGAAGTGACTCTCGCCGGTATTCACGCTGATGAAATTGTAGATGAATCCAGTTTGCCAAAACTTTACGCCGGCTATTCTCACTGTTTCAGGCAGGAAGCTGGCGCTTACGGCAAGTACTCGAAAGGACTTTATCGGGTACATCAATTCACTAAAGTGGAAATGTTTGCTTACACCATGCCGGAGGACTCGTTGAGTGTGCACGAAAAACTTTTGGAACTCGAAGAGAAACTCTGGCAAGACTTAGGCATTCCTTATCGAGTAGTGGAAATGTCTACCGGTGATCTTGGAATGATGGCAGCTAGAAAATTTGATCTTGAGGCTTGGATGCCAGGGCGCGATGATTGGGGCGAAGTAACTTCCGCCTCTAATACAACTGATTATCAGGCGCGGCGGCTAGGCATTAAGTTTCGCCGCAAAAATGGCGAAGTAGAATTTGTCCACACTCTAAACGGCACCGCGCTTGCCACTTCGCGAGCGATTATTGCTATCCTCGAGAATTACCAGACTAAGGAGGGGAGAGTCGTCATTCCCGAAGTTTTGAGGGATTATGTCGGAAAAGCGGAAATTGAGCCTCGGAAGTGAGCCTCGCTCGCCTCGCTATCGCTCTAGCGAAGCGGGCCGACGAAGCGGCAAGTTCAAACTTTTCCTTTACTGCATTTTACTGGGACTTATAGCCGCCGGAGCCATTTATCTAATTTGGTTTACTCCCGCTTTCCAAATTCAGGCGATTGAAGTTAATGGCGGTACCCCCGCCCAGCAGGAGATTCTAAAACAAAAAAAGAGCAATAATCTCCTCTTTTGGAAGCCGCCCATCAGCCAGAAAGAATATCCCCAGATCGCCAAGTTGGAAGTTAAAAGAAATTTCTTTGAGCGCAAAATAACAGTTAATTTAGAAGAGCGGCAGAAAGAAATAATCTGGTGTCTAGAAAAAGCTCAACAGTGTTTCTGGGTGGATAAGACCGGATTTGCCTTTACCCCAGCTCCATTTACGACCGGCACCCTGGTGGAAGTTAAGGTAGTAAAGGATTATTCGGATAGAGAAGTGAAAATCGGTGAGAATATTTTATCTCCTAAATATTTCCAAAATTTGAAAGCTACTATTGATCTTCTGATTGGATTGAATTTACCGGTTAACGAGGTAAGGATTGAAAATATCGACTACAAAGAAGCAGTCGCCGACTTGTCCAGCGGTCCGGATATTTACTTCAGTTTGCTCTTTGACTCCGGTTTCGCTAAAGATGTTATCAAGAAGTTAAAAGCCTCCAACGAGTGGAACGCTCTCCGCTACGTGGATTTAAGGGTAGAGAATAGAGCGTATTATAGCCAGTAATTAGTAACTAGGATATTCCTTGATGTCTAGTGCCTTTACCTTAATTTGTAGATAAATATTGACTTCCCAGCTTTCGCGTACGGCGTTTCGTAGTTGTTAAGCCACTGATATTCGTCTCCCGGATTTCTCGTGTGCCCTGGATGAAGCCCTCCTTTGGCATTTTGAAGAAAGCCGACTGAAACCGCTAACCACTGGACACCACTCTCTTTTGGGCTACCTTTTGCCGATTGCCAGAGAACTGCCTTATCTCCCAAATAATAAGTGGGACTCCCGCCGCCGAAGTAGTCCACGGCGATTTTATCAATTTTTTCGCCGGCTGGCGGATTATCAATAAATTCCTTTAATCGTTTAAGATCCTGCCCCCAGTCATAGTTAGAATCGGTCACATATCGCCAGCCATTATTAGTACCAATCGCTTCATTGAAATAAGAAAGATAATGCGGATAAGCTCGCCCGACGCTCACCAAAAACCACAAGACGAGCATACTCATTAACCCCAGTTTCAATTTTTGATTTCCTGCATGAGCAAAACTTTTTAATCCAGCCGCAGTCAAAACGTAAGCAAGAGGCATAATGGGAAGTAAATGCCTCACTCCGATATTCAGGGGACTCGTAATGCTGTAGACCCCATAAATAATAATAAAGAGAAGCATGGATAATTCCGGCAATCGCGTGAGAGAGTAATCCGTAAAATTTAATTGCCGTTTTTTGATCGCTCGGCCTACACGATATAAGGCATAGAGTAGTGTAAGAGCCATGAAGATAAGAACTGGCAGCGACTCCTTCATGAGGTAAACTGCGGGAAAGTACAGTGGGCTGCCGCTTGCTGAAACCTCGCCCAGGAAGTAAGCGGTATTCCCTCCGGCCGAACGCTGAACTACCATTAAAATGCCTAACATGTATTGGGCTATGGGTCGCAGCAATGGTTTATCAGCCATCCAGATATCAAGTTCGGCAACGCATCTCATCGGGGTGCAAATCTCACCCGGCGCTGGCGGACCGGCGGCAAAAGAGCTAAGAATAAAATCAGTATCGTGAACTTGTTTTTCAATGGGATAATTAAGCGTCGTAATAAAATAGAAGGGATAAATAAAAATAAGACCGATTAGGAATACAAGAATCACTGATCGGAAAATGCGCCATGCGCTTGCGGTGAGCTTGCCGAATCCGCCGCGTAAATTTCGGTGATTACTTATACCCCAAAAAATAGCGGCCAAAATCAAAAAATAGGGGATTAAAATGACCGCCGAAAATTTTAATAGCTGAGCAAAGCCAAATGCCAGGCCGGCGAATATAAGGTTCCGGTGATTTTGTTGCCTGAGGAATTTAACAAAAAAATAAATGGCAATAATTACTCCCAGCGCCGCGCCAATGTCAGTAGTGACATAATGCCCATGAGCAAGAATGGTAGGTGAAAAGGCGGTTAGTGCTGTTGGCAGAAATGCCCACTTCGGTCCTAGGAGTTCTCTGGACCAGAAATAGACGAAAGAAATAAGAATAAGAGTGAGGATCATCGGGCCGACTCTTGCCCATTGAATAATCTGATCTGCATTATTGCCCGATTCGTAAAGAAATTGAGTCCCAACCGCCCACTGACCATTAATATCATTTTTCCAGGCTGCCTTATCAGTTGGAAAATTAAGATGTATGAAAACTAGGGGTAAAGCTGCTATCATCTTAACAAGCGGCGGATGTTCCGGATTTAGGCGATAATCTAAAAATTTTACATAACCGTAGCCAGCCGGAATGTGTGCCAGCTCATCCATAATAGCCGACTCTTGGAGTGAAGCCGTAAACATTACAAGAAAAGAGGCCAATAAAATTAACCCCAATCCAAGAGTAGTCCAAGAGATTCTCATTAAAGTCATTATACCAAAATGAAAGTTCTTTATTGGACGAAGCATGCTAAAGCTAAGATGCGTTACTATGCCTTGTCGGAACAAAGAGTAAGGAGAGTGCTCCATTCATCTTCAAGGGTTGAAGAGGGAATTGCTGAAGGGACCGTCGCTTTAATGCAGCGCGCCGGCAGTAAAAAGCATCCTTATGAAATTTGGGTAATGGTTGCTGATGAGAAAAAACGCCGAAAAATTGTCTCCGCCTGGCGCTATCCTGGGATTACCCAAGCCGGTGAATCGCTGCCAGAGGAGATTTTGCGGGAGTTTGAGGAAGTTATTTAATGCGAAAAATTTTAAAACCCGATTTCTTTAATCACCCCACGCTCATAGTTGCCCAAAATCTTCTAGGAAAATTTCTTGTAAGAAAAATCGGTAATAAAGAAATTGCCTCAATGATTACCGAAGTTGAGGCCTATGATGGATTTAATGACAAGGCCTCCCACGCTTCTCGAGGGCGAACTTTACGCAACGAAGTGATGTTCGGTGAGGCAGGCAGGTGGTATGTATATCTCATTTACGGAATGTATTGGATGCTAAATATCGTAACCGGTCCCAAAGATTATCCCGCCGCGATTCTGATCCGTGGAGTAGCTGATGCTAAAAGCCCGGGAAAACTAACCAAGTATTTCCAAATTAATAAATCCCTTAATGGTAAAATCGCTAGTAAAACTACTGGTCTCTGGATTGAAGATAGAGGAGTTAAAGTAGAAGCAAAAAATATTTTAAAAACCAAACGAATCGGCGTTTACTACGCCGGCCCTTATTGGTCCCGTCGCCGTTACCGATTCTTAATTGAAATCCCTCAATAAAAACGTTAGGATAATCCTGCTTAGCCCCCCTTGTAGTAGTGAGAAGCGGGGGTTTTGATGTTACGATGCAGTTCAAATTAACTACAAAGAATAAACCGGCTGGAGATCAGCCCAAGGCCATCAAAGAGCTTGTCTCTGGTTTGAAAAAAGGATATAAAAACCAAACGCTTTTAGGCGTTACCGGTTCG
>Ga0209515_10004987_pt1 | contig 17550 bp, 19 predicted proteins | sample Subgroupgradi54m_FD_187454 | JGI IMG/M metagenome (GOLD analysis project Ga0209515, IMG submission 187454) | Subsurface groundwater microbial communities from S. Glens Falls, New York, USA - GMW60B uncontaminated upgradient, 5.4 m (SPAdes)... ...
CAATTAATGATCTGGCAATTGATGGAAACGACATTATAAAAGAACTGAATATCAAACCTGGGCCAAAGATTGGAGAAATTCTCCAAAAACTCTTTCTCGAAGTGGACGAAGATTTATCAAAAAATAAGAAAGAATATCTTATGAAACGCATAAAGGAGGTCGCATGACAAATCCCCTCGAAGGAAACCATCCTCAACCAATACGCGATCTTGTTCCAAGAAATGTATCTCTCGAAGCAAGATCGCTTGAAGGAATTAGAAATCTTCCTCATCTCCAAAGAGTGGCGGGATTAGTATTTCTTTTACTAGAGGCAAAAAGTAGATTTTGGGAAAAATCTGACATAGAGTTAAAGGAAAAAGCTCAAAGCGAACTCGAGCGCCTAAAACAAGAAGGTATAACTCCAAAAACTGAAGCTTCAGAGGGAACTTCTGGGCTTTGGCCATTCGAACTTCTTGTTAATTCGGATTGGACAAATCTTTATTTATCTCTGGACAAAAGAGATAAAAAAGATCTCCCTCAGATTATAGCTGATAGACTTAGGACTTATGGGGACCCTTTTGGTTTTGGCTCAGAAGTTACAAGAGCAATATTGGAAATGGCAAATGAGGCATTTGAGACACAACTATCTTGTGATTCTATAGATAGTGGTACCTACAATTCTAACTGGAATCCTAACCCAATAGATTACTTAGAAGAAACAATGATCAGAATTTTTGAAGAAGGCAGACTAAGTGGCCTTACGCCTTTTTCACAGACAAAATTTCCAGCAGGAGACTATCATAGAAAAATCTTTCCTAGAGATGTAGCACAACAAATGCAAGCTTATAAAACAAATTTATCAGGTTATAAATAAAAAACCTATCTCTGATAATAGAGAAGATAGTTCTGTTAATTTTTGATATACTTCCTAATATGCTAAAACAAGAGCTTAAAGACGAACTGAAGCAGGCGATGTTGGCAAGAGATGTTTTAAAAACTTCTGTTCTTCGATTACTTCTTTCTGCAATCAATTATTACGAAATACAGAAAGGCGGCGCAGGATACGAAGCAACTGACGAAGATGTACTAAGCGTTATTCAGAAAGAGGCAAAACAAAGAAAAGATTCTATTGAGGAATTCAAAAAAGCCAATCGTCCTGAGCTGGCTGATAAAGAAACTAAAGAACTTGAAATGCTGCAAGCCTATTTACCTGCACAAATGGATGAGAATAAAATCCGCGAAATTGTCAAAGAAACAATCCGTGAAATGGGCGCAACGACAGTTGCGGATATGGGAAAAGTAATGGGGGCGTTGATGCCAAAAATCAAAGGTAAAGCCGACGGAGGAATGGTCAGCAAAATCGTCAGAGAGTCCCTCTCGTAATTAAAAACTAAAAACGAAAAGCGTAAAATAACAGTGCAAAATTTAAAATTTCCTCTTTCCTTTTAAAGTTAAAATGCTTGAACCCAAGATATTTGCAATTTCTGTTGTTTCTTGAAGTAGAGCATTTGCTTGATCCTTATTCGTTTTCCCTGAATCTCTTGATAAACCCAACCAAAATTTGCTTTCATTCGCCGACTTTAAAGCATAAGAGAAGAAATTGGTGAAATCCCTCTTTGTGCTCCCCGCTTGAGCTTCAATGATATTTGCCCCGATACTCGTCGCACTTTTGAGCAACTGTCTAGCAATTATTTGAACTGTGAAATCTTTTTTATCCAACGTGTCAATAAACTTAATAATGCTTAAGGCATAGACGTAGGCTCTGTATTTCAAATCTGTTTTTTCTTTTAAGTTTTTGTTTTGCATTTTTATCTTTACGTTTTACGCTTCTCGCTTATTTCATGCCATAAGACTAAAAGAGGACTTGCGTTAAAGATTGAAGAATAGGTTCCGCTCACTACTCCAATAAGAAGTGCTACGACAAACCAACGAATACTTTCTCCACCAAACAATAATAATGCAACTAATACCAAGATAACTGTTAAAGAAGTGTTTAAAGATCTGTCTATTGTTTGAATTATTGATTCATTAACAGTTTTTGGAAAATCTAATCCCCCCATTTTTCTAAGATTCTCTCTAATTCTATCAAAAACAACAATAGTATCGTGAACTGAAAAACCAATTACCGTTAAAATTGCAGTAACAAAAAGAGAATCCACTTCAACTCCAAAAAAGTGTCCCAAAATCGCAAACACACCAAGCACCACCAAAACGTCATGGATGAGTGCAATAATTGCGCAAATTCCAAATCGTAAACTACTTGCCGGTTTGGGAACTTGCCTAAAAGACCAAGTGATATAAAGGATGATAAGAACAGATGCAATTCCAACAGCCTTTAAGGCATTTAATGTTGTCTCCTGTCCGATCACAGGACCAATTGTTTCAAACTCCTGTTCTTTGACATCTTTGAATTCCTTAGATAAGCTGCTTATAAATTTATTATTTTGGGCTGAATCAAGAGGAGACGTCCTAACAAAAATTAGCTTATTTGATTTTTCAATACTTGCAACTTTTATTTTCTCTGCTTTGAAAGTTTTATTAACTGCTTGGATCTGATTATTGCCAACAGTGTTATTAAACGACAATGTCAATCGAGAACCTCCAGTAAAATCAATAGAAAGATTTAATCCCCACAAAAATATTGCGATAATTCCAGGAATTAAAACTAGCAAAGAAAGACCGAAATACCAATTTTTACGACCAATTATATCCATACTATTTATATAGTGCTCTAAGAAATGTTCTGGTTACAACTATTGCCGAAAACATAGAAACCAAAACTCCAATTGCCAATGTTAATGCAAAACCCCTGACCGGACCTGTTCCATATTGATACAAAACAAAACTCGTTATAAGACTTGAGATATTGGAATCGCGAATTGAAGTCCATGCTCTTGAAAATCCTAGCTCCAAGCTATCGTGCCATGATCGACCCATCCTTCTTTCTTCCTTCATTCTTTCAAAAATCAAAATGTTTGCGTCAACAGCCATTCCAATTGACAAAATAAAACCTGCAATACTAGAAAGAGTAAGAGTTATTCCATATGGAGTGATACTGCTTAATTTGAAAATAGATAATACAAATAAAGTATAAAGAACTAGAGCTATACTTGCTACGATACCCAGTCTTCCATACAAAACAGTCATGAAAATAATAATTATAACGATCCCCAATGTCCCTGCAAAAAGACTTTTTAGAAGCGAAGCACTTCCTAAAGTTGCATCCACACTATGCTGTTGTAAGGGAATAAGAGGAACCGGAAGGGCACCTGCATTAAGTGATGTGCTCAAAGCATTTGCAGATTCAGTAGTAAATCCTCCGCTTATGACGCCGTCCCCTGTTAATATTGGCTGATTTACACGAGGAGCCTCAATAACTTGATTGTCCAAAACAATAGCAACAATTTTATTGACGTTGCGACTTGTAATATCCGCAAATTTTTTGGTCCCTTCCCCTGTAAATTTTAATTGAACTTGCGGTTTGCCGGTATTCGTATCAAATGTGACACTTGTGTCTTTGATGTCCGCTCCCCCAAGACTTGTCTTATTAGGATATGTTCCCAATGCTTGGATCACACTAATAGGATATGCCGATTGTGTTGAGACAACAGCCTGAAAATCTTGCGCCGATTTAATTAAAACCGAAGAGCTTGAGGCTGATCTCTCCCAAAAAGAAAGCTCTGCAGTCGTGCCAATTATATTTTTTGCCTGATTAATATTTACTCCCGGCAACTCTACTATTACACGATAGTCATTACCACGTACAGCAGTTTGGACAAGCGGTTCAGATACGCCAAATAAATTTATTCTCCGCTCAATTACTGCCTTTACTCCATCTAAAGCCTTACCTCGCAGGCCAACCAATATGTCCTTCATATCTGCTTTAAAAGTTAGGCTTGTTCCTCCTGCAAGGTCAAGTCCTTCTTTAAAAGATAGAGATTTTGTAAATGAGAGAAAACTTTTTGACGGGAGATTAATTACAACTGCTGCGATTGTTAATAAAATAATAAACCAGAGCAACATTCGCGGTTTACCCGCAGCGGAGTCGAAGGGTTTCATGCGAGCATACTTTCCTCATCCCCAAAAAGCATTACTCGGGATCCCGAAAGAACAGATAATATAAATGGGTCTCTTTTTTTCTTTCTAAAAGAAAATTCTTCTTCCGTCATAACTGTATAATTTATTTCTCTTCCCAATCTTTTCTCTTCATCTCTTATAAGAATTGCAAGCTCCGGCAAGACAATTGTCCCAACAATTAATAAATCTACATCTGTTGATCTTTTTTCCAACCTTCTTGTAAATCTCCCGGAAAACATTGCATATTTTATACGACCAATCTTAACACGATTTTTTAATATTCCAGCCCCTAGTCCCCCTAATTTTGATCCCATTCTCAAAAGGTCAAAATAGAAAGGGTAATTTTTGGATAATGAATAATACACTCTATTTGCGCGCGGTTCTCTGACTAGTATTCCTTTTTTCTCTAAAAATAAAAGTTCTCGCCTTACCGCATTGATTTCGTCCCCTGTTCGTCTAACCAATTCTCTAACATGATACATTTCTGAAGGTTGTGCCAATAAAACAGTTAACAATTTTATTCGGGATTGAGATGTAATTAAATCAGATAACATAATTGCCCCCTGATCTATACTTACTTTACCGTTAGTATACCATCTGTGGGCAGAATTTCAAACCACATAGTTCCTCTGTCAAATTTTACAGATTCGCCCGCACTATCAAAAAGAAGAGTTCTGGCAGTTCTCGTATCTTTTCTCCAAGTGCCAATTATTTGTTTTCCGTCCATAAAAATATTTGCTTTCCCAGATCCTTTTGTCCTGTACAATAAATGCTGATTGTTTTCATATCCGTCGTTCGCATGAGTTTGAAGCATGTATAATACTACAATATTTTTTGCAGTCAATTGTTTGTTGTTATTTCGATCAATATGAGCAATTCCTCCATTATTTCTTTTATATACATTTGCAATTGGCTCATATATCCAATCTACGCCGTAGGAAGGATCTAGTGTCCAAAATTCCAAATGAACAGTTTGTGATGGTGGCCTCTGGGATGCTGGAGCGTCCTCTTTAAAACTATATGGAGCAAAGCCCTTTGTCCAAGATATTCCTTTTTCATCCTCAACTTTTAATTTTCGGGAAGTGACAGCAAATTCCAAAAGCTTTTCTGTTGTTGAGTACATCGTATGTTCTGTTGCGGCAGGATGCCCTAATCTATCATAGTCTCTCCAAAATGTTGGAAAACCAATAGAAAATTGATTCATGTCGTTGACTCCTGCCCAACCATAATTTTCAATTTGGCTCAATGCATCTGCCGGACCGTCTTGATTAGCTCCTCCGACGTGAACATATAAAGGGCTTGCTCCATATTCTGAAACAAAATCCAGGAAATATGTCCGGGCACTTCTAACTGGTCCTACTTCCTCAGCGCTATTACAATAAAATATAGATAGGAACCTAGTTATTCCGCCTTCTGCGACTATCTCGTACAAAACATCAGCAGATGACAAACCTGATTGAGGACGAGCCTCTTGATGGTTCTCAACCATTACACCCATTGGCCTATGCTTTTCCCACCAATCTTTCTGTTGTTTTGAGTAGAGCGCTCCATTCATGGGGCACGGTTCTGTTTTGGGAAGGGTTGCATCAAAAGCAAGTTTATCCTTTGAACCGGCGGAAACAGGAGCTTTACTGATGTTGGAAGTTTTAGGACTTTCAGAAAAAAGTACATAAGAGGCGCCTGTCGACATTAAATAAATAACTACAACCAATACAATACTTAATAATCTATTTTTATTCATATCTACTAAGATTTTGCCTCCTTGAGTGCTTTCTTCTCCTCTTCTGACAGATCATGTTCTGCGGATTTACCCTTTAGTATTCTTTTAGCGTACCATCTTGTACCCGATCTAGCGTATAGTCCTGAAATTATTACTCCCGTATCATTCCCATCCACCAAGGATAGAATAAAACTTTGATCTCCACCTGTATCTTTAAAAGGGTTGAAACGCACTAAGCCTATTTTTTGAATATGTAAAAGGCCTTCTTTTTGTATTTTATCACAATATGACTTTAAAAAATCAATATCTTTTTTGGCAAGACTTACATCTCTTAAAAGATTTTCAATTATTGATTTAAAATTTTTATCCGTTAAGCCTTTCCCTAACTTATTGTAATGAGATAAGCTTCTCCAAAGAAACACTGTAATGATAAGAAGCCACAAAATAATAAAAGCAAAAGAAAAAAGGAGAAAATTGGAGTCCATAAGTTATTAATATCTTAGCCTCTTGACAGCTTCGTGTCAATAGTGTAGTCTTTTGCTATTATGGGAGCTAAGCATAAAAAAACTCGTAAAGAAAAAATTATTGCAGACTATCGTCATAATATTTACAGTTTGAAAAACCAAAATATTCCTCCTGTTAAACCATCCGTTGTGACTACAACAATTAATGCGGTATCCAATCCTTATTCCCATGTTATCGGTGATATTTCGAAAACTACAATGCTAACTATTTTTATTATTGTTGGTGAATTAATTCTCTTTTTTCTTCTTAAGAATCACATAATTATAATACCTAAAATTAGTTACTAACTAGGAAGCCGCGTTTAACGCGGTGAAGGGGGGTGAAAATAATATGGCATCAATGTATTGCGTAAAATGCAGAGCAAAAAGAGAAGATCCAAATGCTCAAGCAGTTACAATGAAAAATGGTAAACCAGCAATGAAAGGCAAATGCCCAGTTTGTGGAACAGGAATGTACAGGATTGGAAAAGCCTAAATTGTTTTGGGAATATTTTCTTGAGGAGATTTAATTAATTTCCCCAAGAACAAATAAGAAAAACCCCTCACCGCATGGTGAGGGGTTTTTCTTTGGAAATTATTTCCCCTTATAATGAGTGAGCTTGAAGACTTTGACGACTGAAACATCCCATTCGCCAACGATTTCCGCTCGGCCAAATCCTGCAATTTCCCACAAAGGATTCCCTAAAGGATAACAAGAGGTCGGAGCTACCTCACAAACAATTAGAAGTTGCTCTGCAACAGTTTCTCTTTTTGGATCTATTTTTTCATTTTGAATTACTGTTGGTTCTTTCTGCCAAAGAGTAAAGAAGTAACGATATGCATGATCGGAATTTCCACCAGTAATTAATGCAAAATTAAACGGCTTGTTATCTGTTTTGCCCATCACGAATCGAGATATTTCTTCAATTTGATTAAGCTGCCTATTGGCAGGAATCTTAAAAGGAATAGTTAAGCTATTGAGATATATCAAAATTAATAAAATCCCAACACTTAAAATTTTTCCTACACTGTTTTTCCATAAACTTTTAAGAAAGGATCCGACAATTAAAAAAGGGAGAGGAAACATAAAGCCAAAATAATAATCGTATATGGATTTTCTATAAAATCCGAAAAGTCCAACACCAAGAACAAACCACGTGAGCAGAAGACTAAATTTTGCAAAATCCAAAGAATGTGCTTTGTATGCTTTGAAACATTTTAAAAGTAAGAATACAATGCTGGCCACACCTAAAACCAAGGTTGCGTAGCCCCAGAGATCGACATTGATTTTTGGCCATGAAGAAATTTTTTCGGGTAGTGGGAAATTTGTAACAAGCCTTCCAAAAACTCTAAAAAAGACGTTGCTAATGGTTTCAAAAAAACGGCCGCCTCCACGAGTATCTATAGGATGAAAGACAAAATTAAATATATTTATTATGTTTGGGAAACCATGACGAACCTCAAAAGCCAAAAACGGAGACCACCCCATAATAAAACCTAAAAAAATGGATAGATATTGCTTGAATATTTTTGAGAAAAAATTATTTTTTGAATAGGCAAATTGATATACCAATATATAGGTAGCAATAATAACTCCCAAAAATAAAGCCAGATAATGCAATTGCATTGCAATTCCAAAAAGAAATCCCGACAAAATAAAAAGTTTTATATTATTATTCTTAACAGCTTTATAAGCAAGATAAAGAGTGAGCAGTGAGAAAAACGGCATTGGATTAGGATTCCATGAAGACATAGAGTAGATAATGACTAAAGGAGAAATTGCATACAATCCTGCCGCGATAAGACCAACATCTGTATCGAAAAATTCTTTTCCAACTTTATAGATAAGCCAGACTGTTGCGATCCCAAAAAGAGCAACCATTATTGCAGGGCCTACGGGATTGTAGTTGAAAAGCCAAAGAAATGGGGCCATAAAATAATAGTAAATTGGTCCTAAGAAAAATCCTCCAACCGAGGCAGTCGGACCTAAGAGAGTTAAATCCCCATGTAAAATTTTATAGACAATCAGGACATCTCTCCCTTCATCTCCTAAAAAAGTCATATAATCCATGATGTGGTAAAGTCTATAGAAGGAAGCTATTGCAAGAATTATTAGTAGAATAATTTTGTTGTACATTTATGCTTTCTTTCTCCAAATTATTTTGTTATACAAAGTAAAATTCCAAATCAACAAGAAAAATGTGCCAATTATAAAATATATGAAATAGTTTTTCTGTCCAAAAAGATGGGTTCCCATAAATATGGTTCCCGTCTGAACAAGAATTACTCCAGTTGCAGAGCTAAGATAAAATCCGACTAGTTTTGTAAAATATGCTGAAATACTATTGGCTTGAGAGCTTTTAAAGGTCCAGACGTTGTTAAGATTGTAATTGGAGAATATTGCTAGTACCGCCCCCGCTAAATTTGCAGGAGCAGGATGCCATTTAAAATATTCTACCAATATCCTCAAAACTGTTGCATTGATTATAAAACCTATTCCGCCAACAACCAAAAACTTTCCGAATTTCCCAAATATTAATTCTTTTATTCTAGAAATAACTACATACGCGACTACATCTGTTATGTAACCTAATGGAGCAATTTTTGAGTTACCAAGAGTCCTGTCGCCAAAATGAAATGGAACTTCTCCAATTTTAAAACCATCTCTAACTGCAAGGTGTAAAAAAGATATTTGAAATATGTATCCTCTATAATTATTTAACTTGGGCTTTTCCTTCAAAAAAACTTCTTTCTTTAAAGCTCTATATCCTCCTGTCCAATCATGTATGGAAAACTTTGTAAAAACAGTTCTTACAAAAATATTTGCCACCACCGAAAATATCTTACGTAACATCGGCCAGTTTTCAGGAATGGAACCGCCATCACTATAACGATTTCCTACAACCATGTCGTAACCCTCCTCTATTTTTTTCAAAAATTGCGGAATTTTATGCGGATCATGCTGTAGATCTGCGTCTATCTCAAACATCACATCTGCACCTAGCTTCTCAACTGCATATGTCATTCCTCTAATATATGCTGCGCCCAATCCGTTCCTTACACCTTCTGAGATATTAATATTTTTCCATTTTTTCATTAATTTCCTTACTTCATCCCCAGTTCCATCCGGTGAATTATCATCGGCAACCAAAATATACATGTCATGATTCCTAATCTTTGGAAATACTTCTTCTTCCAATATGGTAATTAAACGCTCTATATTGCCTTTTTCGTTATAGGTTGCAGGAATAATAACTATTTTCATATACTTTTAAAATATTCTATTGTCTTTTTTAAACCATCTATCGTTGCAACTTTTGGCTCCCATCCTAGAATTTCTTTTGCGAAAGAAATGTCAGGTTTTCTTGCTTTCGGATCATCCTGAGGCAAGTCTTCAAAAATAATTTCAGACTTTGAATTAGTCATCTTTTTGATAAGCTTGGCAATATCTAAAATACTTCTCTCATCAGGATTACCCAAATTAAAAACTTCTCCTTTTGTATTCATGGAAAACATTGTAAGCTTTATGCCTGCAATCATATCGTCAACGTAGCAAAGACTTCTTGTCTGGGATCCCTTACCATATACTGTAATTGGTTTATTTGCTATTGCTTGATTAATAAAGCTAGAGACAACTCTCCCATCATCTGCCTGCATTACCGGCCCATAAGTATTGAAAATACGAATTACTCGAGCATCCAAATTGTACTTTCGAATATAGGCAAACGTGATCGCCTCACCAAATCTTTTTCCTTCATCGTAAACAGACCTCACACCAATTGGATTAACATTGCCAAAATAGTCTTCTTTTTGAGGAGACATTGCCGGGTCTCCGTAAACCTCCGAGGATGATGCGTATAAAAATTTAGAATTAAATTGTCTTGCTTTCTCCAAAAGATTATATGTTCCCAATGAGTTAGCAAGTAAAGTTTCAATCGGATAATTAATGTAGCTTCGTGGGCTTTTTTTATTCGGAGACGCTGGAGAGGCTAGATGAAAAATATAATTGAGAGTTGAGAGTTGAAAGTTGAAGGTTGAGAGAGTTGTGACATCTTGTTTTATGAATTGGAAGTTAGGATTTTTAAAGAGGGGAGAAATATTTTTTTCATCGCCGGTTATGAGATTATCAACGCAGATAACTTTATAATTGTCATCTAGTAAACTTTTACATAAGTGGGACCCAATAAATCCTGCTCCTCCGGCGACCAAAACAGTCTGCATAACATTTTATTTTTCTTTCTTCTCCAATTCTAGATCTGCCTTAACCATCATTTTAACAAGTTCTTTGAAGCTTGTTTTTGGTTTCCATCCCAATACCTTTCTTGCTTTACTGGCGTCTCCTATCAAATAATCAACTTCCGCAGGCCTCATATCTTTAGGGTTATCGGAAATTATATATTTTCTGTAATCATCTATACCAACTACTTTGAATGCTTCTTTTACGAATGCATCAACGCTGTAATTTTTTCCTGTTGCAATAACATAATCATCAGGCTTTTCCTGTTGAAGCATTAGCCACATAGCCTCTACATAATCTCCTGCGAAACCCCAATCCCTTCCTGGAGTAAGACTCCCCAGCACAAGCTTATCTTGCTTACCCAAACTAATTCGGGCTACTGCATGGCTTATTTTTCGGGTTACAAATTCTAAACCTCTGCGTGGAGATTCGTGATTAAAACAAATACCCGAACAGGCAAAAATACCAAAACTTTCTCTATAGTTTACGGTTATATAGTGGCCATACACTTTGGCGACTCCATAAGGACTTCTTGGGTGAAATCTAGTTGTTTCTTTCTGCGGAGTTTCTGTTACTTTTCCAAACATTTCCGAAGATGAGGCTTGATAAAATTTTATTTTGGGATTCACAGTTCTAATCGCCTCAAGGAGTCTGGTTACACCCAACGCCGTAAACTCTCCTGTTAAAACTGGCTGATTCCAAGAGGTTTGAACAAAAGATTGAGCTGCCAAATTATAAACCTCATCAGGCTTTGCTTCTAAAAGTGCTGCAGATAATGATCCTTGATCTAATAAATCTCCCTGCAAAATAGTAATTTTATCTTGAATATGTTTGATTCTTTCGTTATTAGCTGTACTTGATCTTCTAGTTGTTCCAAAAACTTCATATCCTTTGTCAAGCAAAAATTCAGCAAGATAGGAAGCGTCTTGTCCCGTAATTCCTGTTATTAATGCTCTCTTCATAAATGCTTAATATCTTATTTTAAATTATATGTCGCCAATAGTCCAGAGTATCCTTAAGGGTTGTATCAATAGAAATCTTTGGTTTCCAACCCGTGAGCTTTTTAAATTTGTTGGCATTACACACCAGATCCGGATTGTCAGTTGGCCTGAATAAGGCTTTTTCTTCTTCAATTCCTATCTTTGAGGAAGAAAAGGAAATTAATTTATCTAATATGTCTGAGATTTTATAGGAAATACCTGTTCCTATATTATATACTTCTCCATCTTTTCCCTTTTCAATTGCAAGAGTATATGCATAGACTATGTCTTTTACATTTGTGAAATCTCTTTTTGTACCAAGATTTCCAACACGTAATATCGGTTCTCTTTTGCCTTTTTCTATTTCTGCGATTTGCTTAGCAAAAGAAGAAACAACAAATTGAGGCGATTGTCTGGGTCCAATATGATTAAAAGGCCTCACCCTTATGGCTTTAAGTTTGTAGGACAAAAAGTAAGTGAGTCCCAAAAAATCTTGTGCTATCTTAGATACGCTATAAGGATTAGTAGGCGTTAATGGCGTTTGCTCATCTATAGGTAAATTCTCTTTACTAACTAACCCATAAATATCCGCTGAGGAAACTATTAAAATTTTGGTGTCTAACAAATTATATTTTCTTACAGCTTCGAATAGATTAACCTGTAGAGATATGTTGTTTGTCAAAGTTTCTGCAGGAATCCTAAAGCTATCTGCAGTAGAAGTTAATGCAGCCAAATGGAAAATTATTTGTGGAGAAGTTTCCTTTACGATATTGAAAACCTTTTTTTCCGAAGACAAATCCGCTTTTATCAAATTTAACTTGTTTTTTATCTTATCAACATTTACCAAGCTGTCATCAAATAAATAAGTCCCACTGACATCATATTGTCCTGTAGAAACCAGGTATTCGGCAAGGTAACTGCCGGCAAAACCGGTGATTCCAGTTATGAGGGTCTTATTCATCGACCAACTCCAGTATATATAAATCCCATTTCTCTTAATTTATGAGGCTCATAAATATTTCTTCCATCAAGTAAAACTGGTTTTTTCATAGCCTTTTTTATTTTTGATAAATCAAGTTGCCTAAACTCATTCCATTCTGTCATTACAATTAAAATGTCACAATCTTTAACAACTGAGTAGGAATCCACACAATATTCAACATTTTTTAGAATCTTTTTTGCATTATCCATTGCAATGGGATCGTATGCTTTTATTTTTGCTCCATCCGCATACAATTTGTTTATTACAATAATCGAAGGCGCATCTCTCATATCGTCTGTGTTGGGCTTGAAAGACAAACCAAGTACTCCAACTATTTTCCCTTTTACGCGACCACCCAATAATTTTTTAGCCTTTTCAACAATTCCAATTGTAGCTTGTTCATTAATTTCTTCAACATCCTTAAGAAGAGAGAAATCATACCCCGCTTTTTTGGCAATTGCAATCATGGCTTTTACGTCTTTTGGGAAACAGCTTCCTCCATATCCTGCTCCGGCAGACAAAAATTCGCTACCAACTCTCTTATCGAATCCAACTGCTTCCAATACCTTCAATCCGTTGGCACCTGTTAACTCTGAAAGATGGGCAATCGCATTTGCGAAAGAAATTTTTGTTGCTAAAAATGAATTGGCAGCATACTTAATCATCTCCGCAGTTTCAATATTTGTTAAGACATATTTTCCATCAATAGACCCATGAAGCTCAACTAATAATTTTTCTGCATCTTTTGAATCTGTGCCTATTACAATTCTATCCGGATGAAGAGTATCAGATATGGCTTGCCCCTCTCTTAAGAACTCCGGAATAGATGCAATATCAAATGTTGCTCCTACTGGCTTTGATTTATCAATAATCTCTTTTATTATTTTATTTGTTCCAACTGGCACGGTACTTTTCGTCACAATAACCGTATAACCTTCCAAATTTTCTCCAATTTTTTTTGCTACTTCAAAAACTGTAGATAAATCAGCTTCTCCTGTTGGCTTAGGTGGAGTTCCAACGGCTATAAAAACAGCATCTGAAACTGGAATCGCTTCCTTATAATCAAGCGTAAATAAAAGCCTTTTTGCTTTAATATTTCTCTTAACGATTTCTTCAAGTCCTGGTTCGTATATAGGGAGTATACCCTTTTTAAGGTTTTCTATTTTTTCTTTTGTATGTCCAACAACCCAAACCGTATTGCCTAATTCGGCAAAAATAGAAGCAGTTACCAATCCTACATATCCATGACCTACAAAAGTAATTGTCATAATTGTCTTTTTATTTCCTTGAGCCCCTCTTCAAGCGTCCGCATTTTTATTCCTAATTCTTGTATTTTATCATTTTTTAACGACAATTGAAAAGGCCTAGGAGCTTTATTGTTAAAATATTCAGACCTTGTAGTTTTATTAATTTTAGATTTATCCAAATTAAATTCATTCGCAATTAGAGATACGGCTTCATATGGTGTTAAGCTCTGATTTCCGACAACATGAAAAACTCCCTGAGAATTATTATTAATAAGAACATCTAATGCAAAGGCAATGTCATCAATAAAAGTTGGGGTAAAAATATGATCCGTAATCCCGAGAACGCGTTCCCCCATTTGTAATCTTTTTAGAATTGCCCTAGCAAAATCTAACTTTCCGAAATTTGCGCGGTAAGGATATGCAATACGCACTATCAGCCAAGGACAAGATACCCTCTGAACAATTTTTTCACCCTCATATTTTGTTTTGGCATACCAATTAACGGGATTAGGAATATCTTCTTCTGAATATCCGCCGGCTGGCGGATTTGTTCCGTCAAAAACAAAATCTGTAGAAATGTAAATTAATTTCTTTTTTGTTTGCGAACAAGCATCGGCTACATTTTGTGTTCCTGAAACATTAATTTTCCAAGCGTCACCCTTTTCTCCCAATGGCTTATCCAACTCACACCCATCTACATTTGTTTTTGCAGCCAAGTGAAGCACTATTTGAGCATCCGAGCTTTTGATCCTTTCCAAAACAGCATCCCTATTAGTAATATTAAGTCCTGTACTGATGCTTAAATTTTCAAACTCATACTTATCGCTCAAAAGCTCAACAATCCTTGACCCGACAAGCCCATCCAATCCAGTTCCCAATACCTTCATTACGAAATTATACCATTTTTTAAAGGCATGCATAGACCTTTACAAAATAAGGATATGGGCTTTATTAGATATAAATAAACTATCCATCATTACACTCTAGGGATACTTGACAGATTCCACTACTTGAACTACTCTATCATTGGTTCAATGATTCAAACTGTTGAATCATAATGCAATGTCTAAAATTTCTAGAAGATTTCTTGATAAGGAATTAGAGAATACGATCTTTGAGGTTTTCTTAAAAACGATTGTCGATATAAGAACTCCTATTGAGGCAAAGAATTTTATAGAAGATTTACTTTCTCCTGCAGAAAAAATCATGCTCATAAAACGTCTTGCGATAGCTGTGCTATTGACGAAAGGGAAAACTTATGAATATATTGACCATACGTTAAAAGTCTCCCGTGCCACGATTATGACTGTTTCTCTTTGGTTAAAACATGGAAAAGGCGGTTATAAAAAGGTTGTTGAAAATATATTGAAAGCACAAAATAAAGAAAGACTAATTAACAACATAGAAGAAATATTGATAAGACTTTCTCCGCCGAAGCGATTTGGAAGTATAGAATTTGAAAATAAAAGTAAAAAAGGAAAAGAATTGCTTAGAAGAAAACTCAAAAGAGAGAGATTTTAATCTACCGATTCAACAGTTCAAATCGTTGAACTATTCTAAAATAAATAATCTCCAATACTCATCACTAAATGGCGCAAGTTAGATTTATTTTATGAAAATTGCGGAAATAAAAAATCTTTTACAAAGAAGCTAAAATTGCAGTGGCTGTATGTCCATTAAGTAATCCTGCTTTAGCTAAAGCTGCTGCTTCTTGTGGAGAACACCATCTATTTTTTCCATTATTTTCTAATTTTTTAATTAATTCTGGCTCCTTAACCTGCATTACAAATCCTAAATTTGTAGCATCAATTCTATTGGCATCCGCATAAGGCAAGGCAAACACATCTAAAATCCCCATTCTAAATATTTCATCTGGGCTTTTTCCTGGAGCTATACTTGCTATTAAATCAAAAAGATGGGGATCAAGTTCTCTTTTCCCATCAATTATTCCCTGAAGTTTTGCAGCTGAAGTTTGAAAGGGAGTTCTGGCCAGTACTTTCTTTGGGGAGTGAGAAAAAGGTTCTTGGGCAAAGGATAAAAGAATTTTATCTCCATTTTTAATAATACCCACAAAGCCACTTATTCTTACTCGTTCTTGTCCTTCCTTAGATGGGAGATTTACTTCTCCTTCTTTCTGAATCAATCCAGGCTGTGTCCACTTAAATCCAACTGTTCCGTCCGGATTATATCTAGTAATAGTCTGTCCTTGAAGAGTAAAGAAAGAACCGTCTACTTTGTCTACTTCACCACTTGGAGTTAGTTCTCTTTTCCATTGGTTTCCATCTGTGAGAGGAGCTGCTTCAGCAGCCATTTCTCCGAAATTAACTAATTGCTCTTTATACCAGTTTTTTACTCCTATTAATTCCAGTCTGTTCAGAACAAGTTCTGCCTGTGAATCTCTAAAATTTGATTGTGGAACTTCTGCTGCCATATCTCGCATATTATAAGATAATTGGGAAAAAGAATCAAACCGCTGCTTTACTTTATTTCTCCATATTGCTCTTGCAGTATGAACTATTAATTTTTTGTTTTATTTAAGATGTCATTTGCCAGACTACTAGTAGCTGCGGATACAACAATTAAATGATCTTTTTGACCAAACTCATTATATTTTTTATTTTCTAAGCTCTGCCCATTTCCATCAACTATTACCCCACCTGCCTCTTTTATCAAAGGGAATGCAACAGCTATTTCCAGATTTCCTTTTCTTGTAACCTCTATAACTCCATCAACATTGCTTGCTGATAGGTCTGCATAATGAACCGCAGATGATCTCATACACTCAATATCGTAATCTTTTAAAGGCATAAGAAAAGTCGAGACAATGTCTGTTTTATAAACTTCATCAAAATTGGTATCCGCATAAAGTCTTGATTTATTATCCAACTGAGTTGACCCAGAACAACGAAGAGGCTTCTGTTTTCTATTTTCTATAACCCAACTTCCCTCTCCCTTGCTGGCAAAATACAGCTTCCTTGAAACATGCTCTATTATTCCACCATAAAGATAATCGTCATATGTCGGATCTGTTCCCTTATAGATAGCAAACATTGTTCCATATCTGCCTCTGAGCCTGTCCTTTTTATAAACCCCAGAACCATCTAGTCCATCAAGTATTCCAGTATATAAAGGATTTTCCCCAATAACAGTAACTCCGTGCTCTTCAGATATAACTTTTATAGGCAATTTATTTTGCCTCAAAATATTTAGAACTGCTTCCTCTGCTTCGATATCGCCTCTTAACGCTATATCACCATATTGGTTTTGACGAAACTCTTCTATACCTGATACCCCAAGCTCTTGGACAATCCCATACGCGCTTTCTAGTGCAAGATTACCTATTTTCTTCACTTTGTCAATTTCTTCTTTTTTCTCTGCTGATAAAATTCCACTAATCTCCATATTGCTCTTTGTAGTATTTTTGATACGCGCCTGTTTTGACATCTTTCCACCATTTGTCATTTTGGGTATACCATTCAACAGTCTTTTCAAGCCATTCGTCAAAATTGTGAAGAGGCTTCCATCCTAATTCGTTTTTAATCTTTGACCAATCAACAGAGTAACGACGGTCATGTCCAAGTCTATCTTTAACATGTTCTATAAAACCTTCATCCTTACCCATTATTTTTAATATTTTTCTTATTACTTGAAGGTTAGAAATATCTCCCGTTAATCCTCCAACCAAATAGGTTTCTCCAACTTTGCCTTTATTTAAAACCAAATCTATGGCCCGACAATGGTCAATTACATAAAGCCAATCTCTAACATATAGACCATCTCCATAAACCGGAACTTTTTTACCCTCCAAAATGTTTGTTATTGCCA
>Ga0209515_10004988_pt1 | contig 17547 bp, 17 predicted proteins | sample Subgroupgradi54m_FD_187454 | JGI IMG/M metagenome (GOLD analysis project Ga0209515, IMG submission 187454) | Subsurface groundwater microbial communities from S. Glens Falls, New York, USA - GMW60B uncontaminated upgradient, 5.4 m (SPAdes)... ...
GAAAATCCGGGCGACAGCATGAAGGTTTTTTATGATATGCCGATTGGCAACGGTGAGCCGCATTACGCTCAAATCATCAAGGCGGACAAGCTGAAAACCTGGGAAGTGTACCCTGAAGTCGGATGGGACTCCTTGAATCAAACCAAAAGCGAGCATATGACGACTCAGGGAAGAATAGAGCGGGAAGGAAATACCGTCAAGGTTTATATGACGGCCATTCGCAGTCACTTTGAGCCGGAACATGTGAAGGTGAAAAAAGGGGACAAAGTCATTTTCTACATCACTAATCTCGAAAGAACTCTAGACGCTACACATGGCTTTGCCATTCCGGGTTACAATATAGCGGCTAGCATTGAACCGGGTGAGACGGTCACCATTGAACTTACGGTGGATAAAGAAGGCACCTATGCTTTTTACTGCCTTGAATTTTGTTCCGCTCTCCATCTTGAAATGGTAGGTTATTTGTTGGTGGAGCCAGAAGCACCAAACGTCGAAGCATAAGAGAAGGTAAGGATAATGACTTTATGGGCCGAACCAATCAAAACCAAAGCGGAAAGGATCGTATATCGATCCGAAATATTATTGGTTCGACCCTTATTATCCTAAGCTGTGTTCTTTTGCTCATTTCCACGCAATTTCCTTATTGGAAATTCCAAGTCAAGGCTCCTCAATACCCCAAAGGTTTGAGTCTTACCGCCTATTTAAATCATCTTGATGGGGATGTTCATGAAATTGATATGCTCAATCATTACATTGGCATGCGGCCTTTGGGTCAAGCGGCCAAAGTGGAGAAAAAATTAGCATTACCTGGCCTTGCTTTGCTCAGCTCGATTTTTCTAAGTATGATTTTTTTTCGGAAAAGAAGTCTTTTTGTGGCACTCATTCATCTTGCCGTAGTTTTGTTGCCTTTTGTTTTTGCGCTTGATCTTTATTTATGGCTGCGCCATTTTGGGCTTAATCTGGATTCCCACGCACCGTTTAAAAACGCGGTCAAACCTTTTATTCCCGCCGTCATTGGTTCGGGAAAAATTGCCCAGTTTAAATCTTATGCCTATTTTTCCAAAGGTTTTTATTTAGGCCTGTGCGCGTCATTACTCGCGGTGGTTTCATTTTTTCTACGTTATTTCAAATCAGGATCCTCTACCCCTAAGTGCGAGAATGGCAAGAGTGAGCAGAAATTATTCGGTGCGTTGATTCTTTTGTGCCTTGGTTTATCGATGGGGCTGGTTTCAGGATCAGCCGTAGCTGCCGAGATTCATGTTGGAGAACGATTCGCTTTCTCATCGATTAACCAGGCGCTTCAAGAAGCATCAGAAGGTGACACTATTTTTGTTCACGCCGGCGTTTATCGAGAAGCTCTTGTGATTGATAAAAAAATTCAACTGATGGGAGTTAGGAAACCGGTTATTCAAGGCAGCGGTTCCGGGACTGTGATTACAATTAAAGCGCCCGAGGTAACGCTTTCCGGCTTTCGAATTGAAAAGAGCGGCGAGTCACTTGCCGGAGAAGATTCTGGGATTGTGATTGAAGGAGCTGACGCGCACATCGAAAATAATGAACTTCGGGATGTGCTTTTTGGAATCTATGTGAAACGTGCCGCACGGTCTAAAATTCTCCGTAACGTGATTCGGGGCCGAAAACTTCCGATGGGGCGGCGCGGTGATACGATTCGCGTGTGGTATAGCGATGGGACCCTGATTCAAGGCAATCAAATTTCGGAAGGGCGAGACACGGTGCTGTGGTACTCTAAAGATTTAACCGTGCGGGACAATTTCATCCGCAGGAGCCGTTACGGGCTTCATTTTATGTATTGCAATAACTCGAAAGTTTTTTTAAATCGACTTGAAGACAATTCCGTGGGGACTTATCTGATGTATAGCAGCGGCATTGAAGTGTTTCGAAATCGAATTACGAAGAATCGAGGCGCGAGCGGCTTTGGAATCGGGTTTAAAGATATGGTTTCTGCTTCGATCGAAGAAAATGTAATCGCGGATAATAAAGTCGGTCTTTATTTAGATCAAACCACCGGAACATTTCGTAAAAATTATGTGGCCTATAATGATACGGGATTAGAATTACTTCCCTCCACGAACGGAATCAAGTTTGAGGCTAACAGCTTTGTGGATAATGGCGATCAAGTGATGCTTGAAAATTTATCCGGTCGGACGCGCAATGATTGGACGGGAAATTACTGGAGTGATTATATGGGTTATGATCTCAATCAGGACGGCTACGGGGATCAGCCTTATCAATCCAAAAAATTTTTTGAATCGTTGGCCGGACGTCACAATTCCCTTAAATTTTTTACGGGAAGTCCTGTTATTCAGGCGCTCGATTTTGCGGCCAGCATTTTTCCTATTTTTGCGCCTCAGCCCAAATTCACCGATTCCATGCCGAAAATGTTTCCTTCCATTCCGGATTTGCCAAAGCCGGAATATGCGATCTCATGGTTTTGGTTTTTTCTTGCTTCCACGTTTCTTCTGATTTCTTTTCCTATGTTTGCTTTGAGTACTGATAAATGGCGGCCTTTCTTTTTACCGGCAAAACCCGTTTCTGAAACCGCCAAGCAGTGTATTGAAACATCTAAAGAATCTTTTATCCTTGAGGTTTCTCATGTGACAAAACTTTACGGCAGGTTCGTCGCAATTGATGATTTGTCATTTCAAGTTGAGCCCGGCGAAACCATCGTTTTATGGGGACCAAACGGAGCCGGAAAAAGCACGCTCCTTCGCGCTGTTCTTGGGATGAATCCGTTTGACGGTGAGATCAGATTATTCGGAAAAAGTGTGAAAAAATCAGGTCCGCAAATTCGGGAACAGATAGGTTATGTCCCTCAAGATATCCGGCTTCCTCAGGAACACAGCGTATGGAATGTACTCGAATTTTCAGCAAACATCCGCGGCATTGCATCGGACCGCATTGAAGATTTACTGAAAGAATGGGATTTAAGCCATGTGAAATCAAAAAAAATCCGCACTCTTTCCGGCGGCATGAAGCAGAAGGTTGGTATTATCTCGGCGCTTTTATCGGATCCCGAACTATTACTCTTTGATGAAGCGACAAGTCATTTGGATGCCGCTACCCGAAAAGATTTTATCCGCAGTCTTAATCGTCTGAAAGAACGCGGCAAAACACTTATTTTTTGTACCCATCGAACCGGCGAAATTTTGAGATTAGCGGATCGAATTATTGTTTTGGATAAGGGGCAGAAAAAAGCGGACGGAAAACCCGAAGAAGTTCTTCCCAAAATTGAACAGGAAACTCAGCTGACGCTTGTCATTTCAGAAGCTGAGGCAGGGCGTGCATTGGCTTATTTACAGGGGCAAAATTTAACAGCGGAGCTTGAAGACAATCAGATTTTTGTTCGTCTTCCAGTGAATAAGAAAATTTGGCTTTTAAAAAATTTATTTGATGCAAAAATAACCGTCTTAGATTTTTTCGAGGATCGGGAACATGAATCTTCGTAAAATGATTCTCGTCATGGTGAGAGAACTTCGGGAGATTCATCATAATCGATGGTTTTTTCTGCTTTCGTTTATTTTCACTCTTCTTATCCTTGCTTTAAGTCTGATGGGAATGGCAGGATATGGCTCGCTCGGTGTTACCGGTTTCGGCCGTACGGCGCTGAGTCTTTTAAATCTTGTTTTGATGATGGTGCCCCTGATGGGGCTTCTTTTGGGCGCCGTGAGTTTGTCGGGTGAAGTCGAACAAGGGACTATGGAGTATTTGATGTCTCATCCTGTGAGCGCCTTTGAAGTCATGTCGGGCAAATTTGCAGCATTAGCGATTGCTTTGTCTTGCACGATTTGTTTTGGATTCGGGTTAAACGCCTTAGTGATTGCGTTTACAGCCGGCAGCGCCAATTGGGCGCATTATCTTCATTTATTTTTGTTTACCATTCTTTTGGTCTGGGTCAATCTTGCCATAGGACTCGCTATTTCTTCATTTTCACGAAAATCGGCGGCTTCTATCGGCGTCGCTTTATTTCTTTGGTTTATTCTTGCCTTTCTGGGCGATTTAGGTTTGATGAGAATCTCTCTGATGCTCAAACTTGTCCCTCGGGATCTTTTAATTCTTGTGATGGTTCACCCAATTGAGGTGGCAAAGCTTGGAGTTCTCCTTTCGATTCAGGGGGATTTGGAAGTTTTAGGTCCGGTCGGACGCTATATTTCAAACATTTTTGGAGGATGGTTTATTTTAATTTCGGTTTTAATTTTGGGAATTTGGATTGGCGTCTGTTTTTTAATTTCTTATGTCAGATTTAAAAAATCATGGACGTCGTAAAAAAAGTTTTTAGGCAGGAAGTGGTTCTAAGCGCAATCATTCTTTGGAGTTTATTTATCATTGGCTGTGGGGATGAAAAACCCTCGATTCGTTACGGTCATATCGCTTGCGATGAGTGCCATATGATTATTAGCGAAGAGATTTTTTCCGCGGCACTTCGGACTGAGAACGGCGAAGATTTATTTTTTGATGATATCGGCTGCCTATTTTCAACCCTTTCCAAAGGGGTGAAACCGGCGAGGGTTTGGATTCATGATTATCCGTCTCATCACTGGATTCCCGCAGAAAGCGCTTTTTTTAGTATTTCGTCTCATTTGAAAACACCCATGGGTTATGGGGTTGTTGGTTTTCAAAGTGAATTGGACGCCCGCGAGCGATCGCGTGGGTGGAATGGAAGAGTTTATGATTTTAACGAACTATTAACTCAAAGTGATTTGTTTTTAAAACGAAAGGGAATTCAACATGCGAATGAATCAGCGATTTCTTAGCGTAATTGCCGGCCTTCTCATCGGGTTTTTTGCCGTCACCTTGGAATCATGGGCAGCAGGGGCCGCGGTTACGGGCAAAGTCGTATATCAGGGTGATCCGGTCACGCAAAAACCAATTAATTTTGGCGCGGAAAAACAATGCGCATTAATGCACGGCGATAAAATGCCTCTGATGGAAGAAATTGTGGTCAATTCAAATGGAACTTTGAAATCAGCTCTGGTTTATATCAAGGAAGAAATTCCAAACGCTCAAGCGCCCACCGCTCCTGTTACAATCGATCAAAAAGGGTGTATGTTTAGTCCCCACGTTTCGGTAGCGATGGTTGGACAGCCCGTAGATTTTATCAATAACGATGCCTTGCTTCATAATGTGCGAACCGTGTCAAAAGCGAATAAGCTTTTTAATATCGCTCAGCCGGTGCAAGGCATGAAAACCACGAAGAAATTTGATCAGCCTGAAATTGGAATTCAACTTCGGTGCGATGTTCATTTCTGGATGGTTTCCTACATTCATGTTTTGTCTCATCCCTATTTTGCGGTGACAGGCGAAGACGGAAGTTTTTCAATTCAAGGGCTTCCCGCCGGAACTTACACGCTTGACATGTGGCATGAAAAATTAGGGACGCAATCCCAAACCATTACCGTTCAAGAAGGTGAGTCAAAAGCGGTTGATTTTTCGGTTACAGGAAAATAATAGACTTTACGCTTATCGGAAAAATTTTTATCCCGCGCCGGAGCCATAATTAAACAATAAGGGGACACGATGCCTGACGTTTTTCACAGTGCCGGGTTAAACGAGGGGCTAAAGTCTCTGATAGCTCAGGGTGTCATTCATAGTCCTTGTCCCATGATGATTACGGATCGGGAAGGCTTGATTGAGTATGTGAACCCAACGTTTACTAAGCTTACAGGTTTCAGTCTTGAAGAAGTCAAAGGTAAAACGCCCCGAATTCTAAAATCTTCCAAAACCCCGCTTTCAGTTCACGAAGATTTGTGGCGCACTATTCTTTCAGGGCGCATTTGGCATGGAGAGGTATGTAACCAGAGAAAGAGCGGTAAAGAGTTCTGGGAATCCATTTACATTAATTGCATTAAGGATTCGCAGGGTGTGATCACGCATTTTGTGGCTGTCTGGCAGGACGTTACAGTTCGAAAGAAGCATGATGAACACGAGCAACATCTTAAAGAAGGGTTTGAAAAACAATCTCGAACGGATGATTTAACGGGGATATACAACCGGAGGCATATCTTTGTTGAGCTTGAACGGGAATCCGAGCGGGCGATTCGTTATAAGAGGTCTTTGTCCGGTATGATGATTGATGTGGATGATTTCAAGAAAATTAACGATCAGTATGGTCATCTCACAGGTGACCGCGTACTTCGGACATTTGCGCGAATATTAGAAGACAGCATCCGGACGATTGATATCCTGGGACGTTACGGTGGAGATGAATTTTTGGTTATTCTTCCTGAAACCGAGATCGAAGAGGCCCGGATTGTTGCAGAACGGATCCAAAAAAATCTCCACGGTTACCAGAATAACATCCTGGGTGAATTTGGAATTTTATCGGCAAGCATTGGCCTTGTCGCTTTTGACGAGAGTTGCCGAAACAATAAGACAATTTTTCTTGAGAAGATTGACAAAGTTCTTCTCGCTGCCAAGCACGCTGGTAAAAATACAGTAGTTATCGGTTAGTGAATTCAGCAAATGATCGGTACCGAAAGGCGGCCGAGAAGGTTTCCTTAAACGAGCATCCAAAGAGCGATTAAAAATGCCGTTGAGTTTTGTCAATATTTAAGATATGCTTATCCGAAATCATGGATTGTAAGAAGAGGTTTTCGCCTATCACAAAGTAGAACCGGATCGTTTGACTAAGGATTATTTTCCAATCATCCGGCGTACAGGAAGATTTTTTAATAGGAGGATCTATAAATGACCAAAATGAATCAACCCATCGTAACGGTGGTGATAGTTCCACGGGAGAGTTTCAATATGTTTGCTGACGTAGTTCAGCGAATCTATGACGTGACTTCTCCGATTTTTAAAATGCTGGTCATGGAAGGGAATGCTCCGTCCCGGCGGCGTAAACAGTTGGAAGCGCTGGCAGCAAAATATCCGACCTGTAAGGTTGTTTATTCTAATCGCTGGAAATATCCGCATGAAATGGTCAATGATGCGATTCCATTGATTGAAACCAAATATGCGGTTTTCATTGATAATGACGTAGAAGTTTTAGAAGGCTGGCTTGAGAATCTGGTGAAAACAGCGGAAGAAAAGAAGGCACACTGTGTTCATCCGATTTATCTCACAGTGAAACTCTCAGACCCGTCACGCAAAATTCATATTGCGGAAGGCAAGTTTTACCGGGAACAACGCGGCGACAAATGGTTCATTGACACAATAGCCTGTTATTCAGGTATCAATTTGGAAGATTATCCCGACAAGCACGCGAAGGAAAGTGATTTTTTTGAATGGCATACCGTGATGTTCAGTAAGGAGCTTCTGGATAAAGTAGGTCTTCTGGATGACCTGAACGTTGCAGAGCATCTGGATTATTCGCTCCGCATTCATCAAGCAGGTTATAAGATTTGGCTCGAACCCAAGGCGGTTGTTGCGTACGACTATGGCCGCATTTGGGAACTTCGTGGTGTTGATCGCGAGTACCTTATTTGGCGTTGGGACGTCAATAAAGCCGCTAAGTCGCATGAACGCGTATGTCAAAAATGGAATCTAGATCCGGAGTGCACGGTCCGCCGGCAATATTTTGTAAAGGAACATACGGCGAAAATGAAAACGATGAGGCCGATGACGCGTATTATTAATAAGATCAGGCGTATTGTCGGTCTTGGTAATATGCCGCTTGGCGTCGGTCCAAAGCCCGTTACTGCATCGCAAAAAGCACAGGATGCGCATCTCGTATCGGTGAAGGGCATTGGATCGCGAGCATCAACTTTATGATTTATTCCAAAACTTGTGAATATGCTTTGAGGGCACTTTCTTATCTCGCGTCTAAGGAGAGGGGAGCGGCGCTCACGATGATTCCGGAGGTGAGCCGGAAAACAGGTGTTCCGGCTCCTTACATCGCCAAGATCTTTCAATCCCTTGTCCGAAGCGGAATCTTGGAATCTCAGCGCGGTCCAACGGGAGGGTTCGCTTTTAAAAGGCCTCCTGAGACAATTTCTCTTTTTGAAATTGTCCAAACCATTGATGACGTCTCGCCCCTTGTGAGTCAATGCGTGATGGGGCTTGACGCGTGTTCTTCGGCGAATGCCTGTCCTTTGCATGTCGTCTGGGCGAGGACAAAAAATAAGGTTCTCGACACCCTAAGGTGTACGACCTTGAGTCAGATGAGGAAAAAAATCGGAAAACTCCGCTTCCGTGAGTTCACGCGCCCGCGTTTGCAAATGAAATTAGGTTTAACAAAAGTCGCCTAACCCGGATGAGTAACATATGAGTTTATTTCCGGAAGATGCCTCAGCGGTTGGCCATGAAGTGGACAAGCTTTTCTATCTTGCTTTGGGCCTTACCGGTGTTACTTTCCTTCTTGTAGTCGCCATCCTGGTTATTTTTCTCATCCGTTACCGTGCCAAGGCAGGAAGGAAGGCTTATTACACGCACGGCTCAAGCCGCAAAGCTTTTTTGTTTACCGCGCTTTTGGCGCTCACAGTTTTTTTTGCGATTGACGTGAACCTTGCAATACACGATCATTTTGCTTGGGAGAAAACCTGGGGGCGTTTGCCAAATGGAAATCCAATCTTAATTGAAGTCATGCCTCAGCAATTTGCATGGAATATCCGTTATCCTGGTGCCGACGGAAAGTTTAAGACCGAAGACGACATCACAAGCGTCAATCAAATGCATGTTCCACTCAATCGCCCTGTCATCATTGCGCTTCAATCGAAGGATGTGATTCACAGTTTTTTCCTTCCCAATTTCCGCATCAAGCAGGATGCGGTCCCGGGCATGGTCACCTCACTATTTTTTATGGCGACGAAGCAGGGTGCTTACGATATTGCATGCGCAGAGCACTGCGGACTTGGGCATTACCGCATGCGCGGAATTTTAACGGTTGAAACCGAAGAATCTTTTCAAAAGTGGATGACTGAACAGAGCACAAAAATACCTGACACAAGTTGGGGCTGGAAATGGGGGAATGTAAAGACATGATGGAAAGCCGGAAGAAATCCTGGATACGCCGTTATCTTTTTTCAACTGACCATAAAGTCATCGCCATCCAATACTTGATCACCGGACTTCTTTTTCTTGCAGTCGGAGGAATTCTTGCCTATCTGATGCGCCTTCAATTGGCTCATCCCTGGCAGCCGATCCCATTCTTTGGGAATCTTTTCTTCAAGGAAACGGGTGGAATTATTATGCCCGAGATTTATCCAAAATTATTCACCATGCATGGCGGGATCATGGTATTTTTTGCGGTGACTCCCATTTTGCTCGGCGCGCTTGGTAATTACACCATCCCGCTTGAGATCGGCGCCAGAGACATGGCTTTTCCGCGGCTTAATATGATTTCTTATTGGGCTTTATTTTTGGGGTGCATCGTGATCCTGGTCTCTTTTTTTGTTCCGAGCGGAGCTGCCGATGCAGGATGGACTTTATACACGCCTCTTTCTTCAAGCCTTAAAATCAACCCAAACTGGGGAATTGATCTCTTTATTCTGGGGCTTGCCCTTGATGCCGTTTCGATTCTTGCGGGAGGCATCAATTATATTGTAACAATTGTCAAGCTGCGTGCGCCCGGAATGAAACTCACCCGGATGCCGCTTACCACTTGGGGGCTTTTGTTTTCCGCGATTCTCAATACTCTTTGGCTTCCTCTTGTCGCGGCCGCTCTTTTTATGATCCTTGCCGACCGCAGGCTGGGTGCTGGTTTTTTTGTGGCCGGGCCGCTTGCTCCCCATGAAGGAGGACAGGTTCTCCTTTTTCAGCATCTTTTTTGGGGATTTGGCCACCCGGAAGTTTATATTCTCATTCTTCCCGTGTGGGGGCTTGTCGGCGATCTTCTTTCTATTTTTTCGCGCAAGCCCGCCTTTGGATATTTGGCCACGGTGATCTCGATGGCCATCATTACTCTTCTGAGCGGGATCGTTTGGGGCCATCACATGTTTACAAGCGGCATGAATCCGATTGTGGGAAAAGTCTTCATGCTTCTCACCATCACCGTAAGTGTTCCGACTGCAGTCTTCTTTTTTAACTGGCTTGGGACATTATGGCGCGGGCGGATTAGCTTTGATGTGCCGATGCTTTTTACGCTGGGAGTGGTATTTGTTTTTGCAATCGGGGGTCTTACCGGGCTTTTTTTTGCTGTTCAAACGCTCGACATTTATTTTCACGACACTTATTTTGTCGTGGGCCATTTTCATTTCACGCTTGCGGCCAGTCTTTTTCTCGGTCTGTTTGCCTTTGTCACTTTCTGGTTTCCAAAAATGTTTGGCCGGGAACTGAATCCCACGCTTGGAAAAATTCATTTCTGGGCAAGTTTTATTCTTGTGAACATTATCTTTTTCTCAATGATGTATGTCGGGCTTCATGGGCACATGAGAAGGATTGCGGATGCCACGGCTTATGAGTTTCTCAAACCAATTCAGCCCGTCAATATCTGGATGGGAAAGGTCACGGGCATTCTCGTTCTTTCGCAGCTTCTTTTTGTCGCCAATTTCTTTTTCTCATTGTTTTTTGGAAAAAAAGCAGAAGCAAATCCTTGGCAGGCGGCATCGCTTGCCTGGACTGTTTCGTCTCCTCCTCCGGAGCACAATTTTGAAAAGGATCCTGTCGTTTACTGTGGCCCTCATGAATATGGGGTGGAAGGTCTTGAGCTCAAAACCGGGAAGGATTTTCTAAGCCAGGATGATCCTCTCGCTATTACTTTTCTGCGTAATGGCGAAAGGAAAGCGCAATCCCAAGACCTGTCTTTCAAAGAACAAAATTTACCCTGGATCTCGATCACGAAATTGGGGATGTGGGTGTTTCTTATTTCTGAAATCATGCTTTTCACCGGACTCATAGGGAGCTATATCGTCCTTCGCCTGGGGAGTCATGTTTGGCCCAACCCGGCCTCCGTTCTCAACAACGCTGTTCTCGGCATCAATACCTTCATTCTTATCTGTTCAAGTCTTACGTTTGCTTTAGGCATTCATGCGGTCAAAGAGGGAAAACAAAAAGAGCTTCGCCGCTTTTTGCTCATTACGGCTTTGCTGGGACTCGCTTTTATTACCATTAAACTTTTTGATTACCATCATCTCTGGCATGAAGGAGTGACGCCCGCCGCAAGTCTCTTTGGCGCGTGTTACTATTTGCTTACAGGTTTCCATGGGCTCCATGTCTTCTCAGGAGTTGTTGTGTTGCTTTATCTTTGGTTTGCATCTCGAAAGCTTGAATTTTGTACGGTTCACGGCGAGCGCATTGAAGCAAGCGGACTTTATTGGCATTTCATTGATATCGTGTGGGTCATCCTTTTTGCGATTTTGTGCCTTGTATGAACGCCAAAACGTCTCCAACATCAAAGACTTACGTTGCTATTTTCGGGTGGCTTGCTTTTCTGACACTTTTGGAGATCGGAGCGGCCAGCCTCGGACTTCCCAGGCCGCCCTTGGCTATTTTTCTTGTCGCAACCGCGATTGGCAAGGCCACACTCATCGCGCTTTATTTCATGCATCTTCGCTTTGAACATCGTTTTGTTTGGTTTCTTCCAGCCATCCCAGTTTTGGTTGCCCTTGTTTTCATTTTTGCGCTTTTTCCTGACCTTGTTTTTCATCTGACTCACCGGATACGGATGTGAGAGCGATGAGACAACGAGGGATCCAAATTCTTTTTTTTCTTTTGATTTTTTTATTTTGGGGTCTGGTTTGGACACCGGAAGGTCAAGCAGGAATGTGCGCCCTCTGCCGCCGAGCTCTTGCCATGGGAGGAAATGAAGGGCTTGTCCGGGGGTTTTATTGGAGTATCCTTCTGATTGCCGGGATGCCTCTCCTGATCTTTGTTGCCGTGGGGATCGCTTTTTACAGGATGAGAAAAAAGATAACGAGTCCGCCAACCGAAACTTTTGATTAAAAAAGGAGCGAGGTATATTATGAAATCTCAGGTAGGTCCAAGAAGGAAAATTATTTGGGGAAATATCCTTTTTTTCAGCATTACAAGCGTTTTTTCGCTGGTCGGCTGTCCCTTTTATATTTACCACTTCGGGATTTCTTTATCTGAAGTTTTGCTTTTTATTTTTTATGTGGTTGCCACGGGGATGAGCATCACAGCAGGCTATCACCGCCTCTTTTCCCATGTTACTTATCGGGCCCATCCGGTAGTTCAGTTCCTTTTGCTTTTCTTTGGCGCCGCGGCCTTTGAAATGTCGGCGCTTGATTGGTCCTCCCGGCACCGAGATCATCACCGCTACGTGGATACTGAGCGCGATCCCTACAACATCAAGAAGGGATTTTTTTATGCCCATATGGGCTGGCTCCTTTTCTGGGAGCATCCCTTAGACCTTTCCAATGCGAAAGATCTCCAAAAAAGCCGCCTTCTCATGCATCAGCACAAGCAGTATTGCCTTTGGGCTGTCTTGAGCGGAATTCTAACGCCGCTTGTTATTGGTTTTTTAAGCGGCCATCTTCTGGGCGCATTTCTTTTCAGTGTGTGTCTGAGGCTGACCGTGGTCTACCATATCACTTGGGCGATCAACTCGGTCTGTCACATGTTTGGCAAGGCTACCTACGATATTCATGCTACGGCACGAGACCACTGGCTGGTTGCTTTCATTACCAACGGCGAAGGGTACCACAATTTTCATCACCGTTTCCCAAGCGATTACCGGAATGGTGTTCGTTGGTATCAGTGGGATCCCACCAAATGGGCGATTGCCTTCATGGAACGTTTGCGCCTGACGCGGGGTCTGAGAAGGATATCAGATTACCGGATCCTTGAGGCCCGGCTCGCGGCTGAACATCAAAGAGCCCAATTGTCTTTAAAGAAGGTCCTGGATCCTTCCTACCTTGTGAGGGCCCTTGAGATATTCAAATCCCGGTATGAAAAACTCAAAGAGGGCCTCCACCATTGGGAGGGTGCTTCCTTAGAGTGCCAGAGAATTCTTCGGGATCAGGTGATTCTCCATTCAAAAGGGATGAGGGAAACGGCTTTGAAAAAGATGCGTGAGGCCCATGAACAGTTTAAAAAATCGTATGGCGAGTGGACAGATTTGACAAGACGCCAGCCTCTCGAACTTAAGCAAATTCTTGCAGGCGGCGCCTTTGCCTGAGACCCCTTGGAGATCCTATGGTTGACATCAGTTTTCTTTATTGCGGAAAAGAATCCTGTTCGGTCTCGCACCGTTATGGGAAAAAGCCCGAGACAAGTTTTGAAACGGGCGGAAAAACGGGTGGAACATTTCCGGGAGTGCCGGGGTTAAGCTAAATAAATAGGGTACTTATGATAACTGTTTCTCAACCCGCTTAACGAATACGTACATCTTCATTCTCAGCCCTTTGCAGATGCGCCGAAGGGTGCTGAATGAGATGTCTGCTTTACCCTTTTCGATCTTGGCATAATAACTTCGATCTAGTCCGATATGTTTTGCAAACCCACGTTGGCTAAAATCTTTTCTAAGTCGCCTTCCTCTTAACATTCCGCCAAGGGTTTGTTGTATACGCTTGTCTTCGTTCATGAATACCTCGGAAAAAGTCTACACCATGAATAAAAAGTAATCAAAAACGGCTGGGCATAAACTACATGGATGAAATGATAAAAACCATTCATAAATGATTATTTATTAATGAGTTATAAACTAATCGTTATCAAAAAATGTGTCAAAAAAAGTGCTTTTGCACCATATCAGTGAGAGGAGTGATTGAATTATAAGGGGAGATGGCTTTAGAAAAAGAGGTTTTCCGTTGCGTAGTGACAAAGTATTTTCACCTTATTTTAAAAAAGTTTGTTTTTTTGACTGTCAAAGCACCTGTTTCAAGCCCCCTATAGAGCCAGAGAGACTGTTTGCGTTTAGACCTTACTGGTTTGTTGGCGAGGGAAATGCCATTATTTTCGAAAGGAATATTGCGATAAAAATGAAAGCAAATAATACTTACTCAGATTCCGGATTTTGTGAATTTGAGCATCAATCCAGTTGGGGAAAAGTGCTGGGGAAGCAGGTTTCCCCAAACAATTTATTACAACTCCTTCACCTGCCTCGCAAATCACATTCGTTTTCTTTCCCGACAAATCTCTCTCTTCCATTGTTTATTTGGGGTGTTGTTCGTGAGATAGATTTGTCTGGAAAGTGTGATGTGGTTGCTCGGCAGGTTTGAGGAGGTAATGGTGTGAAGTTACAAGTTCGTGATTATGAAATATTGAGTTGGCTCATTCAGATGAAGTTTATGCTTTTAGATCAGATTACGAGCGTATTCTTTAAAGGGTGTAATCCTAATCGTGCTCCTTATCGAAGGATGCTTAAGCTGATGAAAGCAGGACTGGTTGAAACAAAGAGGGTGTATACGGAATCAAGGGATTTGTACATCCCAACGAAGAAGGCGGTTAAGTTTTTAATGAGCCGGAACGATCCATACGCGCTTGGCCTTTCGAAAGATAAAGATTTCGCCAACTATGAGCATGATAGGACATTAATAGATTTAAGAGTTCTTTTCATGGAGCTTGGGATTAAGACATGGATTCCGGAACGGATTCTGAGATCGGCTAGACCCACTGGTTCGTGTCCGGATGCTATTCTGGTGACTCCAAATTATCTTTACGCGATTGAATATGAACGGACAGAGAAGAAACCGACTAGATATAAAGAAATCTTTGAGCGTTACGACAGAGGAAACTATCATGCGGTGCTTTATATTTGCCGCAGCCCTTCTTTGATTACAAAGATGAGGAAAAGATTTGATCCTTCAAGACGGTTTTATTTCATTGCACTTGATCAATTGTTGACAGAGCGGGGAAACGCTATTTTCTTTTCCAGATCAGACGGTCTTCCGGTTCAATGCCTTGCGGAAACGTCAGCCGTTCACGACTTGAATGACCTGCCAAGAGAATTGCTGACATTCCTTGTGAGTCCCAAAAAAGATCAAAGTTTTGAAGCAAGAACTCCATGCGTTCGTATTTGTAAAGGGTCGGCAAAGGAAATCAGCAACGATGAAAATGAATTTGTAGATCCGGAAGAGGAAGATGCATACTGGTCTAAGATTAAGTGATTAGGGAATGTGGTGAAAAGGTTATGTGGAACGCGGGAATATGTTGAGGGGAATAGGGGAGCTTGGGTTTATGGAAATGCTTAAGAAAAGGCGGTTCTTGACATAGATTAAAATCAACAACGTGCATGACCAATTTGAATGGAAAAAAGCGTCTAAAACAAACAGGATTCATAATAACAGTGCATGCAGAAGAAGAAATTTTGGGAAAACGGTAATCGGAGGTTCCAAAGCGCATGGGATTTGCGGTGCAGGATTCCTTATTAGATTGCCGCAAATTAGGTTTAATCCGGAATTGGTTCCTGATTCGGTGATGCCTGAGATAGCCAAAATTTTTTATTCGGCAGCCAATGCTAAAAAACAAGAACCCGCAGGCAAAAGCGGGCCGGAATCTATTTTGAGTATCCTGCCGCGTGTGATGACCGGGATTGTTCGATTGCGTCAACAGCGGACGAATTAATAAGTTGCACTTGAAACGAAAAAATGAGGCTGTTCGGAAAGTTTAGCTTGACTGTTGCAAAGCTTTTTTGTAATCTTGGTCTCACCATATGGTGAGTTTATGACTATTTCTGAACTTAGACGGATTCGCAAAAAACTCGGGTGGAGCTATGAAAAGTTTGCTAAAGAAGCAGGAATCCACTATAACACCATTTATCGTTGGGAAAACAGAAAGTTCAAACCAAGTAAGCTTGCCATGCGTCAAATGGAAATCTTGAAGCAAACGTTGATGGCGAAAGGTCTCCTTAAGAGAAAAAAACGATGAAACTTCGGTGTGCGGTTTACATCCGTGTTTCTACTGTCCAGCAGGAAGAAAAAGGATTCAGTCTTGACTGGCAGCGGAAAAATCTTCTTGAGATTGCAAAAACTAAAGGTTGGAGCGTTGCCAAGAACGATATCTATGATGAGGGGAGCCAAAGCGGAGAGACCATCATTGAGAGACCGCAATTTCAGAAGCTTTTAGAGAATATTAAGAAGCAGAAATACGATATTATTCTTGTTTCCGAATTAGAACGGCTCTCCCGCGCACAATACTCCAAAGATTGGGGTATTATTGGCGATACCTTTCGCACGCATCACGTCAAGGTTGCGACTCCTTACCAAATCTTCGACATCAATGAGGTCGAAGACGACTTCATGTTCAGTTTGTTCGGGCTTCTTTCCAAACGTGAAAAGCAAAAACTCCTCCTTCGCTGCCAAAGAGGAAGAGAAGAAGCCAAACTCAAGGGGAGATTCCTCGGCGGATTTGTTCCTTTGGGTTATAAGTACGACCGTGAAACACGGACCCTTAAAAAAAATTCTGATTTTTCTGATCTTCCCCAGATTATTTTTGATCTTCGCGGCCACAAAGAGTTGAGTTACCGGCGGATCGCCGGGCATTTGAGAAAAAATTTTCCTGTTACGGTCAGGAACGGCAACTGGACTGAAAAAACCGTAGCCCGAATTCTTCGCAATCCAACTTATATTGGAAAAAGGTGGGTTTCGATACAAGGAACCCCAAAGCTGGTTCCTTTTGTTTCGGAACCATTAATTGATGAGAAACTTTTTTGGAAGGTTCAGGGGTTTGAAGAAAAGAGGCGCATTCATCCAGTTCCTTACCGGAAATATCCCGCTGCCCTTCTTTCAGGAGGAGGCCTTTCAGTGTGTGGTTATTGCGGGCGGAGCATGGTTGTTGAAAACAAGACAAGACGTGGTTCGTTTGAGAGTTATTATCGCTGCAATGCCCGTTGGAGTGGTTACGAATGTAACAAGAGCAAACGGATAAGGGCGGAGCGAATTGAGCCAGTTATTCTTCAGTTAATCAATCATATTATTAATCTTCCTGACGTAGTGAAAAATATTTATCAGAATCTTCATAATGCATTAAATGCAGATCTGGATGAATCCAACCTAAGACTTAAAGATCAGGATCGCAAGTTGAAGGATCTTGCCGTCAGAAAAAAGAACCTGATTTCTCAGGTGGAAGAAGGCAATCTCAAAGGGACGATCGTTGCCGACCGGCTTCACGAAATTGAGACACTAGAGAAGGCTTGCTTAAGCGAGAAAGAGGCACTCCTAAAAACGCTAAAGGCGCACTCCAAGAGATTTATTTCCTTTGAAGAATATTCTGATCTGCACAGAAGATTTTTGGAGTCATTTTTTGATTTGTCTGATGAGGAAAAAAGAAAGATTCTTGAATTTCATATTAAGAAGGTTGAATGGTTCAATGAAGATTTTAGAGTAACGCTTCCTGAACATTTGAGGTTTGAAGAATGCGAAGGGAATGCTCTATCGTTTAAGTATCTTGTTTTTAAACGCGGTGAATTAAAACGATTGGTAAAAATGGGGGATGGTGTAACTGGTAACACGCCTGACTCTGGATCAGGTAACCAAGGTTCGAATCCTTGTCCCCCAGCCACACAAAAAATTTCAATGTTGCGTGGAAAAGTGCAAAATCAGTTCGCCCTGAATGCGCTGTCTAATGGTAGCACGCCTGGCTCTGGACCAGGTAATCAAGGTTCGAGTCCTTGTCCCCCAGGACTTCGACTCGCTTCGCTCGCTCAGTCCAAGCTGTATAAGGACGAAGCGGTGGTTTGTCGAAGGACACGAG
>Ga0209515_10004989_pt1 | contig 17546 bp, 13 predicted proteins | sample Subgroupgradi54m_FD_187454 | JGI IMG/M metagenome (GOLD analysis project Ga0209515, IMG submission 187454) | Subsurface groundwater microbial communities from S. Glens Falls, New York, USA - GMW60B uncontaminated upgradient, 5.4 m (SPAdes)... ...
AACAAGAACTGGCTATTGAAGCAAAACTGAACGGGTTGGCAGACGACATTGGAGCGATGAAACGCTTATTGGGGTATGAGTGGATTAAAAAGCAGTCGGAAGGGGTTAATTAGAGATGGTATTAGGGGAAATTTTTTCTCCGACAAAAACCGCATTACGAGTAAAATCCAAGCCGAAGGGCTACTCCGCAAATGGATTGAGCTCCATCCCGAAGCGGTCTGCCTCATCCGCGAGAAATTTTCGGATGATGACCTCAAGGCAATGGGTTCGTACTACATTGTCGGCATTCACAAGCCTATTCAGTTTGGGGGCGATCCGCGCTTTCTGCGTGCCTATCGGTACGACGATGGGTCGTGGCTTGGTGAGCGTTCGGCTCTGCCCGACCGCAAGTGGCACAGCGAGAACGGTTTCGCTTTCTCTGTCCCGCAAGTTAGTCCTCAAGTCTTGGATGCTGGGCGCTAGCCCTTTGATTCTTGACTTTAGCTCTTTTCACAACCCCGACATTGGCGTCGGGGTTGATTTTTTATAATGAGTGTCAAATGCGGAAAAGTTGCGACGGAAAGTTTTATGCTATTATTCTCAACATCTTAAATCTTAAATCCTGAATCATGAATCCTTCTTATTTTGACATTCACTCCCATGTAAACTTCTCCGCCTTTGACGCCGACCGCGACGAGGTTATTAAACGCGCGCTTGACGCGGGAGTCTTTATGATAAATGTCGGCACGCAAAAGGACACCTCGCAAAAGGCCATTCTTCTTTCCGAAAAATACCAGCGGGGAGTTTACGCCATTGTCGGTCTTCACCCGATTCATACTGGAAAATCTTTTCATGACGCCAAAGAACTCGGCGAAGGCGGAAAAGAATTCACCTCTCGCGGTGAAGTGTTCAATAGTACGATATATCGTACTATGGCGTTCCATCCGAAAGTTGTCGGCATAGGGGAGTGCGGGTTGGATTATTATAGAAGTTTTGAAGTTGGGAAGTTTACAAGTTGGGAAGTTCAAGAGGCGGTGTTTCGGAAACATATAGAGCTGGCAATAGAAGTGAATAAACCGCTGATGCTTCATGTGCGAAATGGTTCAGGAAAGTCAGCTTACAAAGACGCTTTGCGCATACTTTCAACTTTTAACTTTGGACTTTCAACTGGCCGAAGGCCCGGCAATTTCCATTTTTTTGCTGGAAGCTGGGACGAGGCGAAAGAAATTCTTGACGCTGGTTTCAACCTTTCTTTCACTGGCGTAATTACATTCGCGCGCGATTATGACTTTGTTGTAAAGAATGTTCCGCTCGACCGAATACTTTCCGAAACCGATTCGCCCTATATCACGCCGATTCCTTTTCGCGGCAAACGCAACGAACCCCTCTTTGTTCGGGAAGTTGTCAAGAAAATTGCCGAAATTCGGGGCGAAGATTTGGAGGTGGTCAAAAGTCAACTCGTCAAGAACGCCAAAAGGCTATTTGGTTTGACAGGTTGAGTATTCAAGTGTTTGAAAATTTAAAATTGCCTGCCCGACATGCCAGTTTCTGGCAGGCGGGATAATTGAAAATTCCGTCCGTTCGCCCCTTGATTTGAACGGACGGCCGTGCTAGTCTGTATCCCATGACCGAAAAAGACACCGAAGAGCTCGCGGAAAATCGTATTTATGAGTTGGGTTTTCATATTGTACCGTCAATTCCCGAGGAAAAATTGTCCGCGGAAGTTACCGTCGTTAAAGACCTTTTGGAAGCAAGTGGCGCGGTTTTTATTTCCGAAGAATTTCCTAAACTCAAGCCTTTGTCCTATCAAATGACAAAAGTTGTTGGCCCCAAGCATCTCAAATTTAATACAGCCCATTTCGGTTGGATAAAATTTGAAATGAATCCGGAGGCGATTTTGAAAATAAAGCAGGCGTTGGAACGAAACGACAACATTCTGCGTTTTATTATCGTAAAGACCGTCAGAGAAAGCACCATGTCGGTCATAAAAGCGCCAGTTTTCCGTTCGCAAGTCTCGCCCAAGCCGATTCCGCGAGTTTCTTCCAGAAAGACCGGCGAAATTAAGTCGCCGATTTCCGTGGCCGAGCTGGATAAGACGATTGACGCGCTTGTGATAGAATAACAGCAAGAATTATCAATTTTCAAATTTCAATTATCAATCAATTTTCAATCTTGTAATTTTCAATTAAGAAATTTCGGGTTTTGTTTGAAAATTGATAATTGATAATTGAAAATTACCACAATGTACTTAAACAAAGCCATCATCATAGGGAATTTGACTCGCGACCCGGAAATGAGGGCTCTTCCAAGCGGTGTGCCAGTTTGCAGTTTCAGCGTCGCCACCAATCGCGTTTGGAAAGATAAAGAGGGCAACAAAAAAGAACAAGCCAACTTTCACAACATTGTGGTGTTTGACAGACAAGCCGACACTTGCGGACAGTATTTGAAAAAAGGCCAGTCGGTTTTAGTTGAGGGTAGGATTCAAACGCGAAGTTGGGACGACAAAACCAGCGGTGAGAAAAAGTACAGAACGGAAATAGTTGCCGACCGAGTGCAATTTGGGCCGAAGGCTGGCGGTGCTGGCGGCGGCGGTTACCAGAAATCGGAAGCGGCGCCCCCGCAAGGCGGGGGCGCCGCCAAAGCCGATTCCGCCGGCGGAATTGAGTATCCGACGGAGGAAATAAATCCGGAAGATATTCCTTTCTAAAATTGTAAGGCAATTTTAGAAAGAATTATCAATTTTCAATTTTGCAATTATCAATAAATTATCAATTTTGCAATTTTCAATTAAGAAATTTCGGGTTTTGTTTGAAAATTGAAAAATTGATAATTGAAAATTTTTTCATTCTTATGACAAAACAGTGTTACTTCTCACAAAATAATATCAAACATATAGACTACAAAGATGTGGAGCTTTTGAAAAAGTTTCTTAATCCTCACGCCCGCATGTTGTCTCGCAAGAAAACAGGTGTTACTGCCAAAAACCAGCGCAAGCTCGCTGAGGCGGTCAAACGCGCCCGATTTATGGGGCTTTTGCCGTTTGTGTCTAGATAAGTTCGTCAAGTCTATAAAGTTTTTCAAGTTCGTAAAGTAAGAAATGGCCTAGTAAAGCTCGGTTTTTTTGTGCTTTGACGATAATCGTTCTCGGTGATAATATGGTTTACATGAGTACGATTGTGCTGAAAAAAGCAGAATACGAAGCCTTAAAAACCCGCGCTGATGCGTACGACAGGTTTGTTTTTGCCATGCGTGAAGATATTTTTTCACCGCCTCCGACCAGAAGTCGTGCTAAAATTTTTGCTGATTTCAAAAAAACTGGACTTTATAACAAGGCGTTTCTTGCAAGTTTTGCCCGCGGTCTCAAGCGTTCCCCTCATTTTACCGCATAATTTTTTATGATGATTATTCCGTTACACTCGGAACTTGTTCGCTATCTTGAGACACACGGTTTAGTGAAGAAATTTGAAAAGCAATCGCGACTTTTTATAACCAATATCAATCACCCGAGTCTTGAGACGGAATTGCTTGAACCAAAGCGCCTGCGCATTTTCAGTTTTCGTCTTGACCTTAAATATCGGGTTATTTTCTTTTTACTAAACCCTATACCCTAAACCCTTCTTAACTCACTCTCTCCACATAATCCCCAGTCTCCGTATTGACGCGAATCATCTCCCCTTCGTTTATGAATAGGGGAACATTGATTGTCGCCCCAGTTTCAAGCTTGGCTTGCTTTGTGCCACCCTTGGCAGTGTCGCCTTTGACGGCTGGCGGAGCTTCCACCACTTTCAGTTCAACTTTTACCGGCAGTTTGAAACCGACATGTCTGTCCTGAAAAGACAGGATTTCAATAATAGCGTTCGGCTTGAGAAATTTTCCTTGCGGGCCCACCAAGTCTTCTTTCATGGAGTAGCGTTTTGACTGGTCGGTCGGGTCGGAAAAAAAGAAGTCGCCACGATTGTTGTAAAGATATTTCGCTTCTTTTGAATCAATTTCCGCCTCTTCCACTTTTTCCGAGACATGGAAGGAAATTTCTTTTACGCTACCGGTGATGAGGTTTTTTAATTTCGTGGCGTTGACCGGCTTTCGCTGTTGCTTCCTAAAAACATGAGACGACAAAACTTCGTACGGCTCGTTTTCGTACACAATATATTTCCGCTCTTTAATTTCGTTGTATTCCAATAAGGACATAGGAATGTCAGGCACTAGGCTTTAGGCACTAGACTTATAGGTTAAAAATAATGAAAAGACAGGGGCTATTCTAGTCTATCATTTGGCCAAAGGCAAATACACAAATGCCATAGGTTTGAAACTCAATGCTGACTTTCATAAAACCCAGAAATAAGAACGAGTGCTGAGAATATTAAAAAACCAGGAGGGTTCCAGGAAAATAAGTGAAGAGGATAAGAAAGCCAGATTACTACAAAGCTTCCTATAATCCAAGCAAGCTTTACAAAAGCACTTTTCTTTTTATTACTCTCCTGAATCACCCCTTGTGTTTCAGATGCCTTTTTTCTGATATTAATAAGTGAATCAATGATTAAGCCAACAACATTGGCAAGCAGTATAGTTATCAAAAACCAAACGACAGCTGGTCTTAAAGGGTCTCCTCCCAAGTATTCACCAGAGTTTGCCAAATAAGCATTATAACTTATTACAATTGCAATAAAAAAGCCGGTAGGCAGTATTAATTTGAATCTATATTTTTTCATGAAAAGTATTTTAAGTGTCTGGTCTTACCCCCTAATTTGAGACAACCAAATCGAGAGTTTTTGAGACACTTGTTAATTTGTAATTAGCTTCATAAGTCGCCGGGCTGACATACCCGAGGGACGAATGCAACCTTTTTGTATTATACACCCAAATATATTTTTCAATAGCAGTCTTGGCTTCATTAAAAGACTCATAGGCGCGCAGGTAAACTTCCTCTACTTTAATTGACCTGTTTAAGCTCTCGGCGTACGGATTATCAACCGACACACCGACATCTGCCATTGAAGGAGTAATATTGTTTGCTTTTAGAATGTTAATGTAATCATGACTGCAATATTGAACACCTCGGTCTGAATGATGATACTTGGGCGCTCCATTGCTTTTAAGCGCCAGATTGAGGGCTTCAATGCAGAGACTTCTACGCATTGTGGTATCCATAGCCCAGCCAACGATTTTTTTCAGAGCCTGATCCATGATTAAAGCCAAGTACGCAAAACCGGTTCCCACCCAAACATATGTAATATCAGAAACCCAGACCCATTTTGGCAGAACAGGACCCAGATATTTGATTTCATTGGTGTATACCGTTAAGTTATGCCTGCTATTGGTCGTTCTCGGAACCTTTTTTGACTTACGAACCTGCAACAAGTGATATTCTCCCATAATCTTGTAGATTCTCTTATGATTGAAAATTTCTCCATTGTTTTTCAATTCCGCCGCCACCCGTTTGTAGCCGTAATATGGCGATTCAATCAGCACTTTTTCAATTTTTTGTTTAATTTCCGTATTATTTTTCTTCTCTTTGGACTTGTGATACCAGCCATTTCTCGATAGCGACATTGTTTCAGTAAGCCAAGATATTGGGACACCACTATTCTTCTTTTTGTATGAAGCAATATATTCTCTTGTCTTGGTCGGCGCTACTGCGTCACTGCCAAGACTTTTTCTAAAAAATCATTTTGAGTTGTGATTTTAGAAATGATATGTTCGTAATGTTTCATTTTTCTGTCTTTGTCTGATTCGTCTTTATTAGTATCAAAAACACTATGGGCTTTTGTTAAAAATTCTTCTTTCCATTTATGAATCAAGCTTGGAGCTAGATTCTGTTCCTTGCTAATATCGACCAAGCTTTTTTCTTTTTTAATGATTGACAAAACAATTTGAGCTTTCTGTTCGCTCGAGAACTTTCTTCTTGTTTTCATATACCTTTCAGTATATCAAAAGTCTCTTAATGGGCTGTCTCATTTGTGGGGGTTGGACCAGTTAAAACCTACACCCTTCTTTTTTATTCTTCCGTTTCTTCTCCGCTCGCTATAGTCAGTGGGTCGCCGTCCTTCAAACGCTTCTTGATTTCTTTGAGAATTTCGTCGGACACTTTTTTATTTTCTTTGAGGAATTGGCGAGTGGCGTCGTAGCCTCGGCCGAGTTTAACATTTTCGGTTTTCTTATCTTTGTCAACGGGAATGTACTCATAAGACATGCCGGATTTTTTCACCAAACCCATCTTTTCGCCGAGAGCGATGATTTCACCCTCCTTTGAAATGCCTTCGTTGTACATTAGGTCAAATTCGGTTTGCTTGAAAGGCGCGGCCACTTTGTTTTTCACCACTTTCACGCGAATGCGTCCGCCCATCACTTCGTCGCCCTTTTTAATTTGAGCGATGCGACGGATATCCAAACGAACCGAAGTGTAAAATTTCAAAGCTTTGCCACCCGGCGTCGTTTCAGGATTGCCGAACATCACGCCGATTTGCATGCGGATTTGGTTTATGAAGATGACGATGGTTTTGGATTTGGCGACGATGGCGGTGAGTTTCCTGAGCGCTTGAGACATCAGTCGGGCTTGCTTGCCTACATGTTGCGCGCCCATGTCGCCTTCAATTTCGTCCTTTGGCGTGAGCGCCGCCACCGAGTCAATGACAACCACATCAAGTTTTCCGCTTCGCACTAGTGATTCAACAATCTCCAAAGCTTGTTCTCCTGTGTCCGGCTGGGAAATTAAAAGCTCGTTGATTTTCACGCCAATTTTTTTTGAGTATTCCGGGTCCATGGCGTGTTCGGCGTCAATGAAAGCGCAGATACCGCCTTTTTTCTGGGCTTCGGCCACGACATGAAGGGAGAGAGTTGTATTGTGATTGACAAAGCCGTTGGCGAAAAAGGTTGACCCTTTCGGTACTGTGAAATCAACCACATGACTTTTCGACTTTTCTATACGCGTTATTTTGTCAAAGAAAAAGTTTAATGTTTCTAGTTGCTCAAAATACTGGTACTCGGGCAGGTTACGACCCTCCGCGAAGCGCTTCAGGATTTTTCGTAAGCGGTCATAACTTATATTGCAATTTCCGCCACGGGGCGCAGGCAAATAATCATAAACTATATCCCAATCGGCTCGATTCGTTTTCCGCGCTGTCTTCCCAAATGTATCAAAAAACTCATTTAGCTTCGCGTTAAGATAGGGAATTGTGTCAACAGTTGTTTTGGAGACATACGCGCGCTTTCTTAAAACATCAGTTTTCAATAGTTTATTTTTTCTATTACTGCGAAAACCAATATGTTCAAGAAACTGTTTTTTGTCCTTTTGTCCCTCTATGTAGAGGTAAAAGTATGCTGTTCCGTCCACAGCGCGTAGCTTTTTCTTGGAAACTATTCCATAGTTAAGTAAAGCGATATGAATTTGTTCGGCTAACCGGGGTGATTTTGTGCAGTATTCTATAGTGCTACCGCTAAAACAACCGTCGCATTCAAACAGAGCCGATAGGAATGAGCTCACGATTTTTTTGGGAGCGCACAGAATACTCCAGGGGATTTCCTTCGTGCCTGCATCGTGCCAACCAAGCCCCGCGTACGCCAGAAAGGCGCGAGCTTTTGCGTTATGAACAGTGAAGCGAAATACACTCCTTGTTCTTTTGTCGCGAGTCATTTTTGGTTTTTCGTTGAAAAGTCGCATACACAATTTTCCAAACTCGCGCTTCGTTTCCGCGTCAGCCACAGTCAGCTGTATGTTGTTTTTATTCATTCCTGTTCTCGTTGTGGTACCGTCACCGACGAGATATCCCATGAGTAAAGCAAGGTCGGTGGTTATGACAGAAGGCGGAGCAAATTTTTTGCCTCGTGTGTTCTGCCTATGCAGTGTGTATGAAAATCCGCTTAGCTTTATGCCACTTCCGAAATAGTTTTGACCTCTTTGAATAGCGACATGGTCGTCAGGTTGTATTTCATCAAGTCTGCGAAAGATATAATTACCCTCTTTGGTAATGACGCGGATGCGGTGATTTGGTGTTCCCTCAATCACAAAGCCGTTTCTTGTTTCGATACGAATGGTGCTTTTGAGCCCTTGGTTGTAGAAGTGACTTGTTTGCTCGTAACAGTGTTCGGCATAGACATAAGTTTTTTGTTTTTGAAAGCCCGGAATAGCAAGCGCGCCGAAAGAGTCAATAGATAACATGCCATGTTCGGAGAATACGATAGAATTTCGGCTAATGCATTTCCCACTACTCTCCGGGCCGAAAATTTCAATGATTCGCCCTCGGGGCAGTCCGCCAACGCCGAGCGCCGAATCCAAACCGATTGAGCCGGTTGAAATGGCGTTGACATCAACGCGCGGTTTGTCACCGAGCTTCATGATGGAGTCCTCGCCGAACTTCGTCTTAATGGCGTTAAGCGTGTCTTCAATATTCGCGCCGATTACTTTGTCCACTTTTTCTTTTTTTGGTTTGCCAAAAGCCATTTGAATAGTTGTTAGTTAGTAGTAAGTAGTTTGTAGTATAAGAGATTTAGGAAATATTTCCATTGACCTTTGCGCTATTTCGGTTCTTGATTTTGCCGTAGAGGTAGCCGACGGCAACTCCATACACTAGACCGCTTAGTGGGCCGGTGATTATGACAGTAAAAATCTGTTCACCGGTACACAACTCTTTACAAAATATCCAGCTTAAGGGAACAGAGATGAACACCATTAGTTTTAAGAGTACATCAAACACGACAAAAGTAATCCCTTCGTTACTAAGGATTGTCATTGGTATCCATGTTGCCAATAAGGAAATTATAAAACCCCAAACTCCCCCCTTTACCCAATACGGCCAATGTTTCCAATTCATTTTATTTTAGTTTAAGCAACCTTGCGTTCCACTCGGACATTTAAGTCTTTAATTTCATTTTCCATTACTTTAGACATAATCACCAAAGGTGGTAAAGTTTTTTCAATATTTTTTAGTTGGCGACTCGTTTCTTCGGCGTGGCTATCAAGACTTAGAAGCATTATTTCAGTTTTGCTTTTGAATCCTGCCATTTCACCCTTGAAATCAGCCATTTCTTCTTTGAATTCCGAAAACTCTTTTTTTGAGACGGTGTTTTCAAACCCGCGATTAGTGATAATAGCCAAGTTGTCTACCGTTGTGGTCAAATCATCAACAGTGGTTGTTAAGACATTGATTGATTTTGCTATTTTAGCAAGGTCAACTTTTGTCGCCATAGCATCAAGACTCTTAGCAAGGTCAACTTTTGTCGCCATAGCATCAAGACTCTTAGCAAGGTCAACTTTTGTAGCCATACCACCAAGTGTTTTTGCGATACTTGAAAGTGTAACTTTTTCAGTTTTTTGTTTTTTCTTCATAAACACATTATATCACAGCCCTAATGGGGTAGAACTTGCCATCAAACTTTCTTTTTGCGGTTCTTTATATATCAACTCTAGTGTTTTTATAACCTTCTTCCCAAACCTGTCCTCCGCTCTTAAAGTAAGTATATTATAGCCCGGCAGGAGGAGCAATTTTTCGGAAAAGTTGCCGTTTGCGTCAACAAAAATCTGCCCGTCATTGAGGCTGATGCGAGAAACATTTTCCGCCCGACCTGAAATTACGACGAGCGGTTCTAAAAACACACTGCCGTCAGCAGGTTTAGCGATGTTAATTACTGGCCCAACGCGAAATTCTTTTGAACGGGCGTAGGAATAAAAACCGACGGCAAATGACGCGAGTAAAAACAGCGTGAGACCCAAAACAAATTTAGCTTTTCGTTCCATCTTAAAGTAATAACCAATAACCAAGAAACAAGCTCCAAACAATATCCAATAAACCAAATCCCAAACGCGTAAACTTTTTTGGTGATTGTAAATTGAAGTTTGTTTGGTTATTGTTTCTTGGTTGTTGGTGATTCATTCCTAAAGTGATTACTGTAATTTCCCGCTTCACTGTACGGACTCATTTGGCAGTTCCTCGCTTTGTGAAGCGGGTGTTGCTCCCATAACTTCCCTCGGCTTTGCTCCATCGGCGGGCCCGATGACTCCGCGTTCTTCTAAAACATCCATAAGTCGCGCGGCCCTGGCGTAGCCTACGCGAAACTTTCGCTGGAGATATGATGTTGACGCTCTGCCAGACCTCATGACTTCTTCGCGCGCCTGCTCATACAGGTCATCATCAATTTCTTCGTCGCTATTGTTTTCGCCGAAACTGGATTCAAAGATGGCGTTTTTGTCGGCCACGGCTTCCGGCGTCAGATTGAGCTCGCTTGGAATTCCACTGTCATAATTCTCTTTCAAGAAATTCACCACTTTTTTCACTTCCGACTCGCTGATAAAAGCTGACTGAATTCTTTGAGGTTTGGACATTTCACTGCCGAGGAAAAGCATGTCGCCCGCGCCGAGCAGTTTCTCGGCGCCACCGGTATCAAGAATGGTGCGCGAATCAATTTGTGAAGACACTTGCATGGCGACACGGCCCGGAATGTTGGCTTTGATTAGACCGGTGATGACATTTACCGACGGTCTTTGGGTTGAGAGTATTAAATGAATGCCGACGGCGCGACTCATTTGGGCAAGCCTGACGATTGCCGCTTCAAGTTCGCGCGGGTAGGTTGACATAATATCCGCCAGCTCATCAATGACGATGACAATGTAGGGCATCAGCTCGGGCATTTTCATTTCCGCCTCAAAGGCGTCGCCTCCTTCCGCCAACTGCTCTTCCAATTTTTTCAATTCTGGCGCCAAAATGTTTTTATGGTAGGACTCAATGTCGCGCACTGATTCCGCTTCAAGAATGTCGTAGCGTCTGTCCATTTCTTTGGCCGCCCATTTCAAAGACAAAATGGCTTTTTTAGCTTCGGTGATGACGGGGGTGAGAAGGTGGGGGATTTTGTTGTAGAGAGTCAGTTCAACCCGTTTCGGGTCAATCATGATGAATTTCAAATTTTCAACCGCGTTTCGGAAAAGCAGAGAAGTGATGATGGTGTGTATGGTGACGCTGTTGTGATTCACAAAACCGTTACCAACAAATGAATTTGACCCGGGAACTTCAAAGTCATAGCCTTCCCCCACAGTTTTCTCTATTTTTGCCACTTTAGCCCAGTAGAAATTATCCTCGCGGATTTGGGCCACTTTTTTGTAATCAGCGGACTCCGCTAAGGGCTCGTAAAAGGTGAGGATTTTTTGGAGCGCCTCATAAGAAGGGTTTCGGTCGCCACTGTTGTAACTTGCCAAACTTTTGAAAGCGTATTTTGGCACCAGCATATTCTCCTCGTAGAGCCAGCCTTTATTAGTCAGTCGCGCGAATGCTCCACGATACATTTGAGACAATTTTTTGAGAACGGGTTTTAGTGTCGGTATGATGTTTTTATTTCGACAAGCGAGGAGCGCGTGGACAATTCTTATTGTACACGGCGTCCGAGTCGAAGTCGAACTATAGGTTGAATACCGCGTGGTCTCTGCCACGCGGGTGGACGAGTCTGCGAGTTCATTCATTACCCTGCGGTCTCTGCCGCAGGGGACTATATTTGTGTTCCTGTGAAGAGCAAGCAGTCGTTTTGACTTTTGCTCCTCCTCATTTGTCAAAAAGCCGATTTCTCTGGCATAGGTGACAAACTCGGCTCCATAAATAGTAAGTCGCCAATAACTATTCTCTTTATAACCTTTTACTTTTTTTAGATGAATAGAGCTCACAATGCCAAAATTAAGAAGTATAACCTGCAGTTGTTTTAAGAGTTTTTCGGTTGCCAAGGTTATTTCAAGTCCTTTCACAGCCGAGATATGGCCGTCATTTCTTATAAGCCCTTGAATAAAGGACTTGATAATTTCAGGTTTGGCCTCACGAATTGATTTTGGTATTTCTTTCTCGCGCGCCCCAACAGGCTTTAGGTCAAGGTACTTCAAAAAATCTTTTAATTGTTTGCTGTTAACAACAACATCTTTTGCTTTGTTGCTCGCGCCTGACTTGGCGACAATTGGCGCGCTAATTCCGAACAGGTCTTTTAAGAGCGTTAAATATATGCCGAGCACTTCTTCATTGGCTTGGGTGTACACAATTCTATGTTTAATGGTTAAGCCACCATCGGCTGTTAGCAAACCCATGAAAAGTCCTAACTTTTCGGTCATTATGGTTGGAGTTTTTATTTCTCTAGCCTTATTGGTCTTGTTGGGTGTCGGAGTAAAATCAATTTTTTCATTCTCGCCAAAAAGTTTTGACCCGCGAGAAATTGCCACATACTCTCCAATTTTTATACTTCCACCATTTTGCCAGTCCATAACACTATCTTTAATGACCCACAAAGGATGTTCAAAAGTAACCTCTATGGATAATCCTTCCTCGGTTGTAATCTTATAAAAGTCGCAAATGCCGTTATTATAGTTTTTACTGGTTGTTTCCAATCCGTCTCTAGTCGCTACTCGCAGTGAATAGTTGACTTCTGAATTTAAGGGCAAGGGGCATAACTCTTCAAATGTGAGTATTCCTTTTTCGCTGAAAATGTATGTGTCCTTGGCGCATGTTTTTCCCGAACCTGTCGTGCCAGCGATTAAGAGATGAGGCATTTTTGCAAGGTTGGCGAAATGCGATTTGCCCGAGATGCCTTTGCCTAGAGAAATCAAGAGAGGCTTTTCTGATATCTGATATTCTTCGCTTGAAAGCATAGTGGCAAGGCCGACAATTGATTTGGTGCTGTTAGGAATTTCAATGCCGACGAGAGACTTTCCCGGAATCGGCGCTTCAATGCGGAGAGGATGCGCCGCCAGCGCGAGCGACAGGTCGTTTTGAAGCGCCACAATTTTTGAAAGCTTGACGCCTTCGGCCGGTTTCAGAGCGTAACGGGTAACGGAAGGGCCGATTGAAATTTCGTCCATCTCAACATCAATGCCGAAGTTTGCAAGCGTTCGTTTGATAATGTTTTTGTTGGCGTTGATGTCGCCAGTTACCGGCTTGCCTTTGTCCCGTTCAAGAAGAGAGAGCGGGGGAGGGGCAAAAACCACGCCGAGGGTTTTCAGACGGGCGGGAGTCTGGGAATTTTTGTTTGGCATGAACTCTTCTTTTGTTTCGTTTTGGGTTTTTTGGTTGACAGTTTTCTTGTCAGCCTTATTTTTCAGTTTTTCCTCTTCATCAGGTTCGTCAAGCGAGAGTTCCTCAAGGTCTTCCTTCTTCGTATCAGACTCGTCCCATTTCTCCGCCATTTTTTTGGCGCGGGATTTTTTCCACCAACCAATCAGGGGTTCTAAAGTCAGTTCCGTTTCAAGAATAATGAGAATAGAAATTATAAAAAGCGCGCCCAACACTAAAACGCTCGCGTATACATCAAAAAGTTTTATGAGCGGTGTCGCTACTACCCGACCGATAACGCCCCCTTGGTTTTTGCCCACAATGTCAATCATGCCGAGTCCCGCGAGCAAGAAAATTGTAGAGCCTACTATTTTTACAATCGGGAAGCGGTGAGTGATGGTTTTAAGAAATGACACGCCAAGCATAACGAATATTATCGGCACCAAAAAATAACCCAGTCCAAGAAGTGTGGTGAGGAAGCTATAAAGGCTGTCGCCGACAGGTCCCGCGCGACCCATTGAAGCCAGAACAAAAAGCACAGCCAACACGAAAAAGATTATAGCGAGTATTCCTTGGCGTGTCTTCTCTTTGATGCTCGGCGGGGTTCTGCCAGCGTCTTCTTTTTTTATTTTTTTGCTCACGGTTTTTTGCGGTTCTATAAAATATTCTTACATAATAACATAATATATAGTGCCAATATACCTGCCCGTGCCTCGCAGTGGCAGGCAGGCGAATTGATGCGAATGTGTATAGTGCCAATCAACGAATTGATGCCTGCCCGCGTGTCCGCGCAGGCGGGCGAATGATACGAATAAACTCGGTTCTTATTCGTGTGTGCGTATTCGTTAACGCTATTCGCATACAACGCTTTACATTTTAATTACTCGCGATATAGTTAACCCATAAGGGACAAAATGTCCTTCACACTCTAGAACTTTTCCTATAGAATTTTAATGAGAGGTTATAAAAGACATCTAAAGGACAATGGAATATAAAAAGGACAACGCTATTTCTCAAAAACCGCAGGATTCAAAAAATCTTATTGTTTTTCAACTGTTTGAAAAGGACAGTCATCTTATTTTTGTCTACAAAAAGGCGGAGAAGATTGCTTCAGCGCTTTACCTAGTAAGCAATCTCTTGTCGGATAGCGAACCTCTGAAGTGGCAATTTAGAGAAGTTGGTGTGGGGATAATAACAAAAATTTTGTCCTTAAACACTAAATTATTGTCAAAATCCGAAACCGCTTCATTTCTTTTTTCAGACATTATCAGTCTGGTTTCTTTTCTTGAAATTGCTCGCGCCGGGGGACTGATTACCGATATGAATTTTGCTATTCTTAAGACTGAAATTGAGGCTTTGCTTGAAGCTATGCATACAAAAGTTATCTCAAAAAACTCCACTGAACTTAAAACGCCAAAATTTGACCAAGATTTTTTTGCCGTGCCACGCCACAATTTTATTGTGGATAATGACATGTCGCCTCCGTCAAGTTTACCAGGGTACGGGGAGTATGCTCATACCTTGTCTGATGTGGGGAGACTTGAGGAATTTTATAAAAGACATAATAAAGGACAGTCCTTTATAAAGGACAGTCCTTTACATACTGATTTGTCTTTTACAAACACAAAATATAAAAATACGACTAGGGGAAAAGCCAACAGTTCAGAATTTGTTGATGTTAGAAAGACCCAGATTGTTGGACTGCTTAAAACTAAAAATGATCTTACCATTAAAGACTTTTCTTTGATTATCAAGGATTGCAGTGAGAAAACAATTCAGAGAGAATTATTGAAGTTGGTTAAGCAGGGTGTCCTTAAGAAACAAGGTGAACGACGCTGGAGTCGGTACTCACTTAGTTTGGTATAAAATTGCTTCTAAAAACTTATTGCGCATTCTATATAAAGGACAAATTGACTCCTACAATATCGGTTGTTGGTTATATAGGGCCATACGAATCCGAATCTACGAATTGCTATCCTCGGGGTTTTGTTTGTATCCACTAGACTATGTATATTAGTAACATTGCTATATTTGCTCATATTATTGACTTTTCTTGGCTATCCGTGCAATAATGGCCCAGTTGGATACTCTAGTGGCGAAAGCTAGAAAATTAGGCCGAAAATCAAGGCGAATTTTGGAGTTATCCACATGTTCCTTTTTGCAGACTAGCCCCTGTAGATATATAATTGGCTGAGGTACGGAAAGTCGGCTTGGGTTGCAAGATTTTTGTAGCCTGGTCGCGTTGTCTTTATTTCAGTTTTATTATTTCTACAATTCATTCAATTCCCGTTACGGGTGTACCGCAAGAAACAGTTTTTTGACATAGCAAAAAGCGATTCAAAAATTTCCGAAATTCTTTTTTCCGTCGTTGGATGAAAGTCCGAAAGTCCATGAACTTTATCAACTAAACTTGTAGGTTTTGTGTCGATGTATAAGGCCTATGAGATTTTAGTTTAGTGGCAACTTCGCAGAAGCTTTTGCTTTTGCTGGTTGCATCACAATTAACGCAGGCGGGCGTTTCAGTTTTAAGTCGAAACCGAATCAGTTCCCGCTGAACGCAGTTTCTTTTCCGAAATTATTAGCTCTTTATTCGTTAAAAAATCGGCAGAGAAATTTAATTATCAACTACTACAATTTATGTATCAATCGAAAAAATCTAAAACAAAGAATTTTGTCGCAGGTTTGATCGGCGCCTCATTGGCGTTAAGTTTGGCTTTCGCGGTTACCGTGAAAGCTGACACCGTTTCAGACCTCACCGCGCAAATCAACAGTTTGCTTGCAACTATCAGTGGATTGCAAGCCAAGCTCGCGACTGTTCAAGGTGGTTCTACCGCCATGACAGGCGGTGGCTACTCTTTCGCATCTAACCTTATGGTGGGAAGTAAAGGAGCTGATGTTATGAATCTTCAAAAGGTTCTCAACATGAGTTCCGACACTCAAGTTTCAGTTTCAGGAGCCGGTTCACCAGGGTTTGAGACTTCAACCTTCGGTCCTGCCACGAAAGCGGCAGTAATCAAATTCCAGAAAATGCATGGCATTTCCGGTACTGGCTATGTTGGTTCGATAACTAGAGGACAGTTGAACTCAATGTCATCGCCGGTGACAACAACGACAACACCGTTGCCAACAACACCGACACCACCGCTACCAACAACAACGCCATCACCAACAACACCTAGCGGTTGTTCATCAACTGTTGGCTTCAGCCCGACAACAGGTCAGCCATGTTCGGGCGCAGTTGTAACGGCCCCGGCAGGAACAGGTTTGACAGTTTCAAGTCCAGTTCAGCCAGCTCCGACGATTGCCCCTAATGGAGCATCACGCGTGCCGTTCACCAAAATTACTCTGACGGCAGGGAACGATGGTGATGTTACTGTCAATTCACTGACAGTGCAGAGAACAGGTTTGGCCCAAGACGCCGCTTTCTCAAGCATTGTGCTTGTTGATGAGCAAGGTCTTCAAGTAGGCACTTCCAAGACCTTCAACTCAAATCATCAGACAACCTTGGGTGACCCGTTTGTGGTTGCGCGAGGCACTTCAAGGACATTGACTGTTGCTGGCAACATGCCAGGTGGAACCGGGACTACTTACGCAGGCCAGGTTGCGACCTTGACGGTTGTTGGAGTTAACACTTCAGCGACAGTTTCTGGTTCGCTTCCGATCACCGGAGCCGCCCAGACAATCAATGCTTCATTGACTCTGGGTACGGCGGTTTTGTATGTTTCTCAGTTTGACCCAGGTTCCAACTTGACCAAGAACATCGGCGATACCAGCCTTAAGTTCTCGGGTATCAAAGTTACCGCTGGTTCAGCCGAAGATGTAACAGTATGGTCAGTGCGCTGGAATCAAGTTGGTTCAGCAGGTTCAAGCGACCTTGCCAATCTTGTAACAGTTCTTGACGGCACATCATATCCGACCATTGCTTCCGCGGACGGCAAGTACTTCACGAGTCTCTTCCCGAATGGCGTTGTCATTCAGAAGGGTTTCTCAAAGGATATCTACATCAAGGGTGATATTGTCGGTTCTGGTTCAGCCAGTCGCACTGTAGAGTTTGACCTCTACAATGCTTCAGACCTCTATGTTTCAGGCAACACCTATAACTTCGGAATCTTGGCCACGGCGAACACCACAGGCACTCTTGGCGTATGTAGTACAGGTACGCGTTCACTTTTCACAACTTCAACACCGTTTTACGGTGCTTCGTGTGTGACAATTAACGCTGGTACGGTAACGACTGTTGCCAAGTCAGCCACTGCCGCTCCGGCCTCGAACATTGCGATTAATGTTCCGAACCAAATCCTCGGCGCCTACGATACAGATATCAAGGGCGAGGCAGTTTCGGTTCAGAGCACGGTTTTCCACCTCTCATCAAATTCAACCAACACCACCAAAGTCGTTACGAGCGTTTCGCTCATTGATAAGAACGGTTCAGTAGTTGCCGGTCCGAAGGATGCGGCTGGTGTCAACGCCGCTGATGGTTCAGCCAACGCCGCTGGTGACCAAACGATTACATTCTCTGACACCATCACCTATCCTGTCGGCAAGGGGACTTATACTCTT
>Ga0209515_10004990_pt1 | contig 17545 bp, 16 predicted proteins | sample Subgroupgradi54m_FD_187454 | JGI IMG/M metagenome (GOLD analysis project Ga0209515, IMG submission 187454) | Subsurface groundwater microbial communities from S. Glens Falls, New York, USA - GMW60B uncontaminated upgradient, 5.4 m (SPAdes)... ...
TCTGGTGAGGCATGCTCCTCCGAGAACTGATCACCCACTCACGCAAGAAATGGAGCCGCCGAGAGGATTCGAACCTCCGACCCGCGCTTTACGAAATCCCCTCGGTGTTTTCGTCCTGATGGCTCCTGTTCCCTAATTGTTGGGGTGGGTAGGCGTTACGCCAACCCCGTTTCCTGCCTGATTCCCCGTCTTTCACGCTGGTTTGGCCTGTTCTGTTAGCCCCGCGTTAGCACCGTCCAAATGCCTGGCTTTCGATTAAGGTGCTTTTGGCTTTTCTTCCTTCCGCATCTGTTCTAGTTCTGCCGAGAAATTCTTCTTCCCAGAAACCCAGGATTGGATTTGTTCATATTGAGGCTCTTTCCATAGAATAGTCTGAAAACGCTCAACGTTATAGATGTCCAAGACCTTCTGCGCGACACGGATCCGGTACTCAGTTTGGTCAAGAGCTCCATTTACATCCTTGAGAGTTTTCTCTGTGTTTTGCCCCGACTGTTCGAAATGGAGACGGGCGAAATCTGAATATCGGTTATAGGTGTCGATTGAGTCAACCATAATCCATACAGCCTCAAATAGACCCCGAGCCCCGTGTTGATAAGTTCCCGAATCGACCAGAACTTGTTTTCCAACGTCGGCAGTTAGATGCTTGATGTTGACACCTGTAGGCGTGAAGCCCTCCCTCATTTCTCTTATATTCCTCAGATTGTTGGAAGTCTCATACAGCAGACCAACCAATTTGTGCCTGAAAGCGTCCTTCTCGCTCTGCAACTGCCGACCAGTTTCCATTTGGAAAGCCAAGGTGACGCCCGAGAAAGTGGCCACAAATGCGATCAGCCCCGTCCAAAATAACATGGGGTATTCACGTCTAAAGTAATCGCACGTGGGTTGCTTCCACAAGAGAACCCCTGTGGCGACTACTGTACCTACAATGATTAAAATCCAATAATGACGCATCTCTTGATTGCCTGTTGTAAACAGTTCCATCACCTACATGCCATTTCGATCAAATCATTCAGATTCCACTTCATTGAGACAAAAATGAGCCGCCGAGAGGAGACGAACCTCCGGCCTGCTGTTTACGAAGCCCCCTTGGCGTTTTCAGGGTTTTTCGTATTGTTTAGCAACTCTTGATCTGCCTATGAAATCCGAACGTCTGGTTTTGGTGCTATTGGTGGGTATTTTACGCTGTTTCGGAGTGGTTTGTTAGCGCGGTGTTGGTACATTGAGCGTAGCGTCACTTTGGTTTGCTACCTTGCTGTTGCTCATATTCCTTGATGGCATCCAACATCGGCTGCATCTCTTCCCATAGCTTCTTTTCCTGCTCAGCGCTAAGCTTGAGGTTGCCTGATCCCGGTTTCCACGGCCTCATGTGCTTCTTCCAAAGCCGATGGGTCACCGATTCTTCTCTGGGGGGAGGATAACACCCGTAATCGGAGGATCTGGCCTTTTTCTCTTCTTCATTCAATCCTTCCCACTCGGATGCGAGATGCCCAAGGTCTTTTTTCAATTCCTCCCGACCAACAAAAGATTGGCCCATCCATCCAGGATCGTTTCTTAGGAATGGGGGACAGAGCGTTTCATGGAAGCCATCTCCCGAGCAAAACACCATGCAGAACGGAAGATAGTACAAGTACTCCAAGTCCACGCGGTTAGTTGGCCTTGTGGAAACTAAATCCGAAACCACGCTGAGACCAAAGATCGTGTTTGCCCGATTACAATAGGCGGCATAAGGCGCGAACTCTTTAAATGGAGGGCTGCCTATTCTTTGCCATCGACTTAAAACCTGAAGTCTCAGTTTCAAGGGAAACCTCAACTGATCCATGAATCCTACGAGCCAGCGATATTGCCTCTCCGGTTTTGGATTTTCCAGGAGTCTGTCTGCATACGCAGCAGCCTCCTTGACGCTCTTGAGATTGGGCGCACGCTGAAGGAGTTTCCTTGCGAGCCGTCTCTGTAAACTAAGATCTAAAGTGTCCGTCATTCGCCTCCATCGCTGCGCATAGGCTTTATCCTCTGCCGAAAAGACACCTTGTTGCCAATTCCGTATCAATCTCCATTCCTCTGGTTCCTCAAAAAAGAGGCCAGTGCTTCCATCTTTTGTTTTTAGTGGGACACCGCCACCCACAACAGGTCTGCCATCCATAGGAAGGTCTTTGCCGAGAAGTGCCCCAATGCATATCTGCCGGTAGTGACTATTGATGTACGAATCCATAGGGGGGAGTTTTCTCGACAGCAGCATTACCTCGATAGCCGGCGGCAGTTTCCTCGATTTTACTTTACTCAAATCGGCGAGAACTTCTGTAATCAGGATCGGCGGTATAACAACGGAGAAGTGTTTGGACAAGAAACGGCTTTCTTTTTGCGAAAAGCTCTGCATCGCCGACTTGTCCAGCAATACCATTGGACCCACAGAGAAGCTGCCCCCTCAGGATCGTATGTACTAAACGTAAAAGTAAGCCATTATCAATATTGACGTACTATATGATATATGGTACAACAAAATCTGTAAAGGAGGCTTCAAATATGGGTGCTGAGATCAGCATTGTTACCTCGAAGGGGCAGGTTGTCATACCCTCAAAGCTCCGCAGGCATCTTGAGATCAAGAAAGGCACGCGCATATGTTTCGTCGAGCGCGATGGTGATCTGATTCTGCGGCCGATTACCGACCAATATATTGAGCAGCACGCGGGTATATTAAAGACACAAGGCAAGCTATTGAAGAACGTCCATAACCAACCCGCCGAAGATTAGGAAGATGGCGGCTAAAATACTTGATTCATATTCTCTCCTATCCTATTTAGAGGGTACTCAGCAAGCCCAAGACATCATAAAACTCATAAAAGCAGCACGCGACAACGAACGGGATCTGCTTATCTCCTCTGTCAGCTGGGGAGAAGTTCTTTTGCTGATAGCAAAGGAGTTAGGGCTAGAAAAGGTTGCCGTAGCTGAGAACATGTTGGAAACACTCCCCATAGCCATCGTGCCAGCAGACCAGACACTTGCACGACAAGCTGCTATTTACGCAGCCACAAAACAGTTACCCTATACAACTTGCTTCGCGGTCGCCCTGGCAAAGTTACGTAAAGCAGAGCTGGTAACTGGGGACAAAAAAATAAAACAAATGGCGGGTGAAATCCGAATTCGATGGCTACAGTGATCGAGAAACGCCGAGAAGAGTGAGGGAGGTTATTATGGGCAAGTTCCAGTATACCCCTGACAAGGATCAGAGGGTCCACGAAGAAGGGGCGATTCGCTTAATTTGTCAGGCCTTTCAATCTCATGAGAATGGCCTCCCTGAGTGGCTAAAAAACTCTTCGGACGCCTATGTTGGGGACGAAGCCCCTGAGGCCAAGCGTGTGGCTGTCCTCATTTTTGACTATGGCCGGAGAGGAGTTACGCCGTCCATCTCCTGCTTGGATTTTTGTGGGATGACAAGCGCCAGAATTGAAAACAACTTCCGGGTGTGGGCTGATCCAGAAGCCGCTATAAGAGGTATATCCAACGCCGCCATGATTCAAGGCGGGCATGGGAACGGCGGGAAATGCTACATGACGCAGATGTTCGCCGAGTATTCCCTTCTACACACAGTAAAGAACAACAAAGGTAACCGGTATGGTGTGGCGTCTGGATCTGTAAAGTTCGGCTATATACCCGACCCAGAACAAGGCCGAGATTTTTCTGTACCTGGTTTAAGAGATGAACTCGAACAAGTCCTGAAACCCATAAGATCCAGCATCTCCGGCCTTCCAAAGGCAGCTGTTGAGGTTCTTAAATTAGCCAGCGGATTCACCCTAATTACAGGCGTAGGGCCAAAAGGGTACAGCGATAGAATTCCTGTTCAGGAGTTAGTAGCTAATCTCCAGGAACATCCTCAAATGATACGTACCCTGGAGATGTGTAAGGTTTATGTGGTAGTCAACGGAGACCTTTTCAATAGAGGGGGACCCTTAACCCTTCCTGCAATTGTCCCTATACCCGGGGCAGAAAAACCCCGCGTCATTCCAATACCCGTTTCCTTAAAAGACCCGGTCACTGGCCGCGAAGTCTCCACGACAGACGGCGATAAGCTTCCACCAGGAAATCTAACCCTGAAAACTTCGGCAGTCAGGATGAGTTACAGCAAAAGGGGACGCCACAATATCGTTTACAAAGCCAAATCTGGCTATATCGGCTATGTATCAGTCTCAGAACTTGACATTCAATCCCCCTATCGTGACCGAATCTATGGGGAGTGCTTCCTGGAAAACCTTGAGGCTTTTAAACAGAACGAGCGCGCACGTTTGGCGAATAGCCCGCTCACTCGCGCAATCGAAGAGTTTATATCGGATTACATTCAAGCGTATGCCAAAGAGTTCGAGGCGCGAGAACGTCGCCAATACAATCAGGAAGAGAAGAACGCCATTAGTAAAATAAACGAGGCCTTGGATCGCTGGAAGAATCGTTTTCTGAACGATCTGCTCCAAGGTCTCTGGGGGGCGGGCGAGGGTCCAGGACCTGATCCACATCCGCGCCTACCAACAGGAAAACCCGTCAAACTCGAGTTGAGTTTAAGTCACCACAAGGCCGGCCTCGGTGTGGCATTGCGTCCTGTGCTGAAGTTTTTTGATGATGCCGGCCGGCGAGTCAGGGCTGTACCGTTCCGGTGGATAAGTGAGGACAATAACGTTGCGATGGTTGATGAGGACCTGATGGTTATCAATACATTTTCTCCAGGTCATACGACTATCTATGCTGAATTGATTAAGGGTAAACTCTGCTCAAACAAAGCGCCGCTAGAGGTCGCTCGGATCCAAGACATAACCCTTTCCCCCCGAGATCTACAAATCTCGGTTGGGAGCCGACACAAGCTCACCGCTGTTTGCCAATTGGCCACCGGGGAGAAAACGGACGACGTATATCTTATATGGACCGAAAGCAACCCGAATGTCGCGAGAGTCAGCTCTTCCGGTTTGGTATTCGGCTTTGCACCGGGAGAAACGGAGATCACTGCTGGTGATGATCGGTGCCTGGCGAAAGAGCCGTGCATGCTAAGAGTGGTCGAGAGCGAAGGTAAAGGACCGGGGGATCAGAAAGGAAAAGGATACCCTCTAGTAAAAGTGTCTGGCGAGTTCGACGTGGATCCCGAAACTCACGAATACGTGCATTTCAGCAGGGAGGATCCTCCCGTAGCTCAGCGGCCCCAAGATGTAGATAGGAATATTTGGTGGATCAATAGCGCATCTCCTCTTGCCCGGCTCTACTTGGATAAAAGTAAGAATTACGGCTATGAGTCCCGTGAATGGCGAATGTACCATTTGGAGCGCTACATCGACGTTATAGTCCAAATAGCCCTTACAAACGGACCTACTGAGAAAGAATCCCTATCGGCAAGCGACTGGATTATGAAATGGGGCGCCCAAGTTGCTGAAATCCAAGTAGCGGCCGCATCGGATCTCAGCGAGTTTATAGCAACCGGAGATCTCCCAGTTGCATAAGGACGACTATGGCTTCCTCTGAAGGTTTTAGTGTCACAGAGAAGCTTTTGCTGGCAGCCCTTCGCTTGGAGCAAGAGGGTAAGCACCCCTTTTCGGCAGAAGACCTTGTAGTTTCTGCCTGGGCAATGTTCCCTCATGCTTTTGGATTAGCGGGCTATCGTGACGAGTCTGGTAACTTGTCCTACCCAGACTCAAATAGAGTTTTCGCCGAGATCATGGGGTCGAAGCCCATTAGAAAGCGTGGGTTTCTGGAGAAGGTCGGTAGCAAAATGTACCGTCTTACTGAGGCTGGCCGTGAACACGCACATCTGTTGTCGGGGCGAAAAACGACAACCGGAGCGAAGAAAGCATCTCTAGGGCGTCCAACTGAGCAGGAACTTAAGCGGCTATTCGCTTCAAAGGCGCTGGAAAAATCCCGAAATGGCCGAATTGGAGATCTTACTTTCTATGACGCGTGTGCTTTTTGGGGTATCTCGCCTCGCAGCTCGGCAATTGAGTTAGAGGGCCGGACTGCAAACTTTAATAAGGTCGTTGAGTCCGCGAAGGAAATTACGCGTGATGGAGGCGTATCCTTTGAACATGGCGGTAGCATCTTTGGAACAGACGAGTTAGACGCGCTCGTAAAGACACATCAGGAGCTGCTAACGAAATTTGAGGCGGAATTGCGGCTTATCCGAGATAGGAAGGATGAACGGAAGGCCTAAACCACAGTCGCATCTGAGTTACTTGGACCTGCCTCGTTATCTCTTCAAGTCATAAATCTGCCGCGAGACCCCTCCACATAACCCGGGTCAGCTTCAATCGAAACCCATCTGCGTCTGAGTCGCTCTGCAGCAAACCCCGTAGTGTTACTTCCTCCAAAAGGATCCAGAACAAGGTCACTTTGATCTGTCAGAAACTTTACAAAGAACTCTGGCAACTGAAGAGGCATCCGGGCCGGATGTATCTCAAGCCCTTCTTTTTTGCAAAATAATTGGTAAGGATCGCTGGCAGACGTATTGGACATTGTTAGCAGGTCGGCCACAAATCCTTCTATTAGCACATTGGGTGGGATCGAACCTCCATTGTCATTGAAGAATGACCTCTCGCCAATGTGATGTTCTGATGGCCTGGGACCTGCGTTGTAGCGGCCGTGCTTAAGTAGTTTTTGCATGCTCTTACTATAATCTTGCAGGATCCTCCGATTATCTGCCTTTGGTCTCTGGGTTGGTGAAAGCCACCAAATGCGCGTAAAGGCATCTTTAACGCGGCAGCGCTCGACATTCACCCACTGCGCAGGACTAGGAAGACGCGCAGGATTAAAGCAGATAAACTCTTGGCAGAGGTATAGGTCAGATCGTTTCTTAAACGCAAGAAGGGCCTCCATGGTGAGAGTTGACATTACTGGACTCCCCGGTTCCCATGCGTTCCCTAGCTCGATCACTATCGAACCGTCTTTGGTGAGATACTCCGCAAGCAGAGGAGCGAAACTGGCAAGCCATTCTATGTATGCTTCTCCCTGAAAATTGCCGTACTTTTTCTTTCGATTGAGAGGAAACGGGGGCGAAGTAAATACCAACTGTATTTTCCCTCGTAAACGTGACAACGGTTTCCTACTCAATAATTCCTTACTATCGCCACAATACATTTGGCCAAACTGAGTCGCATAGACTGGTTTGGCCTTCAATCCAGTTTTTGCAGGTACTTCTGAGTGTGTTAAGGTTAAATTAGCAGACACTACGCTCCTCAGCCCTCCTTAAAACCTGAATTGAAGAAATCATCCGACTCTGAAAAGTGGAGCCGCCGAGAGGAGTCGAACCTCCGGCCTGCTGTTTACGAAACAGCTGCTCTACCAACTGAGCTACGGCGGCGTTGTAGAAAATTATAGCCCCTCATCGCATAATCTGTCAGTTTTCTATTTCCCCACGTAGCGCTTCAACTCACGTTCCAAGGTTGCTCGGAAATCCTTCGCGATCGCCTGCTGGTCGCGTGGAAGAAAAAGTTTCAACTCCTGAAGCGGTTCCGATTTCATCGCTTTAAGTCGAGTCAGGGCTTCTTTGAGCACATGGCGGTTTTTTTGAGATAAGAGGCCCTTGCGTAGAATGAAGTAAAGATCGTAGAAGTCTCTCGGTTTGGCGCGGTCCAGCAAGGCCTTGAGCTTCTCCTCCACCAACAATTCCTGCGGCAGATGCAACAACGTGTAGGCCGGCAGAAAATCCCCGGCAATCAACGCCGTCTCCGGCTTTACCGTCGTTCGATCCCGCAGGGAAATCTCCAGTCGGATCTCCACGCGGTAATCCCCGAATCGGTTATGGATGATCCCTAAGTACCCTCCGCTTGTCGCCTTGGCCTCTTCAATCTCGATGGAAATCCCGACTCGTTCGACGGCGCTCAGGGTATCCGTGATCAATTCCTCGATCGCGGGCTTCCGTATCCCAAATCCGGAGAAGTCCAAGTCCTCCGAGAATCGGGGAGATCCATAGATGATGCGAAGCGCTGTCCCTCCTTTAAAGAGGACCCGGTCAGCCGCGGTGCGCTGATAGAACGCCGACAGAAAAAGGTGTTGGCAGTATTCTCGAGCCACGTTGATGGCTGTCGTCTGGTACTGCGTAGCCAGTTTTTGGATGGTTTCTGCGGCGATCATCGGAGACTCCGGAGAAGTTGACGTAACGACGGGCGCTCAAAGAGCCGAACATACGATTCCACCCGCTTCCATTTTAAGGTCCGCAGTTCTAAGCGATCATTCAAGGTTTTCTTCTTCAAATCCACGAAATACAAGGTATCTACCAAAGCCTTCTCTGGCGTAGCCATAAGGACAGTTTCTGCGCCTACTTTAACCGGTTCATACCCGGTAAACACGGACTTTTTCAGCCGATGATACTCGAATGTTTTACCCAGCGCGGTAAGCGCTCGCGTGGGACGCGAAGTCGCGGAGGTGATCGTGTAGGCTGCCTCTGGAATCAGGTGGTAGTAAGACAACACAAATTCAAACGAGAGATACGAGGGCTCATAGAGCCGATTGGCGACCGCCAGCTCTGAAGTGGGCTGATCCGCCAGGCAATATAGCCCATTCCGAAGCTTGAGGAATACCCCCCGCTTGGCGTAGCGGTGCACGAGAAAGCGCGCTGCAATGGCAGAGACGCCAAGAACACGCTGCAGCTCCAAAGGGCTAAACAGTCGTAGTCCACGCCTCCGGATGGTTTGCTCTACTTGTATCAAATTCACATTATTAGCCATACTGCTAATAATACATACTTGACTTTATTCTGTCAAGCGACGCAACGCTGCTAAATCCGGACGGAAGGAGTTGCGGATGTGAAGCCATCGGAAAATGAGCGGCTATCCGTGCATGACCCGCGCTTTACGAAATCCCCTCGGTGTTTTCGTCCTGATTGCCCCTGTTGCCTAATCGTTGGGGTGAGTAGGTCTTCCGCCAATCCCGTTTATTTCCTGATCCCCCATCTTTCACGCTGGTTTGGCCTGTTCTGTTAGCCCCGCGTTAGCACATCGAGCCGCCACGCATTACTGAGCCGCATCTGTCTAAACGGTTCCGGGAGGAATCTCGTCCTTCCTCGTCAGCGTGAGATAGACAACCAAGCCTAAAATTGTGATGAGGAAGAGTGCGCTCGTTGTCGTCGCTCCAAGGCCCACACCCCCGTTGACGCGAGCTTGTGAAAGATAATCTCCAATAGACGCACCGAGCGGCCGAGTCAAGATGTAAGCCAACCAGAAAGCAAGTACCGCATACATAAACTGGTGCCGATGTTCCACAGCCAAAATCCGCCTAATAGCAAAAAATGCGATGGTCACAACCACAATGAGACCGGCGAATATGAATAGCGAGTTTAAATACCCGAGGCCAAATTTTTCCGCAGTGAGGTCGCCTGCGGCAGTCCCCAAAGCGAACGTGAAGAGGATCGCCAGCCAGTAGAAGGCCTCACGGCGAGTCGTCACGATCGAATGGACTGACAACGTCTTTTCAAACGCGTACCACACCGCAAAGGTCAGCACGAGCGCAATGGAGAATGCGACGGTTGTCGTCTCAAGAGAAACCCCGAGTTTGTCCGTCAGGTTGTCGGTGATCAAGGTGCCGACAACACTGATGAGAACGACTGCAAGCCAATAGATCGATGGGATGTATTTTTGTGCTTTGAACTGAAAGAACAAGACGACGACAAGGAGCGCGCCCATAACAAGTGATGTTCCGGTCAGCCCAAAATGAACTGTTTCATTCAGATAGTCTGCCGCCGTCTCACCGACTGTGGTACACAAAACCTTGATGATCCAGAAATAAATCGTGACTTCTGGAACTTTGTTTAACATCCGCTTCATTTGTGATGAATTCATATGTCCCTCTACTCAAAAATAAAAAATAGCTGAGCCGCCGAGAGGAGTCGAACCTCCGGCCTGCTGTTTACGAAGCGACTGCTCTACCCCCGCCAAAGGCGGGTCCGCCTCAGGCGGAAACTGAGCCCTTCGCTCCGCTCAGGACTCTCCTTGAACCGTGCACCTAAAGGTGCACTAGAAACTTAGAGGAAGCTACGGCGGCGTTGTAAAGAATTATAGCTGTTCCCATGACATTTTGTCAGTCCGTTGTCTCTGGGGTCAGTCGAGCAGGTTCTTCAAGAATCTGGAGAATTTTCTTCGCACAGTAAACACGATTTCGTTCGGCGCCGCTGACTTCCGTAACAATTCCCAATTTCTCCAATCGCTCCACCGCACGCTGGACCGTTGTAAAAGCAACCTTGAGTTGTCGAGTTGCTTTCTTGAGCGTCAGATAGGGATTGGCAGTCAAGAGGTCGATGAGATGACCAAGTGTCTTGGATGGGGCGACGGCGACAGTTTTCTTCCACTCTTCCAAAAGTTTGTTGATCCGCTCTGCGCGGCTGAGCGCATCTTCTGATTGGCGGGCAACTCCGTTGAGGAAGTAATGCAGCCATTCGACCCATTCTCCTTGCTCAGTAACACCCTGTAAGCGGTCATAGTAATCCCGTCGAGTCGCTTCAAAGAATGCGCTCAAATACAACAGGGGAGATGGGAGAATCTTCCGCTCAATGAAAAAAAGGGTGATCAATAATCGACCGACCCGTCCATTACCATCCACGAAGGGATGGATCGCCTCGAATTGGGAATGGATCATTCCTGCCTGCACCAGCGGCGGCAACGAGCGATCGTGCAGGAATTTCTCCCACTCCCCCAAACAATTCATTAGCTCCGAAGGTGGCGGCGGAACATAGGCAGCGTTCATGAGCGTGCATCCCGGAGGGCCAATCCAGTTCTGTGACCGCCGGAATTGTCCAGGCGTAGCGTAGTCCCCTCGCACACCCTTCATCAGCTTCCCGTGAAGTTCCCTCGTCAGACGTAACGACAAAGGGATTGACTTGAGGCGTTTAATCCCATACTCCAAGGCGATGACGTAGTTGCCTACCTCACGCAAATCATCAGGAGATCGCTCCACCGCCGCGCCAGCTTCTGAAGCGAGGAGCTCTCCTAAACTCGATCGGGTACCCTCAATTCGACTGGAAAGAACCGCTTCACGACGAACAAACGGCCGGATCAGCAGGTGGGGGCTCGGCAGTCGAATCCCCTCCCCAGCTAACTTACCAATGAGCCGGTCCGCATCCGATAAGGCGCGTGTTAGTTCCGGCGTCCACGTGAACTTCGGCGGTAGCGGATCTGGGATGAATGCCGTATACCCTTCCGGGCACCGAATAGTCCGTCCCGATGGCCTTACCTGCTGAGGCATTGTCTCTACAACCCTCCGAAAATAACGGATCTTATTATTTTCGATATTATACTAAAGTGAAAATAACTAATCAAGCGATTTTCGGGGCATTGAGACGCTCACTGGCGCTGGTTGAATGGGGCGCGCGGGTTGGATTAAAATTGGACGGTCAGCTGGGTTCCCAGAACGTGGTTGCTGTTCCAGTCCTTGCGCACATTCCTTTGTTGTTGCAGCATGTAGTAGAGATCCAGGCTGGGAGAAACTCCCTTGACTTGCGGCAATGGAATGGCAAGACCCAGGTAAGTCCGATGTTGATTCCAGGCCTTGGCCGTGTAGTCATAGAAGGCATCGTTGGCCACATAGGGAGTCACCTTGTGGCCAGCGATCTGGGTGGGGCAGGCGATCTTGGGCATCAGGCGAATCTGATACTCCTGCTCCCCGGCGCTTCTTTGGATCGTCCGCAGGGCCACGCGTCCGCGCACGGAGAGCTCCAGCGGGCCGAGGGCAGCTTTCGGAGTGATATCCAGTTCGCCTGTGTGTTCATCCAGTGGCTTGCCCGAGGACGCATTTCGGGAGAAGAGGTAGTTCAAGCCCACGGTCAGGTACTTCGAGGGTTTCCAGCGTACCCCTTGCCGAAACTCGTGGTAGAAAAGTTTGGTAGCATTGTCGCGTAGGCGTATCTCGGGTCTAAAGAAAAGTTCCCAAGTGGATCCAAGCTTCTTTCTGATCTCTATCGTGTTCCACATCTGGAAGTCATCGCCCGCCCACCCAAGAGGTAGCTGGCAGAAGGTGCCCAGACCGATCATCCCCCCTACACAGGTAAGAACCAGAAATCCTCTTAATCGATTCATCTTTCTTTTCCCTTTGCAAACCACTCGCCCAACCCTACCACCAACAAAACCAGACCAAAGGCACAAACCACCGTGGCCCCGGGTGGCAGGTCCCAGAGAAAGGAAGCGCTAATCCCCAGCACACTGGTCAAGGCCCCTATCCCCCAGCCAATCCACAGCCGCTGGCCGATGCCCTGACCCAGCAGAACCCCGCAGATGGCAGGGACAATAAGGAAGCTAAAGACCAGCAAGACCCCGGCCATCTCCACGGAGCTGGTCACCACCACCCCAAAGGTGACATAGAAAAACAGATCCCACAGGCGGACTGGAATGCCCTGGTTAAATGCTTCGCGTGGCTTCTGCGAGATGAAAAGGAGTGGCCGACGAGCCAGCCAGTGTAGAAGGCCGATCACACTGTAGACGGCAGCCACCTTGGCCACCTCGGGCCATCCCACCAGGAGCAGATGTCCGACCAGAAGACTCTTGAGCTCCTCACCCCCCTCTGCCGCACGACTCAAAACCAGGATCGCGGCGGCAGCTGCTACCGCGTAGACTACCCCAATGATCGCCTCGTGGGGAATTTTTTCTTCCCGAAACCGGGTGACCGCGAAAATCACGGCACCGAGAAATGTAAACCCGAGCGCAAAGAGATAATTCGCACTGTGGTGAAGCCCGAATCCGAACAGGAAGCCGACGGTCGCCCCCAGGGCCGCGATCTGAGCCAGGGCCAGATCGACAAAGATCACCTGCCGCTCAATAACATGCAGCCCCAGATAGGCATGGATACCGGTCAAAACCAGGCAGGCGGCGAAGGGGACCGCCATGAGGTGAAAAAATTCAGCCATTCTGGCCTCCCAGCACCTGGGCCAGTTGATCGATGTTGTAATCGATCATGGAGAAGTAGTCCTTGGCCTGAGGCAGCTCGCCCACATTTTGACAGAGGATCACCACCTTCGCACCGACCCGTCGGGCCAGCGCCTCGGAGGAATCTTTGGGGTAATACGTCGGTTGAATAATCGCCTGGATCTTGTGTTGTTTCATGTACTCCTCCAGGAAGCCAAGTTGCTTGGGAGTGGGTGGGATTCCCGGTTTCGGCTCCAGGAACTGTTCGACCTTCAAGCCCACAAACTGAGCGAAGTACGACCACTCAGCGTGGTAGGCCACCACCTCCTTGCCTTGAAGCACAGCCGCCTTTTGTTTCCACTCGGCGGTCTTCTGATCGAGCTTCTGCAGGAAAGTGCCGAGTCGCTCCCGATAGGCAGCAGCGTGGGTCGGATCGAGGTCGGACAATTTCGCCGCAATCGCCTGGGCCATGATCCGGGCATTGTCCGGACCCATCCAATAATGGGGATTGCCGTAGATGTGCACGTCCCCCATGAGGCGGGAGAGCGGTCTATTGGGCACCTCTAAAAGGGGAATCCCTATAGAAAGATCCAGTTCCCCTTTGGATCCGGAAAAGAGATTGGGGTTACCGGCCGCATCCAGTAAGGGTCCGCGCCACGCCTCTAAATCAAGGCCACTATGGACCAGTAGATCGGCATTCTTAACCTTGAGCACGTCGCTGGGCCTGGGCTCAATAAAGTGGGGATTGAACCGGGGCGAGGCGACGTACGATACCTCGACATTCTCTCCGCCGATCTGCTTCACCAAGTCGGCGTAGGTGGAGAGTGTCGTCGCGACGCGCAGCGGCTGTGTCGCATTGGCGGGCGCGGTAACGCTGGTGAACAGCAGCGCCACCAGAAGCGTCGCGGCCGTTCGGGCTGAGCTTGTCGAAGCCCAAACGAGCCAACCATTTTCTCGCCCTTCGACAGGCTCAGGGCGAACGATATTTTTCATTCTATGGTTTCCTCCGGTTACTGCAACTGGTGCTTATGAGTCCCGATGGCAAATGTCCCCTGCAAGAAGACCGCGTTGTCTTCCTTCCTGTCGGCGTCGGTTTCATGTCTGTACTGGAGCCGCCAGCGGGCAAATTCGCTTTGATAGAAGGTTAGAAACGCTGCTATCCCCTGATCCAGATTGCGGGACGCCGCAGCATCCACCGGTCGAACCTGATCCAGTCGAACCCCGGCTGACCACCGAGGAGCAAACCGGTAATCCCCCAGCAGATAGATTCCCCACGGGTGCTGATCGAAACGGCTCACCACGCCGGTATCGGGATCCGTGCTGGAAGCAGCCCCTCGATCCTGGACATAGACCTCGCTCTGCAACAAGAGCTTGTTGGTCGGCGTGACATGATAGGTGTACGTGGCATCTGCCCCGAGGACGTTGACCTGGAATCCGTTGTCGCTCTTCTTGGAACCCAACAGATGAGTCAGGCCTAGTTCCAGACCCGACAGGTCACTTAAGTCCTTAAACATCTTCAGATGGCTATACACGGTGGGGCGGCGCCGGTTGGAACCGAACGTCAGCGAACCCTCCCCGGCCCCACCTTCCAACACTCCGATGCTGGGTTCCAAAACCAAGCCGAAGGGCCCCTGAAACGGCCGTGTCAAATCGGCCCCAGCTCTTGCAAATCCCTCATTGCCGAAGAAGTTGCGGACGACAAACGGCTCATCCACCGTAGAGAGCGAGTCCCGATGGGTGCTGGCTTCTTTCCCTACCCGAGGAAAAAACTTACCCACTCGGGCCTTCCAATCCCACGGTAATCCCCAGCGGGTCAGGTACGCCTCCTCCAAGTCAACCTCCGCAAAATCGGAAAACGCGATCGTGGAATCGAATCGGGAGTACGGATCGACGTAGCTGCCCACCACCAACTCCACCTCGCGGGCGGCGATTCGGTCGTTGCCTTCCGTGTCTGATCGCTTTTGAGACGAGGTCGCGACAATATCCCCCACCGCTCCAATCTCTGGCAATACGGCTCCGATCTGCCCCACAGGCAAAGGAGGTGGCGGGACTGGCCTTAGAGGTTGAGCAGGTGGCTTCGGTGCTTCTGGTGGTCTCACCGCAGATTTACGTTCCAATTCTTCGATTCGGGACTGCTGTTGCTGGATGATCTCGCGAAGCTCCTTAAGCTCCTGCTTCATCTTAGGGTTCGTCTGGCGGCTATCCTCTTTGGCCCAGGCAAAAGGGGACAACGTACCCCACAGGATCAGGCTCAAAAATATGACATTCCGAATAAGGTCATGCCCTCGCATGGATTCCTCCTGGAAGATAAGATGAGAACTTTTCCCCGCTTAAGATCCTGCGGGGAAAGTCTAAGGCTAATGGAATTCCGCTAAAAAATAACCGGAGGAACTACGCGATCAATGGAGGAGCGCGAGAATACGGAAGGAGGGTAACGTTCTCAGAAAAGCACGGGTGGACACAGGGGACCACGAAATCGCACAGGGGTTGGAGCGAGGGGCCAATCGAAACCGTTGATTCGATGTGGGGCTGGACCGATTGAGCGCGGCAGACCGAACAATCGTGGGGCTTGTGTCCAAAGGAGCTGTCGTGAGAGTGAGGTACCGCCGCCAGCAGGCCCATGAAAACAAAGGCCAAGAGTACCCCCAGGATCAGGAATCGTTGTTTCTTCATTTCCTTGGAACCAATTCTATCACGGTTATCTCAGGCCTGGCGCAGAATCTCACCCGTGGGGCAAAGATCTCCATCCCGATGCCGCGGTTGACATAAAGCCAGGTCTCGTCCACTCGGTACAGCCCCGCCTCGAAGCGTTTGCCAAGCTTGGAGAGTGTCACCAGCGCCCCATAGAAGGGTAAGGCCACTTGACCCCCGTGGGTGTGTCCAGCGCAGTAAAGGTCCACCTTGTGCCGCGCGATGGAAAAGATCCGATCCGGATAATGATAGAGGAAGATGTTGAGTGCCCCTTTGGGCACTTCGGCCAGCGCCTGGTCGATCCGGTCCTCCGATTCCACCGCCACACCCGTGATCCACAGGGGCGCCTTTTCTCCTGAAAGGTCGAGCTTGACTGCCTCGCCGTTTAGTTCGCGCACACCGGTTCCCCCGAAAAGATCCTGCCCCTTCCAAAACCAGGCGTCACAGTTTCCCTTCACCGCAAAGGTCGGGGCAATCTGGGCGCAATGGGTCATGCATCGCTTGAAGACCGGAAGGGCTTGAGGCGAGTTGATGGAGTCGCCTGTAAAGACGATGAGGTCCGGATTCTGCCTTTGGATAAGACCGGGAAGTCGTTCTTCCAGCCGAGGAGTAGGATCGCAGTGGATATCCGAGATGTGGACGATCCGAATGGGGCGGGCACCCGGGGGAAGCTTCGGGGTTGAGAGGGAAACGACCGTCACTTGGGGCCAATAAGGCTCGATCCAAAAGCCGTATGCGATGCAGACAATTCCCAAGAGGGCCAGCCCAAAAACGACCCGTCGAATCCAGGTCACTCGAGGGCGGGCAGGTGGAGTGGCTCGGAACCATTCCAAGATCAGTCTCCCTAACATCCTGATGGCTGTCAGATAGATCGCCATGAGTGTTCCCAGGAAAAGAAGGAGGCGAAAGGTCTCAGCAGGCGAGAGGGAGGAGCCGTTCACTTGAAGAGCGGCAGTTGGAGCAAAAGGAGCAGAAACGCCAACAGCAGAGTCGGGAGGGTGACCGCAAGGCCCGGCCCAAGCCATTGGCCAAAGCGAACCGGGTACTTCTCTTTTTCCAGCATCCCGATCGCCACGATGTTGGCGGTGGAGCCGATCATTGTGGCGTTGCCGCCAAAGGTTCCGCCAAACAAAAGTGCCCACCAAAGGGCATGGATCGGAATCCCGGAGGCTCCTAAGTCGGCGACAATCGGGATAAAGGTGGCCACCACCAGGATGTTGTCGAGGAAGGCGGTTAAGATCGCCGAGATTCCTAAGATCAAACCCAACAGCAAGACCGGATTGCTTCCTGCAATCGACTTCAAGCCCCCGGCGATCCGGTCGGTCACCCCGACGTAGCGTAAGGTCCCCACCGAGGCAAACAGCAGAATGAAGAATACGAGCGTCCACCAGTCGACCCGTTTTTCCACCAGATCGCGGGCCTTCTCCTGCTCGATCAAGAGGGCAATGCCGGCCATCAGGAAGGGGACACCCAAAAGCAGTGTGTTCTTTGGCAAACCCAGTAAATGTTCCGCCTGATGATGAAGGATCAGGCCCAGGATCGTTGCGCAAAATAAGAAACTGGCCAGGCGAAATTCCTTCTGATTGAAACGCTCCACTTGAATCGCCTCCCCCTGGGTCTTGTGGATTGCCTCTGCCAGGGCTCGAAGGGGGTGTCGGAAATAGAGGAAACAGATCCCGATGGTCAACAAGAGGCTCGCCAGGGAGATGGGGGTAGCCCAGCGCAGGAAATCGGAGAAGCTTAAACCGGCCCGCAGGGCGATCAAGACCCCGATGGGATTCCCTACCACCGTGGCACTGGAGCCGATGTTGGTGGCGAGTACAATCATGATGACGAAGGGAAGGGGGTCTAGCTTAAACCGTTTGGTGAGATGCAACGTCAGCGACGTCATGAACAAGATCGAGGTCACCTCGTCCACCAAGGCGGAGGCCAGCATCGAAAGGGCCATCATCGAGGCAAAAAGAAGATACGGCTTGCGATCGATCGATCTCAAAAGGCGCTCCAAG
>Ga0209515_10004992_pt1 | contig 17537 bp, 16 predicted proteins | sample Subgroupgradi54m_FD_187454 | JGI IMG/M metagenome (GOLD analysis project Ga0209515, IMG submission 187454) | Subsurface groundwater microbial communities from S. Glens Falls, New York, USA - GMW60B uncontaminated upgradient, 5.4 m (SPAdes)... ...
CCGCCTTGGGCGTCTCCACCAGCAGCACCGCGAACTCGTCGCCGCCGTAGCGCGAGATCACGTTGATGCCGCGCGAGTGCTTGAGGAGGATCTGGGCGATGTCGCGCAGGGTCTCGTCCCCGGCGGCGTGGCCCATGCGGTCGTTGACCTCCTTGAAGCCGTCCAGGTCCAGGAGCACGACCGACACCGGGTGGTTGAAGCGGCGGTAGCGGCTGATCTCCTCCTCGAGGCGGATCGAGAAGAAGCGGCGGTTGTAGAGCCCGGTGACGTCGTCCTTGAACGAGAACTCCTTGAGGCGGGAGTTGGTGGTCTCCAGCTCCTTGTAGGCGGCGTCGAGGCGGGCGGCGAAGGAGTTGATCTCCTGGGCCTGGGTCTCGATGGTGCCGAGCATGCGCGAGAAGGACTGCATCAGCGTGCCGATCTCGTCCGACCGCTGCCCGAGCTCCCCGAAGAGCTTCGAGTCGCCGACCACCGCCGCCGTGCGCACCACCGCCGAGGCGACGTCCCAGATGATGTAGGCCCCGGCGGCCATCAGGAGGCCGGTGAAGCCGATCAGCACCTGGAGGCCGAGGATGATCAACCGGTACCTCTCGCCGTCGAGGAGGGGGACGATGTGGGCGTAGAGGATGTAGGCGAGGATCAGCAGGGGGATGACCGATGACAGCGCCAGCGCGATCACGATCTTCTGCTTGACGCGCTGGCCAGCGAAGGCGACATCGCGGGGGGATGTCGGCATGCAAGCCATTATTTCGGTTGCCCGCGCTACCTGTCAATGCGAGAAATCGGGAGTCGGCCCCTCGCCGAGGCCCCGGGTGTCGCCCGAACGGGAGGGGTGTCGAAGTGGCAGACGGGATCCACCGCGGGACGGACCGGCAAGCGGCGGTTTGACGGAGAAAACAAGAGCTTGCCGCGCAGTGTCGGTCGGTGTGAGAATTTCGCAGGTCATGCGGGGACACCCGGTGAAGGTCATCGACTGCCTGGGGCTCTTCTGCCCGATGCCGATCGTGAAGACGCGCGCGGCGATCCGCGACCTGGCGGCGGGCGAGCTGCTCGAGATGCTGTCGGACGATCCGGCCTCCGACGCGGACATGAAAAGCTGGACGAGACACACCGGTCACGAACTGCTCGAGGTCAGCCGCGATGGCGCGGTCTACCGCTTCCTGGTCCGCAAGGCCCGCTAGCGGCGACCGTCCGCCCGCGGGGTCCGTCGCCCGCGTCTATCTCGACTACGCCGGCTTCTCACCGGTCGACCCCAGGGTCGTCGCCGTCATGCGCCCGTTCCTCGAGGGCGGGATCGGCAATCCCGCCGCCGCCCACTCCGTCGGCGTCGAGGCCCAGGCCTCGCTGGAGGCCGCCCGCGCCAAGGTGGCCCGCCTGCTCGGCGGGGCGCCGAGCGGCGTGATCTTCACCTCGGGGGCGACGGAGGCCAACAACCTCGCCATCAAGGGGGTCGCGCTCCGCAGCGGCGACCGGCGCCACGTCGTCGCCTCAGCCATCGAGCACATCTCGGTGATCAACTCGTGCCGGGACCTGGAGAAGCGCGGCTTCGCCGTCACCTGGGTGCCGGTGGACGAGATGGGCCGCGTCGACCCCGAGGCCGTGGCGGCCGCGATCCGCCCCGACACCGCGCTGGTGTCGATTCTCGCCGCCAGCGACGAGATCGGCACGGTCCAGCCCCTGCGCGAGATCGGGCGCCTCACGCGCGCCCGCGGGGTGCCGCTTCACGTCGACGCGGTGGGCGCGGCCGGTCGGACCGCGCTCGCGGTCGACGAGGTCGGGATCGATCTCCTCACCCTGTCCTCGAACGACTTCTACGGCCCGCCGGGGGCCGGCGCGCTGTGGGTGCGCGAGTCCCGGGTCAAGCTGGCGCCGCTCATCCTCGGGGGCGGGCAGGAAGGCGGCTTCCGGTCCGGCACGGTGAACCTGCCCGGCATCGTCGGCATGGCGGTGGCGGCCGGTCTCGCCCGGACCGAGCGGACCCGCGAGATGGAGCGCATCGGCGCCCTGCGCGATCGCCTGATCCGCGGTGTCGTGGGCACGGTGCCGGGCGCGCGGCTCACCGGGGCGCCGGGCCGTGAGCGGCTGCCGCACCACGCGAGCTTCGTGGTCCGCCAAGTCAAGGCCGACAGCGTGCTGATGGACCTCGACGGCCATGGCATCGCCGCCTCGTCCGGCTCCGCGTGCGCGTCGAGCACGGGCGAGCCGTCCCACGTCCTGCGCGCGATCGGCTGCGACGCCGAGGAGCGCGAGGGCTCGCTCTGCTTCACGCTCGGCCGCTGGACGACCGCGCCCGAGATCGACGCCGTGCTCGAGGTCCTCCCCGCGATCGTGGCGCGGCTCCGCCGGCTCGCCCCCACCGCCTGAGTGCTCCCGCCCCGGGTCTTCCTCTTCGACGTCGACGGCACCCTCGTCACGGCCCACGGGGCCGGGCGGCGCGCGCTCGGCGTGGCGCTGGAGAAGACGTTCGGCGCCACGGGTCCCCTCGAGACCTACGACTTCCGGGGCAAGACCGACCCGCGGATCGTCGGCGACCTGATGCTCGCCGCCGGCGTGCCCGAGGCCGAGGTCCGGGCGCGGCTCTCCGCCTGTCTCGCGGCCTACGTGGAGGCTCTCGCGGAAGCGGTCGGAGACGGCCGCCGCGTCGAGGTCATGCCCGGCGTCGCGGACCTCGTGCGGGCCCTCGGCGAGCGGGCGGAGGCCGTGGTCGGCCTCCTGACCGGCAACATCGAAGCGGGCGCGCGCGTGAAGCTGGCCACCACCGGCCTGCTGCCGCACTTCCGCGTCGGCGCCTACGGCTCCGACGATCCCGACCGCACGCGCCTGCCCGCGATCGCCGCCGCCCGCGTCGAGCGCCTCACCGGCCGGCCCGTCGGCTTCGAGCAGATGGTGATCATCGGCGACACGCCGCTCGACGTCGACTGCGCGCGGGCGTGCGGCGCCACCGCGGTGGCGGTGGCCACCGGCCAGCACCCGCTCGCCGAGCTCCGAGCCTGCGCGCCCGACCTCATCTTCCCCGACTTCTCGGACGTCGCGACCGTCCGCGCCCGGCTCCTGGCATGAGGCTGGTCGCGGTCTGGCTCCACGTGCTCGGCGTGGCGGTGTGGGTGGGCGGGCTCGTGTACCAGAGCCACGTCGTGCTGCCGCAGGCGCGCCGGGCGGGCGACCCGAGGCTCTTCGGCGAGATCGCGCGCCGCGGCCGCCCCGTCGTCTGGAGCGCCGTGATCGTGGTGGTCCTGACGGGCCTCTACAACGTGACGCGGCTCGGGCCCGCCGAGCGCGTGATGGCGAGCGGCGCCGGCACGCCGCTGGCCGGCAAGCTCATTCTCGTGCTCGCGATGATCTCGCTCGCCGCGCAGCGCGACTTCGGGCAGGTGCCCCGGCTCCTCGCCGCGCGCGGGGAGGCGGCGCTCGGCGCCATCGCCTGGCTCGACCGCCTCGTGCTGCTCCTCGCCGTCGTCGTGATCTACCTCGGCCTCGCCGTCTCCCGCCTCGCGCCCTAGCGCGCAGTATTCACGAACGGCACCACGGGAGTCGGGCGGGTGGCGCGGCCGGCAGGCCCGCCCGCCCGCAGCGAGTGGGGTATCGAGCGAGGACGGACGAGCCTGCCGGCCGCGACAGGACCGCCCGGCGCGCGGCGTCGACGTTCGTGAATGATCCGCGCTACGGCTTCTTCCCCGCGGCCTGCTGCGCCTCCAGCGCGCGCTCGAGGCCGGCGCGCGCGTGCTCGTCGCGCGGGTTCAGCCGCAGGGCCTCGCGGTAGGCGGCGGCCGCCTCGGCGAACCGGTTGAGGCGAAAGAGCGCGCGTCCCAGGCGCGCGTGGGCCTCGGCCAGGTCCGGCTTCACCGCGATCGCCGCGCGGTAGGCCGCCGTGGCCTCGGCGTACTTGCCCTGCCGCTCCAGCACGTCCCAGAGCAGGAAGTGGGTGCGCGCGTCGGCGGGCGTGACCCGGATCGCGCGCCCGTAGGCCTCCTCGGCCTCCGCATAGCGCTCCAGCGAGAACAGCGCCCCGCCGAGGCCGCGCCAGGCGGCCGCGCTCTGCGGGTTCAGCGCGAGCGCGTCGCGGAAGGCCCCGGCCGCCTCGGCCCAGCGGCCCTGCTCGTTGAGCAGCTCGCCGAGGTCCGTGTGGGCGGTGACGTACTGCGGACGGAGCCGGATCGCCGCGTGGAAGGCGGCCTCGGCGCCGGCGAAGTCGCCGAGGAAGAAGTGCGTGACGCCCAGGCCGCGGTGCAGCCGCGGATTCTGCGGATCCATCTCGATCGCGGTGTGGTAGGCGGCCTCGGCCTCCTCGTGCCGCCCTTGCCGGCCGAGCCCGAGCGCGAGGTTGGCGTGGGCGACGACGTTGGTCGGGTCGAGCCGGATCGCCGCGCGCAGGTGCTCCTCGGCCTCGAGGTGCAGGCCCTGTCGCCCGAGGGCGATCCCCAGCTCGAGCTCCCGCCGCGCGTCGCCGGGCGCGAGGCGCGCCGCCTCCCGGAAGGCCGGCACCGCCTCGCCGAATCGGCCGTCCGCGCTCAGCGCGCGCCCCAGCTCGAAGCGCAGGTCCGCGTCGCCCGGCCGGAGCCGCGCCGCCGCCGCGTAGGCGGCCGCCTCGTCGGCCCAGAGGCCGCGCCGGCGGGACGTGAGCGCGAGGGCCAGCCAGGACGGCGCGTCGGTTGGCGCCAGCCGCACCGCCTGGCGGAAGGCCGCCGCCGCGGCGCCGTGCTTCCCCTGGCGGTCCAGGACGACTCCCAGGTCGTGGCGCAGGCCCGCGTTCGAGGGATCGAGCCGGATCGCCTCCAGGAACGCCGCGGCGGCCTCCGCGAAGCGGCCCTGCTCGAACTGCGCGCGGCCGGTCTCGGCCGCCGCCGGCCGCGTCCCCGGCCGGAGGCGAGTCGCCTCCGGAAAGGCGGCCTCGGCGTCCCATGGCTTGGCTTTGGACATCGGCTGCCCGCCCCGGGGTCAGATGCCGGTGATCCTGATGCCGGCGCTCTTCACCTTGTAGCGCCGGTTGATCGTGGCGAGCACGGCGGTGATCCCCTCGAGCGGTCCGGCGTTGGACAGCGCCCCCACGTCGATCGCGCGCAGGCCGAGGCTCTCACCCAGCGCGGCGACCTGCCGCTTGGCGGCCGTGTCGTCGCCGCACAGGAGCAGGTCGCTGTCGATGGCGTGCGTGGTCGCGGCCAGCTCGTGCGCCGCGATGTGGTGGAAGGCGGCCACCACGCGCGCCTCGCCGCCCAGGAGGACGTGCGCGTCCTGGGCGGCCGAGCCCGCGGCGGGCGGCGTGAAGCGGAGGGACCCGCCCTCGAAGGTGAGCGGCACCACCGTGCTCACCACGGCCTTGCCCCGGCAGGCGTCGCGCAGCTCGGGGAGCGTCTGCGCGAGCCCCGTCCACGGCGCGGCGAGGACCACGATCTCGGCCAGCGCGACCGCCCGGCGGTTGCTCTCGCCGGCGATCGAGCGGCCGGGGATCAGCGCCTGGAGCTCCGCCGCCTTCGCCCGCGCCCGCTCGGCGTCCCGCGAGCCGATGAGGATCTCGTGCCCCGCCAGCGCCCACCGGACAGCCAGCCCGGCGCCTTCGTTGCCCGTCCCCCCGATGATCCCGATCTTCATGGCTCCTATCTGAACAGATCGCGCGCGGGATCGCGCAGCAAGGGTTTGGAGCCTTCCTCGGCCGCGGGCAGCGCGAGGCCGCGGACGATGGCGGCGGGGATGCGATCGAGCTTGCCCATCACCAGCTCCGCGGCTCCCGCCAGCTCGTCGGCGACGGCGAGGATGGTGGCCTGCAGCGTGTGGCCCGCGGGGTCCTGCGCGCCCAGGTAGCTCTTGAGGGGCGCCAGGCCGGCCACGCCGATGGCGACGTTGGTGAGACCTTCCCGCCAGGGCCGCCCGAAGGTGTCGGCGATGATCACGCCGACGTCGACGCCGGCCAGCGCCCGGATGCGGTCCCGCAGCGCGCGCGCCGAGCGGTCGGCGTCGTCGGGCAGGAGGGCGACCACCTCGCGCTCCACGTTGGACTGGTCCACGCCGGCGTTGGCGCAGATCCAGCCGTGGCGCGTCTCGACGATCAGGATGCCCTTGTCCATGCGCACCACCCGGCGCGACTCGCGCAGGATCACCTCCACCAGCCGCGGGTCGCGCCCGAGCTCGACCGCCATGGCCGCCGCGATCGGCGAGGGGGTGACGTCGGCGAGCCGGAGCAGCCGGCCCTCGGCCTTGGACACGATCTTCTGGCCGATCACGAGCACGTCGTCCGCGATCACGGGCGTCCCCTGCCGGGCGGCGGCGGCCAGGATCAGCTCCGCGATCGGGTCGCCCGGGCGGATCTCCGGAAGGCCCTCGATGCCGATCGTCTCGAAGCGCGGCGGCATGTGCTCAGCCTGCGCCGAGGCGCTCGCGCAGCCCCCACTCGGCGAGCAGCCGGCCCGCGCGGGTCGGCGTGGCGCGCTCGAGCAGGGCGCGGAGGTCGTCGGGCGTGTCGATGTCGAGGGCCAGCCCGGGCAGGCGGAGCGCCGTCGTCGCCAGGTGGCGGGCCCGTGCCGCCGAGAGGTGGTTGGCGAAGGACGGCTCGCCGAACTTGAGCGTCATCGCGTCCGGAGGGCGCAGCCGCGCCCCGTTCGTGCCGTACCCGGACACCGAGGGGACGAACACGGCCGAGCGCGCCGCGCCGCCCGCCTCGATCAGCGCGCGCAGCTCGGCGGCGGTGAGCGCGGGCACGTCGCCCGGGACGGTGAGGAACGCGTCGGCGCCCCGGGCGACGGCGGCGGCCTGGGCGAGCGCCACCGCCTCGGAGTGGCCGCGGTTGGCCGCCTCGGTCAGGATCTCGACCGGAAAGCGCCGGGCGCAGGCGATGACCTCGGGGTCGCGGGTCACCACGGCGACCGCGGCGAGCGCCGCCGCGCAGGCCGCCGCCAGCACGTCCTCGAGCATCGCGCGCGCGAGGGCCGCGCGCTCGGCCGGCGCGAGGAGCCCGGCCAGCCGGTGCTTGGCGTCGGCGAAGTTCCGGGCGGGGACGGCCAAGAAGACCCGCATCACGCGCACGCCTCGAGGACGGCGCGCGCGAGCGCGACCTCGTGCTCGTGGTCGGTCATGATCGTGTCCGCGAACACGGGCTCGGCTCCGAGCTCGATGATCGCGTGGGCCTCCTTCTGATCCCGCCGGTCGCAGACCAGCAGGTCGAGCCAGGGAGTGTAGGCGCGGGCCACGCCGGTCGCGGCCGCGGGCAGCCCGCAGGCGCGCATCAGCGTTCCGGCGGGGCCGCTCACCGCCTCGCGCCCGACGATCGGGCTGACGGCGGCCACGATGGCGCTCGTCTCCAGCAGCGCGGCGCGGAGGCCGGGCACGGAGAGGATCGGGCCGATCGACGTGATGGGGTTCGAGGGGCAGACGATGACGGCGTTGGCCTTGCGGATCGCGTCGAGCACCGCGGGCCCGGGCGCCGCCTGCTCGGCGCCGGCGTACTCGATCCCGATCATCTCCGGCCGCGCGCCCTCGCGGACGAAGAAGTGCTGGAAGCTCAACCAGCCGTCGGGGGTCTGGATGCGCGTCCGCAGGGGCGCGTCGCTCATGGGCAGCAGGCGGGCGCGGAGGCCGAGGGCGCGGCCGATCGCGTTGGTCACGTCGGTGAGGGTGACGCCGGCCCGAAGGGCGCGCGTGCGGTAGACGTGGGTGGCGAGGTCGCGGTCCCCGAGCCGGAACCAGGTCTCGCCGCCGAGCGCGCCCATGGCCGCGAGGGCGTGGAAGGTGTCGTCGGCCACGCCCCAGCCGCGGGCGACGTCGAGCCGCCTGGTGAGGGCGTAGGTGACGGTGTCGAGGTCGGGGGAGACGTGGAGGCCCCAGATCTCGGTGTCGTCCCCGGTGTTCCCGATGATCGTGAGGTCGCGCGGGTTCACGCAGGCGGCGAGCCCGCGGAGGAACTTCGCCGCGCCGGTTCCGCCCGCGAGCGCCGTCACCCGCATGGTCGCCAGGGGAGCCGTCGGCCCGAGCGCCGCCCGCTCGCTTATGACGAGCCCGTCGCGACGGGCGAGCCGGGCGCGCGGTCGCCGGGCTCCGCCCCCGCGGCCGGCCGCAGGCTCCACAGCGCGCTGCCGCCGCGGTACGCGAAGAGACCCGCACCCGGCCGGCCGCGCAGCCCGGCCGGGAGGCCGACCTCGGGGACGGGGATGAAGCCGAACCGCACCCACACACGGTCGAGCCCCTGGGGGCGGGTGAAGAGCGTCTGCACGCCCCGCGCCGTGGCGAGGTCGATGGCCGCGGCGACGAGCTGCTCGGCGATCTCCAGGGCCTCGTCGTCGGCCACGACGACCGGACCGTAGAGCAGTGCGCTCGGCCCGTCGCGCTCGGCCAGCACGGCGCCCACCAGCCGCGTGCCGTCGGCCCACGCGCCAAGTGCGAGATCCGCATCGACGACGGCCGGCCGCGCGGCGGCGGCGAAGGTGAACAGCTCGCGGGCGGGGCCGGGGTCGGTGAGAGGACGATACTCGACGCCCTTCCAGACCCGCGGCAGAGACGCGTCCGGGGCCTTACGGGCCCCGGGAACGTGCGGCGACGTCGATGAGGACGACCGTCGGGGACTACTTCTTGCCAAGCACCGTGTCCTTCAGCGCCTTCGAGAGCCGGAACTTCACCACGCGCTTCGCGGGGATCTTGAGCGGCTCGCCCGTCTGCGGGTTGCGGCCCATCCGCGCCTTGCGGTTGGCCAGGACGAGCTTGCCGAAGCCGGGAAGCACGAAGCCGTTCTTGGCCTCCTTCGTCGCCAGGCCGAGCAGGTTGTCCATCACCTCGGCGATCTGCTTCTTGGTCAGGTTGGTCTTTTGGGCGAGCGCTGCGATCGTCGCCGACTTCGTCATCATCTTCGCCATGAAGTCCTCCGTGATTGGGCGTTCTCTCGACGCCGCTGCGTGCACGTCACAACGTCGGGAAGTAATACCATAGCCCGCGGGCCGGGGCTACCGCCGCGTGAAGCGGAACTCGGGCGAGGCGGTGAGGCGGCGGTACGAGCCGAACCGCGCTTCCGCGTCATGGACCTCGTCGAGCGGCGACGCGTCGTCGGCGGCCGGGTCGTCGTAGACCCGGGTGAGGTTGTACAGGGTGTCGCGCTGGGCCGGGACGCGACCCGCGTCCCGGATGAGCCGGCGCAGCTCGGCGGGCGCCACCAGCTGGCCGAACTGGGCCCCCGCGCTGGTGGAGATGGACTCGTTGATCAGGGTGCCGCCGAGGTCGTTGGCCCCCACGGTCAGGAGGTGCTGGGAGAGCTTGGGCCCTTCCTTCACCCACGAGGCCTGGATGTTGCGGACGGTGGGCCCGAGCATCAGCCGGGCCAGCGCGTGCATCCGCAGCACCTCGGCGCCGGTGGCGCCTTGGCGCACGCCCGGCACCAGCCGCTTGGCGTACATCGGCGCCTCCTGGTGGATCAGGCTCAGCGGCACGAACTCGGTGAACCCGCCGGTGTCCTTCTGGATCCGGCGGAGGAGGTCCAGGTGCCGCGTCCAGTGGGCCGGCGTCTCGACGTGGCCGTACATGATCGTGGACGTCGTGCGGAGGCCGAGGGCGTGCGCGGTCGTGATCACCTCCACCCACTGCCGCACGGTGATGCGTCCGCGCGCGATCACGTCGCGGATCTCCTGGTCCAGGATCTCCGCCGAGGTGCCGGGCAGCGTGCCGAGCCCGGCCCGCTTCAGCTCCAGGAGATACTCGCGGATCGGCATCCCCGAGCGCACGGACCCGTAGAGGATCTCCTCCGGCGAGAACGCGTGCAGGTGCAGGTCGGGCAGCTCCGCTTTGATGGCCGCGCACAGGTCGATGTAGTAGCGGCCGTCGAGCTTGGGCGGCAGCCCCGCCTGGATGCACACCTCGGTGGCGCCCACGTCCCACGCCTCCCGCGCGCGCTTGACCACCTCCGCCAGCGGGAGGAAGTAGCCCTCCTCCTCGCGATGGTCGCGGCTGAACGCGCAGAAGGTGCAGTGCTTGATGCAGACGTTGGTGAAGTTGATGTTGCGGTTGACCACGAACGTGACGAGGTCGCCGGCCTGCCGCCGGCGCATCTCGTCGGCGACGAGGCCGAGGGCGTGCAGGTCGCGCCCGGTGGCGGCGGCGAGGACGTCGCCGTCCTCCACGCCGATCTCGGCGCCGTCCAGGGCCCGCGCGAGGATGCGACGGGCGGGCGCCGACGCCCAGTCGAGCGACGGCGCGAGATTACCAGTGTCGCCAGCGTTCATAGGACTCCCTCACCAGGCCGTCGCCGTCGATCAGTGCCGCCACGCGCGGCCGCAGGGGCTCCGCGACGAACTCGGCCCGGCTCGCGTACTCGGGGTAGACCGCCAGGCGCTCGCGCAGCTCGAAGCCGGCCGCCGCCGTCCCCCGGCGGAGATCGGCGATGAGCGGCCACGGGCGCTCGGGGTTGATGTGGTCGAGCGTGAGCGGCGAGATGCCGCCCCAGTCGTTGAGCCCCGCCGCGAGCAGGCGCGGCCAGTCCGCCGCGGACAGGTTCGGCGGCGCCTGGATGTTGACGTCGGGGCCGAGCAGGAGCCGCGCCACCGCCAGCGTGCGCAGGAGGTCCGGGAGCCCGGGCTCGGGATGATCGCGCATGGGGATGCGCCCCTTTGCGCGGAAGTTCTGCACGATGACCTCCTGGACGTGGCCCCAGCGCTCGTGCAGCTCGCGGATCGCCATCAGCGCGTCGACCCGCTCGCGCGGAGTCTCGCCGATGCCGATCAGGATGCCGGTGGTGAACGGGATCTGGAGCTTCCCGGCCAGCGCGATCGTCTTGAGCCGCCGGGCGGGAAGCTTGTCGGGCGCGCGGTCGTGGGCCATCCCGGGGCCGAGGAGCCGCTCGGAGACCGTCTCCAGCATGAGCCCCATGCTCACCGACACCTCGCGCAGCGCGGACAGGTCGCGCTCGGTCATCACGCCCGGGTTGGCGTGGGGCAGGAGCGGCGACTCCCGGAGCGTCAGCTCGCACATGGCGCGCAGGTACGACAGCGTGGTCTTGTGGCCGTGGCGGCGGAGGAAGTCCCGCTGCTCGGCGAAGCGGGCCTCGGGCTTGTCGCCGAGCGAGAAGAGCGCCTCCTTCGCCCCGATGCGGCCCCCCGCCTGCGCGAGGGCCACCACCTCCTCGGGCGTCATCGTGTGCGCGCCGGGCTCGCCCGGATCGCGGCGGAACGCGCAGTAGCCGCAGTAGTCGCGGCAGAGCGTGGTGAGGGGGACGAAGACCTTCTTCGAGAACGTCACCCGGCGGCTCCGCCCGCGGTCGCGGACGGCGGCGGCCTCGGCGAGGAGATCCGGCAGCGCCGCCGGCGGACCCGCGATCAGCTCGACCGCGCGCGCGGGCGAGATCACGCCGCCCAGCTCCACTGCCGGAACGACTCCGGCGTCACGCGGATCACGAGGTCGCCGGCGCGGCCCACCGGGACCCGCGCGTACTGCGGGTACTTGGCGGTGAGGAGCCCGAGCGCGTAGGCGTACTCCTCGCCGTCCGCGAGCAGCTCCGCCTGGCCCTGGATGATCACGTAGCGGAGCCGCCGCCAGTCCTCGTCGTAGCGGTCGATCAGGACCGACACCCGCGGGTTCGCCTCGATGTTCCGGACGCGCTCGAGGGGCCGGCCGGTCGCGCGCTTGGGCTTGCCGTCGATGGCGGAGTACCAGCGCCGGCCGTCGAAAGCGTAGCAGACGGGGACGACCAGGGGCCGGCCGCGCACGTCGGCGGTGCCGAGCCGCGCGACCCGGCCTTCGGCGACGAAGGCCGAGGCTTCTTCAGGGAGCCCGGTCATGAACGCGGACGCCGGAGCTTCGGGCGGACGTCGGCGGCGAAGCGCTCCACGTTCGTCAGCACTCCCTTCAGGTCCTGCGCGACCGCGTCGAAGACGAAGTGCGAGACGCCGAGCGCCTGGTACTGCCGGAGGTCGTCGATGACCTGGGCGGCGGTGCCCTGGAAGAGCGGCCGGTCGCCGCCGGACGCCTTGGTCCGGCTCGGGAGCACCTGCAGGGGGGCGCGGAACGTCAGCGCGATCGCGGCGGGATCGCGACCGGCCGCGCGGGCGCAGGCGTGGAGCTGCTTGACCTTGGCGGCGTACTCCGGCGGCTCGAGCCGGGCCGGCGGCCGGAGGCCGATCGGGTGCCACGCGTCGCCCAGCTCGCCCGCCCGCCGCAGGGCGGCGTCGGTGTGCCCGCCGATCCACACCGGGATGCCGCCCGCCTGCCGGGGGCGAGGCAGGGCGTAGACCTCCCGCAGCGAGTAGTAGCGGCCCTCGAAGCTGGCGGGGGACGTGGTCCAGCACGCCCGCATGACCCGGATGTACTCGTCGGTGACCCGGCCACGCTCGGCGAACGGCGGCGCCGCCAGCGCCTCGAACTCCTCCTGCAGCCAGCCGACGCCGGCGCCCAGGATGACGCGGCCGCCCGACAGCACGTCGATCGTGGCCAGCATCTTGGCGGCGACGACGGGGTTGCGGTACGGGATCACGAGGACGCTCGTGCCGAGGCGGACGCGCTTCGTGGCGCGCGCGAGATGGCTCATTAGGGCCAGGGGCTCGAGGTAGTCCTGGTCCGCGCCGCCCGGGAGCTGCCCCGACATGGCGTACGGGTACGTCGACCGGGCGGCGGACGCCGGGAGGACGACGTGGTCGGTGACGAAGAGGGAGTCGAGCCGGAGCGCGTCGGCGCGCTCCGCGAGCTTGAGGAGGATGTCGGGCTTCGCCAGAGGACCGCGTCCGGGCAGCGCCAGGCCGAACATACGGCAGATGGTAGGCCACCCCCCACCGCTTTGCAACGAGCACCGGCGCGCGGACGCCCGGCGCGGAGCCCCCGGGAAGACGGCGCCGGCGCGGACCGGGACGCCTGGGCGGCTCACGGGCGCCGGGCCGGGAGGTTGACAGGGGCCGCGTGTCGTGAGATTTTCCTGCAATTAGCCGCGCGATTCGCCACTCGAACCCGGGCCAGGCATGGAGCGAACGAGGAAAGAACGGCGTCAGCATCGCGCGTGAGCTACCCGATCTTCGCCAGTCGGGCTGCGAGGACTTCGCCCGCCGACCCGTTCGAAGAGCAGCGTAACCGGCTTCCAGACCGTGAGGGGTCTGCTTAATGTGGATCGTCAGGCTTGCCCTCCGCCGACCGTACACGGTGGTGGTGCTCTGCATCGTGATCGTGGTGATGGGCGCCCTCACCTTCACCCGGATGACCGTCGACATCTTCCCCGCCATCGACATCCCGGTCGTCATCTCCCTCTTCCAGTACCCCGGCCTCTCCGCCGAGGAGATGGAAAAGCGCGTCGTCATCGTCAACGAGCGCGGGTACTCGACGACCGTCAACGCCATCGAGCGCATCGAGTCCATGTCGATCTCGGGCATCGGCATGATCAAGGTCTTCTTCCAGCCCGAGGCGACCATCGCCGGCGGCATCGCCCAGATCAACGCGATCTCCCAGACCATCCTGCGCATCGTGCCGCCGGGCATGCAGCCCCCCGTCATCGTCCAGTTCAACGCGTCCAACGTCCCGGTGGCGCAGGTGGCGATGGGCGGGGACGGGTGGTCCGAGCAGCAGCTGTTCGACTACGGCCTCAACTTCATCCGGCCCCGGATGTTCACGATCCCGGGCCTGTCGATCCCGGGCCCCTACGGCGGCAAGAACCCCCAGGTCGCGGTCGACATCGATCCCCGGAAGCTCGCCGGCTACAACGCCTCCCCGAACGACGTCGTCAACGCGCTCCTGAGCTCGAACCTGATCCTGCCCGGCGGTCCCGCCAAGATGGGCAACCGGGAGTACGACGTCCGGCTCAACTCCAGCCCGGACTCGACCGAGGAGTTCAACAACCTCCCCATCAAGGTCGTCAACGGCGCCCCGGTCCGGATCGGCGACGTGGCCAGTGTCCACTTCGGCTTCGCGCCCCAGACCAACATCGTCCGGGTCAACGGCCAGCGGTCCACGTTCCTCGTGATGCTGAAGCACCCGGCGGCCTCGACGATCACGGTGGTGCAGGCCGTCCGCGACAAGCTGCCCGGCATCATGGCGCAGGCGCCGGGGCTCCAGCTCAAGGTCGGCTTCGACCAGTCGGTGTTCGTGCGGGCCGCGATCCTGAGCGTCGCCCGCGAGGCCGTCATCGCCACCATCCTCGTCTCGCTGATGATCCTGGTGTTCCTCGGGAGCTGGCGGAGCACGTTCGTCGTCGCGATCTCGATCCCGCTCTCGATCATGGTCGGGGTGGTCGGGCTCTTCCTGACCGGGCAGAGCATCAACATCATGACCCTCGGCGGCTTCGCGCTCGCCATCGGTATGCTCGTCGACGACGCCACCGTCGAGGTGGAGAACATCCACCGCAACCGCCGCCTCGGCAAGCCGCTCACGGTGGCGGTGCTGGACAGCGCCTCCCAGATCGCCGTCCCCGCCATCGTCTCCACGCTCTCGATCTGCATCGTGTTCTTCCCGGTGCTGTTCCTCACCGGCGCCGCCAGGTACCTGTTCACCCCGCTGGCCTATGCCGTCGTCTTCTCCATGCTGGCCTCGTACTTCCTCTCGCGGACGCTCGTGCCCATGATGTCGCGGGCGATCCTCGGCGGCGAGCGGCACCATGGCCCGGGCGAGCCCGCCGCCCGCCTCGGCCCGCTGGCGCGCATCAACCGCCGGCGGGAGCAGGCCATCGACGCCGCGCGGGACGTCTACTTCTGGATGCTCCGGCGGGTCATGGCCCGGCGCGCGTTCGTGCTCCTCTGCGCGGCGATGATCATCGGGCTCTCGATGCTCCTCGTGAAGTACGTGGGCGAGGACTTCTTCCCGACCGTGGACGCCGGGCTGATCCGGCTCCACGTGCGCGCGCCGGCGGGCACGCGGCTGGAGGAGACCGAGCGCCGGGTCGCCGCCGTCGAGGAGACGATCCGCGAGGTGATCCCCCCGCGCGACCTGGACTCCGTCAGCTCGAACATCGGGCTCCCGATCTTCTTCAACCTCGCCTTCGTCCAGTCCGACAACATCGGCCCCCAGGACGCCGACGTGCTGATCGCGCTCCACCCCGAGCACGCGCCCACCCGGGACTACATCCGCGAGCTGCGCCGGGTGCTGCCCGGGCAGCATCCCGGCAACCAGTTCTACTTCCAGGCCGCCGACATCATCAGCCAGGTGCTGAACTTCGGCCTGGCCGCGCCCCTCGATATCCAGGTCGAGGGCAACAACTTCAACCAGACCTTCCCGATCGCCCTCAAGATCGAGTCGATGGTGCGGAGCGTGCCGGGCACGGCCGACGTGCACATCGGGCAGGTGATGGACTACCCGACGTTGAAGGTCGAGGTGGACCGGCTGAAGGCGGCCACGATGGGCCTGAGTCAGAAGGACGTGGCCACCAGCATGCTCACCTCGCTGGCCTCCAGCGCGCTGTTCGCGCCGAACTTCTGGCTCAACCCGAAGAACCTCGTCAACTACTTCGTGGTCGTCCAGACGCCGCAGGAGAAGATCTACGATGTGCAGACCCTCCTGCAGAGCCCGCTCACGCCCCAGGCGGGCGGCAGCATCCGCACCGGGCTGCCCGCCAGGTCCAACATCGTGACGGGCCGCCCGGCGCCGGTCGTGGCCTCGCGGCTCGGCGACGTCGCCGACGTGGGCCGCACCGTCCGCCCGGCGGTGATCAGCCACTACACCGTCCAGCGCGTCATCGACGTGCTGGCCAACGTCGACGGCCGGGACCTCGGCGGCGTATCGGCCGACATCGAGAGGAAGATCGCCACGCTCGGCAGGATGCCGCCCGGCGTGGCCATCCGCGTCCGCGGCCAGAGCGAGGCCATGAAGACGTCCTTCCAGGGGATGGGCTTCGGCCTGATCCTGGCCATCGCCCTCGTCTACCTGCTGATCGTGGTGAACTTCCAGTCCTGGCTCGACCCGCTCATCATCATCATGGCGCTGCCGGGCGCGCTGGCGGGGATCCTCTGGATGCTGGTGGTCACCGGGTCCACGCTGAACGTCTCGTCGCTGATGGGCTCGATCATGGCGGTGGGCGTGGCCGTCGCCAACAGCATCCTGATCGTGAACTTCGCCAACGACATGCGCCGGGAGGGCCTGAACGCCTTCCAGGCGGCGCTGGAGGCGGGCCGGGTCCGCTTCCGGCCGGTCGTCATGACCGCGCTCGCCATGATCATCGGCATGCTGCCGATGGCGCTCGGCCTCGGCGAGGGCGGCGAGCAGAACGCGCCCCTCGGCCGCGCCGTCATCGGCGGCCTCCTGGCCGCTACCGTGACCACCCTCTTCGTCGTCCCGATCGCCTACTCGCTGCTGCGCCGCCAGCCGCCGGTGTCCCACGAGCTGGACGCCCGCTTCGCGCGCGAGATCGGCGAGCGGCTGGAGCCGGACACACTCTGATGAGCGCCTTCGAGCATCCCACGGGGGACACGAGCCGTATGAGCGACGGTGAACAGCACGAGCCCACCCAGGTCGAGCCCGAGCGGGAGACCCCGCGCGAGCGGCCGGTGCGACCGGGCATCGTCTTCTACCTGCTCCTGCTGCTCCTGACCGCCGGCGTCGGCGTCGCGCTGTACTCGGTGATGACCGCGCGGGACGCGCGGCTCCAGGCGCAGGAGGTGGCCATGGTCAAGGAGGCCAGCGCCGGCTTCCCGGTTCGCGTGACCCGGCCCAAGATGTCGGGCGAGTCGCTGGAGATGCTGCTGCCGGGCGACCTCCGCGCCTACCTCGAGTCGCCCATCTACGCCAAGGTCTCGGGCTACCTGAAGAAGCTCAACGTCGACAAGGGCGACCGCGTGGAGCAGGGCCAGCTCCTCGCCCTGCTCGAGAACCCGGAGGCCGAGCAGGAGTACCGGACGGCCAGGGCCAACTACGACATCGCCAAGATCACCAACGACCGCAACCAGGACCTCGTCCGCGACCACACGATCGCCCAGCAGGCGGCCGATCGCTCGCGGGCGGACTTCCTGATCGCCCAGTCCAACCTCCAGCGGCTGAAGATCCTCGTCGACTACGAGCAGCTCCGGGCGCCGTTCTCGGGGGTGGTGGTGGCGCGGAACTACGATCCCGGCGTGCTGGTGCCGGCGGCGACGACCAGCACGGCCTCCACGTCCGTCCCGGTCCTGGTGGTGGCGAAGGTCGACCGCCTCCGCGTCTACCTGTACGTGCCGCAGTCGGACGCGTCATTCGTGCAGGTCGGCGACCCCGCCCAGATCACGTTCGACGAGTTCCCGGGCCGGGTCTTCGCCGGGCGCGTCTCGCGCTTCTCGCGGGCGCTGGACCCGGGCACCCGCACGATGCTGACCGAGATCGACCTCCCCAACGACCGCCAGACGCTGATGCCCGGCATGTACGCCCAGGTCCGGCTCAAGCGCAAGCAGCCGAAGGCCTACCCGATCGTGCCGGACGAGGCGCTGGTTTTCCAGAACGAGAAGGTCTTCGTCCCGCTCGTCACCGCCGACAAGCGGATCCACCTCCAGCCCGTCACGCTCGGCGCCGACAATGGCACCGAGGTGCAGGTGACAGCGGGGCTCGCCGGCGACGAGATGATCGCGCTCGGCGTGGGGCAGACGGTGTCCGAGGGCCTCCGCGTCCAGCCGGTCACGCCGAAGCCGCCGGCGGGCGCGGCC
>Ga0209515_10004995_pt1 | contig 17535 bp, 17 predicted proteins | sample Subgroupgradi54m_FD_187454 | JGI IMG/M metagenome (GOLD analysis project Ga0209515, IMG submission 187454) | Subsurface groundwater microbial communities from S. Glens Falls, New York, USA - GMW60B uncontaminated upgradient, 5.4 m (SPAdes)... ...
CCAGAGGAGTTCGCGGCGAAAAATCAAGCGGCGGGGACGACAAAACCAACCCAAGGACTTAACCTCTCAGTGGCCTAAAAGAAGGGGGAAGGTCAGCCCATCATCACGATCGAATCGCCGATCCGGATCGTTGCATGCATGATCCCGCGCCCGGCTGGACTCGGAAAAAGATCCAGCACTTTCGCTCCGAAAGCTTTTTTGTAAAACTCGATCGCCTTCTGCGAATCTTTGAACGTGAAACTTGGCGTGACTGCATGATACCCTTCTGGGATTGGTTTACTCATGACTTCCCTCCTTGGTTGAATTCGGCACCTGTTCCGGAAGTACCTGGATTATGCACCTGCAAAGTGGCTCCCCGATCTGGACGAATTTCGCAACTGGTGCATGAGCGAAGAAGCACCGGTAGCAGTAGAACGAACTGCTCAACTACTTGGTTACTAGCTACGCTTACGACTCGATCTTAATAAATTTGGCCCTGCTCTTTGGAAAGAGCTCTATTTGTTCTTTGAAGCAGCGGGTTCAATAGGCTTAAAATGGTACCGACTTCGGATAGTGTAGTTTACTTGTTCAGCATCATATATTGTTGTCGAAGAAGTATCTGCCAGTCTCTCCTTTAGGCACTTCATAGTGAGAAAAACTGTCGGCTCATAAAAAGTTTTCGAACTTCCTTTATCTACCGTAACAATTTGAGTCTCCTTAGATTCCCTGTTTTTAATAACAAAATACTTGTAACCTTTCGCAAGGGCCACCTCAGAACATCTTAGGAAGGCAAAATCCCTCACCCTGTCCGGGTTTGTCTCGGGTTCTCCTCTATAGGAAACTCGGGAAACACCATCCTCCATATTGACCTCATCGTATCCCCCTGCAATCAATCCGGCTTTTTTGTAACCGGTTCCGCATCCACAGAAAAATAAAATGACCAGCAATAGATACGGTCTTCTTATCTCTCTCCCTAAACTCGGGCACACGGACTTTCTGGGTTTTTTAGATGATTGAAAAATAAGTTCTCCCCGGCCAGGGCTCCCTTCACTTCGTTCAGGGTAAAACTTGTCCTGAGCGCACGAAGGACTCACCTGGTTCACAGCCGACCAGAGTTTCTCTTTCTTCGTCCGACTCCAGCCCTTGATCTCACGCTCACGATGGGCAGCTCCCTGCTTGGTCGAATGAGGCTCATGATACCTCAAAGGGGGATTCCCATGCTGACGTAATCGGTGAGCTAAATCGGTGGTGATCCCAGTGTAGTACTGCCCATCCTTCTCGCACACGTACACATACCACATGGTCGGCTGTAAACAGCTTCTCTCCTGCAGGGCAGTTTTGTTAGACGTTATTCATAACGCAGGGCTCCGATCGGCGAGAGCAGTGACGCTTTGTAAGCGGGCCAGAAACCAAAGATCACACCTACGCCGACCGAGAACGCGAACGCCCAAAAAACGGATTGGGGAGTGATGAAAGTCGTCCAGCCAGCCAACCTTGAAAGAGCCAAAGAAACGGAGGCGCCAAGCACAATGCCCGCCATCCCACCCACACCGGAGAGCACAGAAGCTTCCAGCAAGAATTGGGCTAGGATGGCCCGCCGCGCCGCTCCCACAGCTTTCCGCAAGCCGATTTCTCTAGTCCGTTCTTTCACCGAAACAAGCATAATGTTCATGATGCCGATCCCTCCAACCAGAAGGGAGATGGCCGCCACGCTTCCCAGGAGCATAGACATGGTTTTGGTTGTGCCGGAGAGGGTGGCTTGTATTTCAGCATTGTTTCTCAACGTGAAATCGTTCTCCTTATAGCTGGGCAGTCGGTGTCTCCTGCGCAGGAGCGCTTCAACATCGCCTATGACGACCTGTATGGATTCGGGAGAATCGGCCTGGATGGCCATCTCATGGAGGTACGTGGTGCTCAGCACTCGCTTCATGGCTGTGTGCAAGGGAATGACCACCATAGCATCCTGGTCGCTAAAAGCCGTTGACCCCTTGACCGGAAGAATACCGATGACCTCGAAGTTGACCCGGTTGATTTTAACCGTCTCGCCTATGGGGTTCTCATCGCCAAAGAGGTTATCAACGACCGTCTGTCCCAATAAGACCACCCTGGACAAACGTAAATCCTCTGTCTCGGTGAAAAACCGCCCAAAGGGAGGCCTGGCATTGCGGATCGACTCATAGCTGGTAGGAACACCTTGCAACTCGACGACGGTATTTCGGTTCTTATACACAACCCGAACATTTGCCTCGGCCTCTCCGTAAATGTCGGCGATGTAGGGGCTGGCCCCCCGCACAGCTTTAACATCATCCAGCGTAAGACGGGTGTAGTCACCCACTGCGCCCTGGATACCCCGCGTATTTGGCGCCCCCGGAAACAACATAATCACGTTTGAACCAAGGCCCGTAAGACGGGCTTGGATAGAGGCCCGCGCGCCTTCTCCGATAGCCAGCATGGCGATCACAGCAGCCACTCCAATCAAAACTCCCAAGACAGAGAGGGTGCTGCGTATTTTGTTGGCGACCATAGCCCGCAGTGCCGAACCAACGTGCTCCTTAAGCTCGGCCAAGCTGAATTTCGGAGGATCCAATTTGATCGCGGGCTGAGCGACAACCCCAGAAGACACCGTCAGGGTGCCTACCGAATTTCCTTGTTCTCGGTTTCCTTGGGTGAGAACATTGGGCTCATCCTTGATGAGCATCCCGTCTTTGAGCTGAATGATGCGTCGAGCACGAGCGGCAACGTCAGGTTCATGGGTCACGACAATGGTTGTGATACCCTGCTGATTCAGGTGAACCAGCCGGCGTAAGATTTCATCGGCTTGATCCGAGGCCAAATTCCCGGTCGGCTCGTCAGCAAGAAGAATCCGAGGCTTGTTGACAAGCGCCCGGGCGATGGCCACCCGCTGCTGCTGACCACCGGAAAGCTGGTTGGGCTTGTGATCCATGCGGTCTTCCAGTCCCACTTCGCAAAGGAGTTCTCGCCCGCGCTCCTCACGATGCCCTTGGCCGGAATAAATCATCGGGAGCATGACATTGCCCAAAGCGCTTGTTCTGGAAAGGAGGTTAAACATCTGAAAGACAAAACCGATCGCCTTGGAGCGCAGCACTGCCCCCTCATCATCGGAGAGACGCGAGACATCTTGGCCCAATAAGAAGTAACGCCCTGAAGTGGGCCGATCAAGCAACCCCATGATCTGCATTAAAGTCGACTTGCCAGAACCAGAAGGACCCATAATGGCAACGAATTCTCCCTCCTCAATTCTGAGTGAAATCTCTTTAAGAACTTTCAGTTCGCCCTTTCCCATCTTATAAGAGCGCGTCATGTTCTTTATCTCGATGACGGTCATCGCTTCTCTCTGCCTCCAATAATTCGGCAGCTTAGCACAAGCCCTCCCTTCACCGCCCTTTCAATCATCGCACGCCAGCAACGACAATACAGCCATGCCTGTATTTTTATAGATCCTTCCCTATATTTTCCGACAGGTCTGCTCGAGAACACACCGAAGTGACCCCTCTCCACGGTTTTTTTGCAGAGCGACTCGGGGGAGAGGGGACACGTTGGGGAGAAATTTAGTAATTGGAGGCGTTACTGCAGATGCCAGGATGGCCTCTGCATAGCAGCCTCAGTAACGCCTCTACGTCCCCTCCAACAAGGAGGTTCTTTCTTTTGTTCAAATTGGCTCCCCGAACTAGACGCTGATCAAAACTTTTTAGTGGATGAATTTGCCTTCCAGGAAACCCGGGTGGCTAAGTGGCATCGTGCCCTTTCCCCCTTCCCTGAGAGATCTTACACAAGGGACCTCTCTAAACCAGCGGTTATTATAGCCCTGGCTTCCATTCAAAGATAACGACGCGGCTATTTTCGGCTCTCTTCTGAAGTTCTTCCTGGTGATTATTGAAGCACAGGGCTACCAGTTTGTTCTAACGCCTTATCTTTCGAAGGATGGGGCGAGGATTTACTGGCCAATCTAATCACATGCGCCTTACCTACATTGCTGTAACGATCCGGCACACAAGTCAGAATGATGACTTGGCACTCTTGTCCAGCTTTCGACAGAACAGCCCCCATTCGCTTCAATCTTTCCGGATCTGTATAGCCCAATGCGTCATCAAGAATAAGCGGGGCGCCCCCATCTTTTGCTACAGCCATTGCGCAAGCCAAGCGGACAATTAGACAAAGTTGTTCCTTCGTCCCACCACTTAAAGAGGCAAAAGGAACCGTGATGCCATTCAGCGTCCGATTGACAATCGACAAATCTTCCCCCACTTCAACCTCAAATGATTCATCGTGTATTAATCGACCCAGCCGATCAATCCTCTCCTTAAGAGGAGCGACATAGGCACGACGGGCTCTGTCACGCTCTTCTCTCATCGTTTCATACAAAAGCTTTGCAGCCGAAGTTCTCCTCAGCAATGCTTCATTCGAATTTCTGATTTGCCCAGAGCGACCATTGGCAACCTGTAACTTTTCGTGCAACCCGTCTTCCCCGGAATGTCTTAGAACACCACGCAGCTCATCAATTTCGCTCTTAACCGTTACTCTTTTCCCTCGAGTAGCTTGAAGGGACTGCTCCGCCGTTTCTTTGAATGTTTTAATTTGATCAGGTTGTTTCTTCTGTAACACATCTTCAATAGAATGCAGCGCTCTCTCTTTGAGAGAAACGGCCTGGCTAACGCGTTCATGTGCCTCTTTTAGGGTCTCATCGGCATTCTTGGTTCGAGCATGTTCAAGGGTTTCCTGTGCCCGTTTTAGATTATCTGTTTCCACTCTATACTGGACTTCTGACTCTCTACATACTTCCTTCATTTCATCCCAGATGTCCCGAGCTGAATCCAATGCGGACTTGGCATCCTCCCAGACTTGATTCGCCTTTTCCATGCTTTCCTGAGCAATCCTGAGAGCTTCTTTCGCTGATCTTAAATCGAGGCTCAACTGGGGTTCTTCCGGTCGCCTATCAAGATAGGAAGAGACACCTTTACTCAGCCCAATAATATTTCTCTCAATATCTTCGTAAGACAGATCCCGAAGGTCTGCCTTTTCGACCTCTCCTTTGTTTCTCAAGACCTTTTGGGCTTCTTGTCTCTCAGCGTAAGTTTTTTGAGCTTCGCTCAGGTCTTTCACCCCGACCCGCCCACATAGGTCATTAAACGTACGGCGTGTTAATTCCACGTTTTTCGAAAGGTCGCCTGCCCCTATTCCAGCCGTTATTTCAATATCCAGAAGACCCGGGATACCAAGTCTAAGGGAATCTGAAACTGTCAGCCTCTTTTCCTCTTTTTCTCGGACTCGGGTCACCTTCCCATCAATTTGCAGATCTAAATCTTTTTGGCCCCGCAACACAACACTTGGAACTCCAGATTCCCGCTTGGCTTCAGCTACAATCAATGCTTGGTTGGCGCGCTCGATCTCCTTCAACATCCGGTCATCTACTTGGTTGGTCCTCAGTATCTCTCCGGCAAGCGCGGCTTCTTTTCTAGCTTGATCCACACGCTCCTTGCGCTCTTTAAACTGCTCCAAATCCAATTTCTTCTCGTAATATTCGGAATCATTTCTGCGAATCTTCCACAGTCGTTCTGCTTCACCCTTCTGTGTCTCCACGTCTTTTTCCCGCACCTGAGCCTTCCGAAAGATGGTTTCAGTGGTCTTAAGTCGACTCGATTGTTCTTCACCGGAGTTACTCAGCGCGAGGAGTCTCTTGTTGGCCTCAACAACAGCCTTGATAAGTTCCTGGCGACGCTCCAAATCATAACCAGATGCCTGTTCAGCGGCCTGAGCCTTTTCCCATTGAAGCCGGGCAGCCTTAACGTCTGCTTCCAAGCTTTGAACATCTTCTAGCAATCGCCCGTATTCAGCTACACTCAGTATTTGTTCACCTTCCTGCTCCTCCAAACGCTCCAACTCTTTCTGAAGATTTTGAAGTTGGCTCACGTCGGCTTCCAATCCACGGAGTTTCTCAGTTAGAGATGCTACCTCTTCCTCCGCCTTCTTTAGATTCGACAAGTTGTCGATTAATTCTTTCTTCTCGCTCCCCTGATCCGTGAAATAACGTCCATACTCTCTCCGAACTTTATCAAACAGCCCTTCTTCTTTTGGATCAGAAGAAGAACCTCCCGCTGCTTGGTCTAACGCTGTTGATAAGGACATCTTCCCGGACAAATTGGCTTGAGCGATCGCCTCTCCCTGCTGAATCCCTAACGCCTTCCACAACTCCCTGTCCAGAGTTTCTTGGAGAATCACTTCCGCGCGATCATGGGCTTCACGGCCAACACGATTCTCCGGTCGGGGGCGTGAGATAACCAGCCTTGTTTCGGGTTTCTTAAGGAACCTTTTTGTATACGTGAATACGTATGGCCCACTTTCCGCAGTCAATTCAATCTCAGGACCTTCATCACGATGCACAGGTCGAATGGCCAAGACATCTTTGTGCCTACTCGAATCTACATACTGAAAAAGAATATTGACTGCCTCCCAAAGGCTGGTCTTGCCCGATTCATTTGGCCCCTCTACAATGGTTAATCCTTTTGGAATAAAGTCGACTTCACAATGGTCGACACCTCTGTAATTTCCCAATCTTAAGCGAAGGAACTTCATTCTGAACTCCTGGCAAGCCTAACTAGGAGCATAAGAGCATCTTGAGAAACGGTGCTTTCCTGACTTCCTGGCCCAATCTTTTCTCTTAGTTTTCCCACTGTACTACTGACAAACCCAGAGAACCCAAGATCCGAGAAATCCGAATCCGCCGGAGCCAGAACAAGATTTTCTTCGGAGATCTCCAGTGCCCCCAGAAGATCCTGAAAAGAAGTGATTATTGCGTAAAGTTGACCTCGCAAAGAAAGCGAGAGGGCTCCAAAAAAAAGCAACTTTACAATGCTACGCTCTTTATTCGGGAGATCTTCCAGCCACTTCTGAAGAGAGCGGATGTCCTGCTCATTATTAACATCCAAGCGTGGGCGCTCGATAAAGTTCCAGGTACCCACCTCCACCATTTCTGCAGAAACTTTCTCTTCATTAAGCTCGACCACCAATGCAGAACGTGGCCTCACCTCATCGTAATCCGTAGGCTCAGGAGCCCCTGAATACCAAATACGATGACTGCCACCGACGTCGGTCAGTGAATGTCGATCCCCGAGCGCGAGGTAATGGACTTTCCTCTGCCGGATAGCTTCTTCAACACGCGCCAACGAAATGACGCCGGGAGCATCAGGGTCTGGCGAAAGAGAATCTATGGCTCCATGTCCCAAGCAAATGCGAACAGTTCCAGCCGCAGGCGACAATGAATCGATTGTCTCTGCCACAAGGTCGCCTACGGGTCTCTTCGATAACCAGGGAATTCCTACAACCTCAATGCCCTCGGCAGCCTTGATAGGGTCTGCGTTTTCTATGACGTGAACATTGTCCGGTTTCCGTTCTGCAAAAACGCTCGATTGATATACCGATGCAACATGTAAAGGATCGTGGTTGCCCGGGAGTAAATAAACCGGCATCGGGACTTCTTTTAACGCCTCCAGCGCACGTAAAACCGTTTTTCGGTCAACGTGGTTTGATTCGAAAACATCTCCGCAGACCACCATAAATTGGCAGTTCTTATCTTTGGCGATACGACCAAGAGCCCGAATAACATCAAACCGAGCCTGCGCAAACCTTGCCTGGTTATCCTCTGATAAGAAGTGGCGAGTCATACCCAACTGCCAATCGCTTGTATGCAGAAAACGAATCATCGATATGCCCCTTCAACCTTCTGATCCCCAAGCGCCTCAAGCATGTACCATGGCGAAAGAAATCCGAGGAGATCGAGTGCCAACACGTAAAGCAGCAATCCGAAGAAGACCAGCAAGTACGCAATAATACGCTTCATTCTCCGTAGCCCTAGGTTGAGATTCGACGAAACTGATTGGCCTTCTTGATGAGGCGGGGGTCGGGCCACTGTCGTCTGTCAGGGGGCAAATGGACCTTCCCGAGTGCAGATTTAAACCCTTCAAGTCCGCCGTCCAAGTTCAGCGTAACCAGCGAAGATTCTTTCTCAGGATTGAGTTGCATCGTATAGCTGTCATCGAGGTAAATCAGCGCGCTATCGAAAGCCCTGTGAAATGTCGGAGATAGCGCAAGCCCGTTGCACACATGATCGATGCTTCCTGGTGCGCCTACCGGAAGGATGTGGGCAGCATCAACCAGACGCAGCTGAAGCCGTGTGACCGCGCAGCGATTGCTGTAGGCCCCTAGAACTTGTTGCCGGAAATTCGCATCTCTGGACATACGCCGGACTGTCTGCACAATTCGTTGCCGCGGCGGCGCCAGTGCGTCTAGGTCCACTGGTTTAATAAGCTTAAGAGACGATGCCTTTTGTAGCAGCGTAAACGTGCCTGCATCGCGCCCATACTGATGAAGGTGCTCTGCAGTGTAGGCGTAGGTTAATAACTGGTCGGGCCGAATGGCCACCGCAATTTCGTTGTTATCCTTTCGGTCAAAAGCCAAACCATCTTGAAGCGCCTGGCGGATCGCTGTGAGGTCAATCTGTACTGAGGGCGACCCCTTGGTAAAGGTCCTGTGCCGCTTCAAATCAAAACCGGAAAACATTTTCAGGCTTGGCTCATAACCAATCAGGATAGTGGGGCCATCGGGGTTCAATGGCAGCGGGGGAGAGACTGATGTCATCTGGATTCGATACTCATTCTTTAACTGGGGTCGGCCACCAGGCGTTAGTGTCCAGGCGTAGACCCACAGAGAATGCGTCTCCCCAGTGGGTTTTGAAACCACAAATCGCCGAGGATGGTTACGCATGGAGGAAACCAGCAATCCGGCAGCACCGGACTCTTGAAGCGCTTCGAGGATTGCCCCGACTAGCTGCTCAGGTGGAAGGGCGCTCACTGACTAGCTCCACTGTAGCTGCATCTGATTAGACGCTCGTGTGGTGGCTTTGGGTAGCCTCTTGCCTTTGTTGGCGGGTCGCAGTCGTGCTTTTCCACCATCGGCGGGCAGTGGCTCAAGGTCGTTCCCATTCCAGAGCGCTGATGGATGATACATCTTGTAAAAGATGTCACTCGAATTTCTTTTGTTTTGGAGATAGATGGGAACCGCTGTTTTCTTGAATCTCGCCAAAGCTCCCTTAAGGTAATCTTCAACGAGATCAACACATATCCATCGACGTTTTAGCTTCTCGGCCACCTCCCCCGTCACACAGCTTCCAGCGAAGGGATCGATGACTAGGTCCCCAGGGTCGGTCAACATGCGGATGAAGTATTCCGGTAGATCCGACGGAAACCTGGCAGGATGCGCAATCAGCCTATGCTCTTTGCAGTAGCGGAGATAATACGAGTTACTTTCGGTATTCGGAATGGCGATTAAGTTGGGAGGGATGGAGGCACCGTTGTCGACCGCGAATTGCTCACTAATGTCATGGCCGCTTGGGCGCAGTTTTGCTCGATAGCCATTTTTCAGTAAGTCCTTCATGGCTTCGCTATAGGGGGCGAGGACTCGACGGTTGCTGGCTCGTGGCCAGGGTGTCGGAGATAGCCACCAGACACAGTTGATTGCATCTTTCACCCGAATGCGCCTAACCGTCACCCACTCAGCGGGCGTTGGAAGCCTCGATGGATTCCACCAGAAGAATTCTTGTGCCAGATGGAATCCCATTTCCTTACACAACATAATGAGAAGCTCGTAGTGATAAAGGCTGCGCGTCGGCTGCCCTGGAATCCATGCGCCACCGATGTCGATGACCAATGATCCGGTACTTTTGAGCACCCGATGAAACGCCTTGCCAAATGGCCGAAACCAATCGACATACTTATCGGCATCGACATTTCCGTAAGTCTTCTTGCGTACCAAACCAAAGGGTGGGCTTGTCACAATAAGGTCCACAGAGCCCGGCTTCACCTGATCTTCCAAAACTCGTAGGGAATTGCCAAGGTAAATTGATCCTACTTTGGTCCTGTGGAATGCCTTCGGTTCACTCCCATTGCTCATCTCAGGCATGTCAATCTCATCTCCCTTCCATGGTTAGGCCATCCTGAGTAGAGAAACAAATCGCCCTTGGATCGTGCATGTCTGTACGAAAAACGGCTTGAGAGTGCGATTGCGCGGCTCAAGCCGAATGCGGTCTTTCTCTTTGTAGAAATACTTTAAAGTAGCCTCGTTATTTTCAGTTAGCGCAACTATCAAATCCCCATCCTTGGCGACATTGGTTTGCTGCGCAATGACAACGTCGCCATCCAAAATGCCGTCATCAATAAGACTGTCGCCCTTTACCTTGAGTGCAAAGTACTTGCGACCCTTATTCGGAACCAAGAGCGACGGAACTTGAATGGTGTCGTGGCCCTCAATCGCCTCGATGGGTTGGCCGGCCGCGATGGCCCCCGCCAACGGGATTTCTCGGACGTTGGTTTCGCCGTTCCTACTGAGTTCAATGGCCCGTGGCCGATTGTCGGCCTTCCGCAGGAAGCCTTTTTGTTGCAGGGTTTGAACGTGGAAATGGGCGGTCGAAACAGAGGAAAGACCCAGATGCTCTTTCACTTCATCCAGGGAGGGGGCGTAGTCATACTTCTTGATGAAGGTCTTAATGAAATCGAGGGCTTGCTTTTGTCTCTTAGTCAGCATCGGGTTAAGTTTCGATTTACTTTCGATAATAGTGTTTTCTGGGACCGGAGTCAACAAAAAGATAGGAGAGAACCCAAGAACTCTACCTACAAGTGGCTTTAATTAGTGGGGAGGGGTCAACACTCCTCAAAAACATTTCTTTTTGGAACAGAGAGAGCGATTACAAAATGTCATTGAACCATAGGGAGATACGAATTAGCTTTTAAATGGGTTTTTGGGAAAGTATCTCAGAGGACCTCTCGCGCTTATCCACGAACCTGGAAGGCTGCGAACTTCTAAACTGGAGTCCCAGTACTGTTGGAAAATACGGAGATAATCTCTCCTTGTTCCAATACTGCCTGGGTAGATTTCTCCTGCTTGTCAAGCGGATAGCCGTGCTTACGAAGCACACGTTTGACCAAAACACGCAGTCTGGACCGGACACCGACACGGAGTTTGGCTGGGATACTTTCTCTAACCGCCCAGTCAGTGGAGATGGTGCTCCTCACCGTCTCCGTAAGCTCACGAGCAATGGTACGCAACATATCATCTCCCAATACCTTGATGGCGCTGTCGTTGGGCTCCAGAGCATCGTAAAGACTCAGCTCGTCGCCCGTCAATCTCAACTTTTCTGCGCGCCGACGGTCAACCCACAATCCCTTCTCCAAGCGCATTATCTCTTCCTTCACCCAGACTACTTCAACGAAGCGATTGGGGCATTTACAGATCGTTTCCTCTTTTCTAGGTCTGGTCCGTATAAACCTCATTGCTTGCCTCCTTGATGGTACGACGTGAGAAAAAGATGCACTTCGGAAACGGTGCCATGATGGACGTATTCGTAACTGGTGACCCCCTTGCTTTTCTCGAATCGGAGTCGGATGTGCCCGGGCAGAGTATCGTTGAACAGTTCGACTGATTCAATGAGTTCAAGTTCCTTCCCAGTGGAAGATCCAGTTGTTGGCGAAGGCACGAGTACCCTCCATTGGTAGCTACCGTCTTCCCGTGCAATCTGGGTCGCCTCACCAAATCGCTTGCCCGGCAGAAGCGGAAAGTCGAATTCCAACTCATCTTCACGAGCTAAATCCAGCAAGCTGTCCTGGGGATCTTTCAGCCGGTTTAGGATTTCTGTTGCTCGTTGTTCAGTAAGCGCATAGACTTGGTAGCCCACGCAGAGGTAAGCACCAAGATCCGGCGCTGTGCCGGATTCATACCACCAGGCCCCTGAAGGGTGGAATTCTATCCTGGCAAACCAAACGGGTCCCCGCTGATACGTATCGGCCACTTCCATGCGGAGGGTGAGTTGCTCCTTTCGCTCTTCATCGGGTCTGCCGGTCGCCCAGGTGACTGTCCCCTGGTACGTCCAGGTACTCCCCTTGAAAAGAGGAAAATACTGAAGGGCTTGAACCTCCTCAATAGGCGGGAATGCTTGGCATAGGCATGTAGAGAGCGACCACACAATCACTGCCGCAAAGACAACAATCCTTTTGTCCTGTTTCTTGAAAGTCGCTTTTCGGAAGACCGGTGGGGGATAGGTCATGTAACCCTTCTCGATGTTGCCTCCCACGGGAGTCGTAACGGCTCGGGTTTTGCTCTTTCGATCGCGAGAGGTTCTTGTCCCAGGAGAATTCGCTCGACCTTATTTTTGACTGTCGAAGCATCCCAGTGCATTTGGGTGTAATGTTCCAGGCGATTCTCCCAATCACTCTTGTGCCGTTTGGATTCTTCGAACATAAGATGCGAAAGCTGGTTCGTCCGCTCTATCACATCCTGAATAGGCCCTTTGAATTCTCTCGCCTTGAGGAATTGCGCCAAGCGGTCGGCAATTCTAGCACGTTCTTTCCTGTTTTTGGTGTTCTTGGCGATCTCGAGCAAACTTATACGAAGTATCTGGGTAATGGCTGGGGCACCGAAGGGGGCAACAACAATAACTCCCTTGTCATAATCCAGCCCATCAAAACCCCGCCGCTTTCCATGGGTGACGAGAACAGCATAATCAGCCCGTTGGGAAGCTTTGGCCTTATAAGCCTGTTTGAGATGGGCAGAAGCGATTCGGTCGTAGAGTTTACATTCGTATACAATTCGACCAAGATGCTTTTTCCCGGAACGGACATCCTGTACGATGTCCCCGTTCTTTCCAGTATGTCGGAATACGTCTTCGGGAAATCGCCGTTGTAAGATTTCCAGGAGTTTTTGCTCATCAAGGCGCCCCTCGGCTTGGGGGGTAGTTTTTTTCTTCAAATTTCCGATGGTCTGTTCGAGTTTCTTAATGTACCGCTCCTTCCCCTGAATCTGGCGTTGCACTTCTGCTCGAACACTTTCCCGAGCTTTCCGGGCCGCTTCCTCAGTCCGTCGCTTAAGCTCCTGTCGGTTTCGTTGAAGCTCCTCCTCTAGATGCTTAATGTGTTGCTTTTGTTCCTTAGATCGCCCCACCACTTCGTCATACTTTTCCTTGCTTAGGAGCGTCTTGCAGAGAGGGCATTGATGCCGCTGACGAGTTACCATGGGCGTATTCTCCTCGTTAGCCCCCTTTTCTCAAATGAAAAGGGGGCACATACTAGCCCAGGGCAACTGTCAAGTAAATCCCCAAGTAGCTGCCTCCCCCCGCCACCCTTTCGGGCAGCAAGTGGCAGCCTCCTCCGTACTTGACAGTTAAGAGCCCTCGGCTCTTCTACAGGTAAGGCTTCCAAACCTACAAAATCAAAGAGCGAATCCTTGCTTTCTCAGTATAGGTGCATCAGAAAGATTCTGCAAGGCTCACAGTGATGGATGGAGGCGGCCCATTCTAGAGCCAGATTTTTGGTCCGGTGGCCTCGATAAAAAGCACTTGACAAAACGATACTGTAAATGTATCGTTCATAATAGTTATTCTGCGATGAAGATACCAACTAAGAAAAACTTGCATGACCCTGATTTCCTGCGGCTACTCGATGATGCATACGAGAAGGAACCGTGGCCCATGGTTCCATTCTTGCAGCGAGAAGCCGAGGCGGTCGCTTCCCTATCTCCCGGAGAGCGAAAGATACTTGAACAAACTTGGAAGAAGTCTGAGGAAAACCGCAATGTCTACGACCGGCTCCGACAGAGGTTCCGGCTTCAGGATATGACCGTAAAAGATGTTCAGAGGATAGTTGGGATTACCAAACGGCAGTTGACCGATTGGGACTCCAGATGGGTTAGGGCTTGGGCACAAACCCGACAGGGGAACGGTTGGCGGCGCTTCTCTATTACCGACATGATCAATTTAACAATCATCAAGACGATTAAGGCGATGGGTATGCCGATCAACCGCTTCGGACGGGAATTTACGGATTGGGTTCAAGAGGCTCGTATTGTGGAAGGACTAATCGTCCCATTTAGCCTTGGACGGCAAATTTACATGGCCATCGAACTTCGGAAAGGTGGCCTCGGTTGTTTCTGGGACGATGCCCACCCGGAATGTGCCCAACAATTAAACAGCGCTGTCGCTCCTATCGTTTGTCTACCTCTAAAACCCGTTTTCGGGATTACTCTCAAAGCTATAAAGCGGGGAGATTTTGAGGCTCGTCAAGTAAACGATGGCACGTGGGGTTTCCGGGTTAGCAAAGACTGGATCAATTTCAAACTTTGGGCTCGCTGGTTTACGCCCAAATAGAAAAATGACGGCAGGGATGAGAGCGTAAGGCCTCTGTGCCCCTGTCGTAAGCTGCGCTTATTAGCGTAGTCCCTTTGTAGGTTCTTCTCGGCTCGAGTCGGACGTACCGTGGTGGCCGAGGTCACAAGCACTTTTGTGGCCTCGGCTTTCTTATTGAGCAACCAATTTTATGCAGGAGGTGTCGATGATCAGTGAACGGCTCAGGCAAGCTTTAAAGTTAAGCCCCATACCCATGTACAAGGTCGCCCACAAAGCGGGCCTCCATCCGAGCATGGTGTCGAAGCTTCTCCATGGGATTGAGCAGGTAAAACCAGGAGACAAACGGGTCCTGCGGCTCGGCAAGGTGTTACGCATCCCTCCGAGTGAGCTCTTCGAGAAAGAGGCATCGAAAGAAAAATGAACACCCGGATCTGTGTAGGTAGTGCGTTCTGCTTGTCCTGCGGGGATTGCCTTTCAGCCTATTTGAACAAAACGGGCTGGATTTATTTTGGATGCCGTCCGTGCGGGATCTCAACCAGTGTCTATGGAACCTTTGGGGTCAAACGATACCGGACGATCGCACGGTGGCTCGGGACACAGCTTAGATCAATCTCCTGGGACAGGCAGGCTCCGGCGCCGTGCATCATCGGAAGCAGGAATTTAACATCGTTCTGCATAACTCTTCTGGAAGATTCCAACTTCTGGAAAAGCAGTTGCCGAGAAGGCGATGCGGCGCTCATCCGGTTGTTACAGGAGAGGCTTACTCAACTCGACATCGAGTACCTTCGTCATGGAGGCTGAGCAAGACGGGAACAGAACCTATGAATAAGTCGACTGATTCGAACCTTCCTCTGTATCCCGACCACCTGGCTGACCTTCGAAAGAGCGGGCTTTCGACCGAGTCCATCAAGGCGATGGGGGTCTACTCTCTGCCGCGTGAAAAGATCGGAGAGCTGCTTGGCTGGACTCCTCAAGGTGTCGAATCCGCTCTAGTCTTCCCGTATCCAGGGACGGATGGATTTCCCCGCCTGAAGATTTTTCCACCCCAGCAGGATGAGGACGGCCACACCATCAAGTACCTCCAACCAAAAGGGTCCGGCGTACGCCTCTATGTTCTGCCGCAAGTCAGAGGGGTCCTGAACGATCCCACTTTACCTCTCTACATGACGGAGGGTGAGAAGAAAGCGGCCCTTCTGGCGCAAGTCGGGAAGATGGCCGTTGGCCTTGGCGGCATCTGGAACTGGCGTAACAAAGAAAATCACCAGCCGATTGCTGAGCTAGACGAGATCGTGTGGAAGGGTCGCCTCGTCTATTTGGTGCCAGATTCTGATGCCAAGCACAACGACCAAGTGCTCCTTGCCGTCTATGCCTTAGGGCGGGTGCTAGAACAGCGAGGTGCCACAGTTCTTGTGGTGAAGATCCCAGATCTCGGCGGCTTGGAGAAAACCGGTGTAGATGACTACCTATCCTCCAAAAACTCAAAGACGTTCCAGCGTCTTTGTGAGAAAGCAATCCCCTTAACACACTCCGTGTTCCGAGCGTTCCGGCTCCGAGAGCGGAAGCAGGCGATGACAAAGACCGAATCACTGCCTGAGGAACTGAAGGGTCGGCACGTCCATCCGGCCTTACACTTCGAGGCAACTTGGGCATCGGTTGGTGTGATCCGGCTGATAGAAGCTGGGCCTGCGTGGTTCCTCATTACTTCGCAGCAGCAGGTGCATGCCTTCTCGGAGGCGTCGGGTGGCTTGCTGTTCCCATCCCCTGTCTATTCCGCCCTCATGGGCCGGTGGCCTGAGGAAGAACTGCAGACCTTCTTAAATGGAAGCCAAGGAGGTTCCTTCGCCAAGATGGCCGCTCTCATTATTGACCAGTTGAGATCGTTGGTAGAACTCAAGCACTCTGCAGAGTACGCTGTGATCACGGCATGGGCCATCGGCACCTATTTCTTCCCACTCTTTGCGGCGTTCCCTCGCCTGAACCTTATCGGGGAGAAAGGCTCTGGGAAATCGAAGCTCCAGGCGTTGCTGGCCGAGGTCTGTTTTAATGGTCTCTTCCGAGTCAACCCGACACCAGCCGTCCTCTTTCGTCTGGCAGCAGCACTTCGTCCTACGCTGTGCCTCGATGAGGTGGAAGGGCTCTCCACCGAAGATCGACGTGAGATTCTCGCCATCATTAACTCCGGCTACAAGCGTGGAGCTGCTGTGGACCGTGTGGAAGGTGACGAACGGCGAATCGTATCCTACCCAGTTTATACCCCAGTCAGCCTGTCGGGCATCAGAGAGCTGAATGCCGTTACAGAGGACCGAGCGATTGTCCTGGTGATGGAGAAGGGACAAAACCCCAGCCGACTCAATGCGATAGTCGATCCCGCCAATCCAATCTGGGGCACAATCCGCTCTCTCGGCTACCAGCTGGCACTGACCCGCTTTAGCGACGTTTCAGCAACCTATGAGCGTTTGCAGATGCCCCATTGGCTGATGGGCCGAGAACGGGAGTTGTGGACTCCTCTGCTGGTCATGGCGCAGATGATCGATGCCGAAGGAAATCTGGGGATAACTAGCGATCTTTTGGCGCTCGCTCAAACTCATATAGAGGAACGTTCCAACTTCTCAGCAGAGGCTGAGGCGTTGGTTGGGGTGCTGGAGGGGATGCTTGTAGGAAAAACGGAGATAGAACTTCGTCCCGGCGACCTCTGTGGGGCATTGGAAACTGCACTGAACTGTAAGCACATCAGCCCTCAAATGGTGGGTGGAATCCTTCGAAGATTGGGTTTCCTTCGAAAGGACCGGGGGCGCTTAGGTAGATCTGTGGGGTCGATCTACAAAGTGACCAGTGAAAAGCTCGAACAGGTGAAAGCCAGGTATTCTCCTCTTTGCATTGCTACATTGCAACAGCCGGATGATTGCAACTCCTCAACCCCTTGAATGAAACAGGTTATGTATAGACGTAGCAATGTAGCAACCCCTTGGGAGATATGGCGCAGCAAGTGAAAAAAGTAAGGCAGACATCATGAATGAACCCGCGTTGCAGAAGATTCTTGCCGATATTCGAGGGGGAGCTCCTTCGGCTCAAGAACCGCCAGGTTCCGCTTCTTCTTCGACTCCCTTCTCATCTCAGATTGGAATAAAGGAGAGGGTCCAAGCCACCATGTGGGGGGACTTCGTGGCTTTCAATCGCTGGATGATGAGGATCTATGAGGAACTCCCTCCAAACGCCTGCCAAGTTGTCCTTTCGTGGTTCCGGTCGTTTGGGGTGTACCCCGTGGTTTGGACAGTTTTAAGGCCTTGTTAAGGTAGTAGATGTTGACGTTACGTCGTCCCGCGATTTTTTTTTGCGCTCTCTTCCATTTCCTATCAAGCCGCCTTGAAGTAGAT
>Ga0209515_10004996_pt1 | contig 17534 bp, 13 predicted proteins | sample Subgroupgradi54m_FD_187454 | JGI IMG/M metagenome (GOLD analysis project Ga0209515, IMG submission 187454) | Subsurface groundwater microbial communities from S. Glens Falls, New York, USA - GMW60B uncontaminated upgradient, 5.4 m (SPAdes)... ...
CGCTCGGTCAGTTTCCCTGCCACGCGCCGACTCGCGCTAGGTTCGAAGCCATGAAGCTCGTTGCCATCGTGACGCTCGTCGCGCTCCTGTCCGCCTGCGGCCCGCCACCGCCTGGCAAGGTCACCACTCCGGGCGACAGCAACGTCGTGTCCATCAGTGCGGGCATCGCGGGCGAACGTGAGACCGCCTACCTCATCGACACGAAGATCCACCGCTGCTGGTTCTTCACGACCTACGCCGGTGGTGTCGCGCCGCTCGACTGCTGCGCGCTCACCGTGATCGACGAGGCGCGCCCGTACCTCACCTGGTTGCCGGCGAACGCGTGCAACGCGCCCGCGCCCGCTCAGCCCTGACGCCAGTCGGCCGCGTCCGGTAACATCCGCTCCTCCTCGAAGCGCCAGCGCGCCGCGTAGATCTTCGTCGGCGGCCAGGTCGGTCCCGCGGCCGCGCCACCCAGGCGCACGACCGCGAGCGCGCCGGCCACGCCGCCACCGTCCAGCTCGAGCAGCACGTCGTCGGTGTCGGCGCGGCGCGCCACCGTGCGCAGGCTGCGGCCGAACAGCACGTGGCTGTGCGCCAGCTCGAGCCAGGTGGCCGATCCGGGCGCGACGCCTGCCCACGGCGCGCGGTACGGCAGCGACAGGCGCTCCACCAGCGGCGCCACGTGCGCCTCGGTCAAGCCGTCGCGCATCGACGTCTTGACCAGGCGCGGCGCGAGCGGACCGTCCTCGATGTGCAGCTCGTCGTCGACGATGGCGTACGCCGTCACCGCAGGGTGCTTCGCCAGCCAGGCGGCGATCTCCTGGCTGCGCGGCCGGTGCGCCAGGACGGGCGTGGCGCCCACGACCGGCGCGACCACGCCGAAGTCGCGCAGCAGCACGCGCAGATCCTCGACGCTTCGGCCGACGCGCCACGAGGAGCTGACCACGATCCTCGCGTTGGTCGCCGTGGCCACGCGGTTGAGCGGCTCGAGGTGCGTCGGGTCCAGCCACGCGGCCAGGCCGTGCGCATCCGGGACCGGTCGCGACGTGGCGTGGTTGAGCACGCCATCGATGTCGAGGAAGAGGACGCGCTCGACGCTCACGCGGCCCTAGCTTACGCTGGTTGCTGCTGGGTCATGCAGTGCAACGTGCCCAGGCCCCAGACCAGGTCGACGGCATGGATGCCGATGACCTCGCGCCCGGGGAACAGCTCGGCGAGCAGGTTGAGCGCCAGGCGGTCGCTGGCATCGTTGAACGTGGGCACGAGCACCACGCCGTTGCCGATGTAGAAGTTGGCGTAGCTGGCCGGGATGCGCTGGCCGGCGAAGCTGAGCGGCCGCGGCATGGGCAGCTCGATCACGTCCAGCTTGCGCCCACGCGCGTCGCGGGCGCTGCGCAGGCGGGCCAGGTTCTCCACGCAGATGGCATGGTTGGGGTCGACCGGGTCGGGCTCGCTGCAGCAGACCACGCGCCCGGGTGCGACGAAGCGGGCCAGGTCGTCGATGTGGCCGTGGGTGTCGTCGCCGACGATGCCACGGTCGAGCCAGATGACCTTGTCGATGGCGAGCGCGTCGGCGAGCACGGCCTCCTGCGCCGCGCGGCCCACGCCCGGGTTGCGCTCCTGCACCTTGTCGAGCAGGCACTCCTCGGTCGCCAGCAGGGTGCCCTCGCCGTCGACGTCGATGGCGCCGCCTTCGAGCACGAAGCGGTCTGCCCTGCCGCGCGGGCCGGGCCGGCGCGGCTGCCAGGTGGGCGCTCCCGCGGCCTGCGCAATGCGCCCGGCCACCTTCACGTCGTTCTTCCAGTCGTCGTACTTGGCCCAGGCGTTGAAGCCCCAGTCGATGGCCGCCAGGCGTCCGCGCGCGTCGCGCACGAAGCTGGGCCCGGTGTCGCGCGTCCAGATCCGATCGGTCACCTGACGAACGAAGTCGACCCGCCCGACGTCGGCGCCGACCTTGGCCAGCACGCGCGCGGCCGCCTTCTGCATGGCCGCATCCTTGACCAGGATGCCCACGCGCTCGTGCCGGGTCAGGTGCCGGACGATCTCGGCGAAGACCCAGGGGATGGGCGCGAACTTGCCCGGCCAGTCGGCCTGGTTGTGCGGCCAGGCGATCCAGGTGGCGTGGTGCGGCGCCCACTCCGCCGGCATGGCGTAACCGAGCGCGCGCGGCGCGCGTGCCAGACCCTTGGCAGCCTCGAGCGCGCTCACGGCTTCTGCAAGTGACGCGCGGTGATGGGGGCGTAGGCGTCGACGCGGCGGTCGCGCAGGAACGGCCAGTGCTGGCGCACCGTCTCGGCGTGCGCCGGGTCGATGTCGACGATCAGGATCTCTTCCTTGTCACGCCCGGCCTCGGCCAGCACGACCCCGAACGGGTCGCTCACGAACGAGCCGCCGAAGAACTCGATGCCACCGTCGGCCGCGCCCTCGTGACCGACGCGGTTGACCGCCACCACGTACACGCCGTTGGCGATGGCGTGCGAGCGCTGGATGGTGCGCCAGGCGTCGGCCTGGGCCGCGCCGTAGTGCGCCTTCTCGCTGGGGTGCCAGCCGATCGCCGTCGGGTAGCAGAGCACATCGGCGCCCTGCAGCGCGGTCAGGCGCGCGCCCTCGGGGTACCACTGGTCCCAGCACACCAGCGTGCCCACGCGCGCGAATCTGGTGTCGAAGGCCTGGAAGCCGAGGTCACCGGGCGTGAAGTAGAACTTCTCGTAGTAGAGCGGGTCGTCGGGGATGTGCATCTTGCGGTACATGCCCGCCTGCTTGCCGTCGGCATCGAGGACGACCGCGGTGTTGTGGTACAGGCCCGCGGTGCGGCGCTCGAACAGCGAGGCCACGATGGCCACGCCCAGCTCCTTGGCCAGCGCCGAGATGGTCGCGGTCGACGGCCCGGGAATGGCCTCGGCCAGCTCGAACTGCGCGTGGTCCTCGGTCTGACAGAAGTAGAGCGAGCGAAACAGCTCGGGCAGCACGATGAGCTGCGCGCCCTTGCCAGCGGCCTCACGCACGCCGGCGAGCGCGTTCTTCATGTTCTCGTCGACGTTCGGCGTCATGCGCATCTGCACGAGGCCGACCTTGAAGGTTCGCGGAGAAGCCATGCGGGTCTGTTAGCACGCCGGTGTCGCCTGGTAAACTGCCGGCTGGGGGAACCGCCACCATGAAGATCCTCGTCGCCGACAAGTTCTCCGAGCGGCAGCTCGAAGCGCTCGGCCGCCTCGGCCTCGAGGTGCAGTACCTGCCCAACCTGGCGCCCGCCGAGCTGGGCACGCGCCTGCCCGGCGCGGGCATCCTCATGGTGCGCAACAAGGAGGTCACCGCCGAGGCCATCGCGGCCGCCGACGAGCTGACGCTGATCGTGCGCGCCGGCCCGGGCGCGCCCAACGTGGACCGCACCGCGGCGTCGCAGCGCGGCATCTTCGTCGCCTCGTGCCCGGGCAAGAATGCCATGGCCGTGGCCGAGCTGGTCTTCGGGCTCGTCCTGGGCATCGACCGGCGCATCCCCGAGCAGGTCTACGACCTGCGCGCGCACCGCTGGGACCGCAAGGAGTACCTCAAGGCCGACGGCCTGCACGGGCGCACGCTGGGCATCATCGGCATGGGTCCGATCGGCCAGGAGGTGGCTCTGCGGGCGCGCGCCTTCGGCATGCCGGTGGTGGCCTGGTCGCGCTCCTTCGACGAGGATCGCGCGCGCGCCCTGGGCGCCGAGCGCTGCGCCACGCCGCTCGAGCTGGCCGGCCGCTCCGACGTGGTCACCCTGCACGTGGCGCTGACCTCGCAGACCCGCGAGCTGGCGTCGGACGGTTTCTTCGCGGCCATGAAGCCGGGGGCGATCTTCATCAACACCGCCCGCAGCGAGCTGGTCAACGCCGAGGCACTCGCGCGCGCGGTGCGCGAGAAGAACCTGCGCGTCGGCCTCGACGTCCACCCTGGCGAGCCCGACGACGGCACCGGCGACCTGCGCCACGCCCTGCTCGACCTGCCCGGCGTCTACGGCACGCACCACGTGGGCGCCTCCACGCGCCAGGCCGACAGCGCCATCGCCGACGAGGCCATCCGGGTCGTGCGCGCCTTCCTGGAGCGCGGCGAGGTGCCCGGCTGCGTCAACCTGGGCCGCCGCGCGGCCGCACGCTGGCAGCTGGTGGTGCGCCACTACGATCGCGTGGGCGTCCTGGCCAAGGTGCTGGGCACGCTGCGCAAGCACCACGTGCACGTGGAAGACCTGGAGAATCGCATCTTCGACGGTGCGGCCGCCGCCTGCTGCAACCTGCGCGTCGGCAATGAGCCCCCGGCCGACTGCCTGGCCGAGATCCGGGGCATGGACGATGTGTTACAGGCCTCGGTCATGGCGCAGCCGCAGGAAGGCTGACCGGCGCGGCCTACCCCGCCGCGGCCAGCCTGCGGTCCCGCTCGGCCATCGCGCGCGCCACGGCTTCCTTCAAGGGCTTCATCTGCCAGGGCTTGGCCACGACCTCGTAGATCGCGCCTTCCTTGCTGGCGGTGGTCACCAGCGGGTCGTCGTCGTAGCCCGTGAGCAGCAGCATGACCGTCGACGACCAGCGCTTGTGCGCGACGCGGGCCAGCTCGGCGCCGTTCATGCCGGGCATGAGGTGGTCGCTGATGATGACGTCGATGGGACGCTCCTCGAGCACCTTCTGGGCGGCCAGGCCGTCGGGCGCCTCGATGATCTCGAACTGGGTGTAGAACAGCCGCTTGAGGATGTCGCGGTTGAGCTGCTCGTCGTCCACGACGAGCAAGACGCGGCGTTCGGTGGTCATGAGGTAGCCTCGCGTCTCGTGAGCGCCGCGCCCGGTGACGGCCGTACCGGCAACGCGACGATGAACTCGGCGCCCTTGCCGGGCGCGCTCTCGCACGAGATCGAGCCGCCGTGCGCGCGGATGATGCTCTCGCTGATGGCGAGACCGAGCCCGGTACCCTCGCCGACCTCCTTGGTCGTGAAGAACGGGTCGAAGATCTTCTCCAGGATGTCGGGTGCGATGCCCGGGCCGGTGTCGCGCACGCTCACCCGCACCAGGTCGCGCTCGCTGTCCTTGGCCACCTTGACCCAGATCTGACCCTCGCCGGTGATGGCCTGCGCGGCGTTGGTCAGGATGTTCATGAACACCTGGTTCACATGGCCGGCGTGACACACCACCTTGGGCACGCCCGCCTGGTAGTCACGGTGCACGGTGATGCGATTCTTGAGCAGCGGCGTGATCAGGTTGAGCGTGGTCTCGATGCCCATGACCAGGTCGACCTCGGAGACCTCGCCGCCGCCGGTGCGCGAGAAGGCCTTCAAGTCACGCACGATGCCGGCGGTGCGCTCGGCGCCGGCGCGGATCGAGCGGATGAGCTTGCGCGAGTCCTCGACCAGGAAGTCGAACTCGATCTCCTGCTTCTTGGCGTTGAGCTGCGCGCGCAGCTCGGGGTTCAGCTTCTCCGAGCTCTTGTCGTACATGTCGACCAGGGCGAGCAGGTCGTCCATGTAGCGGCCGAGGAAGTCGACGTTGCCGTAGACGAAGTTGATCGGGTTGTTGAGCTCGTGCGCGATGCCGGCGACCAGGCGGCCCAGGGACGACATCTTCTCCTGGTGGATGAGCTGCGCCTGGGTGCGCTTGATCTCCTCGTTGGCGGCGCGCAGCTCGGCGGTCTTGTCGCGCACCGCCTCTTCCAGGATCTCCTTGGCGCGGCGCTCCAGGTCGAGCAGCGCGCGGTACTTGCGCTGGATCCTGACGTCAGCCGTGACGTCACGGTAGGTCTCGACGATCATGCCGCCCGGCAGCGGCACGGCCGAGACGATGAGGGTCAGCTCCTCGCCATCCGAGCCGCGGCGGGCGCGGATCTCGTCCACGCGCAGGGAGCGGCCGGTGTCGCGCGCCTGGCAGCCGAGACAGTTGGTCTCGCAGATCTCGAGCGGGAAGACCTCGTAGCAGTGCTTGCCCTCGGCAGCCGCCTGCGCCAGCTGGCGCCCGCGCATGCCGCTCGCCGCCTGGTAGGCCGGGTTGTAGTAGAGGATTCGTCTTTCGCCGTCGAGCACGACCGCACCGTCCACGCTCGATTCGAGTAGCGTGCGGATCTGTTCCAGGACCTCGCCGGCTGCTTCTTTCACCGCGTGCCGGCCTCCAGCCCCCCCACGTTAGGACTCCACCAGGAAGGACAGGTAGCGCTCGGGCAGATCGTCGAACTCCATGGCCGAGCCGCACTTGTCGCACTTGAAGTCGGGCACGCGCTTGAAGTCGCGGGTCGGAAAGTGCGTCTGCAGATCGAGCAGCTTCTCCTCCTCGTGACCGCAGCTCTCGCACACGTAGGGGGCCAGGAACGAGCGCACCTTCGCGGCGCCCCTGAAGTTGTAGATCATGTTGAGCTGGGTCACGATCGCCGGAGAGCAATGCGTGAAGGTCAGCTCGGTGACCCCGGGCAGGTCGCGGACGAAGTTGACCCATTCGCGCACACCGCACGAGTTGATGCGTCGGACCTCGGCCAGGTGGAAGACCACCTGCCCCTTGAGGCGCCGGCGCAGCTCGGCGAAATCGGCGTTCTCGTCGATCTCGCCGAAGAACTCCACGGTCGTGAAGCCGGGCCGTTCCTTGATGCGCCACGAGAGCGCCACTGATTCGGCCGGCTGTTTGTTCTCGATCGCCACGCGCCTCTCCTCGATCCCCCGTATGGTCACCGTCGTCGAACTATAGCGCCATCCCTGTCGGACAAGGACTACGGCCGGCGCTCCGATGGCTGCCAGAAATGCTGGCGGATGGTGGCCTGCTCGAACTTGCTCTGCGGGATGACTAGCACGTCCTGGTCATCGATGCGGACCGGCACCGGCACGGCGAAGACGGGCTTCTTGATCCGCGCGCCCATCTGCCCCGACAGCCCCGCGTACGAGGCCGCCGCCTTCCAGCCCTGGATGGCCTGGTCGGCACCGTACGACAGCACGGCCGCCTGCACGTTGGAGGCGACGCCGCCCGACACGTTCTTGTTCATCTGCACGAAGCCCGGGTTGGGTACCTGGCCGGTGTCGAAGATCTTGGTCAGGCCCGTGCCCTGCGAGGAGGGCGCGAACACCGCGTCGGCCTGCTTGTACGAGCGCACCGTCTCGACCGCGCCGTAGGAGTCGGGCTTGCCCACCATGCCGGCGAAGTGCGCCTTCACCCTGGCCTCGCTGTCGAGCATGGCATTGTCGAGGAAGTCGGTGTCGCGGCAGCCGGTGTCCATGAAGGCCAGCTTCTTGCCCTTCAAGGCCATGAAGTTGTCGCCGCGCGAGAACAGCGCCCACGATTGCGACGTGCTGGCGCCGATCTGCGCCGTGGCCAGCACCGGGCCGGGCGAGCCGACCGCGAGGCACTGGCCCTCGACGATGGCGAAGTCGGGCTTGGCCGACTTGAGGTCGGAGTAGCGCACGTAGGCCTTGCCGGTGGTGGGGATGCCGGTCTTGGTCTGGATGGCCTTGGCCAGGCCCTGCACGTAGGCCGAGCGCGCCGCCGAGTCGCGGAAGGCCGCCGAGGGCGCGTAAAGTGCCACGGTCAGCTGTCCGGGTGCCTGCTGCGCGCCGACGTCACTGGCCGGAGCCGCGAGCAGGGCGAACGCGAGCGCGGCAGCCGACGCCGCCAGCAAGCCCGCCTTACCATTCCGAATCATGTTCTTGGTCATGGTCATGGGTGGGCTCCTAGAAGTTGAAGATCCGCTTCTTCGCTTCGATCCACTCGTCGAGCTTCGAGGTCTTCACGCCCTTGGCGCGCGCCTGCAGCCACAGGTCGTAGGCGCGCTTCGAGTTGCCCGCCTGGTCCTCGAGGATGCCCAGGTTGTAGAGCGCCTCGGGCGGATCGTCGCCCAGGCGCGCGAAGGTGGCCTGCGCGTTGCCGCCGTGCTTGCCCGACATGGCCAGCACCGCGGCGTTGTGGTCGATGACACGCTTCTGCGCGGGCGCGGCAAAGTTGTCAGCCTTGTTGAGCGCGACGTCGGCGGTGCGCGCGTCACCGTGGGCCCAGGCGTCGAAGGCGACCGCCTCCCACGACGAGCGCAGCAGGTCCTTGATCTTGGCCTGGATGCCGCCTGACGACTTGGAGGCCAGCTTCTCGAAGACCACCGCGGCGTTCCGCTTCGACGCCGCCGAGCCCTCGCGGTACCAGGTGTAGGCCATGAAGAACTCGGCGCCGATCTTGTCCCAGGGCGACTTGAGGAAGGCCAGCACGCCCGCCTTGGCGTACTTGGAGAAGATGGGCGTGGCCTTGCCTTCCATGCCCGCCGACAGGTACGCCAGGCCGAGCGCGAAGGTGAAGGCGTCCTCCTCGCCGGCCTTGAGGTTGGCCGGGTAGCGCACCGCGCCCTCGAGGTCGGCGACCGCGTCGGCGGCCTTGCGCTGGCGCCAGCGCTCGTAGCCACGGCGGAAGTAGGCCACCTGTAGATTGCGCTGGGTGGCCTTCTGGAAGGGCTGGTTGGCCGAGAACTGGTCGGCGGTCTCCAGCTTGTCGACGGCGTCGTCGAGCTTGCCCGACTCGATGAGCAGGGGCGCCCACTCGGTATAGATCTCGGCCAGCACGGGGTTGTTGCGCAGGCTCTTGGCCAGCACCTCGGCCTTGACGTAGTACTCGGCCGCCTGCTGGTTGTTGCCGATCGACAGGTACGCCTTGGCCAGCAGACGGTTGGTGGGCAGGTCGTCGGGCGTCTTGGTGGCGCGCACCTTGAGGTACTTGATGGCCTCCTGGAACTGGCCCTGGTCGAGCGCGATCACGCCCAGGTTGAAGTTCACGATCTGCGAGTCGTTGTCGACCGCGTAGGCCTCGAGCAGGAGCTTCTGCGCCTCGCTGACGTTGCCCTTGTCGAACTTGGCGAACGACTGGCGCACGATGGTCTCGACCAGACCCGAGCGGGCGCGGCCCTCGTTCTTGTTGAGGTCGTGGGCCTTGCTGAACTTCTGCCGCGCGGGCGCGAGGTCGCCCGCGGTGTAGTAGCTGTCGCCGGCGAGCACGAGCAGCTGCACGTTGTCGCCCTCGCCCTTCACGGCCAGCGCGCGCTCGGCCGTGGTCGCCGCCTTGGTGGCCTCGTTGTTCTCCAGGTAGGCCCGCGACAGCTCGGCCATCACCTCCACGTCGTTGGGCTTCACCGACGCGACCTTCTCGAGCAGCGTGATCGCCTTCACCGGCTGGCGCTGCTTGCGGTAGTTCTTGCCGCGTGCGAGCGCGACCTCGGTGTTGTTGGGCGACAGCTCGTTGGCGCGGTTGAACTGGCCCTCGGCGTCGTTGAACTTCTCCTGGCGGAAGTAGATCTTGCCGCGCAGCAGGTAGCCGCGGAACTCGCGCGGCCGCTGGTTGATGTACGAGTTGGCCGCGTTGACCGCCTTGTCGAGCTGGTTGCGCTCGAGGTAGGCGATGCCGACGTTGTAGTAGGGCGAGGCGTCGCCGCGCAGCGCCTTGCGGTTCTTGATCACGCCCTCACAGATGGTGATGGCCTGGTCGTAGAGGCGCGGCTGCACCTCGATGCCGGCGCGGCCGACCAGGGCGGCGCACTTGCCCTTGAGCGCGTTGGGCGCGACCGTGGCGTCCTTGCCGCCGCCGCCCGCGAGCGCCTTGTCGAACTGCGCCTCGGCCTGCTTGAACTTCTCCGCCTTGGTGTCGGAGATACCGACGTACATGTACGCGAAGCCCAGCTGCACGCGCACCAGGCCGTCGGCCTTGCTGTTCTCCTCGGGGCGGTTCTTGAGGTAGGCCTCGTACGAGTCGACCACCACGGCCGCCTTGCCGGCGCCGGCGCGCGCGTAGTAGTCGCCGATGAGCTTCTGCGCGATGAAGCGCCGGTTGTCCTTGGCGACCACCGTCTCGGCCACGCCGATGGCGTCCTTCTCGCGGCCCTTGATGCGGCTCATCATGGCCGCCTTCTGCTCGAGGATGATCGGATCGCCCGGGTAGTTGCGCTCGGCGACCGTCTCGATCCACTTCACACCGTCGTCGTAGCGCTTCTCGACCACGAAGATGGACGCACGCAGGGCATAGCCGCCCGCGTTCACCCCCTTGGGCTCGGCCGCGATGGCGGCGTCGCACTTCTTGGCCGCCTTGCGGTACTCCTGGGCCTCGAAGAGTCGATTGCAGTCGTCGAGGTCCTGCTTGACGCCTGCCGACTGCGCGTGCGCCCGCTGCGGCGCCAGCGCGCTCACCGTGAGCAACGTCGAAAGCGCCACGCCGACCCTAACCGTGGTGCAGGTCTTGACCTTCATCGCAGCGACTCCCCGGGTCCTAGGCGACCCTCGCAATGACCATCGTGATGTCGTCTTTACGCGGCCGATCCGCAAAGAACTGTAGTGAAGCACCGACCACCTGCTCGCGAATCTCCGCGGGCTCGAGGTGGGCAGCGCGCCGGATCGAGGCGCGGAAGCGTTTCTCGCCGTACTCTTCGCCCTTGTCGTTCTCGCACTCGACGATGCCGTCGGTGTACCAGACCAGCAGATCGCCCGCGAGCAGCTCCTGGGTCTTGGAGGCGTACTTCGACTCGGGCAGGTCACCCAGGCGGTTGCCGCGCGTCATGAGCGAGCCGAAGTCGCCCTTGCCGTCGACGGTCCGGTAAAGATAAGGGAAGTTGTGGCCAGCGTTGGCGTAGGTGATGGTGCGCGTCTTGGGGTCGAGGATCGACGCGAAGCAGGTCATCACGAACTTGCGCTTGGCTGACTCGTAGATCGCCTTGTTCATGATCTCGAGCAGTTGCGTGCAGGTGACGTCGTCGTTGTTGACCGCGCGGGCCACGTCGCAGGCGGCCTTGGCGGCGGCGGTGATCATGGCCGAGGGCACGCCGTGGCCGGTGACGTCGCCGATGACGACCAGCACCTTGCCGCCGACCAGGTCGTGGTAGGTCCACCAGTCGCCGCCGCATTGCGACGCGGGCTGGAAGTAGCCGGCCAGCCTGACGAACTGCCGGTCGACGGTGTCGTTGTTGGGGACGAGCGTCTCCTGGATGGTGCGCGCGACCTCGAGCTCCTTCTCCATGGTCGCCTTCTCGGCGGTCTGGCGGAGCAGCACGACCAGCTGGTCGGCCATGTAGTTGAAGTTCTCGCCCAGCAAGCCAATCTCGTCGGTGGACGAGACCTCGACGCGGGTCTCGAGATCGCCGCGCGCGATCTGGTCGGCGCGCCAGGCCAGCATCTTGATCGGCTTGGAGATGCGCAGACCCTGGAAGATGGCCAGGATGGTGCCGAGGAGCACGAAGATCACGCCCACGCCGGCGGTCTTGAGGCCGATGTCGCGGTAGGCGGCTTCCTTCTGCGTCTTGGCCCCGGCGGAGGCTTCCTCGAGGCGGCGGAAGGACAGGCCGACGACGACGAAGCCGATCGGCTTGGCCGCGGCCTCGGGATCGAAGATCGCCTTCACCGTGGGCGCGATGCCGACGTCGAAGACGGGCATGGAGAAGAGCGCCACGTGGCCTTCCTTGGCGCCGGAGAACTCGACCGACTCGATGAGCGGATCCTGCTGCTTGGGATCGGCCTGGCGCGACTTCCAGGTCTCGATGATCTTCTTCCAGCTCGCGTCGTCGATGTTCTTGTGCTGCGGCTCCTCGCTGGTGGGATTGCGAGCCTTGTCGCTGTGTGCGATCAGCATCTGGCTGGGATCGAGCACATAGACGAACGAGATCTGGTCGTCGCGATTGGCCAGCTGCAGCACGAACGGCCGCAGATCCTGGTCGTTCGACATCTGGATGTAACTCCGGCTCGACGCCTCCAGCGCCTGCACGGTGGCGCGACCGACGCGGGCCAGCTCCTGCCGGAATAGCTGTTCCTTCTCGGCGACGTTCTGGTCATAGATGCGGCCGATGTTGAAGATGTTCAGGGCACCGAAACCCGCAATGATGAGGACGATGAGCGCCGTGCTCGTGAGGATGAGCTTGACGCTGATGGATGGACCGTGGCGCTTCTCCATGGGTCCCGCCAATTTTACAGGTTTTTTGGTGAGTCCGTCAACGAATGCTCCCGTCACTGCACCGACCAGGCACCGAGCAGGTACCGACCAGGCACCGACCAGGACGGCCGTTGCTCTGCCGCCTACATGGGGCGCTTTGCCATTGGGACCTTTGCCAGATAAGATCGCCCCGCGCCCATGGACTCATTGACCACATTCCTGGCCCAGTTCAAGGCAGTTTCCGACGTCATCATCGACAGCTACTTCATCGTCGATCAGGACCGGAACATCGTCGACTTCAACCGTGCGTTCTTCTCCCTCCTGCCCCGACAGGTGGCGCGCGGGCTCAAGGGCAAGAAGTGCTACGAGGTGCTCGAGCTCAACATCTGCAAGGACGCCTGCATCGCGCACCAGTGCTGGAAGGACAAGCGCCAGGTCCGTCTCGACGAGATCAAGGGCCGCGTGCCCGGCGCCGACACCGGCGAGATGCGCTTCATCCTCTCGGCCGTGCCCATCATGGACGCCAATGGCAACCCCATCGGCGCCCTCGAGGTGCAGCGCAACGTCACCGACGAGGCCATGGTGCAGGTGAAGTACCAGGAGATGCTCGAGAACGAGGCGCGCGAGCGCGAACGCCTGGCCTCGCAGATCCGCCTGCGCACCAAGGAGCTCCTGGACACCAACCAGATGCTGCTGCGGGTGCAGAAGGAGCTCTTGAACTACAAGAAGGGCCTGATGATGTAGTCAGGCGGCCCGTCGGCGGAGATCTGAAACGCCAAAAACCCTCTGCCCGCGGGCCGCGTCGTTACCGCTTCGCCACGACCGAGCTCTGCATCGTGACCGGGTTGGCCTCCGACTTCTTCTTGGAGTTACCCGAGAAGAGCAGGAAGCCGAGCACGCCGATGGCCGCGAGCAGGACGCCGACCAGGATGTAGACCATGGTCGAGTTCTTGGGCGGGGCGGGCACCGGGATGGACGCCAGCTTGGGGTTGGTGCCCGGGCCCAGGCCGCCCGGGTTGGTGCCCGGGTTGGTGCCGCTCATGCCGGGGCGCGAGCCGCCGCTGGCGAAGCTGGGCCGCATGCCGATCTGGCTGGCCGACCCGCCCGAGATGCCCGAGCCGCCGCTGGCGAAGCCCATGCCACTGGCCGAGCCGGTACGCGAGATGGACGGCAAGGACGGCACGCTGGGTAGCGAGGTCTGCGACGGGCTGACGCCCGAGCCGGTCGAGCCCACGCGCGAGCGGATCTTGGACTTCTCACCGTCGGCAGGCGCGAACTCGGAGATGACCTTGTTGATCTTGCCCGGCTCGGCCACCTTCTTGGCCGTCGACAGGAAGGCGAAGTAGCTGTCTTCCATGTCGTCGAAGTCCATCACGCCGTCGCACTCGTCGCAGCGGCAGGTGGGCGCCTTGTGCGGCGCCGGGCCCAGCTCGGCAGCCTCGACCAGGAGGACCTTCTCGCGATCACAGTTGGGGCAGAAGTACGGGGCGAAGAAGCTCTTCACCACGCCCGCGCCGGTGAAGTTGTTGACCAGGTTGATCTGCGCGACGATCGCGGGCGAGCACTCGACCAGCACCGGCTTGGCGCCGTTCTTCTCGATTTTTCCCAGCCAGTTGACCCAGTCGCGTACGCCGCAAGAGTTGATGCGCTCGATCTCGGAGAGATCGATCACGGCGGTCCCGCCAGGGATCTTGTCGGTCAGATCCGTGAGCTCGTTGTCCTCGTCGATGACACCGGAGAGCTTCACATAAGTCATGTCGTCCTTCCGATGGACGACTGCTTGGAACTTCTGGTTCATCTTCGCTCGGGCTCCTGCACCCTGGGTGCCTTGTCAGTCGGGGACTGGTAGCGGGCCATCTTAGCAATACGGGTAATCGGTGTAAAGGCGCCGACAATTGCGGTAGGCGCGCTCACCGGGTTTTCGTGGCAATTCATCTTCGAATCCATCTTCGTGATTCTCTTGGGCTCATTCGCATACGTCTCATACGTTGGGTACGTTGGCGCGTTTCCTCAGTTCCGGGGCGGCCCTCCCAGCATGGGCTCGCCCAGCGCCTGGCGCAGGCGGTGGTAGTCGTCAGACAGCAGGTACCTGACCAGGTCGACGCCGCCGGGCACGGCGCCCAGGGCGACGGCACCGTCACCGCTCGCGGCCAGCTCCTCGTTGGAGAGCCGGGCCAGCACGCGTGCTGCCGCGGAGAAGTCGTCGCAGGCGAGCAGGCCGGCACGGTCCTGCGCCTGCACCAGCGCCGCGGTCCACGCCTCGGCGTCCAGCTGCTGCGCCAGTCCGACGAAGCGCTCGAGCGACTTCGCTGACTTCTTGGGCAGCTCCCTGACGAAGTCGTTGGTGGCCGCGGGCCGGTCGCTCTCGGGCAGGGTCAGCGATCGCAAGAGCGCACCCACGTTGGCGCGCTCCGAGGGAGCCAGGCGCATGAGCGGCGCGTAGCCGCCGCGGATGGACTCGAAGGCGCGGCCGAGCAGGAAGCGGCGCTCGGGATCCGGGCGCGCCGCCAGCGGCCGCGACATGACCACGACCGGGCGCGGGAACATGAGGACGATCATCTCGCCCCAGACCTCGTCGCCGACGTAGACCTCGGGCTCGACGCCGAACAGTCGGACGCTCTCGCCGATGATGACCTTGAGCGCCGGATCGTCGGTCGAATGGGCGGGCGCCAGGTTGGTCCCCGGCGACGGCACCAGGTAGAGCGCGGCCACCTGCTCGGCGACCGCGGCCCACATCTCGGACAGCGGCGAGCGCGCCGCCGGCGGCAGCAGGAGCAGCTTGCGCAGCTCGTCGGGCATGGTAGCGCGGCGCGCCTGGAATGGAATGCGCGCCTTGGCCTGCATGAGCGCCATGTGCTCGCCCTGCTCCATGTAGCCGAGCAGATCGAGGACGTGGTTGACGCGCATGGCGCGCTCGGGCTCGCCGGCACGGTCGTACAGCGACGCGAGCAGGCGGTACGCGGGCGCGTGGCGCAGGTCGCGCTCGAGCACCCGGTGCGCCTCCTGGATGGCGCGCGGCAGGTCCTCCATGGCGTAGACCTCGGCCAGCGCGACGCGATCTTCCGCCCCGCCCGGCTCGACCGCGAGGATGCCGCGGTAGGCCTCGATGGCGGCGGGCCGCTCACCGGCGGCGAGCAGGATGCGCGCCAGGCCGCGCTGCAGCGGCACGGCCGCGCGCGGGCCGCCCTTCTCCATGGCCGCGTGCGCCGACTGGATGAGGTGGTTCTCGGCGGTGCGCCGATCGCCCGCCTGGGCGGCACGCCGGGCCAGCGCCAGCGCGGGCGGCGCGTAGGCCGGGTCGTACTCGGCGGCGCGCCGGTACTGCGAGCCGGCGCCGCGCTGATCGCCGAGCGCGTCGATGATGCGACCCAGGTAGAAGTAGTAGCGCGCCAGCGACTCGGCCGAGAGCGGCACGCCCGGCGCCGCGGCCAGCTCGATGACCTTCTCGATGTGCTGCTTGGCCTCGGCGAAGCGGCCGACCACGTACAGCTCCTGCGACAGGCGGTAGAGCGCCTCCTGGTTGGCCGGCTCGTGCTTGAGCACCTCGCGCAGCACGGTGGCGGCGCGGTGCGGGTCCATCTCGCCGTCGCCGTGGATCTCGGACAGGCGCATGAGCGCGCGCACGCGCACCTCGCGCGGCGGCGTGGGCGGCCGCTCGAGGAACTTCATGATGGCGTCGGCGGCGTGGGTCCAGCGACGCATGTTGGCGTGCAGGTCGACCAGCGCCTGCAGCACGTCGAAGTCGTTGGGCACCAGCGCGAGCGCGTCGTTGTAGTTGCGCTCGGCCAGGTCGAGGTCGCCCGAGCGCTCGATGACGCCCGCCTGCGCCACCAGCACGCGCGCCAGGAGCGGGTTGACGTCCTCGCGCTTCCTGTAGATCTTCTCCAGCTCGCGGTAGGTGACGTAGAAGTCGTAGGCCTCCGGCTCGGCGCGCGACAGGCGGCCCAGCTCGTCGAGCGCGGCCATGTTCTCGGGCCGGATCTCGAGCGCGATGATGAGCGACTCGGCGGCCGCGCGCGCATCGCCCACGTGCCAGGTGACGATGCCGCGCCGGCGGTAGAACTCCGAACGATCGGCGGGATCGCCCTCGCGCATGGCCTTCTGCGCCAGCGCCTGGCCGAGCGGGGCCGCGCGCGCCCAGTCACCACGGTTGAAGTGCAGCTCGAAGAGCGCGCGGTTGGCGGGCAAGCACTCGGGGTCGACCGCGAGCGCCGACTCGTAGTAGTGCAGCGCGCGCTCGGCATCACCCTGCTGCTCGCCGTAGATCTGCCCGATCTGGGCGAAGACGCCGGCGCGCTCCTTGTCGTCCTGCCACAGCTTGACCTCGAGCTCGAGCGTCTGGATGACGCGCGGCCAGTCCTTCTGGCGCAGGTACAGGTCGCGCAGGCCGTGCACGGCGGGCAGGCACGACGGCGAGGTCTTGATGGCCGCGTCGTAGTAGCGGATCGCGTCGTCTTCCTTGCCGAACTTGGACTCCATGACCGAGCCGCACTTGAAGTACAGCAGGGCCTTGACGGCGCGGTCGGTGGTGACGCGGATCTGCCGGCGCGTGATGTCGACGAACTCGGCCCACTTCTCGGTCGACTCGTAGATGCGCCCGAGCGCGTCGAGCGCGTCCTTGTTGCCGGGCGCGATCTCGAGGATGCGCCGGTAGTGGTCGATGGCGCGATTCTCGTCGCGCACGCCCTCTTCGCAGATCTGCGCGATGCGCGTCAGCATGCCGACCGCGGCGTCGCCGGCGCCGGCGGTGGCCAGGCGCATGGTCAGCACCGCGATGAGCTTGTCCCAGTCGCCCGCCTTCTCGTGGTACTTCTCCAGCGCGTCGAGCGCCTCACCGTCGGCGGCGTCGACCTCGAGGATGCGCTCGTAGATGCGCGCGGCCTCGGCGGGATCCTTGCGCTTGGCCGAGGCCACCCGCGCGGCGCGGCGCAGCGTCTCCAGCCGACGGTCGTCGTCCGAGGTCAGGTCGGCGCGCTTCTCGTAGGCCTTGATGAGGCCGACCCAGTCGCCCTGCTGGGAGAAGATCGACTCGAGGAACTTGAGCGCGGTGTCGTTGTCGGGATCCAGCTCGATGACGCGCAGGTACGAGGCCGCGGCGTCGGTGGACAGGCCCAGGTACTGCAGCTGGATCTGACCGCGGCGCGCGTACAGGTCGCCCAGCCGGTAGGCGCGCGACTGGCCGTTCTCGATCAGCGCGATGGCGCTGTCGTAGAGCTGCATGACGTCGTGCCAGCGCTCGCGCTTGTAGCACAGCCGCTCGAGCGCGGTGAAGGTGTTGCGGTTGGCCGGATCGGCCAGGAACGCCTCCTTGAGCGCGGCCAGCGAGGCGTCGGCGTCGCCCCGGCGCTCGCGGATCTCGGCGATGCGGCCGTAGAGCTCGGCCTTCTGCGCGCCTTCGAGCGCGAGGGTCTTGCGCTCCATCACGCGCAGTAGATCGGCCTCGCGGTTCATGCGCGCGTAGATGTCCTCGAGCGCGGACAGCGCGGGCAGGTGCTTCTCGTCCAGCTCGAGCACGCCTTCGTAGGCATGTGCCGACTCGGCCCACTTGTCGAGGCGGTCGCGACGCAGCTCGCCGATGCGCAGGAGCAGGGCCAGCTTGTCCTCGCGCTTGCCGCCCGCGGGCTCGAGCGCCAGCTCGCGCTCGAGCACATCGGTCAGCTCGGCCCAGCGCTCGTACTGCTC
>Ga0209515_10004999_pt1 | contig 17522 bp, 14 predicted proteins | sample Subgroupgradi54m_FD_187454 | JGI IMG/M metagenome (GOLD analysis project Ga0209515, IMG submission 187454) | Subsurface groundwater microbial communities from S. Glens Falls, New York, USA - GMW60B uncontaminated upgradient, 5.4 m (SPAdes)... ...
TTGAGTATTTGCTCCCGTATATCAGGAGCGATGCGGTGTGTTTTCTTCATATGATCCCAGCATAAATTTGTTTCGACCTTTATTCCAATTTATGGGGTACCGGCCAGTTGTGACCGAATATCGCGTACTCCAGTCCGCAGACGGAGCACGCTGGCCATGCTTGGCCTTGGTGCCGGTGTGCGAATTCGTACCGGAGACGGTACGCCCGCACCTGCCCAAAGAGCCATCCCGCGTAATTCTTGAGAGCTCCCTCGGGGGAGTTCCCAATGATGAACTCCTTGGGGGTCCCGCCCTCCGGACCCGCCGCAAAGTACCCGTCGTCGCTGTCTTGTGTTGTGATGATCTCCATGGCATTCTCCTTTTGGTTTGCCATGTTTCCGACAACCCCGCGCGCGTGCGGGGCAGAAAACTGACTAGAGGTGCGCCATGCAACCTCTCACGAACTGGCTTGTGATAACCTCCTCGTGAGAGATTGCATGGTAGTCGTTGGTTTTCAAGGAGCCATCCTTTTAATCTGCGTACATGATAGCATATAAAGTATTATCTGTCAAGTTTTTGAGATGAGATTCATAAAAAATGGCTTCAAATATGGCTTTTTCGGCTATCTCTTAAATCCCCAACTTTCCCCGCCTCCGCCTGCCCGTTAGGGCAGAACGCCGAAACAACATTTTCTTCTTTCCTTACTTGATTTTTTTTGGGGGGCGCGCGAAATCAGAAAATGAGAGAAGAAAATGTTGTTGAGGCGTTGCCGCCGCTCTGCGGCGGCGCGGAGTCATCCATTACTTCAGGTTTCGTTTTTTGGATTTATGGATTAAATTCGGCAAAATAATTTTAAAAGTTTGCTGTGATTTTTCATAGGGAGCAAATGAATACGATGCGAACTTCCGATTTTCCGAAAAAGTCGGATTTTCGTTTTTTAAGGGCAACTGTTCTGTCCCGCCCCACAATTGCGGGGCGGGGATTTCCTGCTCGCCAAAATCCTGTGGATTTTGGCTTGAAAAGAAATAAATTTTAATGCTTTCGGGCGAACAGGCGATTTTTTCAAGAAATCTTTTGGCTAAAAGATTTCTTTCAATTCCTTTTGAGTTTTTGAGGGCGGTATCAATTTTTCTTTTTTCAAATCTTTGGTACAATGAAAACATAACAAACCCAAACATGAACAAACAGTGTGCAATCTATACTCGCGTCTCAACCGATAACCAAGCGGAGAAGGAATTTTCGTCGTGTGAGGCGCAGGAGCAAAAAATGAAGTCGTTTATCGCGAGTCAAAATAACTGGCAGGTTTTTAAAATTTACAATGACGCCGGATTTTCAGGGGCAACCCTGCAACGACCCGCCTTGCAGGAGCTTCTTTCAGATTTGAAAAAAGAAAAAATTGATGTGGTTTTGGTCTATAAAATTGATCGGCTCACTCGTTCGCCGAAAGATTTTTACCAGCTGATTGAATTTTTTGAGCAAGCAAAGATTGATTTTATTTCCATTACGGAAAGATTTGACACTTCAACGCCCGCCGGTAGGTTGCTTCGCAACATCATGCTGACATTTTCGCAATTTGAGCGAGAACTAACAAGCGAGAGGACAAAGGATAAAATGTTGGAGCGCGCGATAAAAGGCCTATGTAATGGCGGTTTTACTCCTTATGGATACTCACGACAAGAAAAGAAGCTGGTCATAAACAAAAAGGAAGCGGAAGAAATAAAATCAATTTTTGAAACTTACATTGAGACCAGCTCGTTGGCGGAAACATATCGAATTTTGAAAAGTAGAGGCGTCAAGACCAAATACGGCAAAAATTTCTCAAAAACAGATTTAGCTTACTTACTGCGAAATGTAGTTTACATTGGAAAAATAAAACACAAAGACCAAATATACAATGGAGTCCATGAACCGATAATTTCTGAAGAAATTTTTGCCCTTGCTCAAAAAATTCATAAGGAGAGGTTGAAAAATTTTAGAGTGTACAAAAATTTTCTCTTCGGCGGATTGATAAAGTGCGAGGAGTGCGGCTCAAATATGACTTCTTGTTTTACCAACAAACACCCGAATGACCAGCTAAAAAGATACTACTATTACAGATGTACTGCCACTCAAAAATACGATTGGCAAGCCTGTTCCGTAAAACAAGTATCCGCCGAACGATTGGAAAATTTTTGTCTGGAAAATTTAGAGCGGATTTCGGTTGATAAAAACTATATTGAAAATCTCGTTTATCGCTTAAATAACGATCCACAAGCGGGATACCAAGTTGGACACGAACTAACTGACGAATGCTCTAAATTCTTAACCGAAAGCATTTCGGACACTCTAAAATTTTTCCTTGTTGGATTGAAAAAGATAAAAGGAATTGAAAGAAATCTTTTGGCTAAAAGATTTCTTTCAAACATTTTCTACTCCCCCAAAAGCATTAAAATCCGCTTCATTTCCCGTCCAGACGGCGGCAAAGCCGCCGCCAAGCAAAACCCAGCCCCGCCGATGGCGGGGCTGGGTGAGCGAACCCCCTCGTCTGAAAATTTTGGGTTCGTATCGTCAAACTTGGCTGCCGGGCTTGGAATCGAACCAAGATACTGGGCTTCAAAGGCCCATGTCCTACCGTTAGACGACCCGGCAATGATTCATTATTTGCCTTTTCAGGCGGAAAAAGCAAATGGGCGAAGACATGCGCGTCTTGTGCTACTCCCGCATCAATCTCTCCACCACGGACATGATGTGCTGACGCAGTTCTTTGCTCTCTACGTTACGGGATGCGTTGCCCTGCGAGGGACGGATGTTGATCATGGAATTGAATTCCACGAATTCTTCACTCTCTTTGTCCGGATGGAGATTGATGCCCCAGAGATCATCCTCTGCCGAGCCCTGCTTAATCAGCGTCTCTGCCGCGTACCGGTGCCATTCCCCGCCTACTGCCATGATTCCCTTTTGAATATCAACGACTGCTTTTACGAACGTGGAAAATTGACGCTGCGCCATCTCGCGCACATCGTCTTTCGTGATTGACTCGGTGATGATTTTTATCTCCACGCTTTTATGATACCGCAGGCACACCCGGGCTTATCAGCTCAATCACCGTGAGCTCCAGAGGCAGCTGCGGAATGGGTGTTTTTTTGAATTGAGACATGTTTTGGGAGATAACATGCATGGCGCGCGAAAGTTCGCCGGAAACAAACAGGGGCAAATGCTGGGTGATAATCGCGCATTCATCCGGCAGAAAATCCGCTTCCACAAAACGCATGAGGGACGAATCCGCTTTCAGGAACGCGGCCGCGCGAAAGTACTGCATGAGGAGCTTGGAAAAATACGCAAGGTCGTAACCCGAATCATGCAGTTCTTCCACAAGTGCGAGAGCCGCGCCAATGTCTTTTTTGGCGATATGCTCAAACATGTGCTTTGCGGCTTCGCGGCGCGGAAGCCCGAGCGTATGCTCTACTTCAGCACGTGTGATTTTTTTATCCTCCACTGCCATGATAGTGCCGAGGATGCTTTCCGCATCGCGGTACGACCCTTCGGCCGCAAGCGCAATCAACTGCGCTCCGTCCTGGTTCAGAGAAACATGCTCTTTGACCGCAATGCTGATGAGACGGCTACTGATGTCGGCAATGCCCGGCCTGCGGAAACTATAGTGCTGGGTGCGCGAAACCACCGTGGGAAGCACTTTATCAAACTCCGTGGTGGCGAGGATAAATATCGCGTGCGCCGGCGGCTCTTCCAAAGTTTTAAGAAGCGCATTGAAAGCATCCTTAGTCATCTGGTGCACTTCGTCAATGATGTATGTCTTGTATGCACCCTGCGTCGGCACGTGGCGCACGCCCTCGCGCAGTTCGCGCACGTCATCCACGCCGCGATTGGATGCCGCATCTATCTCAATCACGTCAAACGCGCGGCCTTCATTGAATGCGCGGCATTCGTCGCACTGGTTGCACGGCTTATCCTTGCCGGTGCAGTTGAGGGCTTTGGCAATCAGGCGCGCCACCGTGGTCTTGCCCACTCCGCGCGGCCCGGAAAAAAGATATGCGTGCGCCACGCGATTCAAACGAATCGCGTTCTGGATCGGGCCCGTGATATGTTCCTGTCCGATGACTTCGTCAAAGCCGCGGGGACGGTATTTTCTGTACAAAACCAACTCGCTCATAACGAAAAGATCATATCACGAAAAATGAAAAAATCAAAGAGACAGCGGGCGCATCCGCGCCCGCTGTCTCGTGAAAATCCTCACCGAATCACAAAGATTCTTTCTGCCGGAATACGAGGAATTTGTACCCTGCGAAATTCCAGATGAGCGTGACGACTGTGGCACCTGCTTTGCCGAGATTCAACCACAGTGCACGGCTCACGCCAGACACTGGCGGGATATAGGTGGTCACCGCAATCACAATGGCGCTGTTCATCAGAAGTCCTATCGCAGTTACGGCAAAGAATTTTGGAAAATCCTGGAATAGCGACTCGCCGCGATTCCGCTCCTGAAAGACCCAGAGTTTGTTCCAGAAATAACTGTTGGATACGGCCACGATGAATCCCGGGATATTCACGCCGCCCAAAATGAATCCTGCGGAGACGCCCGAGATACGGCTCAAGAGATTGAGCATGCCGAAGTCAATCGCCGTATTCAGAAATCCGACTGCGACAAATTTGGAAAACTGAACAAAAAACACCATGCGCCGCGCAAGCACACCCGCAACCCACATGCCCGCGGCAAAGACCAGAGCCACGGCCCATGGGAGCAAAAGGAGCTTGGCAGCAGAATGCACGCCCAGATTATACGCCGTAGGTATGACGCAGATCCCTGCCAAAAACCCGACGAGTCCGCCGATGTAGTAATCAATTTTCCTGATGCCCATTTTTTGGTCCATAGTTCTTAATATTTATTGATATTGTTAAAGATGCGCATAAAATCATCTCGCAATAATCAAGGCCTCCTTGGAGTTATCGTTGCTCAAAACATATTTATAGTCCAGCTTCTTTATCTCAACAATTTTTTTATGTTTTTTGAGCATATTTATCAATTCAGATATCGTTGGGGTACCGTCATCACGATAGGAAACGACCAGAGTTGAATTTTTGAATTTATCAAACAATCGCTCAAAAGCCCCGTGTATCTCGCCCTTGTTGCACCATTCACTTTTGCCGTTTTTTATCTTTTTGTGTTTTGAATTTTCATCAATGAGCATTGGCCATTCGTCATAAAAAACAACGCCTTCCAAAAAATGATAAAAATCAAAATAATTTACACCCACACCTTTTGCAGAAATATATGGCGTATCAATATAAACAAGGTCAATTTTCGGAATAGTTAAGTCGAAAATATCTGAATGGAACGCTTGATTTTTTTTACCATTATCAAACACGGCATTGTTTGCTTCTTCAACAAACTTTAGAAAATGATCCTCAAACGGAGTGTCCCATGTTTTTTTGTTCCCGAAACTTCGTTCAACCTCTGCAGTCCTGATGTAGAGATTTTTTCGATGAAATAAATTATATGGCCGTTTGATTATGCAAGATTGAAACAAAGCGTAATATGCTAACGCCTGCTTGTATTTATCCTTTATTTCACTAATGTTTGTGATGACAACATCCAGCCATTTATTTTCCTCGTCCGTAAAATAAATGTCGTGGAAAGTGTCGTAAATGAAAGACGGGTATTTTATCTCGGAATGTTTTTTAAGGATAAAATCCAAATCTTCATTCATTAGTGCGGTGTCTTTGTTCTCAATCAAAGCAAGCCCAACATAATGATTGAATTTTAGTGAATCGTTGTAGAAGACCTGCTTGCCGTTTTTTTTGTACATATAACCAACGCAACCAGTTCCACCGAAAGCGTCTAGTACTGTGTCAAAATCCAAGTCTTTTGTGTAGTAATCTATCCATTTGAGGATTTTATATTTGCTTCCTTGATAGCGAGTAGATGGTAAAACGCCAGCGTTTTTTGTTGGAATTATATTAAACAATACTGATTGTTGTCGCATTACGCTTCTCATAGCTAAAGATTTCTTATGTTGCGATATTTCAAATAATCTTTGGGGTTTGAGTATGGCGGCCGTTTCAATTTCGCGCTCCGTGCCATTTCCAGTGTCATATAATTTATCCAGTAGTCGTCAAACACCTTAACTCCCAGCGTAGAAAATGGCCCAGTTCCTTCTCTTAATTCGCTCATCTTTACGCAGGATCCAATATTTTTTGTGTTTCCGCTTCCGGGCCGATCTTTGGCAATTTTGTATTTTTCTTGAACTACGAAATCAAAATCTTTTACTACCGACAAAATGTCTTCCAAATCATCAATGGCATACACATTGTTCTCGTCTATCAGTTCTTCCTGTTGAGTATAGATAATGCCGAGAATGTAATGTTTGTCATATTCCTTGTATGAGAAAGTGATATTTTTCTTTGAATCCCTGTAACGAAAATATCCGGTAAATGCACCGAGCGTAAAACCGGAAATTGCCTCGTGATTTTTTCGGTAAGTGCTTTTGAGATCAAGAGCGATCTTCTTTTTATCTTTCGTAACAAAGGTAACATCGGGATAATGATTTTGCTCCGCAGAAAAAATCATCTCATAGCCATTCTCTTTTGCGAATTTCTGAATGACCGGAAACATCATCAGCTCGATAATTTTTGATACAACTTTTGTATCAACCGAGATAGTGTAGATATTTTTCGCTATATCAATAAAACCCTTCACTGACCAATCTCCTGACGGGGTAGCAAGAACTTTTCTAAAGTCCTCGGTATGTTTGAGTAAATTTTTCTGAAAGATGTCGTCTTCCATGGTTTTATAACGGCTTTTCGTGGCGGCTGATAATTTCTGCTTCCACCTCGGTACGCGGGCGGCCATACGTGGTGCGCGACATTTCTTTGATGACTTCGGCAGTCGGCTCATCGCCTTTTTGCGGCGGATAGGTTTTCAGGGAAAACGGCGGGGCGGTAGCGCCGTTTATCAAAAGCTTCAAATAACAGTTGCGATTATCAATGTTGAGCAAATCCGCTTCGCTGAACACCGGCTTGTATTGCTTCGCCATGAATTCCGCATCATCCGAGCCAATGCGGAATGCGGCCATGGAGCCGACGTTGCCAAACACTGCTTTTTTGATCTCGTCTTTCAACTGCCCCACAAACTGGTGTGCGATAGTCAGGTTCAGCCGGTATTTGCGGGCTTCGGAAAGAATGGTGGCAATGGAATCCGTGGTCACGTTCTGGAACTCGTCTATATAGAGGTAGAAGTCCTTGCGCTTTTCCTCCGCCATATCCACGCGCGAAAGTGCGGCCATCAGCAATTTGCCCACGACAATGAGCCCGATAAACGAGGAATTCAGATCGCCCAGGCGGCCTTTGGAGAGATTAATCAGAAGAATCTTCTGATTGTCTATGATCTCGCGCATATTGAATGCGGATTTCTCCTGCGCCACAATCGGACGCATGATGTCGTTGGCCGTAAAATTATCCGTTTTGGAGGTGATATACGGCACCATGTCCTTGAGCGATGCTTCACCCCCTGCTTTTTCCGCGATCTGGGTCCAGAAGTTTTTTACGACGATGTTGGTGCTCCGCGAGAGTTTCAGATCGCGGAACGCTTTGTCCGAGAGCACGCGAGAAATCTCCAGTATCGTATTGCCGGATGCGGGATCGTCCATGACCAGCATCGCGGCATTGCGGAAATACTGCTCAAAGATCGGGCCGCCCGCGACAGACATATTATAGAGCTTGTTGAAAATGCCGAGCAGTTCGTTCACAATAAACGTCTTCTGCTCCGGAAATGCCGGATCATACTCCAGCATGTTCAGCCCCATGGGCCGCTCCAGATCTCCGGGATTAAAATACACGACATCCTGGCTGCGGTGGCGCGGCACCATGCCCAGCATCCGCTCCACGGTATCGCCGTGCGGATCTATAAAACACACTCCTTTGCCGTTCTGAATATCCTGCACTGCCATGTTTTCCAAAAACACGGTTTTGCCGGTGCCGGTTTGGCCGATGACGTACAGGTGCCTCCTGCGGTCTTCATCCAGCATCCTGATGTCCGCTTTCTCTCCCCGGAACGTATTGAAACCCAGGAGCAGTCCTTCACTTGGCAGATTGGCGGGCGCGGGCGCTTCCCGCGCTTTCATGATTTTTATTTTCGGGGTCTCCAGCGCCACATTGGGAAAATGGAAAATGCTCGTGAGTTCTTCGCTGCTCAAAATTATTTTCCTGCGACGATCAAACGCACGAAAAGAAAAATTGAGTACGAGATTTTTCCATGACCAGGGCTTAGCCCTGCGCACGACAAATCCGTTGAGGGAGGGATCCGTGAATTGCGAGAATGCCAGTTCCAGCCCCTGCAGGACTGCAAGTGCCCGCGTCTCATCCGGCCCGGATGCCATCATCCGGATATTGGCTTCAAAAAGCGCCTTACCTGCTTTATTTTCCAGCGCGCGCACGGTTTCTTCCTCCAGTGGAGTCAGGCGCACCAGAGGCGCTGGCGCGCCGGGTGCGGACTGAATCGGAGACGCGCCATCCGCAGGATTTTTCCCTTTGAAAAGCGCTTTTGCGCGCTCGCGGAGTTTGCGCTTCCATGCGTTTCCTGCCGGACGCGCGACTATCTGCAATGCCGCGCCCTCGCCGACTTGCGCGAGCTTGCTGAATACATTGGTAATCGCCTTCATGGAATCCCCTTCCAGTTTCTGATACGTGCGGATGGGATAAAAGCGATTGGTTTTAAGCATAAGAAAGCTCCCGACGCTTTTTCCTTCGGGATTGAATATATTGTAGTCACGCGCTCTCTCCACCTGGGCATCCGGGAAAATGCCCTGGATCACTTTTTCTACGGCAGGGGCGAGACGGCGTGGCATGGCGATATAAAAAGAAAGTTCCTCGCCTACATGCGGCACTGACAGTTCCAGCGCAAACGACGGACGGCCCCAGAGCGCCACGCGCCACCACTTGTCGCGCACCATATGCAGGTTGGCATACAGCTGATCCATGAGCGCAATCTTCTCCCGCATCTGCGCCACATTCGTCTGCTGCTCCGCTCCCTGCACTCCGGGAAAACGCACAGTTAACAGTTCCAGATTAAGGGAACGCGTGAGCAGCATTCTTCTCTTCAGCAAGATACGCAGGAATAAGACAATCAGCCCGAGAGCGACTGCGGAGACAAATACGAGATAGCTAAAAAAAAGCGTGTTTGAAGAATTCACAACTGCTTCAATTTTCTCAACGCCACCATTTTTTCATAGTATTCGTCCACGAGCCGATCGTGCAGCGCATCCAGAAGATACGGACTTTCCGCTTGCGCTTTCTCCACTGCGCGCTCAATGGTATGACTCAATGCAAATTCCACGAGCGCTTTCAACTGCTCCTCGCGCGCCTGATTTTTTTTATCGTCCTGCGCGTTCGGAGGCGGTACGGCCCCAGACGCGGGCTTGAGTGCCGAAATCAGCGGCTCTCCTGCCGATGGTGCCGGGGACGACTTCACGGCTTCGGCTTGCTCGCGTAAAACCTCGCGTAGCATCTCTTTCTCCTGCGGCGTCTCTTTGCCCTGTTCTGCCAATGCACGTTTCTTTTCTTCCAGTTGCCGCTCTAGACGCTGTATCTCCTCCGATGATACCCTTCGTTCTTGTTTTGATTCCTCTGCCATGTCCTAAGTATAACAGCATGACAACAAATAAAAAAGGAGTCCATGCACAAGTGTGCGATGGACTCCGATGGTTGCCTCCTATCTTAAATCTCAACTTATCTATTACTTATCGGTTTTTACCTTCACCCCGCAGACACATTCTGCGAGATTACCCAGAGCCGTGACATGAGCCGCCTGTTTGGCTAGCATCTCTGCGTGCGCAGGATTTGATACGGAAGCAGGTACGAAACCATGGCCATCCACTCGCAGACGGCCATCTTTCCTGTCAAAACAACCCCATGATGTCTGGACCGTCGGATCAGGTATCACAGAAATGACAACCTCCGCGGTCTTCGTAGCCGGATCATAACTTTGTGAGTCAGTTCTCACCCCTCCTTGCACATAACACGAGGTTTGAGTTTGTACGGAGCTCTGGGCATCCGCTACTCCAACGACGAAAACTACACTCGCCAGAATCTCAACCGCGAAAACAAGACAACGCTTCATGATTCTCTCCTCTCATGCTTCTTTGTTTATCGAGGCCGGAGATACAAACTCACTTCCGAATGACACACACGCTCGCTGTCCTTCATGGACTTATCAAAGGCCGCTCGCGCCTCCGCCGACCACTGGTCAACAGAGAAGTTGATGTCATATACCTTGCCGCCTTCTACGACATCAACGACGCACGACATTACCTCATCACCAGACAGATGTCCTTCCTCCATAGCCGCGCGCAGCTCATCAAGATGGTGGCCGGCATCTGCCATCAATATCATTCTAAAAACATTTTTATTAACGCGCGCCCTGCTACGAGTAATCCGCTCGGCAACTTCGTAGGTTTCTACCCACGAAAATTGTGCTTTGCCGGAGTCGCAGGTCTTGTACCGGCGCGCCTCGCGCGACATCTGGAGTATGCCGATAGCATATGCCCCGAATTGATCTCCGGCCTCATGCCGAAGACGCAGCAATTCGGACAAATCCATCCCGGCTTCTTCCTCGAACAGGCCCCTCTGGAAATCTGCCAAAGCTGGGTCAATCTCATAGGTGAGACGTACCCACAGCTCGCAGGCATCATCCATGATCTTGGGCGGGCCTTTCTTGAATCCCTTCAAATCGCAAATCATCCGTTTACGACCTTCCGAGCTGGTGCAATCCTCTGCGTATGCGACCCCAAAAATCCCCATCAACCCAACGATCAACAACTGCACGAGTGCCTTTCTCATATTCCTATCCTCTGCAATGTCAAAGAAACTGCTTGTTCCTGCCTGGAGCGCTCACTGCGAGGCCCTGGGGCCGGACTATTTTATTACTCTATCATAAAACTCATACTCTGTCAAGATGTTGTAGCGCTCTCCTCGGTGTATAATAAAATCAATGCAAAAAAAATATCTTTTCATACTGATTGCGATTGTGGCGCTCGGCGGGTTTTTGCGCTTTTACCGCATCACGGAAATTCCGCTTGGTCTCTATCCGGATGAAGCAATGAACGGCAACAACGACTTGGAAGCCATCACGACTCATGACTTCAAAGTGTTTTATCCGGAGAACAACGGCCGCGAGGGGCTCTTTATCAACCTGCAGGCAATCTCGGTAGCGGCATTCGGCGCAAAACCATGGGCGTTGCGGATTGTCAGCGCCATACTCGGCACATTCACCATTCTCTCCCTCTATCTCGTGACAAAAGAACTCTTTAGGGGCGGCGGCGCGGCGTCTCTCGCGGCACTTGACCGACGAGCGGGCATGGTGTCCGAGCAGAGCGAGGACGAGCGAGGAGGTCACGTGAGTTCAAAATCCGCGCTGGGGATTTTGAACGGCCGCGAAGACGCCGCGGCGACGCCAATCGCACTTCTTGCTTCCTTTTTCCTTGCCACGTCCTACTGGCACCTCAATTTCTCGCGCATCGGGTTTCGCGCCATCATGCTGCCCCTCATGGCAACGTTCGCCATGTATTTCTTGCTCAAAGGCCTGCGTACCGGCAAAACCCTCACTTTGGCCGCCGCTGGCATACTCGCCGGACTTGGGTTTTATACCTACATCGCCTACCGCTTTATGATATTTGCGGCCCTCGTGCCCATCGTCTGGTACATGTGGCAGTGGAAAAAAAACAAACGGCAGGAAGAAAAGAAATGCATGCCGTGCGCGGTCATGCTGTTTCTTTTTATCACATTTGTCACGGCACTGCCCATCGGAATTTATTTTCTCCGCAACCCCGAACAGTTTTTGAACCGCGCGGACGAGATATCCGTGTTCTCTGCCGTATCACCAGTCAAAGAGCTCGGCTGGTCTGTGCTCAAAACCACCGGGATGTTTTTCTGGCGCGGGGACTGCAACTGGCGCCATAATTACAACTGCCAGCCGGAATTGCATCCCATGGTCGCCGTATTTTTCCTCGCAGGTATCGCGGCAGTCATTCGGAGAGTTAGACGCCAGAAACTCGCAGCCGCAACACTGTTCGCGTGGCTGGGCGCCATGGCTGTTCCCGTGATCCTTACGCGCGAGGGCATACCCCATGCGCTCCGCGCGATCGGCATGATGTCGCCGGTCTTGATTCTCTCGGCCGCGGGTGCTGAATCTCTCGGGTCGTTCATACTCTCCTGGTTTCAAAAACAAAAATCCCGCTGGAGCGCATATACGCACCAGCTCGCCCGCATCCAGCAGGAGATGAAGATACTCTTTGTCCTCGTCCTTCTTATCCTGCCCCTCGCAACCTACCACACCTACTTCATTCTGTGGGCTGAAAATAAAGAAACATACCAGGCGTTTGATACGTCCTCATGGCATCTGGGGCAATTTCTTGCTGGGACCGAGCCGGGCATACGCACGTATGTGGTCGCCAATACGTTGGGAAAGCTCGTCCGCGGCATCCCGATGTCGGCGCAAACCGTGATGTTTGCCACCAATACATTTCCGGATGGAGAGCGGCGGAAAAAAGATTTTATTTATCTCACCGGGTCGGATGCCCGCGACAACATCGTGATTCCGGCCGGGCAGAAAACTCTGATCGCGTTTCTGGATGGAGGCGACCACGCGCTCATCCGCGACATTCAAAAAAAATATCCGGAGCTGAAAGTAAAAGTTCCGGGCGACTTCGTGGTCTTACAGAATTTTTAAAAATATGAAAAAAAACAATCTCGTAGCGTTCATTATCCTGACGGTCATGTTCATCCTTATGCTCGCGTCCGCATGGAACGATTCGGCGATCATGGATGAGCTGGCGCACATCCCCGCAGGGTACAGCTACATCACCCGGCAGGACATGCGCCTGAATCCGGAGCATCCGCCGCTTCTGAAAGACCTGGCCGGACTTTCTACGTTTATATTCGTACATCCGCACTTCCCTCTTGATACAAGCTACTGGCGGAATGACGTCAACGGCCAGTGGGCGCAGGGCACTGCATTTTTATATGAATCCGGCAACAACGCGGATCGGATTATATTCTGGTCCCGTATTCCTTTTATCCTGCTCACGATCCTTTTCGGGTGGCTACTTTTCCAATGGACACGGAAGCGATTCGGTACTGCCACGGGGCTTCTCACGCTCGTATTTTTTGCATTTTCCCCGACGATCCTCGCGCACGGCAGATTCGTAACCACCGACATCGGCGCTGCATTTGGATTTTTCATCGGCGTGGCAACTCTTCTGAAATTTCTTGAAAACCCTTCCTGGCGCAATGTAACACTCGCCGGGCTTGCGTTCGGCGCGGCAGAACTCTTAAAGTTCTCTCTCGTACTACTTCTGCCGCTCTACCTCATGGTCATCGCGGCATGGGTGCTTACGCGGCCATTCATGGATACGCGCGAACGCATGCGCTTGGCCCTGCGCACGATTGCCAAAACTGCGGTTATCGGTGCCATAGCACTCACGCTCATCTGCATCGTGTACGCATTTCATACGTGGAACTATCCTGTCGAGAGACAGGCACGCGACGCGCAATTTCTTTTGGGTTCCTACGGATTCCGATCTCTGGTCACCTTGGATCTGGCACTCATACGCCATCCGTTCACGCGGCCTCTCGCCCAATACCTCCTCGGCATTCTCTTGGTTCAGCAGCGGGCAATTGGCGGCAACACGGCATTTTTCCTCGGGGAAGTTTCAGGAACCGGATCACGCCTGTATTTTCCGCTCATGTATCTCCTGAAAGAGCCGCTTGCATTCCATCTGTTCTCGCTCATTGCCCTAGGTGCGGCAATCGCGGCATGGATGAGGAAAAAGTCATTCGCTCTCTACGCATGGATGGAACATCACTTCACCGAGGTTGCAGCACTTTTATTTATCGCGCTCTACTGGGCGGTGTCTATAAAGTCCCCGCTCAATATCGGAGTCAGGCATATTCTTCCCACATTTCCTTTCTTATATATCCTGACGGCGCGCGGAATCACCACATGGCTACGGAGCAGCCGTGGCGCGGACGAAGAACCTTCCTGGCAAGGATCCTTCAAAAACGTCTACCATCTGTATGTACGGCCCCTTCCCAAATATATGTTTGCGGCACTGCTTATGGTGTGGCTCGTCAGCGATACGGTGCTGGCATTTCCTTCTTTTCTGTCCTATTACAACGAGCTAGGGGGTAGCGCCGAGCACGGATACCATGTTGCCGTGGATTCCAACTATGATTGGGGGCAGGATTTAAAACGCCTCGCTGATTTCGTGAAAGAAAACAATATCCCAAAAATCTCGCTGGATTATTTCGGGGGCGGCTCCCCGCGCTACTATCTGGGCGGGCGATTTGAACCGTGGTGGTCGTCGCGCGGCCCCGCGCACGGATACTTTGCCATATCCATGTCTTTGCAGCAGGGCGCTTTCGGCGCGCCTGCTCCGGGATTTATCCGTCCGCCCCAGGATTCATACGAATGGCTCAAGCCGTTTGTGCCGGTTGCTTCCATCGGCCATTCCATCATAGTGTATAACCTGCCTTAATCCATCATCACATCATTTCAACTTATAAAACACTTTGTTGCCGAAACGAAGGTCAATGTAGTCAAGACGCTTGCGCCGGTCTCCGATCTCCTCATCCAGCACTTTTTTGAGTATGACGAGAGTGTGAGCCGGATCGTCATCGCGGCGGAATATAATGCGGTATCCTTCGGGCATTAACGCGCGGATCTCACTGGGCAGTTGGGCGCGCAATTCAAAATTCAGAGGTAATGACCCAGCTGCTGCAGAAAGTCCGTCTGCCAGCGCACGCATACGATCCATGGTCGTATGCTCCACTGCAAAAGACCCGACAGAGACATCAGCCCCGTCACTGCGCACACGCATGATAAGCGCTCCGGTAACCTCGGGGGACGTGGCATACGCGTATCCGGATTCATCTATCGCCGCGCACGTACTGGTCGCAGTTTTCAGGTCGTTACAAAAAATACCCCACAGCGACCGCTCCGTAACCGAGACATCCAAGGCATCGGGGAAACGCTTTGCGACCGCAACATCCCGCACCTGCGGAAATTCTTTTTTGATTTGGTCAGCAATGGCACCGGTGCGCACCACAAGAATTGACGCCCGCGGTACCATCCACGCATACGCGCCGACAAGGGAATCTGCGATACGTTCCCGTATCACAGATTCCGGAACCACGCGGAGTCCCTGGATGGTGACACGCCGGATCTGCCATGCGGGTCGCCACAGAAAAAAGATAGCCAGCAGAATCACACATGCCGCAAGCGCCACAGCCACCACACGAAACGTCCTGCCGCGCGATACGGCACTCATCTTTTTCTCATGCCGCGGAGTGTATAAAATGCGACTCATAGTACGACGCGCCGTATCAAAGGGTTGATCCGCGTGAGCAATTCACATGCACTGATATTGAACCGGGCGACAAGCTTATTTACTAATCTTCAATCACTGTTCGATGTATGGACTCTGGGATATGAACTAAAATCTCTCCGGGAATAGTATGAACAAATTCAGCAATTTTTTCAACCGAATTTTTATCGTCTCTGTTACTACTGATAATAGTTACACAGTCACCCAATTTTATGTTCGGCACGGACGTGACATCTATAGAGGTGATATTCATACTGACCCTGCCGACAATGGAACAATTATGGTCGCCGATTTTAAAAAATCCGCCGTTAGATAATCTTCTGTCAACGCCTTCAAAATATCCTACCGGAACTGTCGCAATGGTGGAGTTCTGCGTAACCGTGTAGGTACTATTGTATCCGATGTGCTCTCCGGCTGGTAAATTTTTTAGCGAACTTACGATGGCTTGCATGTGCAAAACAGGCCTTACGTCCAATGTAACTGCGGGTGAAGTGTTTACACCATATAAACCAATCCCCAAGCGGACAACGTTACCATGAATCTGCCCACAATGAGATATTCCGGCTGTGGCAGAAATATGTAAGAATCTTATTGTTTGAAAATTTTTCTGAAACAGCGACACGGCGCTTTCCCATTTTTCTATTTGAACTTTCGTAAAAGTTTCGTCGTTGTTATCCGCATCGGCAAAATGCGATGCTACGCCCTCCAAATTCAAGAATTTATTATTTTTTATAATAGTGATTGCATCTTCAATCTGACTCGGAAGGATGCCTTGTCTATGCATTCCGGTATCTATTTTCAGGTGTATTTCTACTCTTGATGCTATCTTTTTCGCAACTTCCTGCAATTGCTCCAGACCCGTTATGACAAAGGCAATGCGAGATAATTTAGAATTTATAATGTTTTCTGACGAAGTATACCCTATTATTAAAATCTTTGACTTGACGCCGTTATTGCGCAGAACCATTGCTTCGTACAAAGAATCAAGAGCAAAAAATGCTACATCTTCTTTGTCCAGAATCTGCGCGACCGGAGCAAGTCCGTGGCCATAGGCATTGCTCTTCAATACCGGAGCAAACGAGAGTTCGGGATATTTCTTCTTATACTCGTTTAAGTTTCCCACTAATCTTGTTTTGGAAATAGACACTTCCACCGAGGGATGGTAGCGGGTAAAACGTTTCTTTATCTTTCTTAAAAATGTCAGTGGCTTCATAAGCTGTACGGACATCGGTATTTCAAAACTGCTCCGCGTTGTGGCGGAGCGCGCGAGCATCAATCCCCACCCGTGTGCGCACGCCGTTCATGGCACCTTGCGTATTTCTTTTATACCGCCCATATAACTCTGCAACACGTCCGGTATCCATACCGAGCCATCTTCCTGCTGATAGTTTTCCATGATCGCGATGAGCATGCGGCCGATGGCACATGCCGTGCCGTTAAGGATATGGACAAATTGAGTTCCGGCACCCGAGCGAAGAGTCACGGCACGATAGCGTATATTCAGCCGCCGCGCCTGAAAGTCCGTGGTGTTAGAGGAGGAATGCGTCTCGCGGTATTCACCTTTTCCTGCATTCTGCCCGGGAAGCCATGTCTCTATATCAATCGTCCGAGCCGAAGGACGCGCGATGTCTCCGGTGCACAATGCGACCACGCGATACGGCAATTGCAGTGCTTGCATCAGTTCTTCCTCCAGATCAAGCAAAAGTTCATGCTCGCTCCCCGAATCCTCGGGTTTCGTAAAACTCACCATTTCCACTTTATCAAACTGATGCACGCGCAGAATTCCCTGCGTATCTTTGCCGTACGATCCTGCTTCTCTCCGAAAACATGAAGAAAACGCGACATACCGGCACGGCAATTCGTCCGCATCAAATATTTCATCCGCATGCATCGGCACCACGGACTGCTCGCTCGTCCCTACGAGAAATAATTTATCTTTTTCTAGTTCGTATCGCTCTTCGCGATCCTCCGGCGTATCAATATACCCCATGCCTGCCATCATAGTATCCCGCACCATCACCGGCGGGATAATCGGGATAAATCCCTTTTCTATAAGGGACTCAAATGCAAACTGCACCAAAGCGAATTCCAGCCGCGCCAGATCGCCCTTGATATACCCGAACCTGCTGCCCGACACTTTTGCCGCGCGCTCGGTGTCAATCAGGTCAATAT
>Ga0209515_10005003_pt1 | contig 17496 bp, 17 predicted proteins | sample Subgroupgradi54m_FD_187454 | JGI IMG/M metagenome (GOLD analysis project Ga0209515, IMG submission 187454) | Subsurface groundwater microbial communities from S. Glens Falls, New York, USA - GMW60B uncontaminated upgradient, 5.4 m (SPAdes)... ...
CGCGCCGGAATCCTTCGTTCTGCGCGGCGGCCTTCGAAAGGCCGTGCGCGAGCTCCTCGCGGATGCGCTCGAAGATGAGGATGTTCGCATCAACGGCCATCCCGATCGTGAGGATGAATCCCGCGACGCCCGCGAGGGTCATCGTGACCGGCACCGCCTTGAAGACGCCGAGGGTGAGAAGAATGTAAATCAAAAGCGCCAGGCTCGCAAAAATCCCCTGCACGCCGTAGTAGAGAATCATAAAGAGCACCACAAGAAGGGCGCCGATCGCCCCCGCAACGATCGCCTTCATGAGGGAGTTGGCGCCGAGGGTGGGGCTCACCGTGAGCTGGTTCACGAGCGTGATGGGCGCGGGCAGAGCCCCCGCGTTAAAGCGCGCAACGAGATCGCGCGCCTGGGCGACGGTGAAGTGCCCCGTGATCACGGCCTGCCCGCCCGAAATCTTTTGCTGGACGGTCGGCATCTCGATCAGCTGATTGTCGAGAAAAATGGCGAGAGGTTTTCCTACGTTCGCTTCCGTGAGTTTCTCAAAAATGCCCGCGCCATCCGAGCTGAAAGAAATCGCGACCTGCGGCGCCTGGGTGGTGCGGTCAAAATCAAGCTGAGCGCTTTGGATATACTGCCCGGTGAGGTTCGTGGGGATAAAACTCGTGCTCGAACCCTGCTGGGTCACCTCCCGAAAATCGAGAAGGGGCGTCTCCCCGATCTGTTTAATCGCATCGGCAACATTCTTCACGCCCGCGAGCTCCACCACAAGCTCGGACTGGCCGGCACTCGTCCCCAAAAAGACCTGTGGCTCGCTCACGCCAAAAAGGTTCACGCGCCGCTCCACGACATCCCGAAGGCCGTTCAGCACGGAATCTTTGTCGGCATCGCCGATCTTCGAGAGGTCAACACGATAGACCAGATGGCTCCCCCCCACGAGGTCGAGTCCCAGCCGCCAGGGATGCCACGAGGCGCCGAATCCGCTCGGATACACGAACGCTGCCGCGAGAAGCGCAGTAAGAGCGATGAGCGAAAGAAAAAGTCCGGGGTGAAACCTCATATGGCAGGGATGGTACCAAATTGTCTTCTCTCGGGCAAGAAAGCGGGTTGCCGAACAGTAGTAACACTTTTTATGCGATCGCACAAAAAGTGTTACTATCGGTTTTTGATGAAACTCCTTGAAAGACAAAGCGCCTCTTTGGCACAGGGCCAATGTTTTGACATTTCTTTTTTCTGTCGCCAGAATTAAAGGTAGAACAATGCAGTATGTATAAAGGAGGAAATATGAACGTAGGAACGGCAACCGCCGAAGAAGTTCCCGCCGTAATCGAGCGGATCGTGATCGAGCGAGGATTTGTGATAGAACTCCTATTCAATGACCCTGCACATCCGCTTCCTTTGCCGCAGGGCCAAATCGGCATTCACGTAGGCTGCGGCGGGCAAGTGTGGGCCACCATCCTTGAGTCGAAGTTTCTCCGGGAGATCCAATGCAGAGAGTGCGGCAGGCGCAGGGAAATCCCCCATTCTCTCGAGACGATAGGAGCACTCTGGAGACAATTTCCGCTGAGAGTCGAGCGCGAGCTCGAACCCGGCGAAGACCATCACGATGTGTAGGATGGAGACCATTAAAAAAACCGCCCCGGGCAAACACCGGGGCGCGTTGCTTTTTTGTTTGAAAAACATGATCTTTCATTGTACTATATGGCGTATCGTCCGATAGATTACAATGCACTATTAATAAAAATGCATTGTGAATGCGCCCATAGCTCAGTCTGGTAGAGCAGCTCCCTTTTAAGGAGATGGCCCTAGGTTCAAATCCTAGTGGGCGCACTCACGATAGATTTTTTAATAGCCAGAAAAAACCTTACCGAGGAATAAGTTTGCGCGGGGTTTATATACCCTCGATCACAGGATCGACTTATAACTTTATTCACCTACTGCTTATTACTTACGTTCTGACTAGAACCCATCTCAAAAATACTCTGCCCGCGATATTGGCCAATGTCCGTAAGGCCAAGGCACGAGGACGAAGCGGTACTTGCGGTACCGCGAGTCCGAAGCAACGCGGGCATTGCGGACATTGGCCATATCCCGAAAGGGTTGCGGCGATGTTCCCGTCCCGCCGCGTTACGCCTCGGTCGGAGTACTCCGAGTACGCCTCCCTCGGCAAGCCTTGCGGCTACGGGAACATCACGCGCAACGCGGGCTGGAGTATTTTTGAGATGGGTTCTACTTCTCCTCCAGTTCCTCCAAAATTTTTTTCACTTTAGGATCCAACTTCTTCGGCGCTTTGATGATGAAGTCCACCAAAAGATCGTCACGTCCGAAACTGCCAAAGCGCGGCATTCCCTCGCCGGGGATTCGCAACGGCTCCTTGAGGTTGAAGTGCGCCGGAATCTCCACCTTGAGCTTTCCTCCGGCGATCGTGGGCACTTCAATCTTTTTTCCCAAGAGGAGATCGAACACGTTGAGTTCCTGCCTGACCGTCAGGTGGTCTCCCTCCCGCGTGAAGACGGGATGCAGCTTCACCTTGACGCGGATATAAAGATCGCCTGCTTCCGTGCCGCGCTCCCCCGCCTCGCCCGCGGCTTTTACTTTGATAATCTGGCTGTCATGCACGCCGGGAAGGATTTCCACCTCCACCGCGCGCTCGCCTTGTATGCGGCCGCTCCCTTTGCAGAATTCGCAAAGTTTTTTAGGCACTTGTCCGAACCCGTGGCATACGGCACAGGTTTTCACCTGCGAAAAACTCCCGAAAAACGTCCGCCGCTCTTCTTTGATCTCGCCCTGGCCGTTACACGTGGCGCACTGCGCGGTGCCCGACTTGGGATCGCCGCCCTTCCCCGCACAATGCGTACAAGGAACAAACGTGTCCACGTCTATCCGCTTCGTGACGCCGCGAAACGCTTCCTCGAGCGATATCTCCTGGATCATTTCAAGATCGGACCCTTGATGATAGGTGGGGCGCCGCGGCTTCACTCCTAATCCCTCGAAGAACGTCTCGAAAATGTCGCCGAGATCTCCGAAATCCGAATACACCTGGCCGCCCTCGCCGGAGAATCCCCCAAAGTGCGACCAATCAAAGCCCTGGCTGCCTCCGGCGGAAAACCCTCCTTTGCCGAAACCACCGAAGGACTCCGCGGTCCCAAAGCGGTCATAGTGGTCGCGCTTTTTTTTATCCGAGAGCACTTGATACGCTTCGCTGATCTCCTTAAACTTTTTTTCATCGCCGTGCGCTTTGTCGGGATGATACTGGTGCGCAAGCTTGCGGTATGCTTTTTTCACCTCGTCTTCGGAAGCCCCGCGCGCGACGCCTAATATTTTGTAGTAATCCTTCATGAGAATATTCGCGAATATACGAATTCGTATTTTCTATTTTTTGATTAGTATATTAGGGATTACTCTATGAGTACTCCACCACTTCCTGCGTACGGCTCTCTCCTGCGATGTGGATAAGATTCATCCCGAGAAAAAGCTGATAAAGCATCGCCGCAGAGAATGAAAGGATGACGTGCGTGACGACGCCAAACCCCCGCAGGAAGAGGAACACCGCAGCCGCCCAGATGAAAAGGAACGTGTCACGGAATTTTTCTTGAAGCGCCGCGAGAGCGTCGATCACAAGCCCGTAGGCGGCGTGCCGCATCGTATCGCTTTTCTTGAGCGCGATCTTAAAGGTGCCCTCCAAGCTTTTGAGCACAAGCCCCTCTGCCTGATTAAGCGTAGCTTCTTTTACCTCGGAAGGAAGACCAGAAAATTCCGCCTGATTTGAAAGTTCGAGGCGCGCCACGCTCCGCGCGAATTCCCCCACCGACGCGTCGAGCGTCAGTTCTGGATAAAAGTTTTGCGCAAGCCCCGCAGACCACGAAAAGAGCGCTCCAAATGTTTCTTCGGAAAAAAAACTTTTCTTCGCGTCCCACAGCGGAAGGTAGAGCAATATCGCCATAAGAACGATTCCGGTGATGAGCTTGCTCAATTGGGGCCGGACGGTCCTAAAGAATCTGATCTCGAGATCGTTCTTCAGCTCGCGGCGGGAGGATGCCTCTCCCCACAGGAACAGCAGAAATCCCGCCGCGGCAATGCCAAGAAGCGAGAGCCAGGACTCGGTGTAGAAAAATCCGACGATCGCCGCCATTTCGAGCGCGAGGATGAACACGCGCCGCTCCCAGTTGCGCAAGAGGAGCATCTGGAAGACCGAACACATCGCGAGGAAGAAAAATCCGAGGACCGCGTAGAGGAACGTCCACCACGAGAGGTCGTTCGTAAATCCCCGATAGAAATAGCCCGTGAGCGCCGCGGCAAAGACCGTGAGCGCGTCAAGCGCGAGCGACTGGTAAAAGCCGTGCGGGCGCAAAGATTCCCCCGCAGAGGTCTGCTTAATGAGATTCGGAATCTGGCCCTGCCGCTCTTGGCCCGGAAGTCCCGGTATCCGTATTCCCTCCATCGTTTCCTTTATTATAGAACGCCTGCCCGATTTTTTGAATCTCCGCAGAGAGATCCGCAAGCGCCGACTTAATTGCCTCAAGATCGCTCCCTTCCTTCACGCTTTTGAGCGCCTGGAGCTTGGCTTCCACGGCGGTTTTCACTTCCGCGGGCACCTTCTCCCCGCCGTCCTTCAACGATTTCTCCGCAAGGTAAATGGTGGACTCGGCTTGATTTCTCGTCTCCGCAAGATCGCGCTTCGCGAGGTCTTCGGAGGCGTGCTCCGCGGCTTCCTTCTTTAAACGTTCGATCTCCTCTTTCGAGAGCGAGGTGGACGCTTCTATTTTCACCGATTGCGATTTGCCGCTCGCTTTGTCGGCGGCTTTCACCGAAAGGATGCCGTTCGCGTCAATATCGAAGGACACTTCAACCTGCGGCACGCCGCGCGGCGAGGGCGGGATGCCGTCCAAAATGAACCGCGCGAGCGTGCGGTTGTCGGACGCCATCGGCCGCTCCCCTTGGAGCACGTGTACTTCGACCGAAGTTTGATTGTCCGCCGCGGTCGAAAATGTTTGCGTCTTCGAAGTCGGCACGGTGGTGTTCTTTTGGATCATCGCCGTGGCGACGCTCCCGAGCGTTTCAATGGAGAGCGTGAGCGGCGTCACGTCCAAAAGAAGAATGTCCTTCACGTCGCCCTGGAGAATGCCCGCCTGCACCGCGGCGCCGACGGCAACCACTTCGTCGGGATTGATGCCCTTATGCGGCTCCTTGCCGAAGAGATTCTTGACCGCTTCCGTGATTGCGGGCATCCGCGTCTGGCCGCCCACGAGAATGACTTCGTCGATATCAGAAAGCGGGAATCCGGCGCCGCGCGGCGCCTCCGCGGTCACGGTTTCCTTCGTGAGCGCAATGGATTTTTCGATATAGTCCTTCACGAGTTCTTCGAGCTTCGCGCGCGTGAGCTTAATCAGAAAATGCTTCGGACCGGACGCGTCCGAGGTGATGTAGGGCAAATTGATTTCCGTCTCAAACGCGGTTGAGAGCTCATGCTTCGCCCGCTCGGCCGCCTCCTTGAGCCGCTGGAGCGCTAACGGGTCTTTCGAAATATCGATGCCCTCCTGTTTCTTGTATTCATCCACCAGGTATTCAATGACGCGCTTGTCGAAATCATCGCCGCCCAAATGCGTGTCGCCGCCGGTCGATTTCACCTCGACCACGTCGTCCCCCACTTCAAGCACGGAGATGTCGAACGTGCCGCCGCCAAAGTCATAGACCACGATTTTCTCGTTCTTCTTTTTATTGAGGCCGTAGGCCAGCGCCGCGGCGGTGGGCTCATTGAGAATCCTCCGCACTTTGAGTCCCGCAATTTCTCCGGCGTTCTTCGTCGCCTGGCGCTGCGCATCGTCGAAATACGCGGGTACCGTGATGACCGCCTCTTCCACTTTCTCCCCCAACGTTGCCTCCGCATCCGCCCTGAGCTTCGCCAAAATGAAGGACGAAATCTCCTCGGGCGAATACCAATTGGTCTGCCCTGAGGAACTCGAAGGGTCCCCCATCTTCACTTCCACTCCGCCCGATCCGCTTGCGCGGAGCTCGTAGGGAAGCCACGTCTTGTCGCGAGCCACCTCCGGATCGCTGAACTTCCTGCCGATGAGGCGCTTCACCGAAAAGATGGTGTTCTTGGGATTCGTGATGGCCTGGCGCTTCGCCAAAAGCCCCACGAGCCGCTCGCCGGTTTTCGAGAGCGCCGCGATGGAGGGCGTCGTGCGGTTGCCCTCTGTATTCTCGAGGATGCGCGGCTCGCCGCTCTCGGTGACGGCAACCGCAGAGTTTGTAGTTCCCAAATCTATTCCTAAAATTTTAGCCATGATGATTAATGTGTTGTTTGAGACAGTTATGCCTGCGACTTTTCTTTTGCGATTTTCACCCTTGCGGGCCGCATCACTTTATCATAAAGCCGGTATCCGGGCGACAGCTCTTCGATGACGGTGCCGGGAGGACGCTCCGACTCCTCTTCCGCGATCGCCTCTGCAACGGCGGGATCGAAGGGTTCGCCCAGGGCGACGGGAATCCGCATGAGGCCTCGCTTCTTCAAAAGGTCTTCGATCTGCGCGCGGATCATATACACTCCTTTTTCGACGGGTCCCTGACGTTCAAGCGCCCGAACTCCGAGGTCAAAATTGTCGAGCACGCCGATCAGCTCTTCCATAAACTCCTCGTTCGCATAGCGGACCATCTCCTCAAAACGCTTCATCTCATCACGTTTGTAGTTGAGGAAATCCGCCTTCGCCCTCTGCCAGCCCGCGAGATACTCATCGCATTTCTTTTTGCACGCGTCAAGCTCGTCCGCGGAATTTAATGATGGGATGTGTTGTTCTTCGGGCATAGCGATTGTCTATCAGCGAATAACGAATCCTGTTACGAGTTTGCGGATGTACGAATTCGTTATTCGTAAATTCGTTTCGACATTCGTTATTAGCTGATGATTTATTTCTTGACTCTTTTTAATCCTTTCATCACGCGCGCGACCCTCTCATAATCCATCCGCGTAGGGCCGATCATAAGGATCACGATGCTCTCGCCGTCCACTTCGTATTTTCCGGCAACGACGGAAAGGCACTGGCTTTTCGTCACGGGGCTTTTTCTCCCCACGAACACTTTGAGGGAGTCTTCGTCGAAGATATCTTCGGCATCTTTCATATGTTCGTCAAGATCTTCAACGTCGCGGATGACCGATGTTACCTCGGGACGGGAATGCCAGTCCAGCCGGTCAATCAAGTGGAAGAGCCCCTCGCGGTAGACGGTGCCGTCCGGGTCCGCGGCGACTCCCAAAAGCCCCAGTTCGTCCGAGAGCGCGTCGAGGAGTTCCGGCCACGCCATCCGCTCAAAAAGAGAAAGGAAGCGTGGTCCAATGTGCGCGTGAGCTTCGGCTTCCTCGAGCGCGTGCGCGGCAAAAAATTCGTAGCCGCGATTCGTGGGAACGCGCCCCGCGGAATGGTAGGGTTGTTCGAGAAAACCCTCGTCGGCAAGATTATTGAGTTCCCAGCGTATCATTGCGGGCTTCACGCCAAAACGATACCGCTCATAGAGGTGCTGGGAGCTCACCGGCTCGCCGGTCTTGATAAACTCCCGCACGGCGGCTTCGAGAATATGGCTATGCCGAGTATCCATGGCAAAGTCCATAATAGCCAAATTAGCAATCAAGTCAAGTGACTGCTAATCAAGTAAAAAAAGGCCCCGCTAGAGGGGGCCGCTCACGATGGTTCTCGTGTCGCTCTGGGGAGGACTGGCATGGAGCGCAATAAACATCAGCGTAAAAGCCCCTGCCGCAAGCACGGCAAAGCCAATTGCCACAAACGTTCTTGCCCCACTATATTTCCGCAGCTCCATCGGGCGCTTTTTCTCCGAATCGTAGAATATGTGAGCGAAGAGAAAAAAGGCCGACGCGACGAGAGCAAACCAGAGCGTGATAAGGAGGGAAAGGATGCGGACATTGGTCAGTAGACCATCCATTGTGCACCTCCTGAAACCCGTCTTAAAACCGCTTCGAATAGTAAACAACGAATACGAAATTTTTGCAAGTTTGCCAATACCCATCGTAAAAAGATAAAGTAAATGGATACCGCAAGAATGAAGCTCTACCCCATGCCAAGTGCAGAAGCGATGAGACAACGCACCACATCAAACCTCTTTATCAAACTATGCAGCGAAACAAAAATAAAACACTTGGCATAAGGGTCTACAACACCCTCACGGGCAAAAAAGAGCCGCTTCCCCGGACACGCGCAAAGCTACTCCGGCTTTTTGTCTGCGGCCCAACGGTCTATGACCACGCGCACATCGGCCACGCGCGTACCTACATCTTTTTTGATTTCTTCGCCAAGTATCTGCGCACGCGGAACGTAACATTGAAGTATGTCCAGAATATCACGAACGTCGACGACAAGATCATCAAGCGCGCCGCGGCAGAAAAGAAAAATCCCCTCATGCTTGCAAATGAACTGACCCGCGAGTACCTGCGGGATATGCGCGCGCTCCGGATCACCGCGGTTGATGCCTATGCGCCCGCCACAAAATTTATTCCCGAGATCGTCCGCCAAGTGCAAACGCTCATCCGCAAGGGATACGGCTACGAAATCCCCGGCGACGGCTGGTACTACGACATTTCAAAATTCAAGGATTACGGGAAATTAAGCCGCCGCACCGCGGCGCAGGCGGAAGACGCGCTCTCCCGCATCGATGAATCGGTAGAGAAGCGCAATCGTGGCGACTTCTGCCTTTGGAAATTTTCGAAGGCGGGAGAACCGACCTGGAAGACCGCGCTGGGAGCGGGCCGGCCAGGCTGGCATATCGAAGACACCGCGATTTCTGCGCACTACTTCGGCCCGCAGTACGAGCTCCACGGCGGCGGCATGGATCTCAAATTCCCCCACCACGAGGCCGAGATCGCCCAGCAGGAAGCCGCCTCCGGAAAAAAACCTTTCGTGAAACTATGGATGCACACCGGCATGCTCACTGTGGAAGGAGAGAAGATGTCGAAAAGCGTGGGCAACTTCGTGAGCATCCGCTCGTTCCTCGCGCGCCACTCCCCCCTCCTGCTCCGCTTCGCGTTCCTCGCGCACCACTACCGCATGCCGCTCGATTACAATGAAAAGCTCATCGCGGACGCGAAAAAAACACTGGAGGGCGTCTCCCTGCTCCTCGGCAAGATCGCCCTTGCCCGCCGCGCAAAGCGAGGCGGTACTACGGCGCTCGATACGAAGCCCTACCTCCAGCGTTTTCATGCTGCGCTCGAAGACGATATGAACACTCCCGCGGCCTCCGCCGAGCTGTTTTCACTCATAGGGAAAGCACAACCGATCCTCTGGCAGCTCTCGCTGAGGTCCCTCGCCGCCCTCGAAAAGGAGCTCCGCGCCTCGTTCAAGCTTTTCGGCATCATCTTCGAGAAACCTGTCCTGTCCCCGCGGGTCGCGAAAATCCTCAAAGAACGAGAGGCGTTCAGAAGCCGTCAACAGTTTGCGCACTCCGACCGCTTGAGAAAAGAACTCGATGCATTAGGATTCTCCCTAGAAGACACCCCCGCGGGGCCTTTCGTGTGGCCGCACACGCCCCGGCGAGACATCTGATATCCATGGCACCGAATAAAAATCCGCACAACGACATCCTCAAAATCCCTCCGCAGAATCTCGATGCCGAGCAATCGGTCTTGGGAAGCGTGCTGATCGACGCAAACGCGATTCACAAAGTCGCGGATCTTTTGGTGCCAAATGATTTTTACAGCCCCGCGCACGAAAAAATCTACGAAACCATACTCGAGCTCCACCACAAGCATCAGCCCATCGACCTCATGAGCGCCACGAATCACCTTAAAGAACGGGGTCTCTTGATGGAGATCGGCGGATCCGGATATCTCGCGGAACTCACGAACCGCGTCACAACCTCCTCGCATGTGGAACACTACGCGAAGCTCGTGAAAGAAAAGAAAGTGCTCCGCGAGCTTATCAAGGCGTCCGCGGAGATCACCGAAGACGCCTTCGAGCCGAACAAGGAATTTGAAGATCTTCTGGATACCATCGAGCAGAAAATTCTTGCGATCTCGCAAAAATCCCTCCCGCAGAACTTCACCCATGTGAGCACCGAGCTTCAGGTCGCCTACGAACGCATCGAAAAGCTCCACGAAAAAAGAGGCACGCTCCGCGGCATCACGACCGGCTTCCCCGATCTCGACCAAAAGCTCTCGGGGCTCCAGAAGTCCGACCTCATTGTCTTGGGCGCCCGCCCTTCGCTCGGCAAGACCACGCTCGCGCTCGACATCGCGCGGAACGCCGCGAAGGCGGGAGTCACGGTTGGCATCTTCTCCATTGAAATGTCTCGCGAACAGGTGATCGACCGCTTCATCGCGGCAGAATCGAACGTCCCCCTCTGGAAGCTGCGCACGGGGCGCATCACGGACGATTTTGAATTCCAGATGATCCAGCACGCCTTAGATGGCCTCTCGAAATGCCCGATTTTCATTGACGACACGCCCTCGCCCAACATCCTCCAGATGCGCTCGATGGCGCGGCGGCTCCAAGTGGAGCACGGCCTGGGGCTCCTCGTCGTGGACTACCTCCAGCTCATCTCACCCCGCACTTCGATGAGCAACATGGTCCAGCAAGTGACGGAGATCTCACGGGGTCTCAAGGCGCTCGCCCGCGAACTCGAAGTGCCGCTCCTCGCCATCTCCCAGCTCTCCCGCGGCGTGGACCAGCGCGACGACAAGATGCCGAAACTTTCTGACCTCCGCGAGTCGGGCTCGATCGAGCAGGACGCGGACATCGTGCTCTTCATCTACCGCAAGGATCGCGACAAAATCGACGTGCCGCTCGAAGAGCAGAACATCGCGCAAATTATGATCGGCAAGCACCGGAACGGCCCCCTCGGGACCGTCCAGCTCTTCTTCGACCAGGAGCGCGTCACCTTCCGCCCGCTCGAAAAGAAAGTGGGAGAATACGAGCCCGCGCCCGGAAGCGAACCGCAATTCACGCCGACGTTCTAGAAAAGTATCGATGCCAATATACGAATGGTACTCATGATACGAATCATACGAATCCCGTTCGCTCTCGCATTGGTATTATTTGTATCATTCGCATGAATTCGTATATTGGTATCACATTACCTCCATGCGCCTTCCCGACCCGTTAGAACACCTTATCGACGCCTTGGCCGATCTGCCTTCGATCGGGCCACGGCAGGCGACGCGCCTCGCGTTCTATCTTATCCAACAAGGAGAAGCGTCGATGGACACGCTCGCGCGGAACCTCGACGCCTTGGCGCGCGTGAAGATCTGCGAGAATTGTTTTTTCGTGCACGACCGCCCCGGGCGCCGTTGCAGTATCTGCGAAGACCCGTCGCGCAATGCCGGGATCATCATGATCATCGAAAAGGAAACCGACCTCCTCTCGATTGAGAACACCGGAAAGTTCCGCGGACGCTATCTCATCCTCGGCGCCGTTCCCAAAACGGGCGTCCTCGAGGCATGGCAAAAACTGCGGCTCGAGCACTTGAAAAAAATAATCACGAAAGAATTGCATGGGCAAGCAGAAGAGCTCATCCTCGGGTTCAATCCCACCTCGACCGGCGACTGGAACGCCGGGCTCATCGCGAAGGAACTCGACTCCTTTACAAAAAAATTAAGCCGTCTCGGGCGCGGACTCCCCACGGGCGGCGAGATCGAATTCGCTGACGATGAGACACTCGGCTCTGCCCTCGAACGACGGTCATAATATTTCAAGAAGTGAGCACCTCGCCTTAGCGAACACCCCGACCCCCACGCAAGACACCCACGGTTTCTTGCGTCGCTCCGCTCCTATCTTCCCACTCGGAGTGTTCGCCGCCGACTACCGTCGGCGCGGCGAGATCGAATTCGCTGACGATGAGACACTCGGCTCTGCCCTCGAACGGAGAAGCTAACTCGTATTGGAGTGGACTTGTCCCGTCACCAATCGAGCATCATATTCCGACATCCCGCGCGCAAGCTCGAGGATGATATGCTCGATTTGGTGCGGGATGATGAAGCGCTAGGAAGTGCTCTCGAGCGGCGAGGATAACAAAAAATCACAAAGGGGCCTCGAGGACCCCCTTAGATTTATGCAGTTCTTTTGACCAAGCTCTTGATACGAAGCTTGGCGCGCGCCTCTTCGTCAAATCCCCTTACGAGCTCAAGCACTCCGCGCTCGCCAAGAATAGGATGTTGGCAACCGCGATAGAGAACCCCCTTAAGAGCGCTCCGTGCGTCATCGCCTTGGGTGTCGAGAACCACTTGTTTTGCGCGGAGAACTCCCGATTGCATTCCAAACTCACGTTTTTCTTTTGGCATCACTGCCTCCTTTCTTCTTTGAGGATACAACGGCTACTTGAGAGCCGCAACAGCCTTTTGAAGGTCCTGAATCGCAAGCTGGATCCCGAGAAGATTCGTCGCGAGACGGTAGTCGAGTTGCACGAGAATCATTGCAACCATAGCGAGCGACCCCCCTATGCAAAAAATCACCCCAAAGTACTCACCCGCGTTTTTCTCTTTGAGCAAATCCCAGAACAAAGCAATCACCGTGATAGAGCCCACAGTGATCGCTGCCCGTGGCGCCTGGTCAAAGACGCTGTGAAAAGAGATAAAATCAAGGGCGGACACGACGACAATCAGAACTGTCAACATCAACCCGTTTTTCTTCTGCATACCCACTCCTTATTGGTGAAAATCGAAACTGAATAAGTAATACGCCATTTTCTGCGCTTCGTCAATCACGCCCCATGACGGACAACAATCACGTCACCGTCCTGCACCACGTAGTCCTTTCCTTCGATGCGCACTTTCCCTTTTTGTTTCGCCATTTGCCATCCGCCGCAGGCGATAAGGTCAGTGTACGACACCACCTCCGCCCGGATGAACTTCTGCTCAAAGTCCGAATGAATCTCCCCCGCCGCATCGGGCGCCAAGGCGCCCCGGACGATCGTCCACGCCCGCGTTTCATCCTCCCCCGTCGTAAAGAAGCTCATCAGCCCAAGGATGCCGTATGCCTTCTGGATAAGCGGCGCGAGATCAACATCACTGCTCAAATCCATCGTAAGAAAATCTCCGCCGAGCTCGGCAATGCGGAGAGGAAGTTCGGGAGGCAGATCTTTCTCGTGGCCGTTCAAAAGATAGATCTGCTTTTTTGCGGTAAGGAGCTTCATTTCAGACATTCCAACATTCTGCAGAATGTTGGAATGTCGTTCGCCGAGCGTAGTGAGAAGATTCCCCGCGTGAAGGTGACGCCGCAACACGAGTAAGCCATCCCGCAGGGCAATCGCATCCTTGCTGCCGCTTTTTGATTCCGACTCCGTTTTCTCCAACCGCTTCTCAATGGTTTCGAGGTCTTTCAAAATCAGCTCCGCATTCAGGATTTCGAGATCACGCAACGGGTCTACAGTATGCTCCACATGAATAATATCTACATTACTAAATAACCTAATAACTATTACTATCGCCTGCGTATCGCGGATGTGCGTGAGAAACTGGTTGCCGAGCCCCTCGCCCTCGTGCGCGCCACGCACGATCCCCGCGATGTCATAAAATTCCACGACCGCCGGAATGGTTTTTTTTGATTTGCTGAGTGCCGAAAGTTTTTGAAGCCGCGGGTCGGGCACGGGCACCACGCCCATGTTCGGATCAATCGTCGCAAAGGGGTAATTGGCAATATGCACCTCCTGCCGCGTAAGCGCCTTGAAGAGCGTCGATTTGCCGACATTGGGCAATCCCACGATGCCAAGACTTATCGTTTTCATATATGAGTAACTATACTAAACCTCATCGGCTTTAAGAAGAAGTGCCCTCAACTTTCTGGCGTTGCCGTGTTGCAACATGCCCAAATAAGAATTTATTGTCGGCTTTTTAGGGTTCTGAACGACCCGCTTCATCATCCGGCGCTTGGTGGTCGTGCGGAGCACTCTGTGATATGGAAAACACACCCAGCCAAGAAAATCCACGCCGGACGCCCAAGTTTTAATCGTTACCTTGTGCGGATGCAACGACAATTTCAGTGTTTCTCGTAAAAACTTTCGGATTTGTGGCACGAGGGCTTCAGCTTTTTCCTTGCCAGTTTTGAGAAACATAAAATCATCAGCATATCGAACGTAATACTTTTCCCGCAGCCGGTGCTTCACATATTGGTCGAACTTGTTCATATACACGTTCACAAGAAGCTGCGACGTCAGATTGCCGAGCGGCAATCCTTTGCCTGGGGCGCTTTCAAAACTGCCGATAACTTTTTGGAGCAGCCATAGCGTGTCACGTTCGGGAATATGCTTCCCAACGATGCGCATGAGCGCCGCGTGGTCAATCGAGGCGAAGAATTTTTGTATGTCGCATTTCAGAACCCAGCAGGTTCGCGTATTATTTTGGGAAACCTTTCGGGCAAAACACTCGAAACGCCGCACCGCGCGGTGTGTCCCCTTCGCCTCTCTGCATGAATAAATATCGTCAATGAACTTCCGGTCAAAATAAGGGTATAACACTCGGTAGATGGCGTGGTGAAGCACCCTGTCGCGGACGGTGGCTTTATGGATGCTCCGTGGTTTCGGATCGCTGATACCGAAAGGGTGATACGCGCCATGCTCATAACTTTTATTTTTCAAATCCCCATGAAGGACGTAAAGATTACGAGAAAGATCAAGCGAAAACTCCGCGACATCTTTTTTCATTCTTTTGCCTCGCACGAACTCCTGCCACGCAGCGCACAGATTTTGAAATGATATAATAGTTTTAAACATATGAAGGAAGATGGTTTCGGCTCCCCATTAAGAGAGAGAGAGAGAGAGAGAGACGACCCCTAACTCTCCTGAAACTCAAAGATGCCTATAAGAGTTGGCTCGCGCTCTACAAGAACTTTCCGAAAGTAGAACGCTTCGGTGTCGGCCAGAAAATCGAGCAGGCGTTCCTCGACGCGCTGGAACTCATCTTTTTATCCAGCTACCTGCCGCCGGAACAGAAACTCCCATTACTTACAAAAGCCGTAACGCGGTTGGATGTTTTGAAGTTCTTTTTGCAAATTATCTGGGAAAACAAGCTCATGGCCACGGAACATTACTCCGCCCTACTGACCAATCTTGAAGAAGTCGGCAAGATGCTCTACGGCTGGAAAAAGGGGTTAGAAGATAAACTCCCCCGACGCAATGTCGGGAGAGAACCCCAGTAGTTGCGAGAGAAGACCTGGTTGTCGTCGTTCCACCTGAAGGCGTCCAGGGCATTGGCGTTCGCGTTCCAGCCGTCGTCGTTCCAGTTGACGTTCACCGTACGGAGCAAGAACCTTCTCGTACCTGCGCCCATCCGCGCCACCGCTTCTTGATGTTGGGCGGGAAACCCCGAAGCCAACATCTTGAAGTTGTATCGTATTCGGGACATCGAAGTCCTCCAGACGCACGTACCAATTCCTGTTATGTTTTTGGAAATAAGTTCCCGCACTCCCGCGCAAGACCTGCCTACCAGCAAGGCAGGCGTATCCGGCGCGGCTCTCACGAAGAACCATCTCAAAATCGCGACGAGAAAGCCCTGCCTGCGGCAGGCAGGCGTGGCCGCCCCGTACCGCGCAATTTCAAATATAGTATAACAATTTACGCGAGGTATAAAAAGTAAATGACCCCTCCTGCGATGTATGTGCAAAAGGGGTCAAGGGACTGAGGAAACAAGGAGTCACGAAACACAGGTTCCAGGGTTCCAGGGTTTCAGGAATTGCGAGAGAAGACCTGGTCGCCGTCGTACCACCTGAAGGCGACCAGGGCAATGGCGTACGCGCTCCAGCCGCCGCCGAGCCAGTAGACGCGCACCGTGCGGAGCACCATGTTCACATCGCGGACATAGAAGATGTTCGCCCACCCGTTCGTGAGTAGCACACCTTCTTCCCCGTTCGCCTGGCGCTGCATGAGCCGCCAGATTTCCGTGAGGGTGGTTTCCGCCTTTTCTTCCCCGCCGAGATCCGCGATGATCTCGTTGTCGTACGCGCGCTCTGTGAGCGCGAACGGGCAGAGCTTTCCTTCCGACACATCCTCCTCCACCTTGCCGGCGAACCAGGCGGTGAAGTTCGAGCCATGCGGCACCATCTTCACACCAGACGACTTCGAGAAAAAGGTGTCGTCTGCCTTGAATGGAGGGGGCTCGAGGATCTTCGGGGCGACGGGGCGGAGCACTTTGTAGGTGCGCTCGGTTTTCGGAGCCTCGTTGGTGCGGCTCTTTATTGCCGTTACGCAGAGCGCCGCCGCATCTTTCGGGTTCTGGATCGCCCATTGGGCATCCTCGGTTGAGAGCGGATTGAAATGGTGCTGGTGCTCGATAAATCTACCGAGCAACATTGGTGTCTGTTTTGCAGCCATGATCTATTCTCCTTTTCTGACTGTGTTTACAGATTACTGTTCCGCTGTTGGACTTGGCCTCATTGGTTTCGCCACAGCCCGCAGGGGCTCTTTCAAAGCCACTCTGGGCCGTAGCGAAATCTCTCTTTGTAGTATCAAACCTAGGTTCCCTTTTGAATCCGAATGAATCGGCGCGATACTTTCATAAAAACTATGCATAAAAAACTCGCACCTCTCTCGAAGTGAGCGTGATGAGATCAAAATTTTGAGGACGAAGGGATATTCGTTCGCAGAGATTGGACGGACGATGGGCCGCTCAGCATCCACGGTGTGCGATGAATGGAGCAGGAACCGTGTTCACGAGCGATACGATCCGAAAAAAGCCCATCACAAGGCATACGTCCGGAGGAAACGCGCCAAGTATCAAGGCATGAGAATCGTGGAGCATGACCTTCTGCGCCGAGAAGTACACACCCGCCTCTATGATGACCAGTCTCCGGAAGCGATTGCAGGATGGGTGAGAAAGAATCAAAACCTCCCGCGCATTTCGAAGAACGCCATCTATCGGTACATCGCCTCGGTATACGGCAGGAGGATCGAGACGCATCGGTTCTTGAGAAGGAGGCGACGGAGACGAGGGCGGGCAAGGACGAAATCCCTCTCTCGCCGCGCGTTCATTGACAAAAGACCCAAGAAAATCAATGCACGAAGCCGTATCGGGGATGCCGAGACGGACTTCATTGTTTCGGGGAAGTCAGGGAGCGGTATCCTGCTTGTCGTCGTTGACCGGCGAAGCCGTACCTCATTTCTAGCAAAGATACTGCCCGTGTCCGTCTCGAATGTGCACGCTGCCTTCCTGCGTATCAAACAGCGCTTCTCCGAAATGCAGACGCTCACGATGGACAACGATATCCTGTTTCAAAAACATGAGGAGCTTGCACGACTCCTCGGCGTCCGTATCTTCTTCTGCCATCCATACCACAGCTGGGAGAAAGGCACGGTTGAGAATACCAACAAAGTTATTCGGCAGGACATTCCAAAGGGTGCGAACATCGCAAAGTATTCAAAAAGATTCATAACAAACCTTGAGGCAAAGCTGAACCGCAGACCGATGCAATGTCTCGGATATCAGAGCCCGGGAGAAGTGCTTCGAGCCCATCGTCTGAGGAAAAGAAATAAAAAACACCGCTTATGACGGCATTCGGATTGAGGGGGTCGGGTGCCAAGTGCTCT